>Ga0214473_10008210_pt1 | contig 12362 bp, 11 predicted proteins | sample RVTome_7_FD_203509 | JGI IMG/M metagenome (GOLD analysis project Ga0214473, IMG submission 203509) | Soil microbial communities from uranium-contaminated site in the Upper Colorado River Basin, Wyoming, United States - RVT98D197 | ecosystem: Environmental > Terrestrial > Soil > Contaminated >... | reverse complement strand
GCGAGACCTCGTCCGAGCGCCGCGGCACGACCTGCGAGGGCTCGACGCTCTCGCAGGCGCGGGACGCGTGCATGCAGGACTGGCGGGTCGGCGAGCTCGGCGGGCTGCAGCACGAGCCCGGCGTGCAGCTCAGCCACTCGGTGGGGCTCCAGATGTTCGACGAGGACCCGACGAGCCCCGACGACGCGCTCGACCTCATCGCGCCGGACATCGTGCCGGAGGAGGAGTGCGCGTTCACGCCGTGCGCCTGCATCTTCGGCGTCTGCTTCTCCCCGGCGCGCAGCCCGCGGCTGACGGTCTTCTGGGACAGCGGCCGAGTCGAAGTGCACGACCGAGACTTCGACACTCTGGTTCCTCCGAACTGGCGGAACCGCACCCTGGCGAACAACGACGCGGTCCGCTGGTGCTCGCGGGACCGCTCGGTTCGGGCCTGCTTCACAGTGCTCGTCGAGGAGCGCGCGTACGTCCCCGGCGGGGAGATCCTGCCGCCGCCGGCGTCGCTCGCGGGCGGGGCGCCGTGACCGCCCGGCTCGCGCTCCTGTTGGCGGCGACGTTCACCGCCGCGGGCTGCGGCGGCGATGCGCGGCCCGACGCCGGCTCCGTCGACGCCGCGCCCGCCGACGCGGGGCCGGCGCCGCTCTGGCGCCTGGGCGGCGCGGCGCCCTTCGGGCACCTCCAGCGCGAGGCCGTCGTCATCGCCGCAGGCAGCGTGCTGGTTGCGGGAGGCGCTGCCTCAGCCGGCCATTCCAACGAGTACTCCGTCTTGGACTTCGACCCGGAGGATGGAACCTGGCGAGACATGGGACGCTTCCTGGGTTCGCTCACCGCTGGCAATCACACGGTGCTCCGACTGCGCGACGGCCGCGTGCACGTAACCATCGGCGGTCTTTCGCAAGCCGCGGATCCCTGGGCCCCCGGGGCTGTTGCGTTCCGCGCCGCCTGGCTCTTCGACCCGGTCACCTCGACATTCGAGTACGGGGCGGCGATGCCCACGGCGCGCATGTTCCACCGAGGTGTGCTCCTCGGCGACGGGCGCGTGCTTCTGGTCGGCGGCGCCTCCGAGATGCCCGAGGGCACGGTCGTGGCGCTCGGCTCGGCCGAGGCCTACGATCCCGTGATGGACACCTGGGCGCCCGCGGGCAGCATGGCGGAGGCGCGCTGGTCACACACGGCGACGGTGCTCGAGTCGGGCGAGGTCCTGGTCCCCGGCGGCACGAACCTGGCCGGTGATTTCCTCTCGAGCGCGGAGCTCTTCGACCCGGCGGCCGGGTCGTGGCGCGAGACCGGATCGATGCGCGACGGCCGCGCCTGGCACGTGGCCGTGCGACTCGGCTCGGGCCGCGTGCTCGTGACGGGCGGGCAGGTCGGCGCCGGCGCGGCCACGGCGAGCACGGAGCTCTACGACCCGACGACGGGCGTCTGGAGCGCCGGGCCGCCGCTGCCGCGGGCGGCGATGGACCTCGCGGCGGCCGCGCTCCCGAGCGGCAACGCGCTCGTCACGGGCGGCTGGGACCCTGTCGCGCTCGAGGCGCTGAGCACCGCGCTGATCTACGACGAGGCGGCGGGCGCCTGGCGCGATGGCGGCACGATGAACGAGCCGCGCGCCGGGCACTCGGTGGTCATCGTGCCCGATGGCCGCGCCGTCGTGGTCATGGGCCAGACGCGACGCTTCGTCGACACGGGGACAGGGGAGGTGACCGATGGGCCGGTGCTGTAGCCGGCTCGCGCTCGTGGTGCTCGCCCTCGGCGCCGCGGCGTGCGATCCGGGTACGCGCCACCGCGACGCATGGGCGGTCTGGTCCGACGATCAGACCGAGATTCTGGTCGGCATCACGCACTGGTGGGAGGGACCGAGCTACTACATGGACATCCACCCCGTGGAGGACCACACGATCGAGCTGCGCGTGTACTCGCCCGACGGCAGGTACCTCCGTACGCTCCTCCCCGAGACCGAGGGGACCACGTCCTGGACGTTCTTCATGCGCTCGGCGGGCTACGTCCTGACGGCCCTGCACGGCGTCTTTCAGCGCATCGACTCCGAGACCGGGCGCAGGACGCGCCTGCCCGCAGGTCTGAGGCTCCCCTTGCCTTCGCCCGATGGCTCGCTCTTCGCAGGTGCTCTCGTCACCGGCGATGAGCTCGTGGAATGCGGCTGCCCGACGCGCGAGGCGTGCAGGGGCGACACGTTCCGCCGTGACCCCGTCTGCCGCGGGGTCACGACGTTCGTCGACGCGACGACCTTCGAGCCCGTCGGCTCGTTCGAGACCTGGGGCGGTGGCGAGGAGTCGTACGGCATGTGGACGCCTGGCGGTGAGTACTACGGGTACACCGAGAGCCCCTACCTCGACGGGGGCTTCGAGAGCGTGATGGTGTCGCGGACCGGCGTGGTGACGCCCGTGGAACCCCTGCCGTGCGTGGTCGATCCGGCCCGGCCCGCGATGCTTCCCCAGACCTCGAGCCACTGGATCTCGCACGACGGGCGGTTGGTCGACGCCGACATCGACGAGGACGACCGCGTCACGCTCAGGATCGAGGAGACGGACCTGCCCCGTTGGCCGGGCACCTGCTTCCCGGGATTCTGAGTCGAACGCGACCCGTCCTGCCGCCGCTCGCGCCTCAGAACCCGACGCGATCGGCTTCGGGGGACGGCAGGCGCGTGCCGAGGCGCTCCATCGGGAGACCCTGCTGCGCCCGGTAGGCGGCGTAGTGGGTCAGCACGCGGCGCACGTAGCGGTGCGTCTGCTCGAAGGGGATGAACTCGAGGAAGGCATCGAGGGGCATGGCGTCGGGATGATCGCGCAGCCATCGCCGTACGTTGTGCGGTCCGCCGTTGTAGGACGCGATGGCGAGCGGGAGCCTCCCGTCGAAGCGCTCGATCAGCGAAGCCAGGTACCACGCGGCGAAGTCCAGATTCGTTTCGGCGTCGAGCAGATCCGCCGACGAATAGTCCTCCCGCCCGACGGCGTTGGCGATGAGCCGTCCGGTGCGGGGCATGATCTGCATCAGCCCGATGGCCCCAGCGTACGAGAGGATCCGGCGCTGATACACGCTCTCCGTCCTCATCACGGCCAGGAGCAGGTTCGGGTCGAGCCCGTGACGGCGCGCCACGCGATTCACAGTCGCCTCGTAGGCCCGCGGGCGCTCCTGGGCTCGAGCCCAGCCGCCGAGCCCCACGGCGATCCCCTCGTCGCCGACCGCGGATGCGGCCCGCGCGAAGAGAACCTTGCCCGCGGTATCCATCTCGCGGCGGGCGCGACGCGTCCGGAAATCCGTGAACCGACGGGGTCGCTCCTCTCCGCGATAGACCGCCTCGAGCCCCGCGCGGTAGAGCGGCCGACCAAAGGCCTCGCGCCACGCAAGATAGGCCTCGTGCAGCTCGTCCGCGGCCGCGTCGATGTCGCCGAGCTCGACGAGATCGAGGGCGCGATAGAACCACGGGTAGGCCTCCCCGTGCGCCTCAGCGAGCGGCGTCAGGACCCGCACGATGGCCTCGGGCTCGGGGCCGGGGGCCTGCACCAGCGGCATCTCGTCCCTCGTCTGCGTTCCCTCCGCCCGATCGGGTCGCAGGGGCGGGACGCTCGGATCGACGAGCGCTTGGAGCGAGGCGAGAATCAGCGGCGTGGTCGAGCTTCGAGCGGGCCGCCGTCGTGAGCCGACGGTCTGCTCGTCCGGTCGGCAATTGCAGAGCATGGCCTCGCGTACGGTCCACAGGCGCTGCTGGGCCCACATGGCGTAGTACCGCTCGGGACCGCGGTCCCCCTCGACGACGCGGATGAGCTCCCGTTCGGCCTCGGCCCACCGTCCGAGGTGCTCGAGGGCGCGGGCCTGATAGTAGCGGGCTGACAGACTGAACCGCGGGTGGGCCACGAGGCTGCCAAAGAGCTCGACCAGATGCTCGTCGCTGCCGACACCCGAGGCCGTGAGCGCTGCCTGGTATCTGACGAGAGGGTTGCTGTTGGAGTGCGAGCGCAACGCGACGAGCGCCGCGTTCACGGGCTCCGCGAGCCCGGCCGGCGCAGCTGCTTCGATGACGTGGAGCAACCGCAGATCCGACAAGCGCTCCCAGGTCGAGCGACCCTTGAGCTGGCGCACGCGGCTTTCCGCCACGCCCCTCTCGCGCGCGATGGCGGCGTCCACGTCACTGTTGAGTCGCTCGGCCTCGAGGTCGGCCTCCTCACCCGTGGCCGCCGCTCCACCAACTCCGAGCTGCATATGCCGCCGCGCGTCTTCCCACCGCCCCTCGACGCGCGCGATGCGGGCGGCCGCCAGGGCGACCCGCCGCTGAAGGTCGCCGAAGAGTTGCTCCCTGAGAAGACGATCCACTTCCTCGCGCGCCATCTGCATGGGGCCCTGCTGCACGAGTCGTTCGGCCCGGTCCACTTCCTGAAAGCGGTTGACCGGACGCACGGTCGTGCCGCTGGCCGCGATGCGCTCGAGGGCTCCGCGCGCGCGCGCCGCGTAGGATGTGCCGGGGTATTGCAGATCGATGTCCCGGTAGATCGCGACGGCCCCGTTGATGTCCCCGCGCCGCTCGAACAACCCGGCGAGATCGAGCCGCAGCGCATGGCGCTCCGGAAGGTAGGGGTAACGGCGGAGTAGATCTGCGAGATCCGTAACGGCCGTCCGTGCGTCGGCCGCGATGCGACAGCGCACGCGACCGACCCTTGCGCGCGCACCCACGGAGGAGGTCGGGCTCCCGAGCGCCTCCTCGAGCGCCGCGCACGCCTCGATGGGTGAGTCGGCGTCGAGCAACAGCTCGCCGCGCAGCAGCGCGATGCGATCCGCGATGCGCGGGAAGGCCTGCTCGACGACGCTGAGCTGCACCACGGCCTCTGCGGGGCGCCCCTCGCTCGCGAGAAGCCGCGCGCGCTCGAGCGCTTGCCGCGCGGTCTCGGGATCGATCCGCTGCTCCACCACGGGCGCGGCGGGGTGGGCCGCGAAGCACATCGGGAGCGAGGCCGGCTCGATCGGCGGCGCGACGGGCGGCGGCGTGACAGGGGGATCGGCGACGATGCAGAGCGCGTCGTCCCATGCGTGTGCGGAGCTGTGCCCGAGGGTCGCGACCGTCGCGACCAGGATCAGTCCAGCGACGTACAACTTCTGCACAATCACTATTGTTCGCGATCCGGTGCCAGAACGCAAAAACACCGACCATCGGTGGACTTGCGTGGGCTCGGGATCAGACGCTCGGGGCGACCGGAAGTTCACTTTCCGGCCTCATCAGAGGCTATTGTGGCCTGTTATCAGCTGGAAAAGCGCCTAAGATGGCTCACTGCTGCCCGGCCTGCGCCGCGCCCACCTGGGTGGCCTGGGAGGGCTCCTCCGGGGGCCTGTCCTCGAGGGCGGGCAGGACCACCGTGACCACGCCTACCGCCACCAGCAGCAGGAAGGCCCCGAGCAGCACGGCGGTCGCCACGACCGGGCCGTCCCAACGAGCCCCTGGGCGGCTCATTCCGCCACTCGAGGTGACAACCGTCCGCCCATCTCGACCACGAGCCTGCTGACCGTCGCGGCCACGTCGGCGGTGGGGACCATCGAGGGCTCGCGCTCCGTGCGCTTCTTGACCTCGAGCGCGCCCGCATCGAGACCGCGCTTACCGACGGTCACGCGCAGCGGGATGCCAAGCAGGTCAGCGTCCTTGAACTTCACACCTGGGCGCTCGTCGCGGTCGTCGAGCAGGGCGTCGACGCCGGCCCGGCAGAGATCGTCGTACAAGGACGCGGCCGTCTGCTGAGCGATCTCGTCCTTGCCTATGGGTGTGATGATGACCTGGAAAGGTGCGATGGGCATGGGCCACGCGATGCCATCGTCGTCGTGGAATTGCTCGACCGCGGCCGCCACGAGCCTCGAGATCCCGATGCCGTAGCACCCCATCACGACGGGGTGCTTGGTCCCGGAGTCGTCAAGATAGCTAGCGCCCATCTTGGCGCTGTAGTGCGTTCCGAGGACGAAGATGTGCCCGCCTTCGATTCCGCGGTAGAGCTGGAGGTGGCTGTCGCACTTCGGGCATCCGTCTCCGTCGATCACCAAGCGGAGCTCCGCGACCTTGCCGCGGTAGTCGCGCTCGAAGGTGACGTTCTCGAGGTGGTGGTCCGTCTCGTTGGCACCGGTGATGCCGTTGCGGACGCGGCTCGCGGCGCGATCCACGAGGATCTCTCCGTCGAACCCCACGGGACCGGCGAAGCCCACCTTCGCTCGGGTCACACGCTCCACATCGGCGTCCGTAGCCAGGAAGACTTCGCTCACGCCGAGATGCCGAGCCAGCTTGAGCTCATTCACGTCGTGGTCGCCGCGAACGACCGCCATGACGACGCGATCTCCCGCGAGGTAGAGCAGGGACTTGAGCATCGTCTCGGGGCGCGCGCGTCCACGAAGGAAGCTCACGACCTCGGAGATCGTGTGGGCGCCCGGCGTGTGGATCTTGCCCATCGGCAAGGCCGCATCACCCGACGGATCGCCGGGGGCGGTCGGCCGCGCCTCGGCCACTTCCACGTTCGCGGCGTAGTCGCACGTGCGGCAAGCCACGATGGCGTCCTCGCCGTTCTGGGCGAGGACCTGGAACTCGGCGCTGGTGGAACCGCCCATCGCCCCCGAGTCGGCCTGCACGACTCTGTAGGACAGACCGAGGCGCTGGAAGATCCGGTGATAGGCGTCGCGCATCCGACCATAGCTCTCGAGTGCGGCGGCGTCGTCCATGTCGAAGGTGTAGGCGTCCTTCATCAGGAACTCGCGACAACGCAGCAGACCCGCCCGCGGCCTTGGCTCGTCGCGGAACTTCATCTGGATCTGATAGAGGTTCAGCGGAAGCTGCCGGTAGCTCTTGATGTCACGGCGCACCATGTCCGTGATGATCTCCTCGTGCGTCGGACCCAGGTGGTAGTCGCCCCCCTTACGATCGCGCAGCCTCATGAGAATGTCGCCGAACGACTCCCACCGCCCGCTCTCCTGGAAGTAGTCGCTCGGCAGGAGGGCCGGCATGAGCACTTCCTGAGCGCCGCTCCGGTTCATCTCCTCGCGAACGATCGTGGCGACGTGGTGCAGAACGCGCATCCCGAGGGGCAGCATCTCGTAGATGCCGGCGCCGACCATCCTCACGTACCCCGCACGGAGAAGCAGCACGTGCGACGGCATGACGGCGTCCTTGGGCACTTCCTTTTGGGTCGGGATGAAGGCGCTCGAGTACCTCATGATGCGGCGTGTTAGCAGAACGGGCGGGCCAGCGCCAAGGGAGACCTTTTCGCGGCCCACCGTGCGAAAATGTGCCCATGGCCGACCGACCCATGCTCGTGCTCGTGAGTGACGTGCACCTCACGGACTCCCTGCGCGGCGCCACCGTTCCGCGCGCTGACACGTTCGAGCGCTTCTGGGTGCGGATCCGGGCTTCCCGCGGACAGCGACCCGCCATCCTGTGTTTCGTCGGCGATCTCTTCGATGTGGTTCGCTCTGCCCGGTGGTTCGATACGGCCTATCGGCCGTACCACGAGCCCGATCGTCACGTCGTCGCGGTGGTCGACTCCATCGTGGACACGATCCTGGAGCGGGAACGGGACTTCTTCGGCGCGATCCGTTCCCGTGTGGCGGCGGGCGAGCTCGAGGTGCGATACGTCCTCGGGAACCACGACCGGCTCCTGCGCGACGCGCCCGCAGCCCGCCGACGCCTGTGGCAGGCCCTCACGGGAGAGGACCGGGAGGTGCATTTCGAAGACGAGGCCGTATTCCCCGATCACGGCGTCCTGGCGTTCCACGGTCACGCGAGCGACGCCGTCAACGCGAGCCCGGATGGCGCTGCCACCATCGGCGACGCCATCGGGACCGAGCTCATCACGCGCTTCCCGCACGCCGTGAGGATCCTGGTGGACGAGAGCCACCCGGAGCTCGACGACATCGACGACGTGCGGCCGGTCTACGCGGTGCCCGCTTGGGTGCGCCAACTCGGAGTCCTCAGGCCCGAGCTCATCCGACCCGTGAACGACACCTGGTGTCAGCTCGTCGAGACGTTCCTCTCGAAGCCGTTCGTTCAGCAATGGACACGCTCCCAGCGCCGGGGCTTCGCTTTCGATGCGGGCAAGAGGCTCAGGCTCCTGCTCGAGCTATCCACGCGCCGCATCGTCGCGCGCGGGAGCGATCGCCGTCTGACCGACCTCTACAAGCTGCTCCAGCACGGTTTCGACGGAAAGATGGCGGCCTTCGCTGCGCAGCGGCTCGGCGAACGCCGCGGTCTGCGCTTCGTGGTGAACGGCCATTCCCACTTCGCCAACATGGTCCCGCTCGGCAATGTGGGGGGGCGCCCTGCGGTGTACTTCAACACGGGCACGTGGCGGAGCGTCCACCAACTCGGGCACGGCGTCGGGGGCCGCCCGACGTTTCTCGCCTACGACGCCATGAGCTACCTCGTCTTCTTTCCCTCGGGCGACCGCCTCGGGCGCGACTTCGAGTGGTGGAACGGCGCCCTGGTGGCGCGCTGATCTGCGGCGCGGTCGAGGTCGAGGGTGCCGCGTCAGGGCTCGCCGCCCTCGCCGCCCTCGACGCTGGCGCCCCCGTTTCCGGCCCGGCGATTTCGGGGGATGACGAGCGCTCGGCAGCTCGTACCATTCCGAGATGCGCAACGTGTGGGACCGTCTGTGCTTGCTCCTGACCTGCGTGGCGTTCCCCGGCTGTCACCCCTACCAGCAGGATCCCCACTACGCCCGAGCCAGGCTCGTCGAGATCCTTCGCGACCCGTTTCACCCGGACAACATGAAGTACACCGTGGTGATCGGCGTCTTGGTCGTGGCCGCCGCCGCCGCGGTTGCGTTCACGCTCCGCTTCGCATGGCGCCGTCGCGGACGATCGCGACGTGAGGGATGACACCAGGACGTCGCGACCGGCCGCCCCGTTCAGTCCACGAGCTCGAAGCGGAAGTCCTCGATGACGGGATTGGCCAGGAGCTTCTCGCACATCGTGCGCAGGGATTCCTCCGCAGCGGCCCGATTCGGCGCGTCCACGTCGAGCTCGATCAGCTTGCCGACGCGCACCGACCGGATGCCCTCAAAGCCCAAGGAGCTCAAGGCGCGAGCGACCGCGTCGCCCTGCGGATCGAGCACCTCCTGCTTGAGCGTGACGTAGATGTTGGCTCTCATGACGCGAGCCCCAGGTTCCTGCGGATTCGTGGCAGCGGCGGGTTCGTGTCGGGCACGAAGGGCTCTCCCCTGATCGCGTCGCACGCCTCGATGTATCGTCGCGCGGCCTCCACGCGGATCTCGTCGGGGATCTCGGGGACCGGGCCGTCGCCCCGGTAGCTCCGCTCGGCGAGCCACCTGCGCACGAACTCCTTGTCGAAGGACTCCGGATCCTTGCCGGCCGCGAAGCGCTCCTCGTAGCTCGTCGCGTACCAGAAGCGGGACGAGTCCGGCGTATGGATCTCGTCGATCACGACGATGCGGCCGTCCGGCGCCTTGCCGAACTCGTACTTGGTGTCGACCAGGATCAGACCGCGCTCGCGGCACAGTTGCTGACCCTGGGCGAACAGCGTCTTGGCGTATTCGGCCGCGGTGTCGAAGTCGTGGGCGCTGACGCGGCCCATCGCGAGGATCTCCTCGCGCGAGGCGCTGATGTCGTGATCGCCCTTCGCTGCCTTGGTGCTGGGTGTGAGCAGGGGCTCGGGCAATCGCTGGTGTTGGCGAAGGCCGTCCGGGACCCGATGGCCGCAGAACGTGCGCTCTCCTCGGGCGTAGTGGGTCCACAGGCTCGTCGAGGTCACGCCGGTGATGTATGCCCGCATCACCATCTCGACCTCGAGGGGCACGCACTCGACGCACAGCATCACGTTCGGGTCCGGGAGCTCGATCACGTGGTTGGGGACCGAGCTCGAGGTGCGGGCGAACCACCAGGCCGCGAGTTGGTTGAGCACCTGTCCCTTGAAGGGCAGCGTGCCGAGCACGCGGTCGAAGGCGCTGATCCGATCGGTCACAACGATGACGCGGCGATCGCCGGCCAGCGAGTAGTTGTCCCGCACCTTGCCCTCGTACTTCGTCCCGAGGGCGTCGAGGTCGGTGTGATCGAGAATCAGCCGGAGCCCGCTCCGCAGGGTTTCCGAATCCAGTGTCATGGTCCCTTCACCTCTTCGAGCGCCCTGTCGATGATCTCGTCCACGTGGGCGAGGGCGTGGTCGAGGTCCATTTGCTCGTCGATCTCGGCTGCCGTCAGGTGCTGGAGTACGTCGTCATCGGCCTTGAGGAGGTCGGCGAACCGACCCGCGCCCTCGAAGGCGCGCATGGCGTTGCGCTGGACGAGCACGTACGCCTCTTGGCGCGCGAGCCCGCGCCGCACCAGGGCGAGAAGAACGCCCTCGCTCGCCCAGAGGCCCCCGCCGACTTCCAGATTTCGCCGCAGCGTGTCGGTGTGGACGACCAAGTTCTTCACGAGACCGGTGGCCCGGTCGAGCATGAAGGCCAGGGTGGCGGTCGCATCGGGGCCGATCATCCGTTCCACCGAGGAGTGACTGATGTCCCGCTCGTGCCACAACGCGACGTTCTCGAGCGCCGGCCCGACCGCGCTGCGCACGACTCGGGCGAGGCCCGTGAGGTTCTCGCTCAGGACCGGATTGCGCTTGTGGGGCATGGCGCTCGATCCCTTTTGACCCTTCGTGAACGCCTCCTCCGCCTCGCCGACCTCCGTGCGCTGCCAGTGCCGCACGTTGAGCGCCAGTCGCTCCACGGCCGCCGCCACGATAGCGAGCGCCGAGAAGTAAACGGCGTGACGATCGCGCGCGACCACCTGCGTCGCCACCGTTTCGGGGCGCAGGCCGAGGCTTCCGAGGGCGTCGGCCTCGACCGCCGGTGAGAGGTGAGCGTAGGTCCCGACCGCGCCGGCGATCTTGCCGACGGCGATACCGTGCCTCGCCGAGGCGATCAACGCGCGGCCGCGGCCGAGCTCGGCGAGGTGTCCCGCCAGGATCAGACCGAACGTCACGGGCTCGGCGTGGATCCCGTGGGACCGGCCCATGGCCGGAGTGCGCCGATGCTCGATGATGCGCGGCCGGAGCGCGTCGATCAGGGCATCGATGCGCGACAGCAGCGCGTCCGCCGCGTCGCGAAGCAGCAGTGCGAGGGACGTGTCGAGCACGTCCGATGACGTCATGCCGAGGTGCAGCCATCGGGCGGGCTCCCCGGCGAGCTCCTCCACGTGCGTGAGGAATGCGATCACGTCGTGCTTCGTGGATGCTTCGATCGCCTCGATGCGCGTCGGGTCGAGGCGATCCCGCACCGGACGGATACTCGCAGCGATCCCGGCGGGCACCGTGCCAGCGCGCTCCATGGCCTCGCAGGCGGCAAGCTCCACGTCGAGCCAGACCTGATAGCGGCGGCCCTCGGACCACAGCGCCGCAAAATCGGGGGGCGTGTACCGCGGGATCATGGGGGCCGCGAAGTTATCACGACGACGGCCAAGAGGGTGGGGTGGGTTCGCCTTCCGGTCCACCGTGGCCCCGTCCTCCTCCGCGGCTGCTACCATGTTCACGACGATGCCCGTCGTGGCAGACCTCCCGGCCATTCGCGCGGCGCTCGCGCGGCACGAGCCCGTCCCCCTGCCGGCATCGGGAGGCCGAGCCGCAGTGGCAGCCGTGCTCAGGGCGGGGCGCGCGGGGCCGGACGTCTTGCTCATGCGCCGGGCCGATCACCCGCAGGACCCCTGGTCGGGCCACATGTCCTTTCCGGGCGGGCGGCAGGACGGCGGGGACCCGGACCTCCTGTCCACCGCGTTGCGGGAGACGCGTGAGGAGGTCGGCATCGACATGGGGACCCAGGCCGAGCTCCTCGGTCGCCTCGATGACGTGCCGGCCATCTCCCGCGCGCGCCCCACGGGCATGGTCATCACCCCCTTCGTGTTCGAGCTACTGGCCGATGTGCCCCTGCGACCGAACGCGGAGGTGGCGGAGGTTTTCTGGGCGCCCATCGACCCCATGATCCGGGGCGAGCTCGACACGACCCGCGACTACGTGCACGAGGGGCGCACGCTCGTCCTGCCTGCCTACGATGTTCGGGGCCGCATCGTCTGGGGTCTGACGTTTCGCATGCTGCAGTTGTTGTTCGAGAGGCTCCGACCCTGAAGGGATCTTGCGGGCCAGCGCGCGAGGCCCTATATGAACGCCCAGAAAATGCTGGAAGAGCCGCGCTACAGGGAGCTCGCGAGGGAGGCGCTCCACCGGGTGGAGTCGGCCTTTGACGAGGTGGACTTGGAGGACGCGGACGTGGAGTCCTCCGGTGACGTGGTGAACATCACATTCCGCGGCGGGAGCCGGTGCGTCGTGAACACGCAGGGTCCGACGCGGCAGCTGTGGCTCGCGGGAGCGGGCAGGGGTTGGCATTTTTCCTGGGACGAGGATT
>Ga0214473_10008209_pt1 | contig 12362 bp, 16 predicted proteins | sample RVTome_7_FD_203509 | JGI IMG/M metagenome (GOLD analysis project Ga0214473, IMG submission 203509) | Soil microbial communities from uranium-contaminated site in the Upper Colorado River Basin, Wyoming, United States - RVT98D197 | ecosystem: Environmental > Terrestrial > Soil > Contaminated >... | reverse complement strand
GACCAACGGGGCTAATGGTCCAAACCCTTCGATCCACGCCTTCAGACGGACGATATTGTGGAGGCTGAGGACCTCTTGGAGGCCGAAGCTCCTGACCAAGAAGGGCCCTCCCAGGAGGATCCCGCCCAGCAGTAGCAATCGTCCCCACCGTGTGGGCTTTTGAGCCACTTCACTCAAAGCGATGCCTCCTCCAATGATAACCCGGCTCTAGGATGGTCCCGGGTTCCTTCATGATCTCCAGGGCGCCCAGCGCCTCCAGCAGGATCGTCCGCTGCTGCTTCACCTGAAAGGCCTCCCCTAGGGGATGGCCGAAGGGGTAGCGGAGGTAGAGGGCCCGTGGTGGCTTGACCTTCTTCGTGACTTCTTTCTGGAGGGTGATCCCGATGGTCGGAACCCCCTTCGCCTCGATGGCGCGCTGGAGCAGGCCCACGGCCTGGTTGCAGAGACCTCAGGCCGGGGTGAGGAAGACAGCCTCCGCCCCATCACGCTTCAGGCGGCGAGCCACCTCTGGCGCCGTCTTCTCCACGAGGGTCGCTACGTGGGGACCGTCGATATGCCCCATGAAGCTGTACACAAAGGGGGCGATCCCCCCGATCATCCCCTCCGTCTCAAGCTCCTTGAGTCGGTGCAGGGGCAGAACCACGTTGAGATCCTTGTCCGCCGCCGAGTGGTCATAGTATTTATGAGTGATGACCAGCTCACCCGCGTTCACGCCCGACGGGATGACCCGATAGCTCGGATCGCCATCTGGATCCTCCATGTCGAAAGGGGGTTGAGTCTTCATGTGGACCCCGGCAGTCGTCACGAGGGCGATCACCGCCTCTCGAAGCGGCTTCTTCAGGGGCGCCCAGGGGATCCCTTCCGTCTCCACGAACCGGTGGTGTCTCGCCCAGCGCTCAGCCAGCCAGGGGAGATGCTTGTAGAGCCGCACCATAAGCGCATTGGTCAGATCCTGAAGCCGTCCCATCTTCCCCTTTCCCTCATAAAGCGAGCTGTCGCAGCACCATGTAAATTCCGGCCGCCTGCAATGCCGCGACCGGAAGCGTGACGACCCAGGCCAGCACGATATTCCGGATGACACCCCATCGAGCCTTACCGTTGGCTACGCCGATCCCGAACAGTCCTCCACACGAGACGTGAGTGGTCGAGACAGGAAGGCCCCACCTGGAGGCGAAGATGACCAGAAAGCTTGTCACCAGATTTGCGATAACACCCTCATCAGGGTCCATCGTGGTGATCCGCTTGCTCACCGTCTCTGCTACGCGCTGTGCATGAAGAAGCCCACCCAACGCCATGAACAGCCCCACCAGAGACACACCCCAATTGAGACCGAGTCCTCCTGCAACCACGAGGGCGACGATCTTCGGGGTATCGTTGAGACCTCTGGCAAAGCTCACAGCACCCGCGCTCAGATAGTGGACAGAGTCGAGGACTCTTTGCACATTCACGCCAAGCATCGTGCCGGTATAACGCTGCAGGCAACTGACCTCTTTATCGACGACGACACGAAGGGACTGTGCTGCAATCGTCATGAGATGCCCCTCCGATGTCACGGCTACCGGTACAAACTCCCCCCCAATACAGATACAGGTCTCTTTTGTAAAGCCCGTCAAGGTCACCGCGAGTCTGAAAAGGGGGTACACCAGGACTGCTGTCCCGACTGCTAAGAATGGGCTCACCATGAGCGGCATTAAGAAACTCTTCCACACGGTCGAAATGCCAACGTCGAAACCCACAGCCACAAGGCCGGCCCCTATAAGGGCGCCTGTCAAACTATGTGTGGTCGAGATGGGTATCCCAATTTTAGTTGCGACAAATACCGTGAGGGCCGCGCCCAGGATCACCGCCACGAGGAACGGCTTCGATCCGGCGAGAGCAGCAGGTACCAGACCTTTCCCCCCGAAGGTGTGGAAGAGCTTCGTTGCAGAGAAGAGCGCTATTGTAGAGCCAGCAAACGTTGTGACGGTAGCCCACCAGAGAGTCTTTTTATAGTCGGCGGTCCCGCTGCCAAAAAGGGTGGCAACCCCTTTAAAATTGTCATTGGCCCCATTCGCAAAGGCGACAAAGATAGTCGCCCCTAAGAGAAGCAGGGTCCACAGCAACGTGATTCCTCCCTAAGAGATTAGTCTCCCGCCGCAACTGCTTCCTGTTCCGGCGGTACAGCCATAGCAGTGGTTCTCTACCATGATCGGGTGTCCCTCGACTGCTCCGGCGGAAAGCTCCCAGATCTTGACCGGCCTGCCTTTTCGATCCCTCAGCGGCATCTCGAGCATCTGGTTGAAGTCACAATCATACACGGACCCTTCCCATCCAACGCTCAACAGGTTTCTGCACATCACCTGTTCCAATGTGGCTGGGTTGAACGTGGACCCCAGGAGTTCCATGTACCGATCGTACTCCCCGCGCAGCTTGAGGAACTTTTCAAAGCGCGTGATCGGCATATTGGTGAGGCAGTACAGGCGGGTAAAGACGATGCCGTATTTCTCTTGAAGGATTCTTTTGTAGTCTTGTTCGAGCTGGTCCTGTGGTGGTGGTAGGTACGCGCCCAAAGGATTGTACACCAAGTGAAGATCCAGTCCTGTGTCCGGCACTCCGTAGCCCAGCCGATTCAAAATCTGAAGGGCGCGGATACTCAATTCAAACGTCCCGTCTCCTCGCTGACGATCCACGTTCTCTTCGAGATAGCAAGGAAGCGAACAGATCAGCTCAACCCGGTTCTCCCTAAAAAATTCCGGCAGGTACTCCTTCCCAGGCTCAAAGATGACGGTGAGATTGCACCGATCGATGACATGACGCTTCAGACGAACGCAGGACTTCACGAGGTATTCAAAGTTCGGATTGAGCTCGGGGGCGCCACCCGTAAGATCCACAATGGGAATCTCCGAACCTTCTAAGAAGCGTAGGATGGCCTCAACAGTCTCGCGTCCCATCATCTCCTTGCGTCCCGGTCCTGCCTCCACATGACAGTGGAGGCAGGCTTGGTTGCAATATCTGCCCATATTGACTTGGAGCACATCGATCTTGCGCTTGCGAAAGCCGTTTCCGTTCTCTGTGATCCTTTGGGCGAAGGGGCGCATAGGATTCCTCTTCACGTTAGGGGCAGCAAGCGCTTCCAGGGGTACAGCTATCTGGCGAGGCTTGCGTGAGTTTATAGTCCATTCCCTTGGTCTCCCGGGGATGGCGTCTATGGTCACGCGAACAGTCAAAAACCCCGGCCCTCCCCAGAGGGACCTCTTCTCTTGGCGGGATCAAGGCAAACTGATCTTGGTATGGGGGGTGAGAATAGATCTGGTAAGTCTTGTCGCAGACAGCCATCCGAACCCCGCGGGGGAGGACGTGATTGTCGTCGTCTACGACCTGCTTCCACGGACCACGGTAGATCACCGCCTGGTTTCGCTCAACGCACGGTCCCTCCTTCCCCTTGTAGGCCGTGATCGTGATCGAGCGGAACTCAATCCCCTCGATCGTCTGATACGGTTCTGACCTCATCTCCTCGATACGCATCCCGTAGAACTTGGCCTCCTCAAAGGCGCGGAGCAATTCCTCCTCTTGAAAGGCCCCAGAGATGCAACCGCTCCACAGTTCAGGATCGTTTCTCAAATGATCAGGCACGGGTTCATCGCTGACGATATCTGATATGGCGACCCTTCCTCCTCTCTTGAGCACGCGATACATCTCGGAAAAGAGCTCCCGTTTATCCTCCCGCCGGACCAGATTCAGCACACAGTTAGACACGATCACATCGATCGACTCATCCGGGATCAAGGGTTGCTCATGCGAAATCTTCTCTTCGAACTCGCGCAGTCTAAAGAGATCGGAGATGGAACGGACAGGGTTACGCGCGAGATATTGCTCCACAAGATCCAGGTTGACCTTGAGGTTCTGAATCTTGCCACGGCGAAACTCCACGTTGTGATAGCCGAGCTTGTGTCCTATGGAATCCTGATATTTCCGAGCGAGCGCCAGCATCTCTTCATTGAAGTCCACCCCGATGACCTTGCCGCCTGGGCCGACGATCTGGCACACGATGTAACAGGCCTTCCCGCTCCCGGAACCGAGGTCGAGGACAGTCTCCCCTTCCCTCACGTATCGTGACGGATCTCCACACCCGTAGTCCTTCTTGATGATCTCATCAGGGATAACCGCCAGGAGCGATCGATCGTAACTGACAGGAACACACAATCCGACCTCGACCTCCCGAGCGGCCCCCTCGTAGCGTCGGAGCACCGCCTCTTCAACATCTATCCTCCGACCATTGCCGTTCTTCGCCCCGTTGATTGCTCGATTCCTCCGATCGATCATGAGCGTCTCTTCCCCCACGTTCACCTCCTGTGAAAAACTTTCCGGCCCTCTCAACTCAGTCTCACGGTGATCTTCATCCCAAGAAGATGGGAGGCCTGGACCTCCCCTGTCTCACTTCCCGTTAAGATGCGGATAGCGAAGAAAACGATTCGCCTCTCTGAAGGAATTCATAGGTCGAACATTCAGGATTCCTCCCCTTCCCTTCAGTGGCGTGCGGCGAGGCGCCGTTTGACAAAGGGTCCCAGGAGGGCCATGAGGATCCCTACAACGAAGAGGGAGGTGAGAACAAAGAAGGCCACCCGGACCGATCTCCCAGCCCGCTCGCCCAGATACGTGTAAAAGATGGTAGCGGGAAGCTGGCCGATAGCTGTCATGCTCCAGAAGCCCCAGAACCCCATGGCGGTCAACCCCGCCCCGTAGCTCACCAGATCGAAGGAGATCCAGGGGAGGAGACGGGCCACAAGCACGGCGTGCTTGCCATAACGCGCGAAGAAAGCATCCGTCCAGGCTAACGGGGAGGGGCTGACAAGCTTCTCCACCAAGCGGCGACCGAAGAGCCGGCTGAGACCGAAGCAGAGGGCCGCCGCCGCCATGGCGCTTCCCCAGGATAGTACCGATCCCCAGAAGGCGCCGAAGAGGAGACCATTGGTGAGGGTGAGGACGAAGGCGGGGAGCGGGGCGATGAGGGACTGAAGGACCATGAGCAGGAAAGAAATGACAGGCGCCCACGCCCCAAAGGAGAGGAGAAAGGCCTTGAGCGCCTCGACATCCGCTTGGCCGAGGAGGCGAACCGCTTGATGAAGAAATACTCGGAGGGGCGGAACGAACAGGTACAGCCCCCCGGCCAGGCTTGTTCCCATGGCGAGCAGAAAGAGCTTCTTGCTCCATTTGGATTGCCACATCTCTTTTCCCAGGCTCAGTTACTCCTCTACTTCGCGTCGAAGGGATCGTCGGATCTGAGCTACGCTAGCCCTGTCCCAGATGCTCTTCATTTAAGGCTGAGCAGCCACCGTGAATTTCCCAAGCCCTGATAGACCGATGTCATTTTGCCGGGCAAAGTACACTGTGGTTGTAACGACGCCAGCAGGCATCGACGCGAGGATCGTCCTAGAGCCCGGCGTCCAGGACCCCCCGGGGAATCTTGCGGATCAAGGTGTATCGGTCAAGGTTTCGCTGCCCCCTTGCTTTATGTCACCGCCTGTATCTGGGGATCCCGCGATGCTCAACGCGGGCCCGTACCGGTGCCGCCTAAGGACCTTCATGAGGATGTAGCTGAGGGCGACAAGTAGGACGGTGAGGAGGACAAGGCCGTAATACCGGCGATAGCCGGCCTGGAGCTGGTCCCAGCGGCTTCCGAAAAGATAACCGAGGCCTGCGCCGAACGCCGCCCAAAGAGAGGCCCCCAGGGCATCGTAGCCTAGGAAGCGAGAATAGGCCATCCCTGTAGAGCCGGCCATAGGAGCAGCGAAGGCCCGGACACCTACCACGAACCGGGCGAAGGCGATGGTGATGCCGCCTCGCTTCTCGAAATAGTCATGCGTCTTTCGGACGCAATCCGCAGAGCCCAGCGTGAGCTTGCAGTAGAGCTGAGGCAGGCGCTGCCCGCCGAGCCGGCCGAGGAGGTAGCCGAGGTTGTCGCCCACCATGGCGCCCACGGCCCCCAGGGCAATCACCAAGGGGAGCTTGAAGGACCCGGTGGAGGCCAAGAACCCCGCGGCGAAGAGGAAAATCTCCCCGGGTAGAGGGAGGCCGGCGTTCTCCAGAGCGATCCCAAAAAAGAGAACCACGTACCCGTATCTTATGAAGAAAGGCCAGAGGCTACTCAATAGATCCATCGCGTCCGCCCCGAGCAGGCCGTTCACCCATTCCAGTCACAGACGAGGAGGTTGGCCCCGGCGAAGTCGCCACCATCCACCATTTTCCTTGCACGGCGCAGAAGGGGGCCGGGCGGGTCCGTAAGGACCCACCCGACCTGCACCCCCTGCCGATTAACCGCAGCAGGACGACTTCTCGATATCGCAGGAGGAGGTTGTCTCTTTCTTCTTCTCCTTTTCCTTCTCCTGTTCCTGCTCCTTCAACTGGTCTTTCTGCTCAGTCGGTCCAGCCACGCACGCCATTTGGCATCACCTCCCCTCTCTGAAAGGCTTCATCTACGACTGCAACCCAACAGACGGTCACGTGACACTCTTGGGGTCCCTGTTTCCTGCCGCATTCCGCCGAGCGAAGGACCCACGGGTCGGCTCTGGAGGCCTCCTAGGGTTTGATGTCGCTCTCGATCTGGAGACCCTCGAGGAAGGCGTTCAGGCCATTATAGTGATCCACGACGGCCATGAGTTCGACGATGGCCCGATCGGAGACTCCCATGCGCTTGAGGATCGCGGTATGAGCATCGATGCAGTAGGCGCACCCATTCGTGGCAGAGACGGCCAGGGCGACGAGCTCTTTCTCCCGGGCGGAAAGCTCTTTGCCCGCTCGTAGGGCTTTGATCTTCTGCCACTGGGCCTCCAGGAGCTCCGGGTAGAGCGCCATGGCCTTATAAGCATTCGGCACAAACGGCATTCCGTAGGTCTTCTTGATATCGTCGTAGATCTCTTTCACGCGCCCAGTCGCGTGCTCCTCAGCGATCAGCTTCACCGTTGGCATCACAACTCCTCCTTATCTCTAATCTCCCTTCACGCCGCATCGGGCGTGAGGAGCATGTTCCCCGCCTTCTTCCAACTCCGGATCTCCTCCAAGACCTCCGTGCGGGACGCGAAGCGACGGACCGTAAAGCCGCAGATTGCACAGCGGCGGTACACGAAGGGCCAGCCCTGCTCCTCCTGAACCTCCCCCACCTGTACCATGGCGGAAGGACAGCAACGGCCGGGGAAGGTCGTGGAGACGATCCTTCGCGGGTAGGCGTTGAGGGCACGCTTGTGGGTGCTGTATTCCACGATGGATGGCATGGTGCTTCCCCTTCTCCAGATTTCCTGCCTTGACCTACGCTCCAGAGGCGGCCCTAAGGGCTAAGGAGGCCGTCCCTGGAGCGGTCAGATCAAGGAGAAGCCCGTAGCTCTTGCTGGTTAGCTGGCGGCGCAGGGGTTCGCTGGCGCTTTTTCAGCAGACTTGGTGAGCGGCGCCCACAGCGCGTCCTCCTTGTGTTGCATATCCTGAGGATCGCCGTTCGGATGGCGGATGATCACCAGCACCTGCCACCTGCCAAAGGGTTGTTCATCAAGTTTCGCCCTAAAGGTCGCGACGCCCCTCTTGTCCGTCTTGAAGATGTAGGGGGATGGCCCGACCCCGGCGATCTCATGCTTCGGCTCCATGTTGACGTACCAGACGGTATACACGGAGTCGGGCTTGAGGTCCTTCACGCGGATGGTAAGGGCACGGTCCGTAATCACCGCTTCGCCGCTGCCCTGTTCGACCCCTTGGGCGCGGAGAAGAGTAATCTTCGCCTGTGCCGCGCTCCAGGCGCGACCGGCCCCCAGCAACGCGGTGAAGGCCAGCCCAACGATCATGCTCAACGCCACTAACTTGTGATGCTTCATCTTTTTCCTCCTTTGTGTCTGTCGTGTGATTGTCCCAACCCACCAGCATCTTTCCTCGGTCAGCTTAAGGCTTGATGTCCCCACCTCCTCTCCCCTGCCTTCCTTGAGATGCAAGGGATCACGTGGGAGATTCGCGTCTTTTTCAGGCCACATCGGGACCCCACTCGACGTGGTTGATGTGCTGGCCATTGGCGGCGCGTGAAGAATGTACTTTCCCTCTCTCTAACCGCTACCGTGGGCTCAGGAAACGACGCTCCTCCAGATACTTCTGGGCCATGACGGCGGCGACGGTCCCATCGCCGGTGGCGTTGGTGACCTGACGGACCGGCTGAGCGCGGATGTCTCCGATGGCAAAGAGGCCGGGCACAGACGTCTGCATCCGCTCGTCGGTGAGGAAGAATCCCGCCTGATCATGCTTGGCGTGCTCTTTGATCTTGTTGGGTGTGAACCCGATGAAGATGAAGACCGCCCCGACCGCGAGTTCCTCCCGCTCCTCGCGGCCCACGCGCTTGAGGACAACAGCCTCCACTTGATCCCGGCCCGCGATCGCCTCCACACCGGTGTTCCAGCGAACCTCGATCTTGGGGTTGTTGAAGACCTGTTCCTGGATCACCTTCTGGGCTGTGAACTGGTCACGACGGTGAATGATGTGGAGCTTCTTCCCGAAGCGCGTGAGGTAGTCGGCCTCCTCGACCGCGGTGTTCCCCCCGCCGACCACGGCGATGACCTGGTCCTGGAAGAAGGGGCCGTCGCAGAGACCGCAGTACGAGACGCCTTTCCCCGCCAGTTCCTCTTCGCCGGGGACATCGAGCTTCTTCGGCTTTCCACCCGCGGCCACGATCACCGCCCCGGCCGTATAGCCGCCGCTCTCGGTGATGACCTTCTTCCAGTCCCCCTCCGAGGCGACCTCGACGACCTCGTCCATCTTGATCTCGACGCCGAACTTTCGGGATTGCCGCTCCATGCGCTCGGCAAGCTCTTGCCCACTGATCTCCTCAAAGCCGGGGTAGTCCTCGATCCGGGCGGTGTTCAACAGCTCACCGCCAGGAACGCCCTTCTCCAAGATCAGGGTCTTCAGGCGCGCCCGGCCACAGTAGAGCCCGGCGGTCAACCCTCCGGGCCCTGCCCCGACGATGATCACATCGTACCTGTCCATCCGTTCCTCCCAAGCGCCGCTTCCTGAGCGGCTCCTCGATTCGCCTCTGGTCCCGCCGGAACGCGATGAGCACCTCTCCATCGATCACAATGGTGGCCGTCTCAGGGTCATTCCACATGGCCACCGACCCGGCACGGGCTTGCAGATCCGATGGACACCACGGTTCGCTGCCGCGAGTCCCGGGTGAGGCGCGACCGTTGGCCTCTAGACGCCATCCACCACCATAGCGACCGCCTCTCCTCCGCCCAGGCAGATCGCCGCGACACCGCGTTTTCTCTCACCGGTCTCCCTCGTATGGCTTCACTGCATTCGGATCGGAATTCTTTTCGCCGCACAGGCTCCGGCCCGCGGAGCCAAGAACGTTTCACCCGGCAGCGCCCTTCCGGACGCGCCAATACACGATCCCAACAATGGCCAACAACGCGAAGATAATTTCCATAATCGCTCCTGCTAAAAGGAGTATTGAGAGGATCGTTGAACGGCGACGCTGCGGCCAGCGCCCATCACCAAGACCTTGGCGGGCTCTTTCGAGCCCGGGTTCGTCAAGTTCCTGTCATGAGCCGTCTTCACCTGCCCACTTTCGTCGAACCAGGCGATCTCCAGGAGGTTTCCTGCGAGATCATACAGCTCCACGTAATTTGCCTCGTCCGGTCGCTTACTTTCAGCGGTCCCGTAGATGGCAACGATCAGCCCGCCTTTGCCGTTTGGCGCTTCAATTTTGACAACCACCATTTTGAGCAGAGCCAGTTCTTCCCTATCCGGCACAACGTTGGGGACCGTCACCCGTTCCCCCCTGAGGTTGGTCAGCGTCCTCGTCTCCTCTGCGCGGCTTGGCGTTGCGGCGAGGAGGAGTCCGAGTAGGAGCGCTGCTGTCGCAATCTTGCTCATGTGTCTGTTCATCTTGGCTCCCTCCATCCGGCTCATCATGAGCCTCACGGCTTTCGCTTCTCCCTCGATGCCACCGAGCTTGGCACCACCGACGGGATGAGCTGGTCTTCTGTTGCGGGGTCTTTGATCCTTCTACCTCTTTAGATGCAGATCGGGGCGCGAGATTCTCGCAAAGTTTATATTTCACGGCCGGCGACAGAAACAGCCTCACCTGCAATCTGACGCGGAGCTATCGAGGGACGCCTGTCCGCGCTCTAAGCCCTGAAACATCCGAGAGCGGGTTGATGGAGTACCGTGCTTGGCGATAGCGGCCGCACGGAAGATCGCTTCAATCGAACACGGACAGCAGCGACTGGGGGTAGCAGTGGGTGATCGGTGTAGGGTGGGTGTTACGGGGTTGGCTTACCGGGCGTGCACTGCGCGATCCGCTGGATGTTCCTCTCCCGACGTTGGCTGAAAGGCCCCCTGCCAGATCGTGGCGTGCCAGCCGGCGGGTCCTGCTTGACCATCGTGCTTCATTACCTCTTCATGTGTGAAGGTTCAGAGTAGAACCGCTAGGCTTGGGTTTCTCGGCGGTCCCCGCCTGCCTTTTCCTGACGGATCTTCTCCTTGAGGAAGCTCGTCAGCCGATTCATGAGTTCCTCCGGCATCTCTTCGCAGGGGATTTCCCTGACCAAGACGGTCGTGGCCTTATAGGTCTTGATGAAGTTGAGACACGACGGACAGCCATCCAGATGCTGCTCCAACGCCCCGGTGACCCCGGGATCAAGGGCCCCATCGAGGTAGTCGGCGAGCAGGTCAACCTGCTCCCGACAGGTCATCATGCTTTGCCGTCCCCGAAACGGCCTGCGAACCCAGCGCGCGAAACGCTCCCAGAAGGTCATCCTCGTCTCCATGATTCTGTCATGTACCGCTCCAGCTTCCCCCGGAGGACCAGGCGGGCTCGATGCAGGCGGGCCTTGACGGCCAAGACGCTCGTGTCCGTGATCTCCGCGACCTCCCCGTTCGAGAGCCCCTCGAGGTCCCGCAGGACGATTACCACCTTGTAATCAGGCGGGAGGGCCTCGATGGCCTCCCGGACGATCCGCTCCCGTTCCTTCCGGAGGAGCCGCTCCTCCGCTCCCTCAGTCCAATCCACCACCATCCGTGTATGCCGCCCGTCCTCGGTGAACTGGGGCAGGTACTCTTCGAGCGACTCCTGGATGGGCCCTCGGCCCCGAAGCTTCATCAGGGCGGCGTTGACTGCGATCCGGTAGAGCCACGTGCCGAAGGCTGATCGGCCGTCGAAGCTCACGATCTTCCGATAGACGGTAAGGAAGACGTCCTGCAGGACCTCCTCGGCGTCCTCGGGGTTCTTGGTGAACGACAGGGTAAGACGATAGACCTTGCCCCGATAGCGCACCAAGAGCGCCTCAAAAGCGGCCTCTTCCCCTGCTTTTAGACGCTCGACGAGATCCTGATCCGAGGGATCGGATCGATCGGTTGCCACCTCTTTCGATGCTCCGATGCTATGAAAGGATTCGCCAAAACTGCCGACGATCGAGCCGCCAGTCGGCAGTCATCGGTGGTCGGTGGTCAGTGTACAAACTCATCCCTCGGTGGTCGCCGCTCGCAGCTCACCAGTGGGCTGAGAGAATGCGGGCGCCCCTGTGCAAACGCAGAAAGTCATGTGTCATCGCGAGGAAGCGAAGCGACCGAAGCGGTCTCAATCACCGCGAGATTGCCACGCTCCTTCGCAAGAATCTCATGGTCACGCCAGCCTCCTCCCCTTGCTTCTCGAAGTTTTCGGGAGAGACAAACGACTTGATCTTACCACTACACCGGGCAAAAGAAAGTGATTTACCTCACAATTCTTACGCCCGAACGGCTCCCGCCTGGATTCATTGCGGGCGCGCGTCAGAGGGAGATCCGACGCGCTGCCTCCCCTGCGGGGCCCCAGGCCCTACAAGCGGTCAAACAGCCACGGCGGGGTGAACTTCAGCGCGTATCCAGAGAGGATACTAAAGTAGTTGCTCATCAGCAGCCCCCCGATCAGGATCAGGAAGAGGCCGCTGATGATGCTGACGGCGGGCAGGAACGCTTGTAGCGGTCGAAGAGGGTCAGGAACCGACTGAACGCCAGAGCGCTGGCGATGAAGGGAATCGCCATGCCGAGTGAATAGGCCAGGAGCAGCGAGACTCCGGTGGTGGCCATCTTCGTGGTACTGGCCAGTGGGGTCTGCAGATCCTCAAAGGAGACCCCGGCGACGAACGAGAGGAAAGAGGGGAACAGTGGGAGCGTGCAGGGGGAGAGAAACGATAGCAGGCCTGCGAGCAGCGCGGCGAGAAACGACACGTCATGCCCTGTGACCATGCGACACCTCCAATGGACTCAGCGTGAAGAGCCGGTCACCGTATGATGCGAAGACTGCCAGAAAGAAATGCCTCCATCCCTCTACTATTGGAGGCCGATGTCCATCTCCTCCATCATCAGACGGTCAATCT
>Ga0214473_10008208_pt1 | contig 12363 bp, 9 predicted proteins | sample RVTome_7_FD_203509 | JGI IMG/M metagenome (GOLD analysis project Ga0214473, IMG submission 203509) | Soil microbial communities from uranium-contaminated site in the Upper Colorado River Basin, Wyoming, United States - RVT98D197 | ecosystem: Environmental > Terrestrial > Soil > Contaminated >... | reverse complement strand
TCGATGTCACTGGCCAGACCCACTCGCACGTGGGCGCCTTCAATCAAGTCATGGCTCAGCAACCAAGCCTCAGGAAACCTTCCGGAGAGCGCTCGACTAAAGGCGCGGACGTCATAGATCCCCTTGCCATAATAGGAGCCTTCACCGGTCAGATCCTGATTGACGTCGGAAACGGCTCTTGTGTACGGATCGATTCCAACCGCGTCCGCAAAGAGGCGGCTGAAGAGCGAGGCGCTCGTGCTCGGAAGCGAAGGGCTCACGCGCGGTTGAACGATCGTGAAGGAGCCGGCAAGAATCCCGCCTTCTGCGTCGAAGCGTGGGCGGTTCAGCGGGTGAGCCAGGGTCTCGATCATCCTGCGGGCGGCGCCGAGAGGTAACTGTGTGTCGCTGTCCAACGTGATGATAAACCTCACATTGGATAGATGATCCGGGTCGCCCACGTACACCAGTGGGGGGGCCTCCTCAGGCCGCGTTCCATCGATCAGACAATTGAGTTCCTCAAGTTTGCCGCGCTTGCGCTCCCAACCGATGAACTTGCGTTCGGATTCACTCCACGCGCGCTCCCGATGGAAGAGGAAGAAGCGTCCAGGACCGTAGCGACGGTTGAGAGACTCGAGGCTCTCGGTCACAATCTGCAACAGTCGTTCGTCCCCCTCACAATGCGCCCGATCGGAATCGGTGTAGTCAGTGAAAAGGCTAAAGAGGAGGTTGTTCTCTTCATTGGCCAGGTACCGGACTTCCAGTCTTTCCACCTCTGTAAGGATCGTTTCCTCATCCACCAGAAGCACTGGGACAACGACCAGCGTTCGAAAAGCGTCAGGAACGCCTGATGCTTCGAAATCCATTTTCGGAAGGGTTCGGGGTGGAAGCAGCCGTGTGAGGAGATAGTTCAGAACCTCAATCGCGAGTTGGCTGACGGGGATTAACAAGAGGAGGGTCATTGTAAACTGGATCCATGGCTTCTGTCCGCGCAGGCCCAACAGAAAAACCGGTGACATGATTGCGGCGCAGAAGAAGCCGATCCCAAGAAAATAGACGGCTGAATGATGGCGGCGCACCCAATCCAGGACTCGCTGACGTGGGGCCTCATGGCAGCCGATGTGTTGCGCGAGCTCGCGCCTTCCCTCGCCGATCAGATAGGTCCCCACGTGGATCCGGCGTTCATCGCCGGTCGTTCCCAAGGCGGCGCTCGCAGCCAGTTCAATGGCGCATTGCGCGACCTCCGTCTCCGCCTGGCCGGACCTGCGGGCGAGTTCTTCGACCTTTCGGCGACACCGGTCGCGTGTGTCGAAATCCGTGTCGGGATAGACGCCGGATGGATCCGTTCGAAGCAGCCGCTCCACGCGGCTCAAATGCTCGAAAACCGGTCTCCAGTCCAACAGGGCGAGCTGCCGCAGACTGGTGAATGCATTGCTGATGGCGATCTGATCCATTGTCTGCCGGTTCTGTTCGCGATGGTTAAGTCCACTCAAAGACTCCTGCAGAGTTCGCTCCAACCAACTCCGGACCGGCGCCAACGCGGCTTCCTCGTCGTAAAGGCGATCGACCAACTGAGAAGCGAAATAGGAGCTCGGGGCGGGTTGGGTTTCGGCGAGTTCCGCCAGGATCGAGAAGATCAGATTGGGGTCTCTCCGGTTCGCCGTGATAAGCCTGTTCGCCCAGAAGTCGGCGGTCTCGCGTTCCCGCAGCTCGGCGAGAGCGCCCGCGGCAAGCTTCTCGATATTCCCGATCAACGCGATGCGCAGCATCTGGGGGACGGCCCAGAGTTCGCCGATCGTCAGTGTGCCAACGGATTGATAGGTCTCTATGAAAGAAAGGATGTTCTCCCTGTCGAGGCGCAATTCCGAATGGAAGACGAGCGCCTCCGCAAGTCCGTAGATACGCGGCAAACCACGGTGGGGCTCGTTGGCGAGCGACGGCAGTTCTCGGGCGAAGCGCCGCGAAAGGTTCAGTTGAACGTCGCGGGCGTTGCTCTCGATGACGAACTCATTATCGAGAATCCACTCCGTTGTTGGAGGCGCACCCCATTCCATCCGGCTCGCTTCGGAGAGGTCCGAGCATGCCTGCTGAAGCCACTCGCGGGTGTTCTCGAGCTGCTTCAGCAGCGCCACGCCACTCTGTTGCCTTGGGTCCACTTCATGCTCCGTGGCCAGGCGTCGAGCATGGTCGTGGATCTGAGTCGGAGGGAACTGCGCTCCCGCATACTGCGTGTCGCCGGTCGCACGCCCGCGTTTCGGATGCAGGATGAAAACCGCCGGCGGGATGCCGCCGCTCTCCTGGAGCGCCGCCCATGGGACCCGCAGGGTCTCAATCGGCGCACGGAGGATCAGGACGGTCTCCTCGGAGGTCAGCCAGCGTGCGTGATCCTCAATCAACCTGCGTTCAATGCCGTGCCGCGATCGCCGCATCCAAACCCACGCAAAGAGGCCGCCGAGAAATCCACCCGCAAGCACCGGGATCAGGGCGGACCGGACTCCGTCCGGAATGGTCGCCGGCCAGTGAAGGCATAGGGATACGATTCCGGTAAGGAACCCAAACAGGAGGAAGGCCGTGACCGCCCCGAAGGCGTGGCGCATTGGGAAGGGGTCCCAAACATGGACATCTCCATGCGCGCTTTTGTGCACCAACGCGGCGCGCCGGAAGCCCCTTCTTCGAAGCTCCCGAATGGATCTGTGCGCCGCATCTCTTTCCGCGAAGTATCCAATGAGGGTTCCCGAATCCATATTGCCGTCCTTGTCCCGCCGCTTGGTGTGAAGGTCCCGGGCATCGCGGCGGATCTCGCAAGGCGGGGATCTGGGGCGCAGCCGAGCCGCTATGCGGCGCCTGGCGTTGAGCGCGACTTCGGAACCACGCTCAGCTCGTTCGGCAATCTCTTGAGCTCCAGAGCGAGCCGATCGAGATGTTTGCAGGTTGCGCGCATATACTCGTACAGGTGCTTGTGCAACAGAGCCAGCCTGATCGCGTCGCGCAGCGCGCGTGGACGGCGCAGGGCGGTCTCGATCAAGAGCGACAAAGTCAGCCATGCGCGTCGCGGTGACGCGCCGAGGACGCATGTCCAAAGCATGCGGACAAAAATCCCGAGGTCCTGACTCCCGGCTGCAAACCGGGTTTGGATCCGCGCACCCTCGGATAGGATCAGTTGCATCGCTCGACGGCGATAGTTCCGGTAGCCGTACAAACGCTCCAACAGGTTCTCATAACCTTCATACAGATGTACCAGCGACATGCCGTGCGGAATGATGTTGGTGAACACAAACTGGTCGCCGACCGACTCGGCGAGCAGCCGGCCCGCCTGTTTGAGGCGTTGGTACAAGGGCGTCTTGGGCGCGGCGTTTAGCATGCCGGTCATCGATACGGGGATGCGGGCTTCCTGAATGAAGCGGAACTGCTCGTCGAATATCGATGGGTCATCAGCATCGAAACCGACGATCATCCCGGCCATCACTTCGATGCCGGCGCGTTGGATGCGATGCACGGATTCGAGGATGCCGGCTCGGAGATTCTGCGTTTTGTGCGTCTCCTTGAGACTCGCCGTCCGAGGCGACTCGATGCCCACGAAGAGGCTGGTGAAGTTCGCCTGCCTCATCAGTTGCAGCAGCTCATCTTCCTGGGCGACGTTGAGCGTCGCCTGGGCCGTGAATTCGACCGGGTAGCCGCTTGCCTTCTGCCAGTCGGCCAGAGCGATCAGCAGCTCCTTGGCTTCCTTCTTGTTGCCGATGAAATTGTCGTCGACCACGAAGATGTTGCGCACGCCAAGCCGGTGGAGTTCTTGGATCTCGGCCATCATTTGGGTGACCGTTTTCGTGCGCGGCCGATGGCCGTACATGACGACGATGTCGCAGAACTCGCAACTGTACGGGCAGCCGCGCGCGAACTGGATCGTCAGGGTCCGGTACCGGTCAACCTTCAGCAGGTCGAACCGCGGCAGCGGCGAATCATGCATGTCCGGTTTGTCGTCCTGGCGGTATTCCGGTTTCCACTCTCCCGCCTGATAGTCTTTCAGAAACTGGGGCCAGGCGTATTCCGCCTCATCGACGAATAGGACATCCACCTTACCCCGCAGCTCTTCCGGGCACAGCGAGGCGAAGGGGCCGCCGGCGACCACGAGTTTTCCGCGCCGGCGGAATTCCGCGGCGATCTCGAAGATGCGTTGCTTGTGGATCACGTAACCGGTCAGTCCCACGATATCGGCCTCGGTATCGAAGTTCACCGGCTCGACGTTCTCATCGCACAGCACCACATCGTGTTCGCGTGGCGTGATTCCGGCAATCGTCGGCAGCGACAAGTTGGGGACCACGCATTTCTTCCTCAGGCTGGGCAGTATGCGATCGAACGTCCAAAACGACTCCGGATTCTTCGGAGCGATAAGGTAGATTTTCATCAAAACCTCCTTTTGTATGCGCGGGCCTGCTTGAGCGATAGTGCGACCAAAGGGCTTCTGATTGTCGGCATTTCCCTTTGCGAACTGAGTTCCTTCAATTCCGCGCGCGCCCTGCGGTCGGGATCCACAAGCGGGATCGGAGTCGCCCGCCGATTTAATAGAAGCCATCCTTCGAGGGCAAGAGAAACGTGGCAGTAGACGTGACTGGGACGACTGCGGTCACAAGCGAGTGATTGACGCTTGTAGTCGTGTAAACGCCTGCGGCACAATTCAACGGGAGATTCAGAACGCCACCACGCTCGACAACGTAATCCGAACCCTCCTCAACGAGAACGCAGCGGGGAGGGATACCACCGTAACACTCAAGGGCCCAGGCCAAATCCGGCTTGGGATCAAGAGTGCCCGTTTCAGCAGCCGCCCCGTTCACCAGCCCTAGCATCGGCGCCGCCGTGCCCTCCGGCGCTTGCACCCTCTGGGCGCTGGTTCCAACCAGAAATCCGCTGCCCCAGAAGAGCGCCAGGAGTAGCGCGGAAGCGATTCTTGGATGTCTAACATCACGCATGATTCGCCCTCCCTTTGCGCCATTCGCTTTGGTTTTCAGGCAATCACGTCCGAGGTACGTGATCTCCTCACCTTTGCAGCAAAAGCACAGCCCCGACCGCAATGGCGAACAAAGCCAACATATCGCCGCTGTGGGCAAATCTCAGATCGAGAAATGGCGCTGTCAGCAGGCCGAACACGATAAACCAGACGGCCAGCAACAGCATACCCAGATTCTTTGGAAGGTTCGGAAATTTCACGATCGCGCTCCTCCTATGCGTCTATCTCAGCCCGGACTACCGGATTTCACGAGTTTCCAAGCAAACGAACGGATCGTTGCTCATCGACTTGTGAATCATTCTTCAAGTGTCGCCTTCTACGCATCCTCACCTCAGTTGGCCGCTCTGTTGTGGTCGAGCCAGTACCGTCCGATGGTTTCAACAACGGCCTGAAAATCGGGGTAACTCAACGGTTTCATGATGTAGCTATTCGCGCCGCAGCGATAACTTTTTGAGACGTCGCCGGCCTCGTGGGAACTGGTGAAGATGACAACGGGCGTTAGGTTCAGTACGTCTTCAGATGCTTCCAGCGACCGGATCTGACCGAGGACGGAAAATCCATCCGCCCCTGGCATCTCAAGGTCCAACAGGATCAGCCGGGGAGATTCTTCCCCCAGACGATCCGTCCACGCTCCCCGACCGAAGAGAAAATCCAGAGCCTCTGGGCCGTCGCTCACGGCTTTGACGTTGGCATCGCGAATAGAAGACTGCAGGATCTGCACAATCGATCCGCGTTCGCTTTCGTTATCTTCCACAACAAGCACATCGACCCTTTCATGAATTAGCATGTGGTTTTGTCCCTTCCTGCGGGAGATTTGTTGGCCACCTTCATTTTGGCCTCTATGTCGGAAGTGTACCCGTTCAAGATGAAGTTTTGGTAAAGCGACGGAAAAGACTTGGTAACGGGTTGGATCGATTCACTTGGCTTCTCGCCTAGGGAAGGGCGGCACCCGTGCCCGCCCCTCCCTGTGAAAACGGTCCTATCGCCGGATCTGCGGCAGCGTGGTCCACACCGTGCTCTGTGGGGGTGCGGGCATAGGATCTGACTGGAAAACCACGTTCTGATCTCTCATCGGGTAATGTGGCTCGATGGTTTCGACCGCCAACACCACCTCCAGCGGGTCCTTCGCCGTGGCAATGGCCTCTTGCACTTCTTCCTCCGTGAGGTTCACGATCTTGTGGGAGATGACGTCCGGCTCGGGTTCCCGATACGGGCCCGGATGTGCGACATGGCGCGAGCCAAAGGGATTCCCAGTTGACGGAGCTAGGCAGTAATACGGGTGTCTGGTCTCAGTAACCTCTTTGGCCTCCGGAAACTTCACCAACACCGTATATTGATCCACCCTGACATCCGGCACATTGACCTCGCACTGATCCTGATCCTGGTAGGCCACCTGCTCGGTATAGGGAACCTGGACCGTGTACGGAGTCTGAACTTCGTAGGGGACGTTTACAGTGGTGGTCCTTTCTTCCTGGTAAGCCTCCATCTCCGTGTAGGGCACCTTCACGGTATAGGCGACTTCCTCTTCGTAAGGAACCTGCTCTGTGTAGGGCACATTCACCGTGTATTCCACACTTTCCTCATAGGGCACGTCGACCTCATACGGCACTCTGACCGTGTAGGTCTCATGGTTGGTATAAGCCACCGTTTCCGTGTAAGGAACCTCCACTTCATAGGGGGCCTGGAACTCCTCCTTCACCATCTGAGTCTTCGAGACTCTATCCACATAGGGTACTTCGACCTCGTAAGGCACCTCTTCGATAAAGGGGACATACTCTACCGACTCGACGGCTTTCTGATAGGGAACCTCCACAATCTCTGTCTTCGGCGACTTGTAGTGAACCACTTCACGATCGACCACAGTATCGGTGTAGGGGACGCGGAAACGATAAGGCTCCTCGTTGCTATATCGCACTGGCTCCCAATCACGAACCGTGCGGGTGTAAGGCTCCGATACCCCCACCATCCGGCCATCGCGGCACTGAGGGACACAACGGTAGAGGGTGATCTCACGATCGTTGGGCTCCCAACGAACGCGGTTCACGGTGCGGTAGACGGTCTCGGTTCGGTAGCGTGTCACCTCGCGTTCGCGCGGAACCACTCTGCTAAGGGTTTCGTAGGAAACCTTCTCCTCGGGCCGTATGAAAGTGACTAACTCTACGCTTGTTTCGGGACGGTATTTCCGAACCTTGTCGACACGTTGCTCGGTGCGGGTGCGGACCACGTCCGCTTGGGTGGTTACCGGCTTTTCGCGAACCTGTGTCTGATAGCGGACCTCGGTCCGGGTTCGTCTTTCTTCGCGCGTCTTCTCAACAGGCCTTGTCCTTGGTTCTTCCCGGTACCGAGTCTCTTTCCTGGTTCTGGGCTCATTGCGAACGCGCGTTTCCTCTCGGTCTTTTTGGACCTCCCTGTAATTGGTTTCGGTGCGGTATCGAGTTTCCTCACGGCACTTCTCGACGGGCCTGGTGTTATTGACAAGTTCGGTCCGAGGTTCCTCCCGGTACCGCATCTCGTTGCGGTAGCGGGTCTCTTCCCCGTACCGGGTCTCGGGACGGTACTTGGTCACGGGGCGAGTCTGGACCTCGGTCCTCGTCACTGGAACTTCACGGATACGGATTTCCTCCCGTGTCCCCCAGAGAATCCGGTCACTGGTCTTGATGGTAACGCATTCCATTTCGTTGGCCGCGTTGTATCCCGGGTAGCCATGGTTCACCCTTCCAAAGTTGACCGACCGGTCACCCGCTTGGGCCGATGGAATCGGAAACAGACCAGCCAGGGGCATAACCGATAAAACGATCGCTGTGAATAGACTTGTGCTTTTCATTGCTTTTCTCCGTTGTCGCCAGCCTTCTTCGGCGCTTTCATGTTGTAAGGATACCTGTCCAAGATGAAGTCCCGGCAAACCGGCGGCAAGGGTTTGGTAAGGATTTGCCGGGCCACGAGAAGCTGTCTGGCGCCGGGGAAGATCGACGCGACGCGCACCGGAGGGAAGGCACGCGCCGCGTCGCGACGTTAGAAGCGGTCAAGACCGGGCCATGCCCTCATGTCTTTGGCCCGGCTAACCGGTAGGTGGCTTTCCACCGTTTTGTCTGCCCGCACGCGAGGTTGGTGGAAGACCACCCAGAAGAATTTTCCCCGCGGGTGTGGCCAATAATCTCGTTCGGACTCCTCCCGGCCCCTGGCCGAGTCGAGTTAACGAGCTGGGTCTTTCACAACGGGCTGCTGATCCTTGTCGGAGGTGCCCTCTCGGCGAGCCACGATCTCCTTGACATCCGGGAGCGGTTGACCGTCGAGCGTCCGGTCCACGGTTTCAAGGCTCATTTGGTCCTGGTCAAGGAAAGTAATGACATGAGTTTCCTTCACCAGTTTCCCATTGGGACGGACCGAGTTGGCTTCGATGATCCATTTGTCGCCATCCGGGACCCAGTTGCCCTCTCCAAAACCCCCGTCCGAATCGAACAGCCAGGACCGAATGTTTCCCTTGACGGGATCCCAACCGATCCATTGCGTCCCGCCGATCGTTTCTTCTCCGTTAACCATCGTGGTAAAGCTTCGGATCAAGAAATTCCGGTTGGGCGACCAATCGCAGCTGGTCTGGATAGCGACTCCGCCTTCCTCCTCATCCAGCCAATCGCCGACCATCCACTCCAGGGGGCGAAGGTATTCGTAATTGGAGTCTTTGAACGCGACCGCGTCGCGCACGCTTTTCACGAGCCACTTGCCGTCTTTCTTGATGTGGACAGCGGTGTAGCGAATCTCCCTCGTCGGTTGATTATCGGGAAACTGAATCTCTCGAACTCCATCCTCAATCGCCACATCTGGATTCGCGAGCTCCACCGAGGCAACGTGAATGGTCATCGTCGGCTTTCCGAAAGCCTTGAAAAAGGCGTCGTACTCGGCCAGAATGTTTTCCCGGCCCTCGATCGTGCGACCTCTCAGATCGACGTAATTGCCATCTTCCGCCCAGTACGAAACGAGCTTTTCCGCGTCTTGAGCGTTGAAGGCTTTCACGTAATTCTCGATCACCGTCTGAATCGCCTTTTGATCTTCGGTTTGCGGCGCATCCTGCGCGAACACGGTACATGCCGAAAACAAAACCGCTAAAAAGAGACACAGTGCTTTCTTCATCATTCTTCTATTCTCCTTCAATGTTGGTAGTTCAATTGTTATTCCATAGAGGCATTTCTGCCACTTTCGCCTCCGAGACAAACCGATCCGCTTCCCACAAGACGGATCATTTTTTTGCAGGTTTCTGTTCGGCTGGGTTTTGCGCCTTCAAAGGGGCCCCACCTTGTGTTTCGGGAATCTGACTGGCTTGCTTAGCCTTCAAAGTGACATTTGTCTCGGTGTGAGTATTTCCCCAAATGTCCTGGGTGGTCTCTTGATCGACGGTCGTGCTGTGCGGGCGTCCATCGGCGCCGATCCAAGTGGTGCGCTCGCGGTTGACCCATGTCCCGTCCGGCCCGTAGACGCGTGTCGTCGTGGTCCGAGGAGGAGTAACGGCCGTATTCCTACCGGGAGAATAGTAGGACGCACGACGGTCTTCGACAGTTGTGTTGCTGTGAAAGGTCCCATCCGGTGCGTATCCCCCGCCGGTTCTCACCTCGCGGCGGACCACTGGATTGTAGGGCTGATAATTCGGGTAGTAGTTGTATTGCGGGTAATACGGGGTTGCCTGGTAATAATTGTTGTAGTAGCCCCCGGAGCCATAATACTGCCCACCATACCCACCTTGCCTTCCGTGGCGCCCGTGGTGGTCATTGTCGCTGATGCCGAATCCGAAACCTCCCTGGCCGATACTAAAACCCCAATTACTGCCGCCAAAAGCTGGAACCAAGGGGACGGAAATAATGATCGCCGCCCCGAGTCCTCTCGCGATCAATTTGCGCAACTGAGAAATCATGACGCTTAACCTCCTAGTTTTAGATTCTTGAATGCATCCTATCCCTCGAGGACGAAGTTCTGGTAAGCGCCCGGTAAAGATTCGGTAACAACTTGGATCGCATTACAGCGCCAATTACGCCTTCGGGAAAAGGGCCTAAGTGAAGAAGAATCAATGGAGAACCGAAAGAGGGCGTCATTCCCGCGAAGGAAACACTCAGCGAACCCGTTTGCTGAAAGTCTACCCCGCGAAGGCGGGAATCCGGGGTTGAAACGAAAGGCTGAACGTTTTCCAGACTCCTTTCGGGAAAATGGCAAATGAGGTGTAGGACGCTCTGGATTCCCAATCAAGTTGGGAATGACGGTGAGGAGTGTTGGGAATGACGGTGAGGAGTGTTGGGAATGACGGTGAGGAGTGTTGGGAATGACGGTGAGAAGTGTTGGGGATGACGTCGTTGAAGAGGTTTAGCGCTGTGGTACTAATCAGTCACGTCTTCAAACCGGTAGCCTCTGCCGCGCACGGTGACGATAAAGGTGGGGTGGCTGGGATCATCCTCGATCTTCTTTCGAATGTGACCGATGTGGACGTCGACGACTTTGGGAACGGAGTAGCTGGTCTCTTTCCACGCAAGGTCAATGAGTTTCTCGCGGGTAAACACATGATCGGGGCGGCGGGCAAGCGTATACAGCATTTCGAACTCGACTTCGGTCAGTTCAATCGGCTCGCCGTCTTTCCAGACCCGCCTTGCGCCCGGGTCCAATCGCAAGCGGCGGAAGCTCAGCACCTGGTCCTCCGGCAACGCGTTTCGGGTCCTGCGGAGAATCGCGCTCACCCGGGCGCCAAGTTCCTGAAGATCGAAAGGCTTAGGCACATAGTCGTCCGCGCCCAGGCTGAGAGCCATCACTTTGACGGAGGAAATGTTGGTGGAACTCAGCATGAGTACGGGAATATTGGCCGAATCCCGCACCCATCGGAGCACCTCGATCCCATCGATACTCCGCTCCTTCCCTAATTTCGTCGGGGGAAAGTTGATATCGAGCACGATCAGGTCCGGGGATATCGACTGGGCGAGTTTCAGCGCGTCGCGACCCTCGTCCGCGGTGAAAACAAGGTAGCCCATCTTCTCGAGATGCGCTTTGACTTCGCGTCGAACTTGGGGATCGTCGTCAACGATCAGGACCTTGTTCTTCAAATCCTTCGCCAAGGTCTTGTCGGTCCTGCCGCGTTCCGTTTCTCTCATGAGGTTTGTCCACCCAGCGTGAAATAGAAGGTCGATCCCTTGTCGATTTTGCCTTCGGCCCAGACGCGGCCGCCGTGGCGATTGATGATGCGCCTTACGAGAGCCAGTCCGATTCCTGACCCCTCAAACTCGTCACGCTTGTGGAGCCGGAAAAACGGCAAGAAAAGCGACTCGGCGACGGTTGGGTCAAAGCCCACACCGTTATCACGGATGTAATAAGCTATTTCACCTTCGGTTTCAGTCCAACTCACCTTGATCTGCACTCGTTTCCGCGGCCGCGTGAATTTGAGGGCATTCGCCAACAGGTTGAGGATGGCCTGCTTCAAGAGCGCCCGGTCCGCATGGCATGGGACCAGATCCTCGATCGCAATCTCCACATCACGGCCTTGTTGCTCGTCCCGCAGATCCTCAAGCGCTTCCCGCACAAGGCGCGACATGTCCACACGCCGCTTCTTCATCGGCTCGCGGCTGGCTCGTGAAAAGTTGAGCAGGTCCTCAATGAGTTTTGCCATTTCGCGCGTACTCTCCAGGATCATGTCCACCTTTTGGACGGCGACGGGAGGGAGCTGTGCCCCATGCTCCTGAAGCAACAGGTGCGCGATCTTGTTCGTGAGCCGCAGGGGAGTTTGGAGGTCATGCGACGCGGAATGAGTGAACGATTCAAGCTCCTTGTTGGCCGCCTCCAGGTCGGCCGAATGCTTTTGGAGGGCTGCGTTCAACGCTTGGATTCTGTCCTCTGCCTCTCTCTCTTCCGTAACGTCGTGCAGTTCCACGAGGATCATCTCGGATCGGCGGTTTTCCAATGGGATGCCCCGGGCGCTCATGGACAGGACCCTTCGTTCGCCGCGCGGCAACGCGCATACAATTTCGACGTCCGTTGAGTCGCCGGCATGGGCAATGACCGACTCGAGAACCAGCCGCAAATGAGGCTGACCGCATTCATCGGAAATCAGCTCTTGAATCCGCTTGCCCTCCAACTGTCCCGGGGCGATTTGCAGGGTCTCGTAGAAGGCAGGGTTGGCCATCTTCGCCCGAAGATTTCCATCGAGAACCAGTACAGGCTCGCGAAGCGCTTTCACGATAGATTCCGCAATCTTCATTCTCTTCTACTCTCCCTTCCTCAGGCATTCCACTTCTCCCGCTTTCTGCCTGAAACCGTACCACACCCCGACTCAAAGGAGAAGCGGAGGGCTAGCTAAACTGTTTACCAAAGGTTTACCAATCCTTTGCCCGGTTTTTACGTGAGTGTGGTTCAATGAC
>Ga0214473_10008207_pt1 | contig 12363 bp, 11 predicted proteins | sample RVTome_7_FD_203509 | JGI IMG/M metagenome (GOLD analysis project Ga0214473, IMG submission 203509) | Soil microbial communities from uranium-contaminated site in the Upper Colorado River Basin, Wyoming, United States - RVT98D197 | ecosystem: Environmental > Terrestrial > Soil > Contaminated >... | reverse complement strand
GGTTCTGCGCCCAGCGGTTGCGTACTGTCCTGCTTGTCCAGGTGGCCTCGTTTGGGGATTGATTATAGTGTGCGTTCAAGGGATTGGCAACACGGCTGCTTTCGTCGGAGCCAATTGCCGTTTTCACCGACCCTGCTTGCGAAGAAATGGCTTCTGCGGCACAATGTCTGAGCGTGAAGATCCTTGCCCTTAGCGACCAGGTGGTTGAGCGGCTCTACGATCTTGTTCCGCAGGGGCATTTTCGTGACGTGAGCCTGCTGGTGGGTTGCGGCGATCTCCCGTACGAGTACCTGGAGCACATGGTGTCGGCATTGAACGTGGACCTGCTGTATGTGCCGGGCAACCATGATCCGGCGCACGATCCGAGATCCAGGGCGACCCGGGTCCAGGGCGGAACGAATCTCGACCTCAGAACGTATCGTTTTAGAGGGCTCCTCCTGGCCGGGTTTGGCGGGAGCATCCGCTATCGCCCCGATGGCCCAAACCAGTACACCCAGGCGGAGGCCTACGTCCGGGCGGCCATGCTCGTGCCTGCCCTGCAACTTAATCGCTGGCGGTACGGCAAGCGGCTCGATGTGCTCATCACACACTCGCCGCCCTACGGGATCAATGACGATCAGTCCGCGGCGCATAGCGGTCTCAGAGCCATCAACTGGCTGTTGCGCTGGACACGCCCGCGCTTCCACTTCCACGGGCACATGCATCATCTGCGCCGAAACCTCACTCCCGATATCAACCACCTCGGACCCACCTCCATAATCAACATATTTCCATATCGAGTGATTGAGCTTCCTGATGCCCCTTGACCTGACACATCGCGTCGAGTCCGACTTCAGTCGGGCCCGCTTCAAGTCCTTCCTGAACCGCGTCCGTGCCGTGATCTCCGGATCGCCCACCCGGCTGCTCTCCTATGACGAAGTTAAGGCCAGCCTGCGTCTGGGTGGCCCGGTCTACCGTGGAATTCAGACTGTTAGGGTGGATCAGATCGTGGGCAGTCTGAATCGCTATCAGCAATTTGACCGCGCCTTCCTGCCCACCCAGGACCACATTGCACCACGCTGGGAGAGCGTCGATCTTGCGTTCTACAAGGACGTGGGCTTGCCCCCCGTGCTGCTATACAAAGTGGGAGAGGTCTATTTCGTCGTCGATGGGCACCATCGGGTCTCCGTCTCTCGTGAACAAGGGCAGGAATACATCGAAGCCGAAGTTCGCGAGTGCTCTACCAAAGTCAACATTACGCCCGATCTGAGGCCTGAGGACCTGGTCATCCTTGGCGAGAAAGTACAATTCCTCGAGCGAACCCGCCTGGATCAAGTGCGTCCGCATGCCCGCGTGCGATTGACCATCCCAGGTGCATTCGATCGTATGGCAAAGCACATCGCCGTCCATCGCTACTTTATGGGCCTTGATATGAAGCGCGATATCACGGACGAGGAGGCCGTCATCGACTGGTACGATGCGGTCTACATGCCCATTGTCAGGGTAATCCGACAGAGCAAGATCCTCCAGGACTTTCCTGGCAGAACCGAAGGCGACCTCTACGTCTGGGTCTTGGATCACCAGCAACATCTCGCAGAGGCAGGTGGTCAGGGGCTTGACAAGCCCGAAGAAGCTGCCCGCGGGTTCATTGAGGGCCGCGATGACTGACGCTGGCCGAGGGGCAGCAGGCAACCGCAGTTGGCGCGGAGCAAAAGTCCAGGGAGGGGTATCTCTGTGAGTCGATCCGCGCTGTCAGGCGTCTACGCGGCCGCTGTTACACCGCTCACAGTCGATGGAAGTCCGGACCTGGGGGCCGTCGCGCCGTTCTTGGGCTTTCTCGCCTCATCCGGATGCCACGGAGTATTGCTTCTTGGCACGACGGGCGAGGGGCCGTCCTTTTCGCCGGCCGAACGGGAAAGCCTGTGGCGCGCAGCCCTAAAAGTCAGGGAAGAGCATCCGGACCTGCGCCTTCTGGCAGGCACAGGCACGCCAAGTCTGAGCGAGAGCATTGATCTCACGCGGTTGGCATTCGACCTGGGGTTCGATGGCGTCGTCACCGTTCCACCGTACTACTTCCGCAACGCGACGGATGCGGGTTTATTCGAGTGGTTCCGGCAGCTGATTGTCGCCGCCGTGCCGCGTGACGGGTTCCTGCTTGGCTATCACTTCCCCGGCGTCGCGGGCATTGGCTTTTCGCTTGACCTGCTGGCCCGCCTCCGCGATGCTTTTCCCGTCCAGTTTGCGGGGATCAAGGACTCGTCCCACGACAGGGAGTTCGCCCAGGCGCTTGGAGAAAGGTTCACCTCGGACCTGAGCGTTTTCACCGGGACCGATTCACTGTTGTCCTGGGCGCTGCGAAATCACGCCGCAGGCTGCATTACAGCGCCGGCCAATCTCATCTCGCCGGCGCTGCGCGAAATCTACGACCTCTTGACAGCCGGCAAGGACGCGACAGACGTACAGGCTCGCGTCTCGCGCGATAGACGCATTTTGGAGGAATACTTGCCCTTTCCTCCGAGCCTCAAGGCGCTGCTCCATCGGCTGCATGGATTTCCAGCCTGGCACGTGCGGCCGCCGTTGCTCGACCTTCCGCAGGACACCGAAGACCGCCTCGTAAGCACCTTCCAATCGCATTCCGGGATTCGCGATCTCTAGGCTCGGCAGCCCCGGATACTGTTTGCGCTGCCCATCGATGTCCGATCTGGAATCAGCCGCTTGCCGGGCGGCCTCCACGGGCACGCGGCGTGCCGCCGGTATAATGTCCTCATGCCCGGTGTTTGGCGCCTCATCCTTGATTCACCCGCCCGCGGCGCCTGGAACATGGCCGTCGATGAAGCCATCCTGGAACAAGCGGGCCGAGGCGAATCGCCTCCCACCCTGCGGCTGTACGACTGGCAACCTGCGTGCTTGTCTCTTGGATATGCCCAGCCATTCGCCGATGCGGACGTTGTCCGATTGCAGGAGCGAGGCTGGGAGCTTGTCCGCCGCCCTACCGGCGGACGGGCCATTCTGCACGTCGACGAATTGACGTACTCCGTGTCTGCTCCGGTGTCGGAGGCACTGCTGGCGGGTTCGCTCCTTGAGAGCTATAACCGCCTGGCGGCCGCACTTCTCCATGGCGTCCGTTTGTTGGGACTGGACGCGCGGATGAAAGCCGCTCCCGGCGCAGACCGTCACTCTTTGAATCCGGTCTGCTTTGAAGTTCCGTCCGCCTACGAGATCACAGTCGACGGCAGGAAACTTATCGGCTCGGCTCAAGCAAGACGCCGCGACGGCGTTTTGCAGCACGGATCGCTGCCGTTGTGTGGAGCTCTCGAGCGCATCACCGAGGCGCTGGCCTACCCGGGTGATCAGGCTCGACAAGAGGCAGCCCGTCGGCTGCAAGCGCGTGCGGCATCTGTCCAATCTGTGCTTCAGCGCGCCGTGAGCTGGAACGACGCCGCCGCAGCCATCGTGCGCGGTTTCGAGGAGGCTTTGGGTCTCCGTTTTGAGCGCGGCCCGCTGACTGAATCCGAGACCCAGCGCGCGTACGCCCTGGTTCAAGAGAAGTACGGCAACATCGAGTGGACACAGCGGGCATAGTGCTCCCGGGCGTAGTGCTCCGGTCCTTGGCGTCGAAGCCTGATCTCAGCGATCTCACATTGGCGGTGTATGACTTCATCCGCTGCCGGAGTTGACCTGACGAGCCGCGTCTCGGCGGCATTTCGGGAGAAATTTGCGCGGTCCTGCTCCGGCATCGCACGCGCGCCGGGCCGTGTCAATCTTCTGGGCGAGCATGTCGATTACAACGACGGCTACGTCCTCCCTGCCGCGATTGACCGTGCCACGTATGTGGCCTTTGGTCCCGCCCGCGGTGCGAGCAGCACCGTCTGGGCACTTGACTTCGATGCCGTCGTAACTTTGGATCCTCACAACTTGCCGGCCAGGACCGACGCCCATGCGGCGCCCCTCAGCGCTTGGGCCCGATATCCTGCGGGTGTCGCCTGGGCTCTGAAGGGCGACGGGCGGCCAATTCGTGCCCTGGATGCCGTTTTTGCCTCGGAAGTCCCTCGCGGCGCGGGACTCAGTTCTTCGGCCTCAGTGGAGCTCGCGTTTGCCGCGGCCTGGCAGGCAGTCGCCGAATGGGCGCTGTCCCCCATGGACCTGGCACTGCTCTGCCAGCGCGCCGAGAACCAATACGTGGGTGTGAACTGCGGCATCATGGATCAGGCCGCCTCTGCCTGTGGGGAGCAGGGACGCCTCCTTCTGCTGGATTGCCGGTCGTTGCAATTTCGTACCCTGCCGTTGCCGGCAGGAGTGGTCATCATCGTGGCTGACACCGGCATTCGCCATGCTCTCGCCGCCAGCGGTTACAACAGCCGGCGTGCCGCCTGTGAAGAGGCCGTACGACTGCTGAGACATGACCTGCCTGGGATCACGGCACTGCGCGACGTGGATCTGGAAACTTTCAATCGTCTGGCCAACGGGCTCCCGCGCGAAGTCGAACGGAGAGCGCGCCACGTGATCGAGGAAATCGATCGCACTCAGCGCGCGGTGCCGCTTCTGGAGAGCGGGGACGTGCGGGCATTCGGAGGACTCATGAACGCCTCTCACGTCAGCCTGCGCGATCTTTACGAGGTTTCTTGCCCGGAATTGGACGCCCTCGCCGGAATTGCACGGTCGCTTGATGGTTGCTTTGGCGCCCGGCTGACGGGCGCCGGATTTGGCGGCTGTACGGTGAACCTGGTCGAAGGCGACGCGGCTCTCGGCTTCGTCGAGAAGCTGGGGGCGGCGTATCAAGACCAAACCCGACGCCACGCGGAAATTTACGTCTGCGCGCCTTCGGCAGGTGCGAGCGTACTTTACGCGGGGGCCGTAGACTAGGCGTGCCGGCTGGTCGAAGGGCGGGCCGGGACTCGACCATGCGTTTCGGCTCCCAGCACATCGTGGAACCCGGCATGCGCGGTGACTCGTTCTATCGACTGCTCGCGCGGGCCTTGGACCTCACAATCTGGCGTGGCGAATTGGTGGGGCGAGAGAACCAGCCGACCTCCGGGCCGGCGGTCTATGTCGCCAATCACGCCGCCGCGCTGGGCCCAATCGCCGTGTGCACCTCCATTCCAGCGCGCCTGTACCCGTGGGTGGTCGCCGACATCCTGGATTTCGGGCGAGCCGGCCCATATCTGAAAAAGGATTTCGTTGAGCCTCAACTCCACGTACCAGGCTGGATGTCGACGCCGGTAGCCAGCCTGCTGGCCGCCGTGGCCGTGCGCTTGTTGAGTGGCATCGAGTGCATTCCGGTATCCAACGACAAAACCCTTCCGCAAACGTATCGACTAAGTGGCGAATATCTCGCGGCTGGGAGAAGCATCCTGGTCTTCCCGGAGGATCCGGAGCTGCCCGCGGACGAACGGTCCGGAATGAGGCACTTCAAGTCCGGCTTCGCACGGCTGGGACAGGTTTTCTTTGCCCGTACTCAGGAGAACCTGCGGTTCTTTCCTGTGGCCGTGCTTCCGGCGCAAAGGAAGGTCCAACTGGGCCAGGCCGTCATCTTCGATCCGCTGAACGTTGCCTCCACGGAGCGCATTAGAATCTCACGGCTCCTGGAATCAGCACTTCGCCTCATGCTCGAAACTCAACTTCTTCCGCCCCATCGGAGTCTGCCAACTACACCCTAGGTCTCGATGACGGATAGTGCCCGCTCGTTCCTGGCGGGAGTTCGGTCCGAGCTCCCGCTCCTTATCGGTGTGTTTCCTTTCGGCCTGATCTACGGAGCATCCGCCTCGGCCTCTGGCCTGCCCCCTGCTGTCGCCCAAGCGATGTCCGCAGTCGTGTTTGCGGGAGCAGCACAGTTCATCGCTGCCCAGCTGATGCACAGTGGCGCACCGGCAGCGGTGGTCATCTTGACGATCGCCGTGGTGAACTTGCGGCACGTGCTCTACAGCGCCTCCGTCGCCCCGTATGTGGAGCGCCTGCCCTTGCGATGGCGGGGCTGGTTGGCCTACCTGCTGACCGACGAGGCCTATGCCGTCACGATCGTGCACTATGAGACGAGCGGCATGACGCCGACGGGACATTGGTTCTTCTTGGGAGCCGGTGCCTCACTCTGGACCACGTGGCAGCTCAGTACAGCCCTGGGCATAATTCTGGGCACGACTGTTCCTGCCGCCTGGCCCCTGGATTTCGCCGTGCCTCTGACCTTCATCGCGCTGGTGATGCCAACGTTGATTGACCGGCCCGCCGCCATGGCGGCCCTCTCTGCAGGCGTGATCTCAATGTTGGCCCGCGCCCTGCCTTACCAATCCGGGCTGATGTTGGCGGCACTCGCCGGCATTGGGGTCGGGATGATCCTGGAGCCCGCGAAATGAACATCTGGCTGGTAATCCTGATTGGCGGGCTGCTCACCTATGCCATGCGGCTGTCCTTCATATACTTTCTCGCACGCCTCGCGGTCCCCGGCATCCTTCGGCGTGCCCTGCGGTTCGTCCCCCCCGCGGTCTTGACGGCAATCGTCCTACCAGAGCTGATGGCTCCGGCGGGGTCATTCGACTTCAGCGTGGGCAATCATCGCCTGCTGGCGGGGGGCCTCGCCGTCTTGGTGGCTTGGCGCACCAAGAGCGTGCTGGCGACGATACTGGCTGGCATGCTCGTCCTGGCTGCTCTTCAGCTTGCGATGTAGGACGCGAAATGCCAGCAGAGGGGCCAGCGCGATTCAATCCCCGCGCCAGTCGAGTGTCGACCTCGGCCATTGACTCTGCGCACGTGCGGCAGACTCATTGTCTCTGGGCCGCCCGCGGGCCTGCGATCGGGGCGCTGCACCGGCGCAGGGTTCACCTGCATGCTCCGTCCGTCGTCACGAGGACGTCATCGGGCCGATCGCGGATGCACAGGAGCTTTCGATCCTGGGCATCATGAGGCCGTGCACGTGAGTTCCGCTGTCGAGCGAAGCGCGCAACGGCGCCTCGCTGGCCGCAATGCAGGCGCTGCGTGAATAAGCTACGATACATTTTAGACGCTCATCAGATCAGATGAGCAGGCAGCGCTGGGCCAGGACCGGTGTGCCGATGGTCGGCTTCTCGTTCTCCGATAGAATGCCGGGCTACCGGAGGAGCATGCAAATGCTGGCCAGCCTGCGCAAGTTCACCTCGGACGAGGTGGCCCAGGAGCGGTGGAAGATCATCCAGTTCTACGCGGAGCATGGGGAGGCGGAAACGCAGAAGTACTTCGGCGCCAATCGCAAGACGATCCATGTCTGGAAGAAAAGGCTGGCCGCTTCGGGACAGCACCTGGGAGCACTCGTGGCCCGCTCGACGCGTCCCCAGCGGGTGCGGCACATGACCACCGACCCGCGCGTGCTGAGCTTCATCCGGCAGTTGCGTGAAGAGCATCCGCGGCTGGGCAAGGAGAAGATCAAGCCCTTGTTGGATCGGCACTGCCAGAAGCTGGGGATCCGCTCACCGGCGGTCTCGACCATCGGCAAGATCATCAAACGGCAGGGCCTGTTCTTCCAGAGAGCCGGGCGGGTCTACCATAATCCGAACTCCAAATGGGCCCAAAATGCGGGGAGACGGCACCCGCCCCGGGTGCGAGTGCGCTACGCGCCTCACCCCCAGGACTGGGGGCACTGGCAGCTGGACACGATGGTCCGTGAGCTGGATCGGCTCAGGGTGTATTTCTACTCCGCCATCGATGTCAAAGGCAAATGGGCGCTCTCCCTGCCCTATGCGCGCTTGAACAGCCGCAACGCCAGGGACTTCCTGGAAAAGTTGCAGACCGGGCATCCCTTGCCCATCCGGGAGGTGCAGACCGACAATGGAGCGGAGTTCGAAGGCGAATTCGACGCCTATCTCCGCACCCAGCACATCCCTCATCGCTGGAGCTATCCCCGCTGCCCACGCATCAACGGCTGTATCGAGCGCTACCAGCGCACCCTCGCCGAAGAGTTCATCCAGGTGCATCAAGATTCGATCCGCCAGCCCCAGGAATTCCTCCACCACCTCGCCGACTACCTCTGGTTCTACAATGCCGAGCGCATCCATTCCGCCCTAGGCCAACAAACTCCCCTCGGCTTCTTGCTCTCCCAAGGCCAATTGTCTAAAATGTCCGTAACCTATGCACTGCGTTGACAAACGCTGTCCCGCATAGTACCATCCGTTGCAGCCGTCATACGCCGAGGTAGCTCAGTGGTAGAGCAGGGGACTCATAAGCCCTTGGTCGTGAGTTCAAATCTCACCCTCGGCACTTGAGTTCGCAGCCAGGTTCCCCCTATACATGGCGGTCCCGCACCCAGCAGGCCGCCGTGTTTTCATTTGTTTCGCACGTTCAGCCGAGTTTCGGACATTCCCCGCCGGCCTGCACCCACGGGCTCCAGACTCTCATTTCGATTCCAACCACGTCCCCATCTGCCAACGCAATGCTCAGACTAAGGAAAGGCGGCATCTGGGAACGGCTCCGGAGGTTGGCGCGGGCGGGGTAGAATTCAAAAAGACGCCTCTCCATTTGAAGTCCTGAACAACGAAATCCGGGAGCAACAAGACGTTCATGCGCACCACACATCCGGCCCACATTCGCCGGCATCTGGCCTTTATCGTTGTAGTCGTTGCCGGGATCGTGCTCGTCGAACTGTTTGGATTCAATCGGTACTTCATCGAGTACAGCCTGCTGCGGCTCCAACCGCAGCGGCTGCCGATTGATCGCGGGCTCCTGCACGATTTCGAAGTCGCGAACGACAAACTCCTGGCCTTGAGCGACGATCCGAACATCACCTTCGAGCACGTGGATGCACGAGTCCAACGCATCGCTCTTAGCTGCAAGAACGCCAGGCCAGGAGCCTTGGGACGCGTATACTTTGTGGCCGGCAACGGCCCAATCAGTGATGCCAGTTCTGTTGGCTACTCCACCGGGCTCAGTCTGTACAATCGCCTCCTTGATCTGCCGGTTGGTCAGGTGGTCACGACCCTTAGGTTCGACCTCACAAATATCAAAGGTGACCGGGTTGCCTGTGGGGATATCCTGATCAATCCCAGCGTCGGCTTTCGTGTGACCAGGCTGCGATTGGGTCTCTACGCCTGTGTGCTTCTGGGAGCCTTGGCGGTCATGTGGCGGCGACAAGTGCGAGACGCTTCAATCATGATGGCGAGTGATTTGTGGCACGTCGCCCGAGCGTTGCCGCCGAGTGGGATATCCGGCGCGCAGGCGATCATCATCGTCACCCTTGCGCTCGCTGCTGCCGCAACCGCGTATTGGCGAGCGTCGACCCTGGACCCCGTGATCTATAGCGTCGGCAGCGGCATTGGTTTCGGCCCTGGTTACAGGCTCACCGATATGTGGTTCAACGCGGATATTTCGAAGCTCGTCGCGATGGCGTCGGACGCGGAAACATTCCAGGCCTTCTTCACTTCCGAGCATCCACTGATCATGTTGGCCGTGTATCCGCCAGTGGCGCTTCTCAGGGCAACGGGGCTGACCCTTCTTACGGCGGTCCGGGCCTATTGGGCGCTTATCGCCGCGCTTTGGACCGCCATTCTGTTCATTCTTCTCCGAGCCATCGGTTGTCGCCCGGCCGACGCGACAATCTTCACGATTATGTCGATGACCAGCGCCGCATTCTTTTTTTGGTTTGCCGTGCCAGAGGCATTTTCGCTGGGTTCTTTGACGATCCTGGTGGTCCTCTATTTGGTCTCCGTGGCGCACAGGACCAAATCGTCTCTTGTAATCTACGCAGTCATCAATCTGGTATCGCTGAGCATAACTCTTACGAATTGGATGGTGGGAATCCTGGCTGCCATACTTAACCTGCCCTGGCGGCGTGCTCTCCTGGCGATCGCGGGGGGATTTTTGATCACGCTACCACTTTGGGGTGTTGAGAAGCGGGCGTTTCCAGAAACGAGCTTCTTCCTGGCAAGCACCGGAAGACTCAGCGAATATATGCACATTCCCCCGACGGCCAGCAGGATCGTCGACGTGGTGCCCTCGTTCTTCGTTGACACCATGGTGATGCCCCGGATCATCGTCTACGATCGGCGCCCTTTCCAACGGGTCATGACAACCGACGGAACAACCCCGGGCTCCGGCAGCCCGGCCGGATATCTGGCCGCGGCGGCGTGGCTCGCCTTGCTGGGCCTCGGAGGCTGGGCTTGCTTCTCAATTTGGAAAGATTCCCCTCTGATCCGACTCGTCGTGCTCACCGCGGCCGGCCAGCTGGCTTTGAATTTCGTGTTTGGCGCGGAATCTTTTCTGTACTCCATGCACTTCCTGCCGCTTCTGATTCTGATCGCCGCCAATGTGCTGCGAACTCGGTGGCGCCCCGTGGGCTTGGGCCTGGCTGTCGTCGTTGCCGTCACCTGTGTCATCAACAACCAGGCGCAATTTGCCTTTGCCGTGGAGTTCATCAGGGCCATGGGCAGGTTGGCCGCCGGATCATGATCTTCGCGCCCGAAGCCGATCCGACCTCGGAGTCCCGATCGGATCAGGAATGCAAATCGGGCACGCAAACGTCCGCGGACCGCTCCTGGATTAGGTGCGCTACTGTCTAGCGAGGCAGATCCCGGCGCATTGCCGACTGGCGTCCCGGGAGACAGGTTTCGTCACACGCCGATGCAGTGGAATGGACCAGAGCTGCAGACGCGGTGGCCCCGGGCCAGCTCTGCGCGGTGGGCAGCCAGGTTTCTTGCTTCGCGGAGATCGGGTCGCAGCTGACGGACCTGCACACATTCGGTGCCTTGGGTGACTACCGAATCTGCAGGCGACCCATCAGCCCCCGGTCGTCAGTTCAAACCGCTTTCCCGCCGTCAGATCCAGCCGGTCCGGCGTCTTTCTTGTGCCGAATGATGATGAGGAGTTTGACTCACAGCCCTGCCGGGATGAGCAAGAGCATGCTCAGCAGCATGTATATCGAGGCATACTGATAAAGCCTCAGATTCATTCGATCCGAGGGACGGATCACGGCGGTGGCAGCTAGAAAGAGCAGCACGGCGCTCAAGACGACGATCAGAGCCAGGATCCCCTCGGCCGTGCCGATCCACACAGCCGCCGTGGACATGGTTAGCCCCGCGAGGATGCTTGAGCCCGCGATCATAAGACGCGTGAAACCAATGCCATAAGTGGAGGGGAACGTGGGCACGCCAGCCGCCCGGTAGTCGTCCGCGAACTTGAGACTGAACGTCAACGTGTGAGTGGGGATCCAGAACAATACCGACGCTGCCAACAGAATGCCAATCGTGTCCATACGGCCTGTCGCCAGAACGCGCCCGGCCAGGATCGGCATGGCGCCGGCGATCCCGCCCCACACGATAGCCCAACACGTCCTTCGCTTGAGCCAGACGCTGTACACCACCACATCGAAGAACCAGCCGGCGAAGACAGCCAGGCCATAGTGGACGTTCAGGCGCGCTGCCCAGCCGACGCCGATGGCCGAAGTCACCAGGCCAAGACTCAGAACTTCAACCGCAGGCACGCTGCCCGCGGCGGCCGGCCGCATGTGCGTCCGCTTCATTCGGGCGTCCAGATCTCGATCCCACCACATGTTTAAGATCGTCGATCCGCTGATGGCAAGAAACAGGCTTATGCACAGTTGCCACAAAGAGCCCCAATGCACGGAGGCGTGCGCACTCAGGTAGCCGGCCAAGCCCGTCATCAGCAGGAGCCCCGTCTGCAGGGACTTGATCAGTTTCCAGTAGGCGCCGAACCTGCCTCGAACGACGAACCATGCTGATCCCGATCGCTCATCCGATTTCATCGCTTCTCCTAAAGCTTGTCCTGCGGCGCCCCGCCAGGCGCGGAAGCGCAGCAACCTAGAACTTGGATACGTCCCTTTGGCATACGTCAGCCGGAGTCTCTCTCCGCACGATCAGGCGGACGCGCCCTTTTTCCAGCCACAGCACGGCCGGCCGGCACGCACCGTTGTAATTGCTTGCCATGCTGATCTGGTAGGCGCCGCTGACCGGCATCGCCACTAGCTCACCCTCGTCGATCTGGGGCATCATCAAGTCCTCGACGAGCACATCTCCCGATTCGCAGTGTGGTCCCCCAATGGAAACTTCCTCGCTCATCTCCCGGGCCACTCCGACGGCTGGCAGACACGAGTATCGCGCTCCGTAGAGTGCATGTCTGGGATTGTCTGCCATGCCCCCGTCCACGAGCAGCCAGGTGCCATGCGGGCGCCTCTTTACTCCTCCCACACGGTAGAGCGCCACTCCTGCCCGCGCCATCAGGCTCCGGCCGGGTTCCAGATGCAGGACAGGCAGCGAAATCCCAATTGTGCGACAGCGCCGCGATACGGATCCGGCGATGGCCTGCACGTAAGTATCGATATCCGGATCCGGCAATTCCTCTTCACAATACGCGACGCCCCAGCCTCCGCCCGGAGAGAAGTGCCACCGATCGCGAAGCCCGATCTCTTTCGCC
>Ga0214473_10008205_pt1 | contig 12364 bp, 9 predicted proteins | sample RVTome_7_FD_203509 | JGI IMG/M metagenome (GOLD analysis project Ga0214473, IMG submission 203509) | Soil microbial communities from uranium-contaminated site in the Upper Colorado River Basin, Wyoming, United States - RVT98D197 | ecosystem: Environmental > Terrestrial > Soil > Contaminated >... | reverse complement strand
GGAGTTCGGAGTTCTGTATTCTGACTCCTGACTCCTGACTCCTGACTCCTGACTTGTTTTGAAGGTATGCCACTAAAAACATTGCGCCGGGAAGCACTGCCGAGCCATAAACAATATCGCCGGCGCCGAGTTTCCTTATTGCAAATCTCGTTACATCATCAGGGTCAACAGACATGCCTCCTGTTGTGATAAGCAATTCTGCGCCTGCTTCCACTAATTCCCTGAGCCTTGTTTCTATTAACGCTTCGTCATCAGGCGCAAAATATACCCCCATAATCTCACAGCCATACTCCTGTATCTTCTTTGTGATTACAGGGGCAAAGGCATCCTTTATCCTTCCGTAATAGACCTCATTGCCTGTAATCACTATCCCTGCCCTTAGCCTTCTTATCTCTTTAACCTCTATTACACCAGACCCCTCTTTAATTCCCACCTTGGTAAGGGGGGACATAGGGGGGTAATCCTTGACTCCATTTGCTATTGCCACTGCTTCTTCAACAGTTTTACGCTTTACCACAAGCGGTATTGCCCTCGTCCCTCCGACAAGCTGTCCTTTTTTGACCACTGTATCGCTATGGAGAGTTGCGCACATCACGTCCCCGAGCATATTAAACTGTGTGAGGGTATTTTTATCCACCTTTAAAAGCCCGTCTCTTTCAGCAATTATATTAATCTTGCCCTCCTTGGGTTCTCCCTCTATTGCCACTCCATTACCCATGAGAGCCTTCGCCAGAGCATAGGCCGCTTCATCTTCATGCATATCGTCAGCTCCGACATTTAAAACAAACAAGTTGTCCTTGCCGAGTTTCTGCAGATGTGTTATGTCTTCCTTTTTTATGACATGACCTTTTTTAAATGCCCTGCCCTTAAATTCATCCTTCTTTATCTCTGTAATGTCATGCGCCAGCACTGTCCCGACTGCTTCTGTTACAGGGATTGTTTTAATGCCTAATCTGTTCTTTGCTTCAGTATCCTGAATGTCACACATATTGTCCTCCTACTGCCTTTCAAAATATTTCAAAGTTTTTATTATCCCTAATAAACTATAATGCATTCCTAACCCCAGAAGAAAACCTACGGTAAGGTTATTTGTTATAAATCCTGAAACTCCCACTATTATAGCAATAAAAATTGCCTTTCTGTCTTCCATAATATCTTTGATAAACAATGCATGCTGAACACCCACATAACAGAGCAAAATACCTAAAATTCCTGACGGAAAGGCTGAGACTATAGCTAAGGCTGAATAGCCAAATACAAGTGCAAGGGCTATCAGTGTAAAACCGATAATATAACCTGACATTTCACTGGTTGCTCCAAACTTAGAGTGTGCTGTAAGCCCCCCGCATCCATGACACATAGGAGCGCCACCAATGATACCTGATGCGATATTCGCTATCCCCATACTCAGGGGAACGCTCTTAAGGTTGAGTCTTTCTGCCCTTTTGCCATAGAGCAATTTGCCTGTTGCTTCTGTTGCAACTATAGCATTGCCAAAAGTTAACGCTATCTGCGGCAGAACAAGAATCGTAAACCCTTTCCATAAAACGTCTATGTCAGGCATATCAGGTTTTAATGCTACAGGACCAATTGTTGAGAGAGTTATCCCCTTTAACGAAAAGAATATTCCAATTATTAACAGAGGAATAAGCGGCGGCATCTTTTTAATTAGAAAAATGCTTGTAATAAGCAATGCGCCGGCAAAAATAGCGACATAAACTCCACTATTTATAAGATTTGATGATGCCTTAACAAGCATCATACCAAGTCCGAGCTGTATTCCCCTGATTACGGATACGGGGAAAAGATTGCCGAGTTTTGCACTTAGTCCGCTGAAGGCTATAAGGAGTAGTATAATTCCCATTACAATGCCTGCGGCATTTATTACCTCATAACCTAATCCCGTGGCAATTGCTATAGCAGCCATTGCCTTGAGCGGCTGGACAGGCATCGTAATCTTAAAGTAATAAGCAGAAGCTATGTAAAAAAAACCTGCCATTAAAAACAGCGCTGTGGGGTTAAAACCATTCTTTGCGATTAAGGCAATTGCAATTGGAAACAGCACCCCAATATCTCCGAAGGCTCCTGAGATGTCCCACAATATCCTTTTCACCGATTCACTCCTTCACCGAATATCGCAGTAAACTTCTTATCAACCGCCTCTCTTATCCCCTCTTCCATCTGTTCATATTTTTTCAAGAACTTTCTGGCGTCTTTTGTGAGTAATGCGCCGCCTCCGTTTTTCCCGCCTGCCTGCCTATCTACCAATTTTATGCCGAGTCTCTCTTCCATTGCCTTTATATAACTCCACGCCTTTCTGTAAGAGATGTTTATTTCTTTTGCCGCCTGATTTATAGAGCCGTATTTATCTATTGCGTGAAGCAGAAATCTCCTGCCCCTTCCAAAAACAGGCTCACCGTCAACCTCTATCCAAAGCTTTGATTTGATTTCCATTCCTTCACCCATTGACCTTTGCTTTCACCTGAAAATACCTCGACTTCCGTCATTCCCGCTTGTCGGGAATCTTTCTGAAGAAGGATTGCGGACGAGCCGCAATGACAACCATGTTCGTTATGACTTTTATGCATAACGCTTTATAATAAAAAAAACCTACCTGTCTGTCAAGCCCTCTCTCAAAGGCTCAGCAGACACCTTATTATTTACTAAAAGACTTGTCTTCAATCGTGTAATAGCCTCCATACGCGCATGGTTTGCACAATACTTTCCCATCTTTATAAATATCCCGCATATCCTGAACATATTCTCCGCAGCCTTCGCACTTTATCCTTTTTAACGGCCTTCCTGGCATGTCCTCCGGTTTTATGGGTACCCTGACATCCATAATCTCAAACAGGTCTTCATCAGACATTGTCTTATAGGCCTCAAGCTGTGCTGCATATTTATCTTCAATCTCAGGAAAATATTTTTTTGCCTTTTCTCTCGCATCTTCTCTGGCAACGACCCTTATTGCCTTCCGCGACTTAAGGTTCAAGAACGTAGCAGCCATCTTGCCATAGTCCATAAACTTCATCGTTCTGTGTCCAAGACTGCATCCTGTGACAGACTGCACTGCATCAGTAGCGCATCTGTCCATCTCAACAAAGACGATGAGGCTCTTTCTGTCTTTCCCTTTTGGCTCGTCTATACCGATTTTCTTAAGTCCGAGCATTGACATCTTTACCCCAAGCACCTGACCCGGACATAGATGACCGTGGATTCTTACGGATTCTTCAAGGAGTCTTTCAAAGGTAGAATCGTTTTCTGGCATAATTAAATTTACAATTTTAAGATAAAAATAATCAATAAGAATTTAGCCCTGGGGCAGAATGGGAAAGGATAAAATATCTCTGCCCCCATATTTAAGATTTTATACCTTAACTATTTTCACCCTTGTATCATAAAAGACAGCACTGGCGCCAACAGGGTCAGAAAGGGGTGTGTTTTTGATAAATGGGTCAAGCCTCACGGCTGCATTGGCATGAACGCCTGCAGTTCTAAAAGTCTCCGGTTTGATTCCAGAATAAAGGAAGAAAGACAATCAGCAAGCGCCTTATAAAATCCATTATCTGTGCCCTCCCTTATTTTCTCACAAAATGGCGGCGCCCATCGGTAGAGAAATGTATTTAGAAATATCTCCTGTTTATCAATAAACCCTTTTGCCCTCTCAAAATCAGATTGCTTTAATGCCTCTATTCCCTTAAAAATCAGATAGCTCATAAATTCAAGTTCAACCGTTATATGATCAGGCAGTTCTCTAAATTCATCGTCTATTGAGAGACCTTCATCCTGATATATTTTTATGGTTCCCATTGTAGAGTCGCTCATAACCTGCCTTGCTCCATCAAGATAAACCGACCCATAAGGCGGCGCAATAAGCTCATGGGGACCCACGAATAGTTTTGCATAAGCAACAAGGAGTTCTTCGTCGCTGTATTTCAAAAATGCATTTTCCATTGCCGGCACATGCGCTGCCGCATCAGGAGAAACATCCTTTAAAATCACCTCAAGGTTTTTAAAAAATTCTTCCTGAATGAATGCCTCTTTTTGCGGCTGATAAAAACACGCTGACAAAAGCCTGTAACAATCGCCTCTTATACTCTCATTTATCATTAACTCTTTAAAATCCACTTTTGTCTCCATATAAATATATAGTAGCTTAGCAAATTTTCGCCATGCCTGCGGAAGCAAGCATCCAGAAGCCATTGATTTTATGCAACTTTTACTGCATTCCCGTTTGCACGGGAATGACGGCTGAAAGTTACATTAGTTAAACAGATATGGCTGCTTAAAGCAGCCATATCCGCTCGGTTCGTTTGACCTCTACGCCCTCTTAGCCTCTCCTTTGAAGCTCCTTATGTAATACATATTGGGCTTCGTGCTTTTTTCTATTTCCTCATCCTTCAGAAACTCACCCTTGTTATTCTTCAATCTCATGGGTTTATATTTTGCAATGAGTTTGCTGACTTCGCTGTTGGGGTCGTTCTTGTCTCCGACAATACGCGCCTTTGCAGGGCAGGAGACAACACAGTAAGGCTCCTCATTATTCCGTATCCTGTGGATGCAGAAGTGGCACTTATCTACCCCATCATCTGACCTCACATCCGCAACCTCTCCTTTACCTGAAACTTTCTTCCCCTCAGGCCAGTTTACCGGGGGCCTGTCGTCTCTATATTTGTAGGCGTGCTTGTGGGCAGGAGTTGTTCCGATTTTGGCCGCAACCTCGGCAGGCGAGGCTGTAGCGCCCTTAATCATCTCTGTTTTATCCATCCAGAACTCTTGGGTCTTAACATTTATTTGATTCCAACTGATAACGCTGTAAGCTGCCCCTTCCTTTTCGGCGTTCTCAGAACTGTAAGGGCATTTATTCTTGACATCAGTCAGGCACTTTCTGCATGTCTGTCCGAGACAGTACTTTTTGTTATACATGGTAATGCCTTCTTCTGTCTTATACAGCGCCTTTGGCTCAGGACATGCCTGAATGCAGGCAGGTTCATCACAGTGGTTGCAGCGGACAGGGAATGCTGCAAACTTCACATCAGGGAATTGCCCCTCTGTCTTGAAAATAAAATCCGCCCAGTTGAATGTCTGTCCCCTTGCCCTGTTCTGCGTATTGTTTTCTGTCTTACATGCTATTGCACATGCCCCGCAGCCAACACACTTCTGTAAGTCTATTACCATCGCTAATTGTTTTTTTGCTGCCATGATTTATCCCTCCTTTCCTTAAGCCTTTTCGATTTTAACGCCGGTGAATCCGCCATTTCTTGCTGTAGCGCCGCTCAGTCGGTCGTAATCGTCAGGCAGTATTTCGTTGTTATTGCCGCCTCTGGGCTCAAACTTATGGTAATTCTTTGCAGCGACCCGGCCATAAGCCCAGTGACCCTGACCGTAGCATTTTGCGATAGTGCCGGCTCTTACTCCTTCCCAGAGCTTTGCCTTGACCGTGATACTGCCTGTTACGGAAGTAAGTTTCACCATATCGCCGGTCTTAACCCCTAACTTCTTGCCGTCCTCAGGGTTTATCTTCACGACATCGTCCCAACTTTCGTCTCCCACGTCCACTTTCTTGAATTCATGGTACCATGTGCAGTTCTGGCTTCTGCCTTCCATATTGAGCCGAGACTTGTAGTCAATGAAGGTAAACGGGTATTCCGTCTCGCTGCCATGGCGCTTGGGTGACTCGTAGTGCGGCACAAAGGCCAGTTCGCCTTTCGCCTCGTAACCGCTGGCCTGCAAGATGTCGTCTATGGTGGTGTTGTGCTTCTTGGCATGTTCGCCAAGGGCCTTCTTCATGGTCTCGCTGTAGAACTCGAACTTCTTGGTCTCGGTCTTGAACTTCCCTTCGAACTTCTTGGTTTCGGGGTTGTCCTTGCCCCAGTTCTTTTTGTAAGCGTAGGTCTCGGAGTTGTAGATGCCCTTCTTCTTGAACTCCTCCCAGCCGGCGATCTGGTCGCCCTTCATCTTTTCTTTGCCGTCCCAGACCTTCTGACTGGCGATTTTAGCGGCGATTTCAGCGAACTCAGCGGAGTTGGTGGGTTTCTTCTTGGTTTCAGGGTCTTCAAACGAAGCATAGTAGTCATACAGGTTGGCAAATCCCTTTGCCTTCAGCTTCTCGGCCAACAACCACATAACTTCAGTTTCTTCCGCCTTTACCTGCCAGAGCGGCTTAATCACCGGCTGCTGGATGGATATATGGCCGTGCAGGTTGGCCATATTGCTGATGATGGAGAGCTTCTCCGCAGGGGCGAAGGTGGCCGGCAGGACAATGTCCGCATACTGGGTCATCTCCGAGGCGTTGGTGACCATGTGGACAAAGAAGGGAATCTTAGCCATAGCCTTTTCCCAGCGCTGGGCGCCGGTACAGGAGAATACGAAGTTGCTCCATGTGCTGAGGAACACCTTGATGGCGTCCGGATTTTTTAACAGGCCGTTTGCCACGTTGTTGGTAACCACACCGCTGCCCGGTTTGGCGCTCATCATAGCAGGCATGTCCTTTGCGCCGCGACCGTCTATCTTCTTGCCGTGGCCGTGATGCTTGGCGACTTCGTCAATGAACTTGTCGGCTGAAGGGAATTTCCCCACCGGTACGCTGGAACTCTGGAAAACGCCCCCCTCGGTCTCGATAGAGCCGAGGATGCCGTTCAAGGCGTAAACCGCCATAGCGGCATAGGTGCCGCGCGGTGTCATGGCTACGCCGGGGCCCATATAGACAGCACATGAAGAGCCTGCCTTGCCCATGATGCGGGCCACACGGACAATCTGCTCTTCCGGGATCAGCGTCTTTTTGGCTGCCCAGGCCGGTGTCTTGTCCTTCAGTTCTATATTCCACCATTTGACCACTCCGTGGGTCTGCTTCTCAACAAAAGCAGCCTCGTCAACAGTCGCGCCGGACTTGAAGAGGTTCTTGCCGTCCTTAAAATCACCTACGAAATCTTTGCTCCAAATCCCTTCGGTCATTATGACATGAGCAATGGCTGCTGCCAAGGCTCCGTCCTCGCCCGGTTTAATGGGGAGCCACTCATTGGCCTTGGCGGCCGATGCGGAGAGGCGAGGATCAACAGCAATGACAGTGCCTCTGTCGAAAATATCGCCAAATTTGTTGATGGTGTTGGGAACCTGGCGGTTGGAACTAAGCGGGTCGCAGCCCCACGTCACCAGGCAGGTGGTTTTAGCCATATCGTAATCACGGTAACCGAAGAAGCCCTGTGTATAACCGGGTCCCATCTTTTCAGCCTCGGCGCAGATGGCGCTGTGGGAGAAGTAATTGGGGGTGCCGTAGATCTTGGGCAGTGTGCCGTAGAGCAGATCGGTGGAGGTAGGGGAATAGCGGCCCCGCATGTACATCAATTTTTCCGGTTCATTGGCCTTGCGCAGCTCCAGCATCTTGTCGGCAATGGTATCCAACGCCTCGTCCCAGGTGATGGCGACGAATTTGGGATCGATGCCGCGCCCTTTTTCGGGGTTGGTGCGCTTCATCGGCACCTTGATCCGGTCAGGGTCGTATGTCCGCTGGATCATCAGGTGTCCGCGCGGGCAGACATAGCCGTTATTGGCCTTGCTGAGCTGGTTACCCCGTACCTTGACAACACGGTTTTCTTGAACGAAAAACTCAACCGGACACCATGCGGTGCAGCCCTGACATGTTGATGGCATCCAGCTTCCTGCAATGGCGCCGACAGGCTTTTCCCTCTGTGCAAATGCAAGGGAATTTAATATCGGTCCGTCAAGGGCAGCTAATGCGCCTGCTGCCAATCCTGCCTTCAAAAAATCTCTCCTTTTAATCCACATATTGCTTTCCTCCTTTCAAGGTTTACTCCAAAATGTCATTCTGGCAACGTCCAGAATCCTTCTTCAAAGAAAGATTCCGAACAAGTCGGAATGACAACCCGACTCCTTTTACTTCTTGGGTTTAAGCGCTGCAATTGCCTCGTCAAAATCAGCTATTGCAGTATCCAGCACTAAAGTAGCAAATTTCTTATTATGCGCACCTCCTCCTGCATCAACGAGACGGAGATTCTCCTGTCCCTTTTTAATTAATAATCTTGCCTTTTGAAGTTCCTTCTCAGGCACCTTTCCTTCTGCCTTTTCCAGCGCATCTATTGCCTCTTTCTCAACAGCCTTTGCCTCTTTTAGCGCCTCTGCCATGTCTTTTGTCCATTTCGGCATCTGGTCTCCTGCCTCTTTGTCATGGCAGTCAACACAGGTCTTTTCTTCTGCTGCTTTTATCTTTCTGCCCTTTGCATCATGCGCCTCCTTTGTATGACAGGCTATGCAGGTCGTCTTTACATCATGGTGCTTAATCGGATAATTCTTGTCTATGCCTTTTCCCCCTTCGCCAGCAAGAAGCAGTCTCTGATACAAATGCGGCTCTGAATGACAGACCTTACAATTAGCAAGCGATGCGTCAACATAATTATATTCCTTTATATCCTTCTTATGCTGAATGGGTTCATGACAGTTAAAACAAGAGGCAGCCTGTTTGGCAACGTGCTCCTTATGCATCAGTTTCTTGTTTTTGACTTCTTTCATGATGGTCTTTTCATTTTCATGGCAGTCAAGACACTTCTCCTGTTTTATCTGCCCCTTGCCCTGCACAATCTCAAGGTGGCAGCTATCGCATGATACCTTTCTGTCTTCAAGGTCTTTATGGGTAACAGGTTTTTCATCAGGTTTTTCTGCCTGTTTAAATGGCTCCTCAGGTATCTTATGGCAGAGGGAACATGCGGCACGCCCCTTTGCAAACCCCACATCTTTTTTATCCTTATCATCCTTGGGATTTTCTGTATACTTAAAATGGCAGAGATTGCAGCTCTCTTTTGAAACTTCAAAATGTTTCTTTCCTGTCTCCTTCTCATGGCATGTGGCGCAGTGCATCTCCTGCCCTTCCACCCATTTCTTTTTGTCATAATGCTCTTTGTGGGTAAAAGGAATTGCAACTTTTTCTTTCTTGCCATTGACGAGCTTTTCATACTCTGTGAATTTTATTTTCTTTGCCCAGTACTCGCCTTCTTTCTTCTTGGGACGGTCAGTCGGATGACAATCCGATGTAGTGCAGCCTCTGTCGTCTATCTTTGGCTTTCTCAATACAGTTGATTCATCCATGTTTAAAACCGTTACAAGCTTTGAGAATACCTCAAGCTCTGTTTTCATAAAGTCCCAGTCTGTCTTCTTTTTCTTTTCCTTGTCAGCTTCTGCCTTTGTTTTAGGTATCTTTCTGTGCTCTGCTATTGCAGGCAAATCAGGAGGATAATGGCACTCCACGCAGCCGATGTCGTTGTGCTTTTCATCATCCTTCCATGTCTTGTGCGACTTTTTCATGACCTCAGGATATGTCAGCACATGGCAGTAGCCGCAGAAGAACTGGGTCTCTCCGAGTGTCTTATCAATAGGCGCTCTCTCCACCAGTGCCTTCTTTGGAGGGGGCTTTGCCTCTTGTGCGAATACAAGATACACCGCTGGAATAAACAGCAACAAACATACAATCGCCAAGATTAATTTCTTCATAGTCTCACCCCTTTATCATTTATGTTTTATTCCGACATTATTTCAATGCGCCTTTTCATCCAATGGCAAAAACTTAACTGCCAATGTATAACCAAGAAGCAGCCCTCCGAATATCCCTGCTATGACAAATATCTCCATTAATGACGGAAATACCGGCGGTACAGGCTTATTGTTGAAGATGGGATATATCTGCCCGGCAACCACAAAGTCATATCGCATAAAAAACAATCCAACCAGCGCCATTATTGAGGCAATCATCAGTCCTGTCATCCATTGCCTTTTCAGCGAATAAAGAAGCAGCAATGCAGGCATAACCGTGCCGACTGCTAATTCAAATGTATAAAAAGGAATACTGAAAGGCCCGTTTAAAAAAAGCATTATAGTTTTTGCCTTTACAGGGTGGAAGACTCCGGAGGTAATCTTATATAAAGTGAACAGCATACCGACGCCTAACAGAATGACTAAGGCATTGCCCATCTCAAGAACGAGTTCTTTGAGTTCATGGGACATCTCCTTTTTTTGGATGCGGTAGGTAATAATAACTACTGCTATCATCCATGCAAACCCGGAAAAAGTCGCTGAAAGGAGAAAATATATCGGGTAATATGCGCCGTACCAATATGGCATTGACTCTGCATGTCCGAATATTGCGCCGAGGGTGCTGTGAGCAGAGAGACCTGCCGCCATAGCTGCAATACCCGCCCATTTTGCAAATCTGTGGTCTCTATCAACAGCCGTGTGCGATTCATCCCTTATGCCGAATAGGGCAAGACCATAAAGAACCTGCTTCCAGCCTGTAGAGGTATTGGCTGTATATGCCAGTTCAGCCCTTGCTAATAACCAGTATTCAATCATTATAAAGAGGATGTAAAAGGTATAAAAGAAGCTCATCCCCCATATTGCTGAACCGATATTGGGTGTGAGGTAGAAGAAAAAGGACCTTTCTGGATGTCCAAGATGCAGCATTATGGCAAGCATTCCAAACATAATCGTGATTATGGCGAGGAATACGCCCCTTTTGCCGATAAGTTCATAATCCCGCCTGCCGAAGACATGCCCCAACGATGTAACAATACAGAGCCCTGTGCTGGAGACGACAAAGAAGACATAGGTTGAAATCATCATTGCCCATGGGATATCTATGTCAAACTCAAGTATCTCAAGGCTAATAAAAAATGAGGATGCCAATCCGTATGCGCCGAGCACAGCCAGCGCTGCAAGAATACTTAGCCATATGTAAAAATAGTGTGATCTTTCTGTTTTATACAGTATGTTATGAATCTGGCGCTGAAGTCTTTGAGCGATATTAGAGAATTTCTCGTAATAAATCCTGCTGTAGTGAAAGATACGTAATTTCAACTTCAACACCTGCTATTTCCCCTTTCCTGATTGAGAATAGGCATACAATAAGCCCGCCAGCACAGCAGCAGCGGAAAAACCTGAAAAGCTGATCCGAACCTTGTCAAGTGTTTGGTTGACGATCTTCTTGGGCGCTACGGTTAATCCCATATTTTCGGGCGTTGTCTTTAAAATAGTCAGCATATCAGTGCCGCCAGCCTCATGTTCGCCTAACAAATAACCGTTTATTGCCTCTGTCTTCAGTTTTGCCTTTTTCAGCATATCAACACGCCTGCCAAAGTCCAGTGCCTGCACAGGACATGCAGACACACAGGCAGGCTTTATCCTCGGTATCCTGTCATAACACAGGGTGCATTTCCTCGTGGCCCTCTTTTCAAAATCAAAGCGCGGTATCTTGTATGGGCACGCCTCATAGCAGTATCTGCAGCCTACACACTTTTTCTCATTAACAACAACCGGTCCCTCCGGATACTTCTTGATTGCAGAAACAGGGCAGACCCCTGCGCAGGCAGGTTTGGCGCAGTGCTGACATGCCCAGTGTATGTATGTTAGGTCTTCATTGTTTTTTGCATCCCTTCTCAGATTCACCACCACCCATGTATGTCCTGAAAGCGTTGTCTCTCTGTCTGTCAGTTCCTCCGAGCGGTCAAGCTTGAGTTTGTTCCACCGCTTGCATGCAGACATGCACCGCTTGCAGCCAATGCACTTTGTCGTGTCAACAAGTTTTGCATACCTTCCTGTTATTGATGCCTCTGATAAAGACGGCAATCCAACTGCAAGGGAAGATGCAGCAAGCCCTCCTAAAAACTGCCGTCTTGTTGTGCCTTTCCTGTTTTCCATTTTATTTCTTAACCGGCGGCCTCTTATGAGCGCTATATGGCAGCGGCATATCCGTCTTCTTTGCCGCATCAAGGAACTCTATTAAATCCTCCAGCGGCGTATCCTTATGATGATGACAGCCGCTGCATGAATTAGGCTGGTTTTTAACGCCTCCTTTTTTCATGCTCAATTCAGGCGATATAAATTTAAATGTATGGCTCCTGGCAACAATCCCTCCACCTGCGGTTATGGCTGTCCTTGGCATGTGGCAGTCAATGCAGCTTCCAAAGGTATGTATTTTATGCGCCATCCTGTTTTCAGTTGTAGTGTGGCAGCTTTTGCACTGTTGGTCTCCTGCAAGCTTTGTTTGGAATGTTGTCAAACTCTGATGGACTGTATGACAGTTTGTGCAGGTAATGCCTGCCTGTGCGTGCTGGCTTCCCTTCCAGTCAATATACTGCATGTAATCATATTTCCCTTCGCCGCTTGGCCAGAACATATCGGAATTGTTTTTCGTGTCAGCCATATCAAAGTGCACATAAAGGTTTGAGAGACCTCTTGATGTCATATACTCCAAAGGATATGGATGGGCGCTCTTTTTATCCTTGCCCCTTGAATGGCACGAGCCGCATATCTGTGCTGCAGAGCCTGATGTCATCCTCTGTGGGTTTATTGTTGTTGGTAT
>Ga0214473_10008204_pt1 | contig 12366 bp, 11 predicted proteins | sample RVTome_7_FD_203509 | JGI IMG/M metagenome (GOLD analysis project Ga0214473, IMG submission 203509) | Soil microbial communities from uranium-contaminated site in the Upper Colorado River Basin, Wyoming, United States - RVT98D197 | ecosystem: Environmental > Terrestrial > Soil > Contaminated >... | reverse complement strand
TCCTGCGGGTGCCGGCCTGGGCGGAGGGCGCGACGCTGCGGATCGGAGGAGGCGCCGAGCAGCCGATGCAGGCGGGCTCGCTTCACCGGATCGCGCGCGAGTGGAGCGGCGAGACGACGCTCGCCGTGCGCTTCCCGATGCGAGCGAAGCTCGGCGAGCGGTACAACGAGGCGGTCGCGGTCGAGCGCGGGCCGCTCGTGTACTCGCTGCTGATCGACGAGGAGTGGACGCGCATCCACGCGGATGAGCCGCACCGCGAGCTGCCGCACGGGGACTTCGAGGTGCGACCGAAGTCGCCCTGGAACTACGGGCTCGTGCTCGACCTGAAGCGCCCCGAGGCGTCCCTGGACTTCGAGGAGCGGCCGGTCGGCGCGCAGCCGTTCTCGCCGGCGGGAGCGGGCATGCTCGCGCGGGCAAGGGGGCGCCGGATCGCGGCCTGGAAGCTCGTGCACGGCTGGGCGGGCGAGCTCTCGCGCGCCGACTCCGCCTGGGCGCACCCGCCCGCGGCGGACTCCGTGGGCCCGGTCGAGGAGGTGCGCCTCGTTCCTTACGGCTGCACCAACATCCGGATCACCGAGTTCCCCCGCCTCGATCCCTAGAATGGCCGTCTGGTCGCAGCCTCGCGCGTAGAATGCTGGCCGCTCTCGAGAGAGAGAGAGAGAGAGAGAGAGAGAGAGAGACAGAGAGAGAGGAACAGATGGCAGACCCCCGTTTCCTGACAGGGTTCGTCCTCGTCGCCCTGGTGACGATGGCCGTCCTCGTCACCCTGCTGGCCGCAGGCGTCTCGCGGCCGGGCTCGAGGCGCGCCGGACTCATTGCAGGAGGTCTCCCGCTGGCGCTGCTTCCCCCGGTCCTGGCCACGGCCTACATCGCCGCGAAGCTCGGAGGCCTTTTCGCGGCCGAATCCGGGGTGGCCGTGGACGCATGTGCGTCGCTGTGGCTGCTGCAGAGGGTGGCGTGGGGAGCCTTCGCCGTGTCGTGCGCGCTCGGCTTCGTGCTCGGCCTCCTTCGTCGCGGAGACACGGCGGACGATGTCCCCTGCTCGGTCCGCCGCGGCCTGGTGCTCGTGCTCTTGCCGTGCCTGGGCCTGCTGGTCGCGAGTACTCTGACCCACCGGCTGGGCAAGGCCATGCGGGTCACGGCCGCTGTGTTGTCGTCCGACCGGAGCGATCCCGCCGGCCGCGCGCGGACCGACGCGGTGCTCGAGGCCGAGGGACTCGCGACCCGGAGTGTGGGCTCGATCGCGGCCTTGGCCCGGTTCATCGCCCGCTCGACGACGCTGGGGACATTCGGCGGCGTCACGGCCGCGGTCATCTTGTTGGGGCTCGCGCTTCCGGGCTTCATCCTCGCCTGGCGCGTCCGCTTCGGGACCTCGTTCCTGGCCCTGGCCTCGGCCGTTTGGCTCCTGGCCGCCGCCGGTGGGAGCCTCGTGAGCTTCGGCGTGCTGCTCCCGCTGCGCGTGCCCTAGGACGACCTTCCTCAGCTCAGCTTGAAGTTCACCGTCACGGTCATGATCACGGGCACGGGTGCTCCGTTGAGGACGGTGGGCGTGTACTCCCATTGCCTGACGGCCTCGACGGCCGCCTCGGTCAGCAGCGGGACCCCGCGCAGGGTCCGGACCTCGACGACCTTGCCCTTCGGGCTGATCGTGCACTCCAGCACGACGACGCCCTGGACCCGCGACTCCACCGCGGTCCTCGGGTACACCGGATTCACGTGGCGCGTCTTGCGCGGCTCCGGGATGTCGCCGCCGATTTTCACGGGCGCTGTGGGCGACGTCACGTCAGGGGTGCGCTTCGCCGTCCTGGGCGCGGCGCCGCCGGATGGGCTGGACCGTTCGGCCGTGGGTGGCGGCGGAGGTGGCGGCGGCTGGATGAACTCCTCTTCCGCCACGGGCGGCGGCGCGGGCTCGGGAAGCGAGTCGTCGCCGCCGAAGAAGGCGAGCGTCGATTCGCGATGGGAAAGGAGTGCCCCGGCGACCGGAAGAACCGTGAGCAGGGCGAAGGCGTTGGCGGCGAGCGCCGCCCACGCGACATCCCGACCGGCCCGCGGCGATGCGCCCATGAGTGCGGCGCCGGCCAGTGCGAGGCCCAGTAGCGATCCCACGCCGAGGCCGCCGACGGTGAAGAGCCCGACAATCCCAAGCGCGAGCGCCGTGATCGCGATTCCCCTGCTTGCCGCCACGCTTCAACCCCCGTCCTGTGGAGTCAACCTGCTTCGCTGACGTGATCCGGGATCATAGCAGGCCGGGGTAGCGGAGGAACCGTCCGAGGCGTAGACTCCTCACATCCTGAATCTCCTTCATTTAGAAGGACTACTGGAGTTTCGGTTGACATCCGGAACTCTGGCCATATTATTAACGTAGTTAATCTAGAGAACGTCGAATTCGGCGGAGGCAACCAAAGCGGCCATGGGCATCACGGAACGGCGTGAGCGGGAGAAAGAGGAAGTCCGGAAGAAGATCCTCGACGCGGCGCGCGAGCTGTTCGAGGCCGAGGGCTACGACAGGGTCACGATGCGCCGCGTCGCCGAGGCGATCGAGTACTCGCCCACCACGATCTACCTCCACTTCGAGGACAAGGACGATCTCGTGCGGGCGCTCTGCCACGAAGACTTCGGCCGGCTGCTCCAGGCGCTCTCGCTGCTGCCGCCGGCTGTGGACCCGGTCGAATCGATCCGTCAGCTCGGGCGCGCCTACGTCGCCTTCGCGGTCGACAACCCGAACCAGTTCCGCTTCATGTTCATGTCGGATCACCACAAGGACGAGACGCACGGGCCGGGCGATCCCGGGTGGCGTTCGTTCGGCGCGCTGCTCGAAGCGGTCACGCGCGCGGTCGCCGCGGGCAGGCTGCGTCCGATGGACCCGCTGGTCGCGGCGCAGGTCCTTTGGATGAACGTGCACGGCGTCGCGTCCGCGCTCGTCACGATGCCGCCCGAGCAGTGGCCGCACGGCCCGGCGGCGCCCGATCTCGTCGAGCAGGTGATCGAGAACGGCATCCGCGGCCTGCTGGCCGATCCGGCGCGGAGCTGACGCCATGGTCTCGCTCGCCCGCAAGAACCTGTTCCACGACCGGCTGCGCTTCGTGATCACCGTCGCGGGCGTCGCCTTCGCGGTGACGCTGGTGCTGGTCCAGGTGGGTCTGTTCATGGGCCTGCTCGACAAGTCGACGGTCACCATCCAGCACGCCAACGCCGACCTGTGGATCACCTCGCACAACACGCCGAACGTCGACTTCGCCCGGACCTTTCCCGAGACCGCCGTGCTGCGGGCCCGCAGCGTGCCCGGCGTCGCGCGCGCGGACAACCTGATCGTGGCCTTCATGACGATCCAGCTCCCGAACGGCGCCGCGGAGGGCGCGCTCGTCTACGCGCTCGAGGACTTCGCGTCGTGGAATCTGCCGTGGAACGTCCAGCAGGGTTCGCCGGCCGACCTGAAGCGGGGCTACGCGCTGCTGATGGACCGCTCGGCGGCACTGCGCTACGGCGCGTTCAGCGTCGGAGAGCAGCGCGAGATCCTGGGTCGCCGCTTCCGGATCGTGGGCACGACGGCGGAGGCCGCGTCCTTCACGACGACGCCGATCGTGTTCATGGACTACCGGAACGCGCAGGAGCTGCAGGAGCAGCTGGGCGGCAACACCACCTACGTGCTGGTCAGGCTCGCGCCCGGAGCCGACGCTCGCGCCGTGCAGTCCGAGCTGCGCCGGCGCCTGCCCTACAACGACGTGCTGACGCGCGAGGAGTGGGCGCTGCAATCGCGGAACTACTGGGTGAAGTCCACGGGCCTCGGCATGAGCATGGGCGTCACGGTCTTCCTCGGGATCCTGGTCGGGATCGTGATCGTGGCGCAGACGCTCTACACCTCGGCGGTCGAGCACATCAAGGAGTTCGGCACGGTGAAGGCGATCGGCGGCTCGAATCTCGCCATCTACCGCATCCTCGGCGAGCAGGCGCTCGTCGCGGCGGTGATCGGCTTCGCGCTGGGAGCCTGCATCTCGTATCTCGTGCGGCCGCTGATGGCGGCGATCCACCTGAACGTGCTGCTGTCGCCCGGCTTCAGCGCCGTGGTCTTCGCGGGCACCGTGCTGATGTGCCTCGGCGCGGCGCTCTTCAGCTTCCGCCGCGTCGCGGGCATCGATCCCGCGCTGGTGTTCCGGACCTGAGGTCTCAGATGAACGACAGGGTGCTCGCCGTGCGCGACGTGACCAAGCTCTTCGACGAGGGCCGCCAGCGCGTCCACGTGCTCAGGGGGATCACGATGGACGTGGCCGCGGGCGAGCTCGTGGCGCTCGAGGGGCCGTCGGGCTCGGGCAAGACCACCTTGCTCTCGATCATGGGCTGCATCCTGACGCCGACCTCGGGCGAGCTCCTGGTCGCGGGACGCGCGGTCCGCAGCCGCGACGAGGCCACGCTGCGCGAGGTGCGACGCCAGTCGATCGGCTTCGTGTTCCAGCAGTACAACCTGTTCCCCGCCCTCTCCGCGCTCGAGAACGTGGAGTACTCGCTGAACGTGCGCGGCACGGGTGGGCGGGCGGCGCACGCGGAGGCGAAGCGCGTGCTCGCGCGCGTCGGCGTCGAGGACCGGCTGGACTTCCTGCCGCGCGACCTCTCGGGCGGACAGAAGCAGCGTGTCGCGATCGCACGCGCGCTCGCCGGGTCGCCGCCGGTCCTGCTCGCGGACGAGCCCACGGCGAACCTCGACACGGCGACGGGCGGACAGATCCTGGATCTGTTCCAGGAGCTCGCGAAGCGCGAGGGGCGAGGGGTGCTGGTCGTGACTCACGACCCCAAGGTGCGGCGCGTCGCCGACCGGGTGGTGGGGATCCGCGACGGGCGGCTGGCGGACGCAGGCGACGAGGAGGCGGCGGCGTGAGTGGGGGTGCGCGGAGGCGCGAGCGGACGACGCGAAGGGAGCGGTAGCGCGATGACGAAAGGCACGCAGCTGGTGCTGGGTCTCTTGGTCGGCGGGGCGCTCGTGGGCGCGACGGTGCTGCAGGCGCGCGCGGTCGTCCAGCCTCCGCCCGCGGCTTCGAGCGAGCCGGCCTCGGAACGGGCGGCCAGCGGCATCGCCGCCGAGGGCCGCGTCGTCGCCTATCCGGGCGCCGAGGTGCGCGTGGGGGCCGAGCGAGCCGGCCGGCTCGTCCGTGTCCTCGTCGAGGAGGGCGCGCTGGTGCGCAAGGGCCAGCTACTGGCCGAGATCGATTCCGACGAGCTGCGCGCCGCGCTTGCGGAAGCGCGGGCACGCGTGGTGGAGGCCGAAGCGGAGGCGCGGCTCTCCGAGGCGACGCTCGCCCGCAGGCAGAAGCTCCAGCAGGAGCGGATCATCGCCGCGCACGACCTCGACCAGGCGCTGCGCGATCTCGAGACCGCGAACGCCCGCGTCCTGACGGCCAAGGCGTCGGTCGCCCGCTACGAGGCGCTCGTCGCGAAGAGCCGCCTCGCCGCACCGATCGCCGGTACCGTGACCGCGCGGCGTGTGGACGCGGGCCAGATGGTCGAGACCGGCGACGACACCTTCACGGTCGCCGATCTCTCGCGCCTGCGGATCGAGGGTGAAGCGCACGAGGCCGACGCGCAGGGTGTGGCACTCGGCGCGCCGGTGACGATCACGGCCGACGGCTACCCGGGCCACTCCTGGCGCGGGAGGATCGAGGAGGTGCCCGACTCGGTCACGCTGCGCCGGATCAAGCCGCAGGATCCGAGCCGACCGACCGACGCCCGCATTCTGGCGGTGAAGGTGGCGTTTGCCGAGCCCGTGCCGCTCCGCCTCGGGACCACGGTCGACCTGCGGATCGCACCGGCCTCGGGCCGGTAACCCGGAAGCGTCACCGGGCGGCACGAGAGCGGCTGGTCGCGCGGAGCGTAGTAGACTCTCGCTTCTTTCCGGAGGTCCCGATGAAGCCACTGCGCTCCATGAACGGCTGCACGGCAGCGCTCGCGCTCCTCGCGGGATCTGTCAGCGCGACCGCACAGCCATCGGCCCAGCCGTCCAAGGCTGCTCCGCCGTCGATCGAAGCGAAAACGGCTGGGATGCAGAAGCTCGACGGCTTCGTGCCGCTCTACTGGGACGAGGCGGAAGGCCGTGTGTACCTGGAGATCGCGCGCCTCGGCGTGGAGATGCTGTACGCCAACGGCTTCGCCTCCGGCCTCGGCTCGAACGACATCGGCATGGACCGCGGCGCCCTCGCCGGCTCGCGCATCGTGAGCTTCGAGCGCGTCGGCCCGAAGCTGCTGCTGGTGCAGCCGAACTACGACTTCCGCGCCAGCTCGGCGAACCCCGAGGAGCTGCGCGCCGTGCGCGATGCGTTCGCGCGCTCGGTGCTGTGGGGCTTCACGATCGCGGCCGAAGCCGGCGGCCGCGTGCTGGTGGACGCGACCGAGTGGCTGGTCCGCGACAACCTGAACCTCGCGCCGCGGCTCCGGCCGGGCAGCTACAAGCTCGACGAGAAACGCAGCAGCCTCTACCGCGCCGGGAGCTTCAACTTCCCGAAGAACACCGAGCTCGAGGTCGAGCTCAGCTACGTGCTGCAGCAGCCGTCGGGGCCGCCGCAGGGAGGGGCCGCGCCGGGCCCCGGCAGCGATTACGCGGGCGGCCGCCACCTGGAAGGCGTGGGCGACGTAGCGGCGAGCGCCGAGGCGGCGAGCCTCCGGATCCACCACTCGTTCATCGAGCTGCCCGACGCCGGCTACCGGCCCCGGCTCGACGATCCCCGCGCCGGCTACATCTCGCGGAGCTACCAGGAGCGCTCCGCGCGTCTCGACGAGCCGCTCGAGCGGCGTTTCATCGCCCGGCACCGGCTCGAGAAGACCGACCCGAAAGCGAAATCGAGCGGCGTGAAGAAGCCGATCGTCTACTACCTCGACCCCGGAACGCCGGAGCCCGTCCGCTCCGCACTCCTCGAGGGCGCCCGCTGGTGGGCCGCGGCATTCGAGGCCGCGGGCTTCAAGGACGCCTACCGGGTCGAGATGCGGCCCCCGGACGTGCACCCGCTCGACGCGCGCTTCCACGTGATCAACTGGGTGCACCGCTCGACACGCGGCTGGAGCACCGGCGGTGCCATCACGGATCCCCGCACCGGCGAGATCATCAAGGGCGTGGTGACGCTCGGCTCGCTGCGCGTGCGCCAGGACTACTTGATCGCCGAGGGCCTGCTGGCGCCCTACGCCAAGGGCGACGAGAACCCGCCGCAGCTCCAGGAGTGGGCGCTCGCGCGCCTCCGGCAGCTCTCGGCGCACGAGGTCGGCCACACGCTCGGGCTCTCGCACAACTACTACGACAGCGAGCTCGGGCGCATCTCGGTGATGGACTACCCGCACCCGCTGGTCACGCTCAAGGCCGACGGGACGCTCGACGCCTCGAGCGTCTACGCGCGCGGCGTCGGAGAGTGGGACAAGCTGGCGATCGCGTGGGGCTACCAGGAGTTCCCCGCGGGCACGGACGAGAGCGCCGGGCTCGCGGCGATCCTCGACGGGGCCTGGAAGCGCGACCTGCGCTTCCTGACCAACCAGGACATCGAGGCCCACCCGCGCGCCGATTGGTGGTCGAACGGAACGGACGCGGCGGCCGAGCTCGTCCGCATGCTCGAGGTGCGGCGGGCGGCGCTCGCGCGCTTCGGCGCGAACGCGATCCGCAGCGGCCGGCCGATGGCGACGATCGAAGAGACGCTGGTGCCGCTCTACCTGCACCACCGCTACCAGGTCGAGGCGGCGGCCTCCGTGCTGGGCGGTCAACACTACGTCTACGCGATGCGCGGCGACGGGCGGTCCCCGACACGCCGCGCTTCGGCGGCCGAGCAGCGGGCAGCGCTCGAGGCCTTGATGCGGACGCTCGATCCCGCGGAGCTGCGGCTGCCCGAGTCGGTGCTGCAGGCGATCCCGCCACGGCCGTCGGGCTACGGCCCGCATCGCGAGCTCTTTCCGCGCTACACCGGCTCGACTTTCGACGCCGTCTCGCCCGCGGTGGTGGCGGCCGACCACAGCGTCTCCCAGCTGCTCGACCCGGAGCGGGCGGCTCGCCTCGTGGAGCAGAAGGCGCTCGACCCGACCTTGCCCGGGCTCGACGACGTGCTCGAACGTCTGCTCGCGGCCGCGAAGCCGTCCGCGCGCTCGCCCTACGAAGCCGAGATCGCGCGGGCGGTCGAGCGCGTCGTAGCCGAGAGGCTGATGGTGCTGGCCGGGACCGCACGCATGCCGCAGGTGCGCGCGCTCGCGAGCGATGCGCTGCAGACACTCGCGCGGCCTGCCGCCTCGGCGTCGGCCGGACGGCTCGAGGCCGCGCACGCTGCCCTTCTGGCCCAGGATATCCGACGTTTCCTCGAGCGACCGGCGGCCTCGCTGGCGCCGCCTTCGATCCCGGGTGCCCCGCCCGGCCCCCCGATCGGTGAGCCGGCGCTCGAATACCTGCGGTCGCTCGAGCCGTACTGCCAGTAGTGACGCAAGCGAAAAGCGGCGCGGGAACGCCGGAAGGACGGCGGGGACGGGCGGCGGTCGCCCGTCCCCTCGCGACGAACCGCTACCTCTTCGGCTCTTCCTTCTTGACGGCGAGCGCCTTGCCGGCCACCTTGGGGGTCCAGAAATCCGGATCCGCCGAGGCGATCTGCGCCGCGGGAGTACCGAGCTTCGGGTTGAGCGCGTAGAGCACCGAGCGGCTGTCCATGAAGATCGCCTCGGCCATCTGCCGCCGCTGGCGGACCACTTCTTCGCCCCCGAGGGCCTCGTCGATGGCCTTGTTGCGCGCCGCCATCCCGGCGCGGAAGCTGTCGAACTCCGCCAGGGAGCGGTTCGCCGTGAAGCTCATGAAGGTCCCGAAGGGTGCGCCGCTGATGACCTGGTAGACCGCCGTGCTTGCGTCGACGCTCGCCTTGTCTCGGGCGCGGTTGAACTGCTTGACGTATCCCTCGTAGTCCGGCGCATGGCCCGCCTTGATCCGGTTCGTCGTCACGCTGAAGTAGCGCGACTTGCCGACCGCGGCCGCGCTCAGCAGACGGTAGCTGAGGTCGGTCCGCAAGACCGCGATCATCGTCCGCTGGCTCGAATGCAGCGGCCCGCCGTTGCGGTCGAGCGTATCGAGCTCGGCCTGCATCGCGGGCGACCCGGCGAAGGCCGTTTCCAGCTTCTTGTCGGCAGCCTCGAGCGCCTCGAAAGAGGGGAAGCCCTCCAGGTAGACGACCTGGTTCTGGTCGCCGGAGACCGGGACCATGCCGATCCGGCTCATCGGCACCTGGGCGCGGCCGAAGAGCGCCTGGTAGGACGCGACCGATTTCTGGTGGGTGCCCATGCTTCCGGGCTTGATGTCCTCGACGCTGATCCGCATGACCGGCGGCGCGGCGGGCGGCTCCTGCGCGAGCGCCGGGAGCGCCAGCGACCCGAGGGCCGCGAGCGAGACTACGACTTTGGCAAGACGCATTCCTTCAATTCTCCATTCAATTCCATCAGGCGGGGGGTGGGGGACGAGAGAGTTCGGACGCCGGGTGGGCCCCCGCCGGGGTTGGGACTTTGTCGACGGCTTGTCGTCCGAAGCTGGTGGGCGACACGCTACTCCACGGCACGCCTCTGCGTCAATCGCTGTCGCCGGGGGAGCCGGGGGAGCCGGGGGACCGTGAGCGGTTCGACGACTCGTCTCTGGATTGCGGCGTCCTCGCGTCGGGCTCGGAGCTGGCACACAATACGCCCTCATGTCCTCTCCCCAGGCCGCGCCACGCCCGCTCACCCTCACCGAGTGGCTGATCTGCTTCGTCGCCGCCCTCGGCTTCGCCTTCGACATCTACGAGTTGCTGATGCTGCCCCTGATCGCGCGGCCGGCGCTGCTCGAGCTGCTCGGTGTCGCGCCAGGGAGCCCCGAGCTCAACGCCTGGGTGGGCTGGCTTTTTTGGGTGCCGGCGCTCGCGGGAGGTGCTTTCGGCCTCCTTGGCGGATACCTGACCGACCTCTTCGGCCGGCGCCGCGTGCTGGTGTGGAGCATCCTGCTCTACGCCTTCTCCGCTCTCGCCGCCGGCTACTCGACCTCGCCGCAGATGCTGCTGTTCTTCCGCTGCACGACCTTCGTGGGCGTGTCGGTGGAGTTTGTCGCCGCGGTCGCCTGGCTCGCCGAGCTCTTCCCCGACCCGCGCCGCCGCGAGTCCGTGCTCGGCTGGACGCAGGCTTTCTCGTCGGTTGGCGGGCTCATGGTCACGGGTGCTTATTACCTGGCGGTTCACTTCGCGGACTCACTCCCGGAGATCCGGGGCGGGCACCAGGCCTGGCGCTATGCGCTCGTGTCGGGTGTCATTCCCGCGCTGCCGCTGATCCTGATCCGGCCGTTCCTGCCCGAGTCGCCGGCGTGGCAGCAGAAGAAACAGGCGGGCACGCTCAAGCGGCCCAGCCTGCGCGCGATCTTCGAGGGCGACCTGCGGCGTACAACGATCGTGACGACGCTGATGTTCGCATGCAGCTACGGGGCGGCCTTCGGTGCGATCCAGCACATGCCGCGGATCGTGCCGGGGCTCGCCGAGGTGCGCGAGCTGGCGCGGCCGGCGCAGGAGAAGCTGGTGAGCGCCGTGCAGGGCTGGCAGGAAGTCGGCGGGCTCGTCGGCCGCGTGCTGCTCGCGCTCCTCGCCGTGCGGATCGCGGGGCGAAGGCGGCTGCTGCGCGTGTTCCAGGTGCCCGGCCTGGTGCTGCTGCCACTGGTCTTCGCGTTCGCGGCCGGCTCGAGCGTCTCCGCCGTCCAGTGGGGCATCTTCCTGTGCGGGCTCCTGACCGTGGCCCAGTTCAGCTTCTGGGGCAACTACCTGCCGCGCGTCTACCCGACGCACCTGCGCGGGACGGGCGAGAGCTTCGCCGCGAACGTGGGCGGCCGCATGATCGGCACTTCCGCGGCGCTCGTGACCACGACGCTCGTGAACTGGATGCCGGGAGCCTCACCCGCGGAGAAGCTCGCCTGGTCCGCGGCGCTCGTGGGCCTCGTCGTCTACGTCGTCGGCTTCGCCGCAAGCTTCTTGCTCCCCGAGCCGAAACGCCAGGAGCTGCCGGACTGAGCCCGTCGACTGCTTCTTGTAGTGGTAGAGGCGGCACGGAGGGCCGCGCGTCGCTGGCCACATCTGACCGGCCGCTTGGCCATTTCTCCTAAAGTAACGCTTTAGGTCGAAGATGTCCCGGCCCGAAAAGATGCAACCTCGGCTCAATTGGCCCAGTAATGGCTCTCGAAGGGTGCTGCCGCCCGAGGCAATCACATTCTTGAGCACACACAGCCTCTCATTCCCGCTTCCGCCCCTGCTGGTCGGCGACGTCGCCGCCCAGGAGCCTGCCAGCAGGCCGGCCGCTACCACCCTTCCCGACGAGGCGCTGATCGAGCGGGTCGCGCGCCACGACGCGGACGCGTTCACGGTGTTGTACCGGCGCTACGAGCGGCCGGTCTTCGCCGTGCTGCTCCGGCTCGGGGGCCAGCGGGCCCTCGCCGAAGAGTGGCTGCAGGAGGCCTTCACCCGCGTGTGGCTCGCGGCGGGAAGCCACGACGCCGCGCGCGGCCGGGTGAAGCCGTGGATCTACGCGATCGCGCTCAACACCGCGCGGAGCGACCTCGCCAGGAAGCGCCACCGCATGCCCCACGTCTCGCTCGACGGGGCCGGGATCGACCTGCCCGACGCGAAGGGCAGCGAGCCTTCGCTCTCGGCCCGGCTCGACGACGAGAAGCACGCGAGCGCGCTCGCGGCCGCGCTCGTCGAGCTGCCCGACTACCTGCGGGAGGTCGTGGTGCTGCGCTGCAGCCGCGAGCTCTCGTTCGCGGAGATCGCCGAGGTAACCGGTACGCCGCAGGGAACCCTCAAGTCGCGCTTCCACCGCGCCATGCTGGCGCTGCGCGTACGGCTCGGCCGCCGCGAAGGGGACGGGCGATGACGCACCCCTCGCCGGGCTCCCTGCTCGAGCTGCACTTCGCTGAAGCGCCCGCTCACGCGCGGGAAGCAGTTGCCGGGCACGTGAAGCAGTGCGCGGAGTGCGCGGCGTTCGCCCGGGAGCTCGGCGGCATCGAGCGCGCACTCGCGAGCAGCCCCGACGACGCGCCGCCGCGGGACGGGCTGGAGCGCGTGCTCGCGCAGGTGGCCGCCGTGCGACCCGCGCGGGCGCGGCGCGCCGAGTGGCTGCTCGCGGTGATCCCGAGCGCCCTGGCCATCGTGGCAGGGGCGTGGGCGGTGCGCACCGGCGGCGAGCGCTTGACGGCGCTCGGCCTTGTGCCGGGCGTGTCGCTCGGCATCGTCTCCCCCGAGCTGCTGGGCCTGTCGCTCGCGGCGCTCGGCCTCGTCGTGGTCGGCGCGCTCGTCACGCTGGCGCTCGCGCCCGTTCTCATTCTCGAATCGCACGGGAGGTCATGATGGAAGCCAAGAAGAAGCTGATCGC
>Ga0214473_10008202_pt1 | contig 12366 bp, 11 predicted proteins | sample RVTome_7_FD_203509 | JGI IMG/M metagenome (GOLD analysis project Ga0214473, IMG submission 203509) | Soil microbial communities from uranium-contaminated site in the Upper Colorado River Basin, Wyoming, United States - RVT98D197 | ecosystem: Environmental > Terrestrial > Soil > Contaminated >... | reverse complement strand
CGCCTGGGACTTATCGCTACATGCCGTCCCCATGGAGAGCGCTTTCTGGGCTTTCCTGGGAGGCACAATCAGCCCGGTGAACTCCAGCGGCACGCAAATTATGACCGGACCCTCCACCGTGGAAATACAGTGGCGGCCTAACTACACCGGTCCTATCATAGCCGTAGTCATTGTACTGCTGGTCATCGTCGGTATCATTCTGGCAGTCCGTTTCCGGCCAAGGCCTGCTACCAAAACATCCGGGGCTAAAAAATAAGCGGCCGGAAAACAAAAGCCTAAATAAAATTCTGCGAAACTGTTTGAAGGTTACCTGGGCTGAATCCGGATTAAGGTAAACGGTTAGAAAATTAGCAGCCTGATTGGTTCAGGCGAAGTTCGAATCGGCAAATACTCAATATAGCTCGCCAGGTCGCTGTCGTCATTTTTATCCCAAATCATGGCATCGATAACCTTCGTATTTTGCGTTCCCCAGTAATTATTGGTCGCCACCATGCCCTCCGAACCTCGCCCACCTTGCAGCATTATAGCTATCCCATCCGTATCGAGAAAGAAATTATTGTTGACGATTGTTTCCGGGGCAGCCCTGTTCGTAATCCAGGGGACATCCTGAACCTCACGATTCCTGGTGATAAAGTAATTGTAACGTATGTAAACGTTAGCACCACCCCCGGTAGAAAAACCGGACGCATTCGTAAACTTGTTGTGCTCAATATAAACGTCTTTGGTCGGGCCAAAGGAGATATCCGAGTATTGTGTCAGGTTAGTTAGCTCGGAATGTCCTAAATAGAAGCACCTGGCAAAATTAATCAAGCTTGCCCCGTTTTTGATGGCGCAATGGTCCAAATCAACCGTGGCATCGGGACCGGCATTCTCACAACTGAAAAAGGAATGCATTCCGCCATCCAATGTAATTTCATTGCCCGGGGTTCCATGGGCAAACACTGTTCCATGTACTATGAACATATAGTCGCCACTGCCACTCATCGAAGCTGAGACCCCTGGTTTGATGGTCAAAGTCACTCCAGCCGGTACTTGAATTGTGCCGGTGATAAGGTATGGGCTTTCCCCTTCTGTCCACGTAGTATTTTTGGAGATTATGCCGCCAACCAATGTTCCGGATTTAGACGTGACTAACGTATAATTTTGCGAAACAGATTCATTTCCGCCGGCATCTTTTGATTTCACCTTAAAGTTATAGGTAGTACTGGCAGTAAGACCGCTCAAGGTGACGGTGTGACTGGTAACGAAGTTGGTATCCTCTGTAGTTGCAGAACTGTAGAATGTAGTTAACCCATACACTGCCTGACTTGTGGCCGCTTCGTTAGTTGTCCAGGTAATAACAGCACCCGTCTTACCTATTGCCCGGGTAGATACGCCGGTAATTACAGGTGCCGTGATATCTTTTGATTCAGGCTCTTCCGTTATTGGTGGCGCTTGTATCGGTGGAGCAGCCGGTGACTTACCCGGTGAAAACAAGTCGACGGCAAATATGGCTCCTCCGATTATGGCAGCCAAGCATACCAGCCCCGCACCAACTATAAGCCGTTTACTTACCTTCCTGATGAGAACCTCCGGTTGCGGTAAATTTCGAACACAAATGACGATTATACATCAAAATAAATGAAAACAGAACTCTCAATCAGTCACGACCCCAAAGCGTTCGGCGGAGGTTTTGGTAAGCGGGCACGTACGCTGCGTGGAATTGAACATTTCGTAAGATTGTGTACCGCTGATAAAGACAATTTGCATCACTGGATACGCATCCTTTAAAATGGAAAGGGCAGGAGGTGCAGTTTGAGCCCAGTACTCCGGCATGAAAGATTTGGAAAATCCAGGAGCCCAAAAAACCGTTTCCTCATTTTCCTAAAGAAGCCGTGGCTGCACATCTGGCATAGTGCTTTCATAATTGGCCTACTAAGCTTCGTTTGGTTCGCATTTAGAACAGGTACCAAACCGTCAAGAGCTGTCTATCCATGCCAGCAAGCAGCCGCAGCTAACAGCTATACCTGGCTGGCGGCTTTTATTTTGCCGATCTTTTCAAAGGCCGGAATAAGGATTCACCAGCGACATATCGGAAGAAATCTGATATTAATAGCAGTTGCCGTATTAGCCGTAATTACCACCGGCGTGTTGTCTGTCTGTAAGATGGGTGGAGATAACGCGGGCTTGTCGACTGCCGGTCAGCCTGTTGAGCTTACCTTATCAGAAAGCCTGGCAGAACTCACACCAGCCTCGGATATCTTTGTCCTGCAGGGCACTTCTGGGAATGATGGAGGGGTCACCAAGCTGATAGACCTTATGGGCAATCACAATTTGCTGTTTTACAATTCACCTACAGCGGGGAAGAATAAAGGCCCAACCGGCCTCATTGCCAGGGATGATACTATCATTATCAAGGTCAATTGCCAGTGGGAAGAGAGGGGAGGTACTAACACCGACCTGCTGAAAGCCCTGATTGTAGCTATAGTACAGCATCCGGATGAATTCGTTGGGGAGATAATAGTTGCTGACAACGGACAGGCCCAGTTTGGCCCAACCTTTCAGGGAGGCAGTTTGAATTATAGTAGAAACAATGCGGAGGACATTTCTCAGTCAGTTCAAAAAGTGGTTGACTCCTTTGCCGGTTCCCATAAAGTATCGACTTATCTCTGGGATGCCATCACCAGACAAAGAGTGAATGAATACTCTGAGGGAGACATTACCGACGGTTACATAGTCGATGACGTTATCAATCCCAGGACGGATCTAAGGGTATCTTATCCAAAATTCAAGACTAAATACGGCACGTATGTAAGTTTTAAGCTAGGTCTGTGGAATCCGCAGCAGCAAACCTATGATAGCGACCATCTCAAGGTAATCAATGTTCCCGTGCTCAAGAGTCATATGGAATACGGGGTTACAGGCTGCGTTAAACATTATATGGGAGTAGCCTCGGACAAATTAACGGGCCAGCTGGGAACTCGGGCGCATAGTACCGTAGTGACCGGCGGCATGGGAACAGAGATGGTTGAAACGAGGTTCCCGGTACTAAATATCATTGATGCTATATGGGTGAACGCAAATCCCCTCGGAGGGCCGGTAACGCCCTATGACGATGCCACTAGAACCAATGTGATTGCAGCCAGCCAGGACCCGGTAGCCCTCGACTACTGGGCGGCTAAACATATACTGGTACAGACAGCGCAGAACACAGGCCGCAGTCATGCATCCTGGATGGATCCGGACAACATGTCAGCACCGGGTTCCTTCGGGAAATGGCTCAGACTATCTATGGAGGAAATAAATCAGGCCGGTTATCAAACGACGATTGACGAAGCTCGCATGAATGTCTACGTATCCCAGCTTCGCTGACGCAGTTGCCACGGAAGTGGTCGTACTATACAATGCGGATTAAACATCAGCCCGCGCCCGCCCTAAGTAATTATCCAGGGAGGTTTATTAGAAGATGAATATACCTGCTATGGACTACATCGGTTGTGGTTTTAACTGGCTTTTTGTGCTGCTCTGTCTGGGTGGATATTTCTACATACTGAGCCAGACAGGTAGAAAATGGGTTTTCCTGCTTATATGGGCCTCAGCCTGGTTTATATCAGCCCTATCCTACATATTCCTTATCGTTGGTGTAGCTGCCGGTGAATGGTATATCACACTCCTCAGGACAATCACGTATGTGCTGTTTCTAGCCACCATCCTGACGGCAATCGCGGAGCTGGTAAAGTCAGGAAAAAAGAAATAATTTGGAGCTACTGACTACGCCGACTCCATATCGGTCATTTCACCTGGCGCCGAGTTCATCGTCGGCGACCTCATTATGAAGGGGATGCTCCGCTTCTGGCAGCCGAACCACCGCTAAAGGACTTCAGTGGGGGACTAGAAATTCACCAAGGCCAAAAATCAGAATTTCAAATCCGATAAAGATGGCCAGATAAACAAGTATAGCGCGCTCCTTGCTTTTTATGATGCCGGCAAGGCCGGTAACAAAGGCAGCCACACCACAGGTCCCCGCCAGAAGCATCGGGACTGTAAGCAGAAGGTTACTGAAGAATGTTTCGCCGCCCCGCTGTCCGGAAAGAACCAGAATCAGGAACACCGCAAAAAACAGAATTAAAGCCAGAGTAAAGCCGACTGACCATTTACCCCAGTAGGTTTTTGGTGAAACATTGATTTTCACAATACTATCCTAGAACGTATTTTGATTGAAGTCAACATGTCAATCGGAATTGACCGGCGCCGGTCTTGCTTAAGAAGTACGAATAGCAGCGCTGCCTGATATCAAACGTGTACCGAATATTTTGCTAAAATGTACGGTACAGGCTATGTATGTGGCAACATACCCCTGACAAACAAAGCTGACTAAGGAGGATGCCATGAAACGCATCGCAGTTTTAACCAGCGGAGGTGATGCCCCCGGCATGAATGCGGCTATCAGGGCGGTGGTGCGCACCGGCCTGGACAAAGGCTGGCAGGTCTTTGGTATCCGTCACGGCTATGTCGGCCTCGTCAACGATAACAAAGTGGCGTTAGAAGCCCGGGATGTAGGCGGTATAATCCATCAGGGCGGTACCATGCTCGGCAGCAGCCGTTGTCCCGAATTCGAAACAGAAGAGGGCCGTCTAAAGGCGTTGAGGATGCTTCAGCAAAATAGTATTGATGCCCTGGTAGTCATCGGGGGCAATGGCTCTCAGGCCGGAGCCCATGCACTATCCGAAATGGGTTATCCCGTGGTAGGAGTGGCTTCCACCATAGACAACGACCTCTACGGGTCGGATATCACTATCGGTGTGGATACCGCTCTCGATGTTGCGCTGGAGTCAATAGACCGTATCAAGGTCACCGCTTCGTCACACGAGCGGGCTTTCATCGTCGAAGTAATGGGCCGCGAATGTGGCTATCTGGCATTGATGGCAGGCATTGCCGGTGGAGCTGACGCCATAATCATCCCCGAGGCAGAGATGGACCCTGAGTCTGCGGCTACAATCCTGCGTGCCGCATATGAGAGGGGCAAGACCCATGCGTTGATAGTGGTCGCAGAAGGAGCTCAGTGCAATGCTGACAAGCTGGCACACCATTTCCAGCAGCATCGACAACGATTAGGTTTCGAACTCAGGGTAACTATATTGGGCCACGTTCAACGCGGGGGCACACCGGGTTCGTTCGACCGGTTGCTAGCCAGCCGGCTGGGCGCAGCCGCCACCGAACATCTGGCTGGAGGCAAGCACGGTATACTGCTTGGCCTCATAGATGACAGGGTTACGGCTACCTCGCTAAGAGAAGTGGTCACTAACAAGAAGCAACTGGACCTCCACCTGCTGGAACTGGCCAGAGTCTTAGCCAGATAATCAAGAGTTACAGATTTTAAAGAGCTCAGTCCCGCAGTACCGCTTGGCGTCATGCTCCGTTTTTAGCATATGTCTCTCAATTTCCTAATTCTCTGTCTGCTATAAGATAGTAAATCATCGATATGACCCCCAAATAAGATTGGCATACACATAATTGAAACGAGTACAAGTAAGGCTATTAGCATGATTCTATTTAGGCTTTTTCTGCGGATTAGCCCCACAATACCTGTAATTGCTCCTGCAAGAAATATAAAGACGCTAAACCAATCTGTATCAATGCCGAATAAACCATACATTGGGATTACCAGAGGGAATATGACTATGCCAATTCCCATAATAAAAAATGACGCTGTTATCAGCTTGCCGAACCTGTTTATCATTTTCCTCATTGTTTCCCTCTCTTATGCTCGGTGACTAATAGCTTCCTTTGGTTGTCTGCGAGCCAGGACTATGCTGCCGACTATTCCTGCCAGGAAAGCCAGCATAATGACGTAAAAGATAATATTAGCAATCGTTTCCGGAACGGCCTCGAGAAATACAAAGCCGATAGGTATAGCAATAGGAGCAGCTCCTGTCATTATCAAGAAGGTCTTGAGCAGACCTGCCATTTTACTTCTCAAAGTCAAAACCAGCAGCGCTATCCCCAGTGCGAAAAACAAGACGCCAACCAGAAGTGGTAAAAAAGCCATATAAGTAAGAGTCCATTTTCCAACGGCTGGAATGAAATTCACTGCCAGAACTACAAAATCCCCAACCAATGCCCAGAATACCGGCCAGATTGCCTTCTTCAACTTCTCACCTGCTTTTCCACCGGTTTCACACTCGTACCTGAGTCTAGTCTTGTCTTCAGCCGCTGTCAACGCCCCGAAATGGGATGAACCTACTGCACCTTGTTATCGGCGACAACAGCAACTTGAAGTCCGCCCTGTGAACCTGGCCCGGCCAAACAAAAACATTAAGCGTATAATGCGCAAGAAACCGTCAAAATCTACTGCGCCCACGGCGGCCCCTTAGACCTCAAGCAGTTAAGCGTAGGTTTTCATAGACGGGGCTTTCCAATATCTGACGTGCATTGAAATTTTACTAAGAAATGCAGTGGCAGCACTACTAAATCTTTCAGCCAAGATTTGATGGATTAGGCACATTAGGTTGTTTATTTAAATAGGGGGTTGTCTTTTCCTGTGCCCTGAGAGATAATCATTACTGATATAGCGGGGGTTGTGAAAGTCGTGGCGAAATAGGTCAGCTTTATTGAAATTCCGCTGCGGGCATTGAAAGAAATCTAGGTTGATATAAAAACCGCGGAGAAAAAGATCGTAGAGACACTGAGAAAGGTGACGGGCTGAAAAAGATGAAACCTTATATACCACAGAAGTTACCCTTGGACTCTTTGCAGTGGGATAAGTTTATAACTCTGATAGGCGAGGCAAGTTCGGAACTGGGGCGATATGATGGTACGCTTCAGGCGATGATTAATCCACTCGTATTGCTCTCGCCGCTCACGATTCAGGAAGCAGTGTTATCCTCAAAGATAGAGGGCACCGAGACAACATTGGAACAGGTAATGGAGCATAGGGCATTGCCCAAGGTGAAAGATGCCAAAACTGAGGATATACTGGAGGTTATTAATTATCAACAAGCCCTACTTTATGCCGAAGATAGCTTAAAAACAAAACCTATAAGCTTAAATCTGATCAAAGAGATTCATTATCGCTTGCTGGCTAGTGTGCGCGGCAGAGACAAAGCCAGAGGTGAATTCAGGAAAATACAGAACTTTATAGGCAAGCACGGGGCACCGATAGAGCAGGCAAGCTATGTACCACCGCCACCTGAAGTACTAATGGAGTATCTCGACAACTTTGAGAAGTATATTCATTATGAGGAGAGGGATCGGCTGGTGCAACTGGCAATAGTTCATGCCCAGTTCGAAATTATACACCCATTTTTAGATGGAAACGGGAGGGTTGGTAGAATACTGATACCGCTTTTCCTTGTAGAGAAGAATTTGCTCAGCACGCCGACTTTCTATATAAGCGCCTATCTGGAGGCAAATAGAGACACTTATTACGAGAGATTAAATGGTATTAGCAAGAACAATGATTGGGAGAGCTGGATCAGCTTCTTTCTCACCGGTGTCATCGAACAGGCAAGAGCCAATGGCGAAACGGCAAAAGCCATCTTAGCGCTATATGATATGATGAAGAGAGAAATAGCTAATGTTATTAAATCACAGTACTCTATCCAGGTGCTGGATGCGTTATTTGAGCTACCTATCTTCAGCACTACAGAATTCATCCAACGTTCGAGTATCCCTAAAGCCAGTGCCATGCGAATATTGAATACATTGAGAAGAGAGGGAATAATTGAAGTTATGCGCGAAGGCAAAGGTAATCGGCCGGCAGTGATGTTATTTTCCAAACTGCTGTCTATTGTGGAATGACAATTTGCATCTATTTTGGTGAATACAAATGAAATTGCGTCTCAAGAAATGATAATAGTGAGACACAAATGAGTTTATGTATATTTTATGATACACAAAGGGGAACTTAAACCCCCAATTACGAAGCTAAGTTTTTCAATCTGGAGCCAGAGCCGTTATTGCTTCGGCAGAGAAAATCATAGAAAAAGCGACTGCTATCTTAGGCATTGGTGACTGTAGCTTCCTTTGGTTGTCTGCGGGATAGGACTATGCTGCCGATTATTCCTGTCAGGAAAGCCAGCAGGACAACGTAAAGGATACAATTGGCAATCGTTTCCGGAACGGTCTCAAGAAATACAAAACCGATAGGTATGGCAACAGGAGCCGCTCCCGTCAGTATCAAAAAGGTCCTGAGCCAACCTGCCGCCATTCCTTTCAAAGTCAAAACTAGCAGCGTTATACCCAGTGCGAAAAACAGGACGCCAACCAGAAGGGGTAAAAAAGCCATATAAGTAAGAGTCCATTGTCCCACGGCTGGAATAAAATTCACTGCCAGAACTATAAAATCCCCAACCAAAGCCCAGAATACCGGCCAAATTGCCTTCTTCATCCTCTCACCTGCTTTTTCACCGGTTTCACATGTTCGCACCTGAGTTTAGTCTTGTCTTCAGCCGTTGTCAATGCCGCCTGTGAACTTGCCCTAGCTAAATAAAAATCCGAAAATGGTACTAATCGAGAAGCTGGCACTATCTAAGAAACCGCGAAAAATCTGCTTCGCCCGCAATGGCTCATTCGCCCCCAAAGCCGTTCAACGCAGATTTTAATAAATAACTCTATCTTCAAAATAAAAAGGGCATTTCGTCAGAATATGGCGCAGAAAGAGGAAGCATTATTGCTCCCCTTCAATTTTCGTAAAAACGTTTTGCTTCACGAATAGGCATAAGCACAATAAAACAATTTCAGGTTGGGTGTACTCAATTAATTTGTAAATTATTGCTGTAGATGATTACTTCTTCACCTTTTTTCATGGTACCGGCGCTATGGTTTAACTGGATGTGTTCATACTTAAACGAGGAGTAAAGGTCAAGAATATTCTGATTATAATCATAAGTTACGATCCAGTACTGTCTACATCGAGAAATTTTATCGCATAGCTTCCTGTGGTCTTCTAATAGAAAATGGTTAAGGTAAAGTTTTTGTCCTTTTTTAACATAAGGGGGATCAAAATTAAGAAAGAGTTGGCTGGATTCATATTGTGGCAGTATCTCGTCAATGAAATCAAAAACATCCAAATTATATAGGAATATTTTCGGTTTTTTATCTGCGATGGCTATTATTTTATCTTTCAACACGTTCTTTTTGAAACGTGCATCAAGTTTATCTTTCCCTGCTTGTTCTCTACCTCCGATTGGACCTGCATTAAGTATCCCAGAAATATTAGTTCGATTAAGGAACAGGGCAGCGAAACCAATCTCGATAGTTGAATGATTGTCTACGTCTTCTAGAATTAATATTTGCTTATCCCTTTCTTCAATTGTAATATTGCATTCGCCAATACGAGAGCACAATTCCTCCGTCCTGTTCAGTACACAATCCCAAAATGCATATATTGCAGGGTTAATGTCGTTAATTATAATACTGGAAACATCGTTAAACAGAAGAAGCTTAACGGCAAGTCCACACCCCCCACAGAATGGTTCTATGTAGATTATATCTTTGTTTAATTTATTATATTTCAGTAGACTAACTACTTTGTCGTATAGTTTAGTCTTGCCACCCGGATATCTTAGAGGAGATAATGTTGTTGGCAATTAGTTTCCACCCCTTTTTGAGGCTCGGGCCGAATGATGGGAATAAAACATCTTCGAGCAATCCAATTATAGGCTGCAATAAAATCAGCAACGAACTTTTCGACATTCTGCCGATTATCAGTACACCAAGATTCATAAACATCATTTATTAACTGCTGGTTATCATTGAACCATTTTTTGAACTTGTCTCTTTCTTTGTCATAACCATTATATTCCGCAGAAAATGGGCCGTGTTCAGTAATAGTCCTCTTGGAATATCCCATTTGTTTCCCACCCCATATCAGGAATGGATGATCTGATGATAGCTGTTCAAGATATTCCCAGATTACCTGCTCAGGTCGCTTATCACCGGGGAGTTTCAAAATGCATCCAATCTTAGCAGGGGATATTTTCTGAATACACGTTTCAATATGTGAATCGGAAACATCTCCATCTAATATGTACATATATTGCGAGAAGTTTATTAAATCATTAGCCAGCATTTGCAGTAATTGATCCCGCCCGATAGAGACTTCAAGTAATTTGAATCTAATGGAATATTTTTCTAGAAGCTTCCTGATGAGGAATCTAGCTTCATCATCTTCTGAAAATATACATATTTTTCTTGAAGCGGGAGTGCAGTATGTAGCCATTAGTTCTTTATATATTGCGTCGAATGGCGGATTTTGAACGACTTCAACGGGTCCATTTGCATTAGTGAGGGACACCAATTCGTAGGGATTAATATCAGTAATACTATTGTACGCAATCTTTGTGCATATATATTCGAGGAGACCTAAGCTGTGTGTTGTAAAGACAATTTGTATACCGATTTCTTCTGCTTGATGATATAGAAAATCCACAAGCTTGTTTTGGGCTAATGGATGCAGGGCTGCGTCAAGCTCATCGACTACAAGAAGCCCACCACACCACTTACTATCCATTTGTGTCTTCAATTTCTTAAATGACAATATTGCCATCAATATCTGCCCCAAATTATCCTGGCCCGCTGAATTAGCAAGATAATTATATGAATCGGTATTGAATCCGACACCTTTTTTCTTATTAGTTTCAGAGATCGATGCTATCGTGAAATCATTTGAATTATCTTGTATGTTCAGAATAGATTTCGCATTGTTAATAACATAATTGTTGTCTTCCTCTGAAAGCCTGACTGACGGCTTAGCCTTAGCAACTTTTATAGACTCTCCCAGAGGATATAGCCTGCCAAGCCCAAGATAGAGTGTTGGCCACTCAATTTTCCCTGAGGACGCCCACTCAGTAGTTTTCTTGGGAATAATCCGATATCGTTGACCTTCAGTATATTTCTGCCAGAAGGCCCTATATTGCAGCTCTGAAGGAACGGGGGGAATGTTGTCGGTAAATTTTATTCTTCCGAGAGCTGCAATCTTTTTGTCATAAGGTTCTGAAAATTTTAATATTTCGCTTAATTCAGCTTTAAATACTTTGTATAGTAATGGTTTAAATTTTTTTGATTTCAGCTCACCGCAGTGACCCAATAGCCCAAGCACTGTGGATTTACCAGTAGCATTAAAACCAGAGATGGCAGTGATATATTTTCCTAGTTTAATGGTATTTTCTTGAAAGAGTCGGAATTTCTCTATATGTAACTCACTTATGAACATATTGGTATTTTCCGCCTGAACGCCTTGTTTATAGTATAGTAATGATCGATAGAAAAAACAATAGCGCAGTAACTTCGTAATCAGGGGTTATGTAAATGTTATTGGGTATTCCAACATGGTACAGAATTGGTCTGATTAGTTCAGCATTCCTTTTAGTCATTGATTCGAGTTTACATTGCGTTATTGTAAACCTCGTTTGCCTCTCTGAAGCTGTACTGCTATACTAACCGACGTTGTGGACTACGAAATTGTTATCGGGCTGGAGGTGCACGCCCAGCTACTGACCAAGAGCAAGATGTACTGCTCCTGCAGCGCCGATTATGCCAATGCGCCGCCTAATACACACGTCTGCCCCATCTGCCTGGGTATGCCGGGAGTGCTGCCTACCATCAACGAGAAGGCGATAGAATATACGGTGATGACCGCATTAGCCCTCAACTGCACCATCGCCGAACATGCCAAGTTCGACCGGAAGAATTATCCTTACCCCGATTTGATGAAGGGCTATCAGATTTCACAGTACGACGCGCCTATGAGCAATAAAGGCTGGTTGAATATCGACCTCGACGGCACCAAAAAGAAAATCGGCATTACGCGCGTCCACCTGGAAGAGGACGTGGCCAAGCTGACTCACTGCACCTCGCCGGAGGGAGAAACTTACAGCCTGGTGGACGTCAACCGCTCCGGCGTGCCGCTGATGGAAATCGTCAGCGAGCCGGATATGAGCTCGCCGGAGGAAGCCAGGCAGTACCTGATGAAGCTGCGCACCATTCTCCAGTACCTGGGCGTGTCCACAGGTAATATGGAGGAGGGCAGCTTCAGGTGCGATGCCAATATAAGCATACGCCCCAGGGGTACCAAGGAGTATCTGTCCAAGGTAGAGGTCAAGAATATGAATAGCTTCAAAGCCGTCTACCGGGCGCTGGACTACGAAGCTAAACGACAGCACGAGGTGCTGGAAAAGGGCGGTAAACTGACACAGGAGACGCGGGGCTGGGTGGAGCCGAAAGGGGTAACCGTAAGCCAGAGAAGCAAGGAATATGCACACGACTACCGCTACTTTCCGGAGCCCGACTTGCCGCCGCTGGTCTTCAGTAAGAAATGGGTCGAGGAAATCAGGTCCCGGCTGCCCGAGCTGCCCGATGCCAGGCGGGACCGCTTCATGTCCCAGT
>Ga0214473_10008201_pt1 | contig 12366 bp, 13 predicted proteins | sample RVTome_7_FD_203509 | JGI IMG/M metagenome (GOLD analysis project Ga0214473, IMG submission 203509) | Soil microbial communities from uranium-contaminated site in the Upper Colorado River Basin, Wyoming, United States - RVT98D197 | ecosystem: Environmental > Terrestrial > Soil > Contaminated >... | reverse complement strand
TGAAATCGTGCGCCACGCCCGCGGCGAGCGTCGCGGTGGCCTCCATCCGCGCGGCCACGGCCCGCGCCTCGTCCGTGCGACGGTCGGCTTCCCGGAGCCGGGTGACCGACTCCACGATGTGCTGCCGCACGCTCTGGTCCAGCAGACTCAGCTCGTCCCGCCCGTCGGTGCCCGGCGTGTCGAACGCCACCTCGCCGCCCTGGGCGGCGCGGACCCGGGCCGCGATGGCGCGCGCCCGGATGGCGACCGAATCGCCGATCATGCGGCGGATGATCCACCACACCGACAGCAGCAGTACGTAGGCCAGCACCACCAGCGTCGCGGCGGTCTGCAGCGCGCGCTGCGCCACCCAGCCCGCCCGCACGGTGATCAGCAGGTGTCCGGTGGGGACGCCGCTCTCGTCGCGCAGCGCGCTGGGAATGACCAGGTGGAGCTCGCCGGCCAGCGTCGCGGTGTGCAGGGATCCGGCCGCCGGCGGATGTTCGATGATGTGCCGGGCCCAGGCCAGCACTTCGGCGCTGTCGGTCTCGGTCGAGAGCGCCAAGCAGTCGGTGCCGCATCCCACGTCCCACGCGACCGCGGGGCCGGCGTCCGGCTCGCGGGCCCGGAACAGGGCCAGCTCCTGCGACACCGAGACGCTGTCGGGCGCCCGGCTGTGGCCCGGGCCCAGCACGGCCGCCAGCTCCACCACCCCGGGGAGGTGCCGCCGGCGGATCTCCTGCAGCCCGGTGGTGAGGACGAACAGCACCGCGATGACGGCGAGGGCGCCCAATCCCAGGCCGATGATCACCGCGGCGCGCGAGGCCAGCCGGGTGGCCAGCCCCAGCGCCCACCGGTGGGCGAGCGTCACTCCCACCAGCCAGATGCCCATGGGCACCAGGACGATGAGGCCCAGCAGCGCCCACACGTGAATCGGCAGGCGGAGCAGCAGGCCGAGGTTCATTCGGACTCCCGCCCCGGGGCGCCGGCCAGCCGCACCCCCACAAACCGCGACAGCTGGGGATCGCGGCCCCAGCCCTGGAGGCGCAGCGAGTACGCCGTGGTGGTGCGGGTGAACCACAGGAACACGACCGGCGCCTCCGCGAACACCAGACTGTCCGCCGCGCCCAGCAGGGCCAGGCGGCGCGCGGGATCGGGTTCGCGCCGCGAGGCGTCGATCAGGCGATCGAGCGCGGGATTCTCGTAGAAGCCCTCGTTGCCGGCGTTGCCGGCGGCGCGCGAGTGGTAGAGCGGATAGAGAAACGCGTCGCCGTCGGGGTAGTCGCCCACCCAGACGCTCAGAATGGCGTCGGCGCGGCGTTGGGCCATGGCGTCCCCGAGCCCCCGCGACTGGACGGTGAGCTCCACGTTCAATCCGACCGCTTCGAGGTAGTCGCGCAGCAGCGTGCCGATCTCCGGCGGGTAGTCGCTCAGGCCCGGCGCCGGCACCCACAGGCGGAGCGGGCGGTCGGGCGGGTACCCGGCTTCCCGGAGCAAGCGGCGGGCCAGCGACGGGTCGAAGGCGTACGGGGTGCGGGCGGGCGCCGAGCCCGCCAGCGACGGCGGGATGGCGCCCGCGGCCCGGACGGCGTTGGCGGTGCCGGTCGTGGTGGCCAGGCGCGCCGTCCCTATGGCGTGATTGAGCGCCTGCCGGATCCGCACGTCATGGAACACCGGCTCCCGGAAGTTGATGATCAGCCGGGTGGCATTGAGCGCTTCCGATTCGACGACGCCGATGTCGCTCCGGATGCTCCACTCGAGGCGGAGCGGCGCCGGCAGCTCGGACGCCATGTCCACCCAGCCCACGGCGAAGGCCCGCGCCACCATCGAGTCGGGCACGTAGCGGTACACCAGGGAGTCGAGCAGCGGCGGAGCGCTCCAGTACCCGTCGTTGCGCGCCAGCCGCACCTCGGGCCCGGCCGCGCCGCCCCCGCTGACCCAGCGCCAGGGGCCGGTGCCCACCGGGCGCGCCGAGTCGCTCGAGGCGGCGGGAACGAAGGACTGGGGCAACGAGAGCAGGGTGGGGAAGAACGCGAGGGGTTCGCCGAGCCGGACGACCAGCGTGGTGTCGTCCGGGGCCGCAAGGCCCGGGATGGCGCCGTCTCCGTCTCCCGCGGAAAGCTCCCGCGCGCCTTCGATGGGATCCAGCATCCAGGGATGGCTGAGCGCCCCTTCCGGGGTCCGGAGCGCGCCGGTCCACGCCCGCACCACGTCCGCGGCGCGGAACGGCGTGCCGTCGTGGAACCGGACGCCGGCCCGGAGCGTGAAGCGGTAGGTGCGGCCGTCGGGCGAGACCCGCCACTCCCTGGCGAGGCCGGGCTCGATGCCGCCGTCCTCGCTCGTTCGGGTGAGTCCCTCGAACACGAAGCTCACCGGCTGGGCGTGGTAGTAGTCCCAGCCCAGTCGCGGGTCGATGCCGGTGATCCGGGTGGGCGCCCCGATCCGGATGACCGGCGAGTCGGCCGGCTGGCCCGGGTACGGCCCGTTCCCGCAGGCCCCGGTCGCCAGGGCCAGCCCCAGCGCCCCGTTACGAATGACGGCCACGAAGCTCCTCCAGCGCGCGCCGCACGTAGGTCCGGGTCATCTCTTTTCTCCAGGCCAATCCGAAATCGGTGTTGTCCATCGGCTTCGACGGGCGGAAGGCGGCCTCGGCCGCGGCGGCGACGGCCTCCTCCTCGAGCCGGCTCCCGCGGAGCGCCCGGGCGGCGTCGGGGATCTCCTGCGGGTAGCTGGCGACGCCGCCCAGCACGATGCGCGCGTCGGCTACCTGGGAGCCGTCCCAGCGGATCCACGCGGCCACGCCCAACACCGGGAAGTCGAACGACCCGCGGCGACGGAGCTTCAGGTACGTGGCGTCCCAGCCGTCGGGTGGGGGGAGCCGGACCGCGGTCAGAATCTCGTCCGGCTGCTTGGTGAGGTAGTTGATGCCGTCGTTGTGGTAGAAGCGTCCCGCGGGCACCATCCGCTCGCCGGCCGGTCCTACCAACACCAGCTGGGCATCGAGCGCCACCATCACCGGCGCCAGGTCCGACGACTGCACCGCCCAGCACCGCGGGCTCGACGGCGCCACCCAGCAGATGGCGCCGTCCTTCTTCATGCAGAAGTCGATCGCCTTCCGCCACTCGTAGTTCTGGTTGTAGTAGTTGCAGCGGGTGTCCAGACAGAGGTTGCCGCCCAGCGTCCCCATGTTGCGGAGCAGCGGGGTGCTGATCAGCCCGGCCGCCCGCGCCACGACGGGATAGGTTTTCCCGAGCTTCCTGTGCTGGGCGACCGCGGTGAGCGTGAGACCGGGGCCCAGGACCATATCCGGCGGACCGGCGGGCCGACGGGCCGACGGGCCGCGGTGCAGCGCCTTCACCCCCGCCAGCGATATGACCACCCGTGGCTCCTGATGCCGGCGCTTCATGTTCGGGTACAGGTCGGTGCCGCCGGCCACGAACATGCCGTCCGGGCCGGCATCGGACTTCATGACCAGCGCCTGCTTCAGGGTTTTCGGCTGGAGATAGGTGAACGACGGGAGCCGCAGCATCAGTGCTGCCGCTCTGGGAACGCTGCGGGAGAAGCGGCAGGGGCGGCAGGAGCGGCAGCCGTGCCGTCGCCGCCCTCCGCCGGGGTCGCCACCCGCGTCGCCTCGGGCCAGGGGATCTCGGGGAAGCTCGTGGGCCCGTACCGGCCGGGTCCGCCCCGGGCCTTGTCCTTCAGGGCCTTGAGCACCTTTTCGGGCGTGATGGGCACTTCGTCCACCCGCACGCCCACGGCGTCGTACACCCCGTTGGCCACCGCCGGCGGCACCGGCAGGAGCGGGCCCTGGCCCACTTCCTTGGCGCCGTAGGGCCCGTTGGGATCGGGATCTTCGATCAGGAACGTGTCCACGTCGCACATCTCGAGCGTGGTGGGGCTCTTGTATTCGAGCAGCGACGGGATCTTGTGCACCAGGCGGCGGCTTTCGCGATACACCATCTCTTCCATCAGCGCTTCGCCCAGTCCCATGTACACGCTGCCTTCCACCTGGCCCATCACGGTCACCGGGTTGATGCTGCGGCCCACGTCGTGGGCCACCCAGATCTTGGGCACGGTGACGATGCCGGTGTCCGGATCCACCACGACCTCCGCCACCGCGGCGCTGTAGGAGTAGGCGGGCGACGGCCCCACGCCGGCGCCCCGGTAGCGGCCCGGGCTCCGGGGCGGGGTGTAGCTGCCCACCGTGCCGATGGTTCCCTCCTTCCCCTCCGCCAGCTGGACGGCTTCGGCGAACGGCACCCCGGTGTCGGGGTTCTCGGCGTCGAACACCCGGCCGTCGGCGAACACCAGGCGCTCGGTGGGCACCGCGAGCTTGCGCGCCACGTGGCGCGCCAGGATCTCGCGTGCCCGCTCGGCCGCCTGCAGGGCCGCGTTGCCGCTCATGAGCGTCACTCGGCTCGAGTAACTGCCGAGGTCGACCGGGGTGAGATCGGTGTCGGCCGTGACGACGGCGATGGCGGACACCGCGATGCCCAGCACTTCGGCCACGATGTAGGCCAGGATGGAGTCGGAGCCCTGCCCGATGTCGGTCGAGCCGCAGAACACCGTGACCCCGCCGCCCCGGTCGCATTTGAGCTGCACGCCCGACTGGGGCATGTCGTTCCAGTAGATGGGGAGCCCGGCCCCGCTCAAGTAGCTCGAGCAGGCGAGCCCCAGCCCCCGTCCCGCGCCGACGCGGCCGCGCCGGGCCTTCCACCCGGAGGCCTCGACCACCCGTTCGATGCAGGCCTTGAGGCCCATCGAGCCTACGCGGAGCCAGTTGGCGGTGAGCGAGTGGGGCGGCACCAGGTGCCGGAGGCGCAGCTCCGCCGGATCGACATTCAGGTCCTCGGCCAATTTGTCGAGCTGCACCTCGAGCGCGAACCGCGGCTGCGGTGTCCCGTGGCCCCGCTTGGGGCCGCAGGGCGGCTTGTTGGTGAAGGCGCGCGCGCCCTGGAACCGGTAACTCTCCACCTGATAGGTGACGGTCTGGAGGGCGCCGGTGTAGTAGGTGCTCGCCACACCGTACGAGCCGTAGCCGCCCCCGTCGAGCAGCGTCTTGCAGTGCATCGCGGTGATCCGGCCGTCCGCGGTGACCCCGGTCTTGAACCACATCAGCACCGGGTGCCGGCCGCGATGGCAGTAGAACACCTCTTCCCGGGTGAGCGCGATCTTCACCGGGCGGCCGGTGAGCTGGGCGAGTTTCGCCACCACGATCTCATGGTTGAACGGGTCGCTCTTCCCCCCGAACCCGCCGCCGTTGGGCGTGGCGATCACCCGGATGCGCGCCGGCGAGAGCGCCAGCACCCTGGCCAGCGCCCGATGCACGTAGTGCGGCGTCTGGGTGGAGGTCCACAGCGTGAGCTTGCCGTCGGGTGACCAGTCGGCCAGGGCCGCGTGCTGCTCCATCGCGAGGTGGGTGTTTCCCTGGTAGAAAAACAGGTCTTCCCGTACCCGGTCGGCCCGGGCGAACCCCTGCTCGACGTCGCCGAACTCGAGGTTCACCAGCTTGTGCAGGTTGCCGTGGTCGCCGTAGTCGTGGATGGGCGTGTCGGTGGGAGCGAGGGCGTCCTCGACCGACGAGACCACCGGCAGCGGCTGGTACTCGACCTCGATCAGATCGAGCGCCGCCGTGGCGACCTCTTCGGTCACCGCGGCCACGGCCGCCACCGGGTCGCCCACGAAGCGGACCCGGTCCGGCGCCAGGGCGTGCTCGTCCTGGCTCACCGGCAGGATCCCGAAGGGCGTGGGCAGGGCTTCGCCCGTCAGCACGGCCTTGACCCCGTCGAGCGCCGCGGCCCGGCGGGTGTCGATGCGGACCACCCGGGCATGGGCGTGCGGGCTCCGGAGCAGCTTGCACCAGAGCATCCGCGGGAGGGCGAGGTCGTCGGCGAATCTCGTCCGGCCGGTGACCTTGTCGGCGGCGTCGACCTTTCGCTGCGCGGTGCCGATGACGCGGAAGTCGGTGGGCGCGACGGGCGTGACGGGCGCGTTGGCTCCGTGCCCGTCGTGCCCGTCGTGCCCGTCGCGTCTACCGCCCATACACCGTCTCCCGCCTCGGCTCCGCCCGCTCGCCCCGCATCCACGCGGCCGCCAGCTCCACCGCCTCGTATATCTTCAGGTAGCCGGTGCAGCGGCACAGGTTGCCGGCGAGGGCGTCCTTGATCTGCTCGCGGCTGGGCCGGGGGTTCGCGTCCAGCAGCGCCTGGGCGGCTAGCAGGAACCCCGGGGTGCAGTAGCCGCACTGGGCGGCGGCCAGGTCGGCGAAGGCGCGCTGCAGCGGGTTCAAGCCGTCCCGCGCGGCCAGGCCCTCGACCGTGGTGACCCGACGCCCGTCGCAGGCGAGGCCCAGGACCAGACAGGACAGGACCGGCTGTCCGTCGAGGAGGACCGTGCAGGTGCCGCACTCGCCCAGCTCGCAGCCGTGCTTGGTGCCGGTGAGTCCCAGGTCCTCGCGCAGCACCTCGAGCAGGGTCTTGTGCGGCGCGAAGGCCACCCGGGTGGCCTCGCCGTTCACCTCGAGCCGGATCGGGCCGGGCTCAGGTGACGGGCGGTTTCGGGGCAAAGAGGAAGGCCTCCGTCTGCTGGGTCAGGAACTGCCGGGCCTGCGGGTCGCGGAGGTTGAGCCCGTGATGGTTGATCAGCGCGGTCTGCTGCTGGAGCCACTCCTGCCAACAGGCGGCGCAGACCAGCTCCAGCACGCGCGCGCCCATCGGACCGGGCATGGGCGGCGCCGGGAGTCGCGGCTGGTCGGCTCCGCAGCGCACGCACCGAAACGTCGTCATGGGAGTCGAATCTAACCTTGCCCGGCGAGCCACGCGACGGCACCTTTCGCGAGCCCGACCCGGGACTGTGCGCTCGGTGCCGGCATGCCCGCACCGTCCGCTCGGCGCGCGGCTCGACCTTCTGGCGCTGCGGCCGGTCCGACACGGACCCCCGGTTCCCCAAATACCCCAGGCTGCCGGTGCTCGACTGCGCCGGCCACGAACCCGGCACACCCGGAGGCTCCGAACCCGAATGAACCCGCGAATCGCCGCCCAGCTTGTCCTGATCGCGGCCGTCGTGCCCGTCGCGCCCATCGCTGCCCAGCAGGATTCCAATCTCGTCCGCGCCAGGGCCATTCTGAGAGAGGTCCCCCTGGTGGACGGCCACAACGACCTCCCCTGGGAAGTGCGGACCCGGGCGGGCGGGAGCTTCGATTCGCTCGACATCTCCCGGCCGCAGCCGGGTCTCATGACCGACATCCAGCGGCTCCGGCAAGGCGGCGTGGGAGCGCAGTTCTGGTCCACCTACTCGCCCGGCGACATCGGCGTGGGCGCCGCGCGGGTGGGCATGGCGCAGGGCGACATCGTGCACCGGATGGTGGAGCGATACCCCGAGGCCTTCGAGATGGCGGGCACCGCGGACGACATCGTCCGGATCCATCGGGCGGGCAAGGTCGCCTCGATGATCGGCCTCGAGGGCGGGCACATGATCGAGAACTCGCTGGGCCTCCTCCGGGCGTTCTACCGGGACGGGGTCCGGTACATGACGCTCACCCACAACGTGAACACCGACTGGGCGGACGCCGCCGCCGACTCGATGCGCCACGGCGGCCTCACACGGTTCGGCGAGGAAGTGGTGCGGGAGATGAACCGGCTGGGCATGCTGGTAGACCTGTCGCACGTGTCGGACTCCACCATGTGGGACGTGCTCCGGGTGACCCAGGCGCCGGTGATCTACTCCCACTCCTCGTCCCGGCACTTCGTGCCCCATCTTCGGAACGTGCCGGACGACATCGCGCGGGCGGTGGGTGAAAACGGCGGCGTGCTCATGGTGACCTTCGTGCCCGAGTTCATCTCGATGCCGGCCTACGAATGGGGCCTCCGGCAGGAAAAGGTCTGGCGGGGCTTCCTGGCGGCGGTGGGTGACACCCCGGCCGTGCGGGACTCGATCCGGGCCTGGAACAGCGCCAACCCCATTCCGCGGCCCGACATCGGGGTAGTGGCCGACCACATCGAGCACCTGCGCGACGTGGCCGGGGTGGATCACGTGGGGCTGGGCAGCGACTTCGACGGCATCAGCGCGACACCCGTGGGCCTGGAGAACGTCTCGACCTTCCCGGCGCTCCTGGCCGAGCTGATTCGCCGGGGGTGGAGCGACGGGGACGTGAAGCGGGTGGCGGGCCTGAACGTGCTGCGGGTGATGCGGCAGGCCGAGCGGGTGGCGGCGCGGCTGCGGAAGGAGCGGCCGGCCAGCACGGCGAGGATCGAAGAAGGCCGATGAATGCGCCTGCTCCTGCCGCTCCTGCCGCTGGTGCTCTCCGGGTGCCCTGGTCGGCAGCTCGATGCGCTGCGTGAGCGCGAGTTGGCGGAGGTCCACGTCGCGTTCGACTCGAATCTCGCCGCCATCCGCCGCCGGGACGTCGAGGGCTATCTGGCCGGCTATCTTACCTCGGCGGAGTTCCTGTTCATCGGGCCGGACGGGGTGGAACGGGGGTTCGGACCCTTCGCCGCCGCACGGCGCGCGGATCCCCAATTCCCGGACAGCCTGGTGGCGGGCGATCCCCAGTTCACCTGGCTGGCGCCCGGGGTGGTTCACGTCGCCTACCCCTACGTGGCCCGCCAGGCCGACGTGGCCGGCGCGGGATGGTCGGAGCGGGTGTTCGTGAACACGCCGGACGGCTGGAGAATCGCGGTGACGGGAGTGATTCCGGGTGGCAACTGATCAATGGCGGTCATGGGCGGTCACAGGCGGTCATAGGCGGTCGAGGGAGCGTGCCATGAGGACACTGTTGGTGATACTCGCTACGGTCGTGGGGGCCGGCGCAGCGGCTGCGCAGGAGAAAGTCGTCATCGAGATGCCGGGGGCGCTCGCCGGCCTGCCGTTCTCCTCCGCGGTGCGGGTGGGCAACCTGGTGTTCCTGTCCGGGCAGATCGGCGTGAAGCCGGGCACCCGCGAGCTGGCCGAAGGGGGGATCGAGGGGCAGACCCGGCAGACCATGGAGAACATCAAGGCGGTGCTGGAGTACGCCGGCAGCGGGCTCGACCGCGTGGTCAAGTGCACGGTGTTCCTGGGGAACATCGCCGACTACGCGGCGATGAACGCGGTCTACGCCTCGTTCTTCCCCCAGGACCCGCCGGCCCGTTCGACCATGGCGGCCAGCGGCCTGGCGCTCTCCGCCGCGGTCGAGATCGAGTGCATCGCGGTCGTGGGAGGCGGGAAATGAGGGTCCGCCGTCAGCTCGCCGCCCTCGAGTCCATGATCCTCCTGCCGCTCGACGGCGTGCGGAAGGAGGCGTGGCATCGGGCGCCACTCGGCCGGTGGTCCGTCGCCCAGGTGCTGAGCCACCTGGCGCTCGGCCTCGATGCGGTGGTGCAGAAGCTCGAGGAGCGGAAGGACCGGACCGACCTCACCCGGCGGGCCAGTCCCAAGCAGCACCTGCTGCGGCATCTCATGCTGGGGATCGGGCGGATTCCCCGCGGCCGCCGGGCCGCGGAGGCCACCGAGCCCGGCGACCGCCCCGACCCCGAGCTGGTGCTGGCCCAGTTCCGCATGGCGATCCAACGGCTGGAAACCCTGTGCGAGACGCTGCCGCCCGAGCAGCAGCAGCGGGTCTTCGTGCGGCATCCGGTGGTGGGGGATCTCAGCCTGCCGGAATGGGTCCGGTTCTTCTACGTCCACAACCGGCATCACGCGCACCAGATCGGGGTGCGGCTCCGGTGGCTGGAACGGCAGCGCCGCCGGGGCAAGCCCCCCAAGGGCCAGCCCGAGCGGCGGAAGCGGAAAAAGGTCCGGCGCTGACTACTGCCAGGCCAGCAGGGGGCGCCGGCGGCTCGCGCGCGGCGGGCGCTCTTCGGGGATCTCCAGCACCTTGAGCGGCTGCAAGAGCTTGGCCTCCACGTCATCCCGCGCCGCGGCGAGATCGGGCGCGGTGACGATCCCGCGGATGACCTCCCCGTCCTGATCTTCGGCTTCATACCGGTACTGATGCATCGGGCCCCTCAGCCTGTCTCGGGTAGCGACGTTACCCGAACAGGTCTAAAGGAGTCATTATCAAATCATGAAGGGAGTGCCACTACTACTAGTGGTAGGGGAAGCACTACCACTAGTGGTAGTCGAAAACTGTACAGTCGTTTCTGGTGCCTAACAGTCGCGGCTGGCCGGGGCCGGCCGGGATCCACCGGCTCGGCCGGCACGATCGAACCGGCGTCGGCGGGCGTCGTTGACATACAGCCATATCAAGCGTATGGTTTGCCATATGAAGACGACGCTCAACATTGACGACGGGGTGATGGTCCGGCTCAAGCGGGAAGCGGCCCGGCAGGGGAAGACCATGTCCGCGCTGGTCGAGACGGCGCTGCGTCTGCTGCTCCAGGGCCGGCCGCGGGCGGCCGGCCTGCCACCCCTCCCGAGCTTTCGAGGAGGGGCGGAGCTGGTGGACCTGGCGGACCGCGATGCGCTGTACGACGCGATGGAAGAGCGCTGATGTTCGTGGTGGATGCGAATATCCTGGTCTATGCGGCGAACGCCGACTCCCCTTTCCACGAGCGGACCCGGCGTCGGCTCGAGGAATGGCGGCGGAGCGCCGCGGCCTGGTATCTCACCTGGGGCATCTGCTACGAGTTCCTGCGGGCGGTCACGCACCGGCGGGTGCTCCGCACTCCCTGGACGGGCGCGGCGGCGTGGCGATTCCTGGAAGCGGTCCTGGCCAGTCCCGGGCTCAGCTTGCTGATTCCGACCGACCGGCACGCCGCGGTCGCGGCAGACGTCATCGAGGAGAGCTCACCGGTAGCCGGGAACCTGTGGCACGACGCGGTCACGGCGATTCTCATGCGGGAGCACGGCATCGCCACGATCTACACCCGGGACGCCGACTTCCGGCGGTTCTCGTTCTTGCAGGTGGTTGATCCGCTGCGGGAATAGCGCGCCTCCCGTGCCCGAGGTCGCCGCGGGACCCGCAGTTCCTATTCGCCGTTGACAGTCCCGTTTCGGGAGCGAGCTTAGATACACGCGATTTCACTTTTCCACAGCTTGCGGGACACGGCCCATAGAGCCGCTGAATGGACTGGCTTCACGATCGACCGCGCGGCGCTCAGGCTATCTGACCACAAGCGTCACCGTGTCAGCCATGTGACGCGCGCGAGGAAGCACCTCGAGGACGGCGCCGGTATCGGCGGCAGCAATCTCACTTCCGCCGCTCTCTTTGGCTTGCTGCCATTTGAAGTCCGGTCCCCAGTACTCCAAGACGATCCGATAGGAGCCCGGCTCGTGTAGCGAATAACCGCCCAGGCAAGCGCCCCACCCGGCAGGATCGCCCTCGCCATAGCCCGCACCATCCTGTATGCACCGAAGATTGACCACTTGGCCGAAGATTGCGCGAGCTGGAAGTGACATCCTCGTCTGCCCTAGTGAACCTGTGATAGGAGCAGTCACATTAGTGGGGCCCGCGGAGAAACCCTCTGACGTCTGGACGTGCAGACTGTAGAAGCCGGGATCGTTGTCAAAGATCGTTCGTCTTGGGCCATTGACGACGTAGTAGTACACTTCGACTGCCGCCCGATCACTCGGAGCAATCGTGTCACGGGCCAGCGCAATGACCACCGTCGCGCCACTGTCCACTTTGAGTAATGGCAGCGCAGAGCCGCGTAATCGAATGTCTGACTGAGAATCGGAACACCCACATAGCATGGGCAACACCAGTGCAATTGCGCTGTACGCTATCAGGAGCCTGGATTGCGTAGTCATACCGTCCCTCAGTATGTCTGTGGGCGGCCTGAGAAGATCCGTGACGACCCGCCCGCCACACTTAGTGGCACTTCGCCGTCGGGACGTCGAAAGGACGTAGGCCTAACAGGGTAACGACTCCAAGTAGTCACAGACCCAGTTTTCTGCGCCAGAGTTCTGCGGTCGGCAGCAGCCCTGCCGGAAGCTGGTTGAAGGCCGTTCGGTCCCTTGCGTTGGTAGCAGGCAACATATCGCCGAAGTGCATCCCCAACGAATTCGCATCGTTGTTCTCCACGTGGGTGAGCGCCTCGTGCGCTGCAGTCAACACACGATCTCCCCCGCCCAAGCCACTTGCTATCAGGATTGGACCCCTGGTGCCCACCGTCTGCCCCATCGCAAACGTCGTGGGATCGCCATCGCGGTTCGCCACCCAGTGACTTGCCGGAACGAAGCGAACCTCACGATCGGTACGCTGTAACACGCCGACGGCGTCACGGAACGTGCTCCCAGCTCCCTTACCTTTCGCCTTCTCCGACTCCGCTGCGGCACCCTCCAACTCGCTGATCAACTTCAAGCAGTTTGGATCGTCGTTGCCGTCCTTGTCCTTCTTACAGAGCCCAAACGGGTCACTGAACGACACCGGGTTGTTGCCCACGTAGCCGTACAGGTTAATGCCGCCGG
>Ga0214473_10008200_pt1 | contig 12366 bp, 9 predicted proteins | sample RVTome_7_FD_203509 | JGI IMG/M metagenome (GOLD analysis project Ga0214473, IMG submission 203509) | Soil microbial communities from uranium-contaminated site in the Upper Colorado River Basin, Wyoming, United States - RVT98D197 | ecosystem: Environmental > Terrestrial > Soil > Contaminated >... | reverse complement strand
TTTTCGCTCGTCCTCGCTTAGCGCAACGATATATTTTTTGTACATAATCCCTCCTGTAAACAAAAGATTGCTTACAGGAGAGTATACAAATTATTAACTTATCATTTCAAGGTTGACAGGACACTAGAGTTAAATGAACTTAATTTAATATTTTTTAACTGTAAGCCATCCTGAGCCTGATTTTTGATAATTGGAGAAATTAAATAAATACTCTTATTAACCGCCTTTAAAGAGCCGTTTTTTTGATTTTTTAATTCAATTTTCTTTATGAGCAATATATCTTGAATATAAAAATATTTTATTGCAATTTCGGGCAATGCTAAACGCCAAGATAAGTCCTTCATTTGGAATCCTCTCCAGATAAGACATAAAAAGTCGTCAATTTTTCTAAATTGTTTTCGCACGAGTGAAACTATTTCAAATCCCCCTCCATAATAGTTTAGAAGATTCTGCGCTGAAACTCTCTCTTGACCTATCATCTTCGAAGTTATCCATAATGTATTAGCAACTGCATTCTCTAAGGGATTTGCTCCTGACAAAACAGGTTTAAAGGTATTCATATGGGATTTTAGGTCATCAGCACCAGTCCCGGCTAATTTTAAACGGCCATAATTCTCATTTTCATCTCTGCTTTCATGTCGTCCGAAACCAAACGAAAATATGCCTCTTCCGTTATTACTGTATCCAAGAATTGAAACTTCATCCAATTCAGCTTCAAAAGCTCTAAAGAACTGTTCTAAATCCCTCGATTCCCAAAATGGTTTTTTTTGACATTCTCGCAAAAGCTCAGCAATTATGCCTTGAGCTAAAATCTTACTTCCAGCCCAGGCCAAACTTAAATTTTCATTTAGGACAAAAACCTTTTGCGACAATCCTATTGGAATAAATCCCGAACCTTCAGGGAAAATTTCTGTAATCTCACCAATAGTTGGTAGATTTAAAGAAGTTTCTGAATTATGATCACTCGAAAGTAGTAAGTCGCCCAGCAGAATAGGAAATTGATTAATGCTGAATGTGGCTATAACGCTCATATTAATTGTTAGGCATGATTCAATTTTGTTGTCAATTTATTTATTCTCCTAAAAATTAATCCCCCTTCTCGATCATATTTCTTCTATTTCGCAGGATTCAGAAATTTCCTCCAAAAATTCGGGTTTAATGAACCGAATCATGGGCCCAATGGATTTAATCTGGTCTTTTAGAGTTGAAAAAGCAATGAATCTGCAAATTTGTGAAAGAGGGGGATTCAGGCGAGAAAAAGTTGGTCGGTTTACTTCTATAATTACCTTCTCTCGGCGGTCTTCAGATGCTACAAGATATAGCGGAATATTCAAATTAGGTTGCATAGCTATAAGATCAGCCATGCGAAGAAGGCCTGAATAAATTAAAGTTGTGCTCTCCACCTCAAAGGCGGCAACAATAGCATTGCCTTTTAGCCAGAGCACATCTATCAGTTCAATTGTCTTATTTGTTGCATCATCGAATTGTAGAGGTAATTCATTTTTTAGCTTAGGGATTGCTGTAAATTTCTTTCCATCAAATATTCTGTTGCGATCATTTCTTGCAACCCAGACATCAAAGCCCATCTCTGAACCGAGCTTAAGCAAATGCCATTGAATTTCCGTGTGCTCTCGTGGCTTTTTATCTGGTTCTCTCTCAAAAAGATCTTCCTCATCCCTTTCCGGAACAGTAACAGTTCCAATTTTAGCCCTTATTGCCTTTGGACGATATTTTAACTTTCGTTCGTCAACTGGCCTTTTAACAGGATTTTCCTTTGCTTGGAAGAGGGCTTGTACGATTACTTCTCCATCAGATGTTTTCCATTTCATTGGAGATGACCGGAAATGACCTGTCCACGCGTGAGGACTTGTTAAGTTTTGGAAAAAAGAAAGCTTATCACGAAGTTCAAGAACCGGCACGCCTGTTTCGGGCATCAGCTCAATAACGGGTTTAACTTTGAGCCGACAAGGAAAATCTTCATCTTTCCAAATTTTAGTTTTGTCCTTAAAAGGTGCCCCTGTAACTTCAAGAATCCCGATGAAACGCGAAACACCAGTTAAATAGCAGAGCAAATAATCGCCGGATTTAATTTTTTGCACATTCGACCACCTGGATTCGCGGAAACCTGAAACGCTTGCTCCTGCGGCTTTGAATTCATTCCAAGTAACGCCTGTGAAGAGGTCAAGCCAGTAATTACGCTTGCTCATTTTAGCTCCTTTTTTCTAAAAAGGGCACATTCCAATTCACGTTTTGGGAATATTTGCCCTAATTATAGACTCAGACCATCCCACAACTCCGGGGAGATTTTAACAGATGAGGTTTATGGAGGGCAATAAAACATCGAAAGAACGGGTGGGCGGGTGGGGACTTGAAATATGTTTTTTCTTCCGAATTCCTTAAATGGGGCCCCTTTGGAAAATTCAGGCGAGAGGGGCAGTCGCGAGCGTCTAAAAATTCCGCTATCCGAACCTCCTAAAATCGGGGACAACCTCCTATTTTTTCCTTATTAAATAAATAACTCCTTATGGGGCCCTTTTGGAAAATTCAGGCCTTAGGGGTCCCCCGTTTAGAACAATCACGAGCCCAGCCCTCTTAAAATAGGGGACAACCTCCTATTTTTTCCTTATTAAATAAACAATTCCTTATCGGGGCCCCTTTGGAAAATTCAGGCCCAGGGGGATGAAATCCCCCGTTTAGAACAATTTTGAGGCCAGCCCTCTTTAACGGGAAGAATGATTTGCGTCTAAAAATTCCGCTATCCGAAATTTTTACAGGGAGCTTCCAACTCAGGCTATCTTTACTTCCAGTTTTTTCCCCAATGCCGAAGCGACTCTTTCCAATGTGGAGAGCTTTATGTCTTCTGCATGGTTCTCAATCCGGGAGATCGCCGTCTTCTTGGTCTTGAGTCTGCGGGCAAGCTCCTCCTGTGTCAAGCCTGCCGCTTCACGGGCTTCCCGGAGCATCACACCAATTTTGAACTGCTCGTATCCTTCTTCGTAACCTTCGGCGAATTTCTTGTCTCTCTTCTTTCTTTCGTCTATATATTTTTTCAGGTCGCTCATGGTTTCAACCCTCTAAAAGGTTACGGTCAAGTTAACTATTATCAAGCATTTTTAAAGTCACTCCCCTTTTTTCGCCCCGCCCCCGTCATCTCACAACAATAGCGAGGGGGTTACGTCATAAGGGGGCCTCCTTGAATCCCTCGCCCACAAAGTGGGAGAGGGGTTTGGGGTGAGGGCCCTGTCGCGCTGTCGCTCTGAATTTCTGCCCTCAATATAGTGACCCGTGTCCCCTTGACCCCGTCACCCTGTTTTGTCTTATGCTTACCCCGGTGTATAGGAGGACGACATATCAGCATGACAGCGGGTTTGAACAGGCAAGAGAGCGCTTTTTTAACGTATTTACAAGGCTTTTCGCACAAAAGGAATATTTTTTCAAACTGGTTTGAAAATGCAATTTCGGAAAAAATCCATAAGATTCAACTCTTTGGACGGAAATTCACGGGGGAGAATGAACGCCAAAAAAAACGCGCGCACGCGCGATTATATAGATATATCAATATAGGGGGCGGGGTGCTTGCCGGGAGGGAGCGAAATCAGGAAAGCGACATCACCCCTGCCCCCCCTGCTAAACTATGAACTTCTGTATCTCGGCGAGGAGTTTCGAGGAGTCCTCCTTGAGGGCCTCGACGGCCTGCTGCATGCGGGCCGAGGCCGAGAGGAGTTCCTTCGTGGTCTTCTGGATGCTCTCCAGCGAGTGTACGATCTGGTCGCTCCTGTCCTTCTGCGCCCCGATGGCCTTCGCGATCGAGCCGGACTGGTCCTTCACCTTCTCCGACATGGAGGCTATCTGCTTGCTCCCGTCTAATTGTTCTTCGGTGGCCTTCTTGGTATGGATCGCGCCGTCTTTCACTTTTTCCGTGGCTTCGAGTATGAGCTGGCTCCCCTTGGACTGCTCCTGCGTGGCCCTCGAGATGAGCTTTATCTGCTCCGTCATGTTCTTTATGGAGTCGGTGATCTGTTTTATGACGGAGGCCTCTTCGGTCGTGGCCCTCTGGATCGCCTTCGACATCTCGGTTGAGACCTGGGCGCTCGAATAGATGCTCTTAAGGGCGGCGCTCACCTGTGTCACAAGCCCCATCCCCTTTTCGACCGCGTCTATCCCCTCCGAGGCCATCTCGACGCTCGAACGGGTCTCGGCCTGCACCTTCCGTATGAGTTCGGAAATCTCCTTCGTGGAAAGCGAGGTCCTCTCGGCGAGCCCCTTAATCTCATCGGCGACAACGGCAAACCCCGCCCCATGCTGGCCCGCCTGGGCCGCCAGTATCGCCGCGTTCAGGGCAAGGAGGCTTGTCTGGTCGGCTATCTCGTCTATGACATTGACGATGCTGCCTATGGCCTCCGAGTTCTGCCCGAGCCTGTTTATCACCTCGGAGAGCGCCCCCACGCTGCTCTTTATCTCCTTCATGCCGTTTATGGCCGCGGTGGCCGCGCCCATGCCCTTGTCGGAGGCCTCGATCGAGACATTCTCTGCCAGCTTCACCGATTCGTCCGCGCTCTGCTCTATCTCGCGTATGGTCGCGTTTACCTCAAGGAGGGCCGAAGCGGTCTCGTCGGCGGAGGCCGAGAGGCTTTCAAGGCTCCCGGCTATCTCCCTGATGGATATTATCATCTGCTCGATGGAACCGGCCGAATCCTGGGCCATGCGGTTGAAGACATCGGAGCTGTCGGCCACTTGCGATATCGACATGGTCATCTCCGCAAGCGCGCTCGATGCGTCCTCGGCGGAACCGAGCAGTATCTCGGCGCTCCTGTTTATCGAAGTGACCGAATTGTTCATCTCCTCTATCGCCCTGGCCGTCTCCGTGACCGCCTTCTGCTGCGTATCGGCCACCTCCAGCACCTTGCCCGAGGAATCGGTTATGCCCGAAACGACCGAGGAAACGCTTGCCGTGATATTTCGTATCTTGGAGATGATCTCCTTCAAATTCCCGGCCATGTGGTTTATGGCGCTCCCGAGCTCCGCTATCTCGTCCTTTCCGGAGACCTCTATGCTCTTGGTCAAGTCGCCCGAGGAGATGACGCTCGCCGCGCCCTGCATCTCGAGGATGGGCCTTGTTATGAACTTGGATACTGCGAGATAGACCGCCGTGACGAAGAGCATCAGGCTTAGCGCGGATACGCCGAGGGCCCAGGTGAGCAGGCTGTACGTATTGCCGGCCACGACCTCCTTCTTGAGCCCCAGCACGACAAGCCCTGCCGCGGCCCCCTGGGCGTCCGGGATGACGCTCATCACCTCATATGCCTTTGCCGCGCTCCTGACCGTGTGCTTCCTATTCGAAAGCTCCTGCACTTTGCCTTCAAAGTCGGCCCCCTTGCGTGCCTCATCCGTATGGAAGAGTATCTTGCCCCCGGCGTCCACGACCATCCCGTACCCGAAAGACTCGTTTTCGGAGATGATGGTCTTCAGCTTCCCCTCGACGCTGTCCATGTAATCCAAGGTAAGGCCGAGTTCCAGCCCCTTGGATATCTCTTTCTTTACGCTGTCGCAAAGCGTGTACCCGCTCGCAAATGCCGTCTGCCTGAATTTGTCGGAGGCCACATACGTGAGCACGGCCGTGTTGAGCCCGATGGCCAGAAAGATTATGACGGCCAGGATGAGCACCGACTTTTTCTGCAGCTTGAGCGAGACGAACGGGTTCATTTACTTGACGACCCTCGATGCCGAGGTCAGCACATCCAGCGGCACCTTGAGCCCCATCGCGGTGGCCTCCCTCAAATTAAGCACAATCTCGATCTTTCTCGGGACCTCTATATGGAGCGCGGAGGGAGGGGTCCCCTTCAATATCTTTGCGGCGAGTTCCGCCGCCTTGGCGCCCTGTTCCTCAGGGTCCGCGGAGACCGTCAATATTACCCCAACGTTTTCGCCCCCGCTCACGGTCGTGGCGGTGGGCGCCCGGAGCGCGCGCGCCACGCCCACTATCTTGGAAAGGCACTGCTGGGCGGAGCAGCTTGTCGTGAGATAAATGGCGTCGACGCTCCGTATCTTGCCCGCGTCCGCAGCGCTCCTGAAATCTATCTTTACGGCCTTGAACCCGAACTGCCCCTCCAGCCTCTCGACCTCTGCGGCCTGAATGGAGGTGTCCTTCTCGACGCTGCTGTAGATTATGCCCAGTCTGCTGAAGTCCTTTATCGCCTTCAGGTTCTTTATTACCCCGGTGGGCTGGACCTTGGAGCTTATCCCGGTCACTTTTTTGCCCCCGATGCCGAGGGCCTGGTAGTCCGATACCCCGGCAAAAACGACGGGGGTGCGAGAGGCCTCCCGTATCGCGGCAAGCGTGGCGGGGGCCCCGTAAGTGACTATCACGTCAACCCCGATGGCCTCCATCTTCCTTGCCGCGTTCGACCAGGCTATGGGGTCCGGCGAGGGGGTCTGGAGCACGATATCCACGTGTCCCGCTTGCTTGATCGCCTGCGCGAAAGCCCTGTGCATCTCCTGATAGTACGGAATATCTCCCGTAAGGATTACCCCCACCTGGGCCGAAAAAGAGAGCCCGGGGAGGGCGAAGAGGAGGAGAAGTAAGAGGAAGGCTGTCTTTTTCACTTTATTCATCCTTTCTAAAGCCACCTTTTTGTCAAGCTTACAAGTATCACCTGGGCTATCCCGTCCGAATCCTCGGGGTTCAACACGTTTTCCTTCGTGTTGAAATCCGTGTAGGAGTAGTCGAGCCCCACCTCGGTGTTCTTTATGAATTCATATGTGGCGCTCAGGGAGTAGACCGTCTCCGTGATGTCGAGCCTCGAAACATCGCCTAACGATGGGTCCAGGGCAACCGGGTTATTCGGATAGAAGTTCCCCCGCGCCGTCGTATGGCTCACCTCGGCTCCCAAGTCCAGCCTGTCTTTGGGCATATAAGAGACCGCCAGGGAATAGTTCCGGGCAATGTCCCTGTAGGGGACCTGCGGGTCCTGAGTATCTGCGTGCGTGGTATGGACAACGTATATCTGGTCCTGTTTTATCCTGGTGTGCCAGTAGGCGTAGCTCGGGGTAATAGTCACCTTTTCACCGAGAAGAAAGCTGATGCTGCCCGTTAGCTTGTCCCTCGTCACATCCCTGTCCTCGCCCTCATCGTCAAGGACCAGGGGATCTCCGATCAGCCTGTAATCGTTCCTTTTCTCCTTGGCCAGTTCATATGTGAGGAAGCCGGTAATGAAAGAGGTAGGGGACCAGGAGGCGGAAAGGCTGCCGGAATCGGACCTGTTGGGCTGAATATTATAGGCCGGGTCCTTGATTTCCGTATGGGCGTATTTGGCACGGAGCTTCAGGTTCCTTACAGGTCTGTAAGTGGCATTAAGGCCGAGGGTCGTTTCATCCGTTGAATCGGGCAGTTCCCATTCTTCCTCATCCTTGCGCTCCGTATGCTTGTAAACCGTATTGGCTTCAATCGTAAGGGACTTAGACAACCTGTAACCGGCAATACCCGTTACCGTATCCGTCTCGGAAGAGACCGAACGCCTCGCGGATGTGGGAAGGGGTGGGAATAAATAGGTGATATCAGGGTTGGCGAGTATGGAGAAATCTGTGTTGTCAAGGTCGAGATCCTTATGCCTGTACTTCAAAACGAGGGTAAGGCGGTCCGTTGCAAGATACCGGATATGCCCCGCCCCAATAAAATAGTCCGCCTCGGCATGGCTCTCGTCGTTCTCCCTTTCATTCGTCATGAATGTGGCCGAGGCCACGAGCCTCCCCGTATAAGAACTGTGAATTTTAAGCTCGTTTTTTGAGCCCTCGAAATCCGGGACGAGATGATGGAGACCAACCGGAGGCGGGTCAATAAGGAAATTATCGCCTCCAGAATCAAACCTCCTCTCGGAATGTGAAAGCTCCACCTCTACGGGGCCAAGATGGCTGTTCACCCCCAATTTCACGTCGGTCGAGTCCCATTCCACTTCCTGTCTCCTGGTCACTCTGTTGGCGAAATCATAAAACCTCGCCTGCATATCCCCTTTCTTATTCACTTCGGAAGCATCAATAAAGAAATGGAGCGGATAATTGGGGATTTTATACCTCGCGTAAGCACTGGAAATCCGCGTCCTGAGGCCGTATCTCTCACCCGTATCGTGTTGCGTGCCGGGGTCAATCGCCGGAAATCTGATATTGCCGAGGTTATGGAAGAGGCTCCGGCTGAGCCCTCTCAGAAGAATGTTGTCCTTGTAAGCTACCCTGACATCGGTAAAATAATCCTCATCGGTAAGGAAATCCAGCTCCAGATGGAGCCTCACCGGGAACGGGAAAGCTATAATGCTTCCGCCGAAGGAGGGGGAATCCTCGAGCGACTCAAATTCCGCGGCCCTTTCCGAGCCTTTGAGGGTGATCGCCCTGTAGCCTCCCCAGAGCGAATACTGCGGCTCTATTTCCGGGTAATGATAAAGATGCTCTCCCTCAGGCTCAAAGCCCCCATTGGCCATCTCTTCAGTTAGAAGAAGGGGCTCCTCCGGCGGCACAGCCGATTGTTCCGTCTGGGGTGCGGCGATCTCTTCTCCGGCAGGAGCCTGCTCCATATCTTGTACTGCCGGTTGTTCCCCGGCCGGCGCCTGCTCGGGAGCCTGCTCTTCCGCCCATGCGGCCAAATTCAGGGACAGTAGAAACATTACAATCAGAATCGGGACTATAATACTTCTTCTCTTCATTATTGTCCCCCTCATCTTGTGAACCTCCCGGTCTTGCCGGCCGCGGCAGGAATATCCGTGCCATGTATCGTCTGATGGCAATCGGTGCACCTGGAATAATAATGGACCTTGTTTTGTTCCGTTACGGCATCGTGCCCCATATGGCACTGGAGACACAAGACAGGCATCCTCACGACGAGCAAGTGATTATTGGGGGAGCCGTGGGAATTGTGGCAGTTGAGGCAATTTTCCGTGACCTCCGCATGCTCGAAGAGGAACGGGCCCTCTTTTTCCGCATGGCACTGTGCGCAGGTTTCCTTGACGGTCTCTTTTCTCAGGTTCTTGGCGGCCATCGAGCCGTGCGGGTCGTGGCAGTCCGAGCAGAAGAGCTTGCCTTCCCTTACGGGGTGGCGGCTCGGGAGCGTGAATTCGGCCTTCACCTCCTCATGGCACCGGTAACACATCTTGGCCGTCTCGCGGGGGCTCACGATGAGGTCCGGGCCCTTGTGGACCTGATGGCAATCGGAACATGAGACCTCGTTCAGGGCATGGGAGCTTATGCTCCAGTTGTGAAGGTTGAACGTCGCGTTGGCGCTGTGGCACTTGAGGCAGATGAGGGACATGGCCCCGGCGGGCAGGGTCTTGAAATCGATCAGTGTCTCGTACTTGCAGGCGACCTGTTTCCCTTCCTTCGCGGCCTCGGCCACTAGCTCGGGCGTGATCCCTTCGACGGCGAGGCTTCCCGGCCCATGACATGACTCGCAGTCCACAACAGGCATGGCTGACTGCGGCGAGAGCTGGGCGCCCATGGTGCTCGCCTCGAAATCCTCGTTGACCCTGTCGTGGTAATGACAGGCCTTGAGGCAGTTGCTCGTGCCGATGTAGTCGGCATCGAGCCTTCCGGCAATCATCTTTTCGTATTCTCGGACGGGCATGATGGGCTTCGTGGCTTTAAGGGAATCGCAAGAGGTGCTGGCAAGGGGGAGCAATAAAACCAAAAACAAGAGCAAGATTCTTCTAAAATTCATTTTTCCACCCCTCTATTCAGGTTTGCAAACTATAAATACGAGGGATTGGAAAAGTCAATATTTATTTTTAGCTTTTCTAAATTAAATAATATGTTTATGTATTATTGAACTTATTGAATGAAGAGGGCGGACTTGTAAAATTTGTCATGCCCGCGAAAGCGGGCATCCAGAAAGAATCGAAAAAGTGGATTCCCGCCTGCGCGGGAATGACGACAAAATTACCTCAATTTGCCGATTGACTCTTCGATAAAAGGAAAAACGTCTTTTCCCGCCCTGTGGAGTTCGAGGAGAGTTGAGGAAATCCTTTTTGCATTCTCATAAGCCCTTCGCGCGGCCTCTTCTATCGGGCCCCAATCATTTTTGATGAGAAACTCCTTGAAGGCATCTTCCAAGGGGCGTGAAAGGAGTTTTCTGTAACCTGAAAGGAAAAGGATGTAGAAGGCCAGGGACCCTGTTTTCCTCCGGTCGATAATGTATCTCAGCATGCCGTTCTCCGAGGCGTCGGCCAAAACGTCTTTCACGGCCCTCAAAAAAGGGCCCGCCTTCGGATCGCTCGTTCCCATGAGCAGCTCCGCCCACCGGGGGCCGAGTTTCCTCCCCTCGGCGGCCTCTCCGAGTTCGTGCCTTATATAAACTTCAAGCTCGGGGAGAGCGACGGCGTTGAGAACTTTTTCGGGACCGGCTTCATCCGGCCCAATCCCATAGCTTTCGAATGCGAGGGCCAGTGCCTCTCCACCTTTCGTCCCGGCCGGCAGGGGGGGCGCCTCCCGGGATTTCATGTGCTTTGTGCGGTACTCTTCGTATTTCTGCCAGATGAGGTGCCGGGCGGCCTCAAGGCGGGCAACAATTACATCCTCCTTTAGCATCGCGACAGCGTTTGAAAGGTCCCGGGCGTGTTCCCTTCCGGCAATGTAGATGTCGAGCCCGTCAATCGTCTCCTCCCTCATGAGGTCGGCCAGGAAAAAAGTGGCTTTCATGTGCGGGCCGTATCCCGCCCCGTAAAGAAGCCCGCGAGGGACGAGGATTCGGTTCATCCCCGCAGAATCAAAGGGCTCGAAACGGGAACCTTGAATTTCTATTTCCGAATAATCCTCTCCGGCCAGCGCCTTCCAGAGGGCCTCCTTTTCGCCTATCCATGATCCAATGAGGCTCTGCTCGACATTGTGCCAGGGCCGGAGGCCATGCTCCGAGAGATAAAGCTCCCTCAGCCTCAGCAGAAGCCCGCAGATCGAATAGAACCCCCAGCTCTTCGCGTCCGAGATGTCGCAGTTGCGCTTGACCTGCCGGGCAATGAGGGCAAGCCCTTCCATGTCTAATGTTAGCACGTTCACGCGGCGAAACAGAAACTGAAGCAGACAGGGCGCAGCAAGCAGCGCCCCTACATCCCCTCCCTTTGTGAAAAAGAGAGGTCGTCTATTGTTATCTGTTAAAATTTCCATTATGCGCAACATAAAACTCCTCCTCGAATACGAGGGCACGCGGTACGAAGGCTGGCAGAGCCAGAGAAAAAAACACGCCCCCACCATACAGGAGACTATCGAAGAGGGGCTCCGGAGGATAACGGGCGGCCCCGTGGACCTCGTCGCCTCGGGCCGGACGGACGCCGGGGTGCATGCGCTTGCCCAGGCGGCTGCCTTCAAGACTGATTCGACAATAAGAGTGGACGCGCTGAGGAAAGGGCTGAACTCCATGCTCCCCGAGGACATCAGGGTGATCGGCGCGGAAGTTGCCCCCCTGGATTTCCACCCGCGCCATGACGCGGTGAAAAAAACTTATTTTTATCTTATAGGGCTTTCCCCGGCACTGCCGGTCTTTCTCAGAAGATATATGTGGGCCCTGCCCTACAAGCTCGACCTCAAGGCCATGGAGGAGGCCGCCTCGCATCTAAGAGGAGAACGCGATTTCTGCTCTTTCCGCGCGAGCGGCTGCGGGGCAAAAAGCACTGTGCGGCGCCTGATGGAGCTTGAGATAAAAAGGAAGAGGAAAATGGATTTCCTTACCTTCTCTTTCAAAGGGGAGTTCCTGAAAATTTCCCTGAGCGCGGACGGCTTCCTCCGCCACATGGCAAGGAACATAGTGGGCACGCTCGTCGAGGTCGGCAGAGGAAGGATTAGCCCCGAGGCCCTGCCCGGTATAATCGCGAGCCGCGACCGGCGAAAGGCAGGCCCCTCCGCCCCGGCACACGGTTTGTTTTTGGAGAGGGTTTATTATTAATAATCCCCCTGCCTTCCCCCTTTAGAAAAGGGGGATGCAATAGACTGATTCGGAAGCCTTTAACGCTTTGATTGTGTTCCCCCCTTTTTTAAAGGGGGGGGATTGGGGGGGATTACCGGAAGAAATTTACCCCATCTCTCTTTCGAGGGCCTCCATCATCTCTCTCTTTTCCTGGTCATCCCGGCAGTAGATGGCAAACGGCATGACCTTCAGGCGCTCGATGCTGATCTCCTCGCCGCAGTCCTCGCAGATGCCATAGGTGCCCTCATCGAGTTTCCTCAAGGCCTCTTCTATCTTTCTCAGGTTCTCCCTGTGGGTGCTCAGCTTTCGGAGGTTTATGTCCTCCGAGAGGTCCACGACCGACCAGTCGCCGTCATCGAGGGCGGTTTCAACGAGCTGGCGGTTTTCCCCCTTTATGTACTTGCTTATCTCGGTCCGGGCCTCTTTCATTATCC
>Ga0214473_10008199_pt1 | contig 12367 bp, 6 predicted proteins | sample RVTome_7_FD_203509 | JGI IMG/M metagenome (GOLD analysis project Ga0214473, IMG submission 203509) | Soil microbial communities from uranium-contaminated site in the Upper Colorado River Basin, Wyoming, United States - RVT98D197 | ecosystem: Environmental > Terrestrial > Soil > Contaminated >... | reverse complement strand
GTCAATGAGGGTTCTCTTCCCGATTGTTTCCCCAGCGATTCTACAAATCGTGCCCAAACGGTGACGGGCATCGTGGTCGGCAGATACGAACGCTCTGGCGGATCGCCGCCGTATCAGAGCCGATTCCTTATGCAGGATGCGACGTCGCCCTGGTCCGGCCTCAACGTCTACTTCGCCTCTGACATAGTTCAAGTTGGCGATAGCGTTACTGTCAGCGGCACTATTATCGAATACTTTTCAGAAACCGAATTGCAGGCGATTTCATCGTTCACAAACCATTCTTCCGGGCATGCGCTTTATGCTCCGCAGGTCCTAACCTGCGCGACATACAATTCGCAAGACAGTTGCAGCGTCGCTATGGAGCCGTACGAGGGAATGATAATTCAATTTAACAATCTGACTTTGACATCTTCCGCCGGATTTGGGGACTTTTGGGCAAATGACGGCGGCGCTGACTCGGTAATCGTACTGAATGATCTTTCTACCGGCGGCGCCGATTCCTGCATATTTACAATCGGCCAGACATATTCATACGTAAAAGGCATCGGGCGATACACATTCGGCCAGTTCAAGATAGCCCCGAGATTTTCATCGGATTTATACATTGCTCCCACCGAATGCACTGGCGGCAACATATTCGACGTGCAGTTTACATTCGATCCCGGCACCGATACTGCCGATTGCTGGCCGTCTCCCGATACCGGTACGATTGTGAATATATGCGGCATAGTAACTGCAGTTACCCAGGGAACTCAGCCGAGATTCTACCTGCAGGACCAGAATAATACCACCTGGGGCGGGATCTATTGCTTTGATTTCAGGTTGGATAATGGGGATACCGTCCATGTCAGCCTGGGCGATTACGTTCAGGTTGCCGCGCATGTTCATGAATACTACGGCTGGACCGAACTCGATTCGATTACGGAGTTTTTCACGCTCGGCGCAAATCAGCCGCTTCCAGACACACAACTGATTACAGTATCGAACCTCGTGGCCTTATGCGACTACAATACGGAGCCATATGAGGATATCCTGGTCAGGCTTAACAACGTATTCGTGTTTTCGGACAATGGATTTGGAGAGTTCTGGATTAGGGATAACTCCTCGACCGATTCCATCAGGATCGATAGCGAGCTTTGGCAGTTCGGAAGCGACCAGCCCAGCCCACTGCCTGCTCCGGGGATGACATTTGATTGGATAGTGGGAGTGGCCAAATGGCAGGGAAGACAGGGGGCAGGGTACGAGCGAGGCTGGATGATTCTTCCTAGGTTTGCTTCGGATTACGAGCAGTCGATAGTGCCGGAGCCGAATATTGCCGAAGTTTGGTCAATCAGCTCAACATCGCTAGGCGCCACATTCGATAGAGTAATGGACCCTGTCACCACCGAAAATCCGGCCAATTATTCCACCACGCACGGCCTGAGCATTACGGGGGCATCGCTCAATCCGGATGGCCGAACAGTAGTATTGACCACGGGCAGTCAGACCAACAACATGGTAGACTCGCTGGTTGCTATAAATCTCTGCGATGCGCTGGGCATCTGCATGACCATGCCTCATTATGGGCTTTTCCATTCGGGCATCACTCCCATCTCTGCCATTCAGACACCCGCGGCCGACGGAGACACCTCGCAGTTCTATCAAGACGTGGTCACGTTCAAAGGCGTCCTGGTGTCGGATTCAACTATGGCGCACCCCACCAATATCTGGGTAAACGATACAAGCGGGCCCCCTTACAATGGAGTGCTCGTCTATATTGGTGGATTTACGGGCGCAATCCCGGTATTCGGCGATACAGTGACTATTACGGGATTTGTCGATGAGTACTTCAGGGCAACCGAAATAACCGACCTTGGCGTTTACGACAACGTTGTTATCCATTCAAGCGGAGTTGAACCCGAGCCATTTCATACGACAGCGGCCGATTTGAATGCCGATAAGGAGGGTTTCGAGGGGGTTCTGGTAACCCTGTGCGATTCGTTTGTCATAGTCAACGAATCTTTCGACGCATACGGATTCCTGATCGCAGGCCTCGGTACAGACGATACCCTTATTGTTCATCGTCAACTCCCACAGCATACCAGATATTCATACGTGCCGGTGCTGGGCACCGTAATCCGCGGGCTCACCGGCGTATTCAAATTTCAGCGCGATCAATTCCGTATCAGCCCGCGCTATGACGCCGATTTAAACTCCTACGATACCTGGTGCCAGGCAGGTGGAAATTGCCAATATGTACCCGGCGATATCAATGGCAACGGCTCCGCCAATGGCATCGACGTTACATTCGGCGTCGGATACTTCAAGGGCGGCAATCCGCCTCCAATCGACTGCAACCCGCCCTGCACCGGCGTTCCCGACCCATTTTTCGCTGCCGGCGATGTTAACGGAAATTGCAACTTCAATGGAATAGACATTACGTTTTTCGTCAGCTACTTGAAAGGCGGACAACCGGCTCTTCTCTACTGCCCCGGCTGCCCTCCTGCCAGGCTGGTTGGTTATGCACCGGATATTCCATCGGCTCAGCCAACTTTGAAGGCAAAGCCGTCCTCATTAAATGGAAGCGGCAATTAACCTCGAAATGAGTGAAATGGCCCCTCTTGCAAGAGAGGGGCCATTTTTTTGGAGTTATTTCAGAATAATTGCGCTTGAAAAATGCTGCGAATATTCATTATAATAATATCATTGGAGGGGATTTGGAGGGCGTTTTTTAACGTCTTTCGATGAAAGGTTATAAAATACCTGTTTTATAACAAAACCGTTGTAAATAGATAATTAGTAATTTCGGTAAAATGGAAACCTTCGATACCCTTCCAATTTTAAGACTCAAGTGCGCCCGCAAATTCGCATTTGGCCTTTTTGCGATGTGCCTGCTATTTCCCCGTCTTTCGACAGCCGACGACGATGAAAGACATACAATCAATGTCGGCAATATGAACCTGGTGGTGACCAATTACGGCACCGTAGGCTTGGCCTTCGCCGAGAGAGGCAGGCATTCTTGCGAATATCCCAAAGGCTCTCATATCGAACATCTATATATTGGGGGTCTCTGGGTCGGCGGGATAAGGAACAATGAAATCAGGGTGACGACCGGGGCGATCGACGTTTCCCGCAAACCCGATGGCGCCGCCGAAGGATTCGAATATACCACCGGGGCCTGTTATGGAACGCCCACGAGCTTTCCGGCAGATTCAATATATGAAAGATCGCTTTTGCCGGTTTCGCAATACTACGATCCTCAGGCTGTAAGTCATCAGGATTTCATAAGCGCTTTCACAGATTCCAATATATGCATTCCACAGTCGGCGGAGGAGATTCCCAATCATCGGCCTTTGGGAATTACGGTTCGCCAGCATACTTACGCCTGGAGCCAATCGTTTGCCGACGCCTACGTGATATTCGAATTTACAATCAGGAATTCCAGTCCCGACGTCATCCAATCGCCCTATGTCGGATACTGGATAGATACCATGGTTGGAAACACTGATCTTAATCCTCCGCCGGGCTGGGGTCCAAGTTATTCATGGCGCTGGTACGACGACGGTAACAACTATGTCGATTCGCTACAGATGGCCTACGAGTTCGATTACGACGGCGATTTCGGATATGCCGAGAGTTATGTCGGCATGAGAATTCTAGGAACGGAGCCTGCTTTTTTCCCCGACTCCGCGGCCGCAGGGGACACCATCTCATTTTTATCGAAAACAAACTTTTATGAATGGCTCTTCAGGAATAACCAGGACCCCGTATTTTTCATGCCGCAAACCGATGTCGAGCGATTTGACCACATGGCCACGGGATTAAATGATTATCAGGATTGGCGCTCGTGGCAATCTGCCGTCGGCGCCCTGAACAGATCAATGCTGATCTCCACGGGCCCCTTTCCAGACATGGCCCCGGGCGACTCAATTAAGTTTATTTTCTCAATTGTATGCGCCGACAAGACTGGGCCCAACCCCATGGAGGACGACACCGAGTTATCCAGAAGAAACCTGCTTTTGAGCTCGTACTGGTCCAAGATTTCATACGTCGGCGAGGATCAGAACGAAAACGGCATCCTTGACCCCGGCGAGGATGTGCCGCCTTACAATAACATTCTGGACCGCTATAAACTTCCCGAACCGCCACCTCCGCCGAATGTCAAGCTTGTGGCGGGGGAGAGCAAGATAGATGTTTATTGGGATAATTCGGCTGAGAGTTTTATCGACCCGGTTACGGGCCAGCCTGATTTTGAGGGTTATAATATCTATCGAGCCAGAATTACGCAGGATAATCAGAATGTCGGTTTAGCCCAGTTGCTGGAATTGTCGGCACAATATGATTTGGTAGATTCAGTGGGGTATAACACCGGGCTTGGAGTCGTGGCTCTTGCAGAGCCTGAGACACTGGATGGCAGGGCGTACCATTATAAATTCACAAATGATAATCTCCTGAATGGCTGGCAATATCTATTTGCGGTGACAGCGTTCGACCGCGGGGACCCCGCCAATAATCTGGAGAGCCTGGAGTCGAGCAAATTGCTGTCGTTAGGCAGGGCATTTCCCGGCCCAAATTCGGACGATGCGCAAGAGGTTGCGGTATTTCCCAATCCGTATCGGGCAAGTTCACTGTGGGATGGTCGCGGCGACGATGGAATCCACGAGCGCTCCCGGCTCCTATATTTCGCGAATTTGCCCGACAGGTGCACAATAAAAATTTATACGCTGGCAGGCGACCTCGTTGACACAATCGAACATGATGGTATTTCATACAGCGGTGGCGACATCAATTGGTATGATCAGTATGCCCCCGGGGATAGGGTCTTTTCCGGCGGCATTCACGCCTGGGACCTGGTTACCAAATCGGATCAGGCCCTGGCGACGGGTATGTACCTTTTCACTGTTGAGAATATTAACTCCGGGGAGCTTTCCCGCGGGAAATTTGTCGTGATAAAATAGATGCGCATCGAGCGCATTGAGGAGAAAAAACAGATGAAAATCGTTTCAATTCTGCTATTAATCGTGCTGATGACGCTGCCGGCTGCAGCTCAATACCCGATTGTGCCGATCGACAGCATTCAATGGGCATTATGCGGCGTGGACAGCTCGCGGCTCACAGGCGATACCGTGATTACCGGCGGCCTGGTTACGGCAGGGACCGGGACTCTTTATGCAGGCGCCGGGGTGACCTTTTACATGGAGGACCCAAACGGCGGCCTCTTTTCGGGAGTTCTGGCGTACAGCGCCGACGCCCAGGGGTATCCCGACCTCTTTCCAGGCGACTCGATTCTCTGCACTGCACGAGTCAGCGAGTACCCGTGGGATGATCCGTTTTGCGTTATGACCGAATTATTAATAGTGCCAGGCAGCTTTCAATTTAGAAGGTATGGAATGCCCCAGCCTGACCCTCTGGATGTACTAGCTGCGGAGATCGACTCGACCGCCGGGGCTGATTCATGCGCCGAGAAGTATGAAGGGGTTTTTATCAGGGTGCACAACCTGGTCGTGGATACAGTAATTAATTATTCCACGACATCTGTCTGGGTATGCCATGATGATTCGCTCGGAGGTTTATGTTTTGTGCGCGAGGCCTCCGATTCGATCCCTAACTCCTTCAGGCCGCCGGCGGGAACCGCATTCGATTTCGTGCAGGGGGTTGTATATCATCGATTCGGCGCCTATCATCTTCAACCCAGATATTTCCGCGATATGCGCCTGGCGGGAGGGGCGCCCATAGTAACCACCTGGCGCAGGCCGGAATATCCACTTGTCGGCGATACCGTGACGATATTCGCGAACGTTGTGGACGACTCCGGTATTCCCGAGGATAGCGTCAGGCTATTTTACAGAATAAATCTCGGCGGTTGGATAAATGTGCCAATGAATTATGAGGGCAATGATCTGTTTACTTTCAGGTTGCCTTCCGTGGTTCGCGGCTGGGGGGTCGATTATTATATTCGCGCGAAAGACGATTCCAATAATGTCACTCTCGAGCCGTACGAGGCCCCGTTCGATTTCTATGAATATATAGTGCAACAGGCTCAGGAGATGACTATCGCCCAGGCAAGAGCGGATATCAACGCCGATTTTATTCCCGACTTGCTCGATTCCGCGGTCATACTAAGGGGCATTGCGGTGTCGCCCAACTTTGCCACCGACCGGACCGATTTCTTCATGCAACAGGACGACGCAGGAATCAACGTCTTTTTCGATTCTTCGCTGGTCATGGTTACGCCCGGCGACTCAATCACCGCCAACGGCGTGGTGGGCCAATTTACGGGCAAGACGCAAGTTCGAATTTATCGGGGTGACAGGATCATAAATCACGGGCCGAGCGGGCACGTTCCTTCTCCGACTGTAATAACCTGCGCCGATCTCGGCGATATCGATGGCGAGGCATTCGAGGGCACGTTGGTGAGGGTGAATAATGTGCTGATTGTCGAATACCCCGATTTTTGGCCGCCGCTGGGGCTATCCGCCACTATGACGATCACGAACGGGCCTGATTCGGCGACGCTGCGAATAGACCGCACCACCGATATCGATGGCCAGCCGCAGACCGAGCCAAGGGCGACGATCGTCGGTGTCGTGGGCCAGTACGACAATTACGATCCATTCCTTGGATATTATCAGTTGATGCCGCGTTATTACAGCGATTTCACATGGGTAGTAGGCGTCGAGGATGACGGGCCGCTTCCACAGAGTTACGCGCTTTATCAAAATTATCCGAATCCGTTCAACCCGAGCACAAGCCTGTCATTCTCTCTGAAGAGGGCGGGACATGTTTCCCTGGCAATTTACAATCTCCTCGGCCAGAAAGTGATCGACCTTGTCGATGGCAATTATCAATCCGGAATGCACGCGGTGACATGGAACGGTTTGGACCAGAACGGTAAACAAGTTTCCAGCGGCATCTATTTCTATAAATTAGAAACACACGAATTTACGGACGCCAGGAAGATGATGTTATTGAAGTAAATGAAGAGAATTAGATTTATTGGCGGCCCGGCTTTGCTGGCGCTTTTGTGCGGGCTGCTTTCGAATTGCACTGATAAAAATACGGTGGGCCCTCACGCCAATAGGCCGCCCGAAACGCATCTGTTTCTGCAATTTGCCGATACCCTGCAATTGCCCGGCGAGACCGCCAGCATGCAGGTATTGCATTGGTCTGGTGATGATCCGGATGGCGAAATCGTGGGATATGAGTACAACTGGGATTTCGACTCGCTCTGGGTATTCACCACCGATGTTATGGACACATTTTACGTGCCCATTACCCAGCCCCAGGATACATTCACATTTCAGATCAGGGCCGTAGACAATGGCGGCCTGAAAGATCCGTCGCCCGACCGCCTCTCATTTCCCATCAGGAATTCGCCTCCGATAGTCTCGTTTCCGCTTGATTTTGTGCAGCGGTACTCCCGGGCTACTTACAACGGATTTTCGTATTTTTCGATTGGTTGGAGCAGTTCGGACCCGGACGGCGACCCCACCATTACCGGGTATGAATGGTATCTTGCCGATTCATCGTTCAGCCCCTGGGACAGTATTAGCGGCGGCATATACTACTGGAATCAAGCTACTCTGGACACGATGACCTGGGGCCTCCTTGACTCGCTCGCCACTCTTAAGATATTTTCGGGATTGCCGCCCGGTAGCTACCGTTTTTTCCTACGCTGCCGGGACGTGGCGGATGCCTACAGCAACGTGATTTTTTATCCTGAGAAGGTCGCTGGCGCCGCATGGAACGTCATGCCCGTTTCGGGAACAGTATTATTCGTCGATGACGACCGTTATGCGTCGGATATAGATTCATTCATCCCTCAATCGCTGACTCAAATCTATGGCAGCGACGGTTTCTCCACCTGGAGAACGATCGACCGCATCAGCTATTATCCCCGGGATATCGAAGAAACTCTGAAGTTGTTCGAGAAAGTCGTCTGGCATGGGGGATCATATCCTCATTTCAGGGAAGCCGGCTCCGCCATTTCGAATTTCATAGCTTCAGGCGGCAGCCTGCTGGCCTTTTCGACCCAGCGCAGCACGGGGGACACGACAATCTATCCATTTATGCCGGTCGATTCAATAAGAACTCCTAATATCGGCCGCAGCTTTCAGGCGGATAAAGTCGATTCCTGTTCTGTGGGCCAGGTGCCTTTCCGTTATCCCGATTCGCTCTCTTCATCCGGTCCCGATCCATTTCCCCAATACCCAATTCAGGATTCGTATGGGATCAGCCCTGGTTCACCGCCCGCATTGATTCCCCTGCCTGTGGATGCGCTATATACGTTATCGTCGCCATACACCGGACTGATGGACACGGTTGCCGTGCGATATCCCTCATTTTCCATCGGGCCCGCCAGGATTATCTATTTCTCGATGCAAGTATATCTTTGCTCGGCTCAACTTCGCGATTTACTGGAATTCATCCTGGAGGAGGAATTTGCCAATGCGGGCCGTTAAGTTCCTGTTTATCATCTTTTGTCTGCCCGCGCTTGTTCTGGCCCAGGCGACATTTGTCCTGCAGGGAAAGATAACCGATTCGGAAACTGGCGAGGCTCTTCCGGGTGCCACGGTCATGCTGAAAGGGACCTATTTTGGAACCTCGACAGACCTCGAAGGAAATTATAAAATCGCGAATGTAAAAGAGGGCACCTACAATCTCGAAATCAGCCTCATCGGTTATAAGATCATTCAGCGCACCGGGCTGGCTGTAAACGACAATGCTCAACTTCAAAATGATTTCAAATTGCAGTCAAGCGCCCTGTCATTGGGCACTGACGTGGTAGTCATAGGGGAGAAGCCGCTCCTTGATATTGAATCGACCGAATCTAAAAATATCATCGGTTCTAAGGAAATCGAAGCCGCGGTGATAGACGACGTCACCGACCTCATACGCAATCAGCCCGGCGTCGTGGCCGATAAAAACGAAATACATATCAGGGGCGGCCGGGCTTATGAAAATTCATACCTGGTCGATGGACTTTCGATACAGGACCCCTTTTCGGGAGGAACGTCGGGGCTGATTCTATCGGCAAATTCAATCGAAGAGGTAGAGGTCCTGACAGGGGGGTTTAACGCTGAATACGGCCAATCGATGTCGGGGGTTATTGAGGTCAAGACGAAACGGGGATCGGATCGCCTCAAAGGCCAATTCTCCTATAAGACCGACGATTTCGGATTATTCGGGTCAACCAATTTCAATTCCGATATTTTCGAGGGTTCACTCTCCGGACCAATTCCGTTAACCGGGAAGAGAGGTTCATTTTTCGTGTCCGGCTATGGCCATGTTTCTGATACATATCTTCCCCACAGCCACAAGCTGCACTCGACGTTGTTGGGGGGCTCGAAATACGCCCCGCGCGGCTCGAACAGCTATTCCGGCTTAGGAAAGGGAATTTGGGAATTCGCTCCTACGAAAAAGCTGATCTTATCGCTGAGCGGATCGGCCAGCATTGACCAGGGGTTTTCGGCAAACGAATTCGAGAACCCGGTTCCGGATTTCAACGCATATCCCTTTCAATATCAATATAACCTCGGCAATTATAATACGCAGACCCGCCTGTCCAATCAGTCCTCTTTGACCTGGAGCCATACCACTTCACCATCATTTTTCTATGAGATGAGGCTCTCTCGCTTTTTCACGCAGCTGCGAAGCGAGGTGGCGGGGAATCATTGGTTGAAGTACAGCGAACCGATCGATATCATACCAATTAACTATTTCTATACTCCCGATAGTAACCCATTCGATGGCATCGATGATTCGCATTATAGCGTCACCACCGGCGACGGATTTTACGACTACGGCGACGGCGATACGTGGCATGACCACTATTTTGAGCAATACACGCTCAAGGGCGATCTCACCAAGAGCATCGGCGAAAGAAACGTCCTCAAATCGGGGCTTGAGGAAAATATCCAGACGATGCAGATGGTCGACATCATCAAGCCCTGGTCGGGCCAGACCGGCCTGGGGCTTAATCACGATATATACCGCGTCTACCCATCGTCCGGGGCCTGGTATATTCAAGACAAGATTGCATCGTTCGGCCTGATCGTAAACGCTGGCTTGAGGTTCGATTGGTGGTTTCCGGGTAAGTATGTCGATCGCGCAGTGGAGGATTCGTTGATTGTATCGCCTGCCTTACGGCAATCGTATTATAATAATACTTTCAAGTTGCTCGGACAACGGGGCAAAGCGCATCTCTCGCCAAGGCTGGGAATCTCACATCCGATTCTGGACAATGCCATGCTATTTTACTCATACGGTCATTTCTCGAAACTTCCCAAGCCGCAAAGAGTCTATGCCAAGTTGAATTCCATTTCACAATCGACATATCAGCTTTTCGGGAATCCCGATTTGAATTCCGAGACCACGGTCTCCTATGAGATCGGGCTTCGATACGAGGTGACCACCAACGACGTTCTCACGGTGACTGCCTATTATCGCGATATTTTCGATTATATCGCGGCCTTGAAAATTACAACAGTCGGTCGCACTTCAAGCCAATCATACCTGATGTATTTCAATCTCGACTACGCCAGGTCTCGTGGCATTGAGGTGGAATATAAGAAGCGTGCCGGGAGCTTTTTTACCGCTAATGTGACAAGCTCATATTCGATTGCCACCGGCAAATCATCGTCCCCAAAGGACGAGCTTCTGGTGGCCAGGGGACAGCTCGAGGAGCGTTCCATAAAAGAAAACTATTTATCATGGGATCGACCATTCAGATTCGCCGTCGACCTTAATTTCTTCTCCGGTAAGAACGACCGCCACAACCTTCTGGGAATGACGTTACCAGACGACTGGGATTTTTATATCCGCACCTTTTTTCAATCCGGAAGGCGATACACGACTTATACTCGTATCGAACGCCAGGGCGAGCAGGACCTATATGTGGCCAATAACAAGGAGCCTTATTCGGCCATTTCTCAGAGCTGGCAGTGGGTGGATTTAAGCTTTAAAAAATATTTCCGAGCGTTCGGGACCAGGATGGCGCTCTTCGCCGAGGCCACGAACTTATTTGACAGCAGAAACTCCGACATTATCAATCCCTTAACCGGCAAAGCGTACGAATATGGCGACCCTGTGCTCGATACCTGGAACGATCCCTTGAATCCGGACCCATCGCCGTTGCAGCCGTTTCCGTTCAATCCGGCTCGCTATCTATCACCGCGAAACGTGAAGTTGGGAATCTCGCTGTCATGGTAAGACTGTTGATAAATGCGGTAGCCTTGATTGCCGCGATTCTAATGATCCAGGCTCCTGACGCGCGCGCCTGGAATATATTCCCCAATCTCGGCGACGAACGCGCCGGCACGGCATCGCTGCAATTTCTGAAACTCGGCGCGGGAGCCAAAGCGGCAGCTATGGGAAACGCCATGTCTGCCAACCCCGACGGGGCATTCGGGCTTTACTGGAACCCGGCCACGCTCGTCTGGACCGATAAAGTGGAGGCGGCATTTTCGCATAACGCCTGGGTCGCCGATATTTACTATGACTTCGCCGGTTGCAGCATGAAATTGGGGGAGGATGCGGCTATTGGCGCCAGCGTCCTTTTTCTGGGCACGGAGGAGATGAATGTCACCGACGAATATCATCCTTATGGCACCGGGGAGACGTTTGGGTTTTCGGATATTGCTTTCGGCCTCTCATTCGCCCGGAGATTGACCGACTATTTCTCGTTCGGAGGGACCGCCAAATTCGCGCAGGAGAGTCTCGATGATTTGAAAATGCGAGGATTTCTTCTCGATCTGGGGACCTATTATCAGACCAATTTCCATGACACGAGATTCGCGGTTACGCTTACAAATTTCGGACAGCAGGTCAAACCGGATGGCGCTTATAATTACACTAATCCCTCGGGCGAGATAATACCGAAATCATATCAATCTTTTTCACCACCGACCGTATTCAGAATTGGCCTGTCTGCGTACCTGATGAATAACGGGAATGGCAAATGGTTGACGTCTTTCCAGCTTGATCACCCCACGGATAATGCTGAGGCATTCGTATTCGGAACAGAATATGGAATCGGCGATCGGCTATTCATTAGAAGCGGCTATAAGTTCAACAATGACACCCAGAGCTTTTCCGTGGGCGCGGGATTCCTATTGAACGTAGCCGGCACGGAAGGCCAGCTTGACTATGCTTTTTCGTCGGTGGGCGACCTGGGCGGCTCGAACCTGTTTTCGATCAGATGGGGATTTTAGTGAGAAAAATATATATCGGATCCGTTGGATTGGCCCTTATAGCTTGGATTGCGTTTTCATGTGGCGAGAAAATCAAGCTGCCCACCGAATCTCCACCGTCCGGGAACCTGGGGGATACACTGTATTTGCTTTTGAACCCACCCTGGGACGCAGAGCACGGATATGATTTTTCCGCT
>Ga0214473_10008198_pt1 | contig 12367 bp, 12 predicted proteins | sample RVTome_7_FD_203509 | JGI IMG/M metagenome (GOLD analysis project Ga0214473, IMG submission 203509) | Soil microbial communities from uranium-contaminated site in the Upper Colorado River Basin, Wyoming, United States - RVT98D197 | ecosystem: Environmental > Terrestrial > Soil > Contaminated >... | reverse complement strand
CCGGAGACGAGATTCAAGCCGTAGCCTTCCCCTCCCGGACCCACTACCGCGCCCGTCTGATGGAAGCGAGTGGGAACCTTCGGGTCGCCGAGCACCATTTCTTCCCGTCCGTGGAGATGGCCCCCGAGAGCGAGGGGGTAGCTCCTTCCGTCGAGCTTCTTGAGTACGTCGGCGAAGTTCGAGACCACGTGGCGGTACTGCGGCTCCCCCCCGACGACGATGACGCTTCCCGGCGCATCGGACTCGGGCTCGTAGCCCATGGAGCTCACGAGCGCGGAGAAGAACGGAATGTGGTTGAAGGTGACGACGGGCGTTTCCGCGGAAACGTGGGCCAGGTCCTTCTCGAGCCAGGAGAGCTGCGTCTCGTCGACGTGGCCGTAGTACCAGCGGTCGTCGATGTCCGCAGTGTCGAGCCCGGTGAAGTGAACGCCTCCGTAGTTGAACGAGTAATACGTCGGACCGAGGTAGCGCTCGTACATCGCCTTCCCGTAGAGGGGGTGGTCTTCGGCGACCCCGGACTTGTGGCGCTCGATTCCGAAGTTCTCGTGGTTCCCCGGAACCACCCAGACCGGAACGGGGAACGCCTCCTTCTCCTTCCGGAAGAGCTCGAAGCGCTCGCGCGCGGTTGCTTCCGGCACACGGAGGGCGTCACGGATCAGGTCCCCGGTGATGAGGACGAAATCCACGCCCCGCGCGGTGGCGATCTCCCGAAGCCGCTGCATCCGCGGCAGGCTTTCGGCGTCGACGTGGGTGTCCGAGGCATGGAGGAAACTGAAGCTCGAGACCGTTTCGGCTCGCTCCAGGGGGAAATTCACGAGCCACTCGAAGGGATCCTCGGGAATGCGTCGAAAGAAACCCCGTTTCGCCCGGTACCCGTCCGGCTGACTGACCCAGACGACCTGGTAGCCGGGCTGGACTGCTACTTCGTAGAGGCCCTCGGCGTCGGCAAGAGCGCAGTCCGACCGGGTGCAGACCAAAACCCCCGGGATTCCGGGCTCTCCGGGATCCCGGCTTCCATCCTGGTTCCGGTCCTCGTACACGAGACCGGCGAGATGGCCCTCGACCCCCGACTGGGGGGAGGCGGGGGGGGCGGAGACCGCCAAAGCGAGGAGTATCAGGGCCGATGGCACAAAAACCTCCAGTTCTCCTTGAGGTTTCGTCAAGCCGTATGGTAGGCTTTTCTGTTCAAATATGCGCCTGACGAAGAACCAGATCGAATACATCTCTTACCGAATCACCAAGGAGTTACAAGATAAAGGATTTGTCGAAATCGACGAACCCAAGCGAATGGTCCAGGCGCTCGTTTCCATCGTCAGCGGGGAGCTCTCGGTCGAAGACCGGCTGAACGACGAGGTTCGCGAGATCCTGACCCAGCACTCGGAAGAGATGCGCCGCACCAACGTCGAGTATCGCGAGATGTTCAAGATGATCAAGAAGAAGCTCGCTCGAGAGCGGAAGATTATACTGTAGTTACTTCCCATGAGGCTTTCGAATGCGAAGATCAACCATCTGGCGAACCTGGTGATGGACTACTTGCGGACCGAGCAGGGGGTCGAGTTCTTCCAGGAAGACGGCGACATCCGGCTCGAGATCGCCCGGGTCATCCAGGACGAGCTCAAGGACGACGAGGTCATCGACACCGCGGTGCGCTACAAGATCGAAAGCCAGACGCGGGACATTCCCGAGGGGAGCGAGGAGTGGGACATCCTGTACCGGCGGTACTACGACGAGGAGATGGGCAAGAGACGCAAAGTCATCCCCGCCGCCTTCGCGCCTCATTCCGCGTGAATCACGGGCTCGCGAGCTTCCACTTCGCCCACAGAATCACGACCACCAGCAGGAGCCCGAGAACGGTTACGGGCTCGCGGTTGACCCACACCTGACTCCAGGAAAAGCTCGCTCCGCTGGCCGAGTCCTCCTGCGGGACTCGCGGGACGAGGAGCGGGACCCGGGATGCGTAGAGTGAATAGTCCCCCGGGAATGCCGCTTCGAGACGCGCCGCTTCGCGCTTCATCACCGGGACGTAGACAGCGGCAAAGAGCCCCACCAGCACGAGTAACAGGAACATCCGTCCGGTCGCCAGCGTGAACCCCATACCCACGAGGAGGCTTCCCAGATAGAGCGGATTTCGCGTCCAGGCGTACGGACCTCCCGTGGCGAGTCGCCGGTCTTTCTCCAGATACCCCGAAGCCCAGAGGCGCAGAGCTTCCCCAATTGCCGCAACCAAAACTCCAGCAAGGAGATAGTCACGGGTAGGCTCGGCAAGCCATAGCGCGAGAAGTCCGAGGATCCAGCCCAACGGCACCCGCCACCGGGCAATCGCTTCGGAACTCATCGTCGCCCGTAAGTCTATCACGACAGCTATTTGCTAGTATATTAGTCAGAACAACTAATAAAATATTAGCCATAGTTATATAAATTTATGTTGACTAATATGCGAGGATGCTTTATAGTCTCTCCCAGACGCGGGAAACGCGGGTCATCCGCGGCATCCCAATCAAGGAGAAAAACGCAATGAATCTCATGGTCCGAGAACCTTTCTGGAAAGAGTTCAGCCTCGTCTCCAATCGCCTCAACCGACTCCTGGACACTCCGCGCGAGGATAACAATGACTTCCTCGGAAGCTGGAGCCCGGCGGTCGACATCTTCGACAAGGGCGGTGAAGTGGTCATACACGCCGAGCTTCCCGGGATCAAGAAAGAGGACATCGACGTCAGAGTCGAGAACAACGTCCTCACCCTCAGCGGAAAGAAGGAGCGCAAGGAAGAGGTCAAGGAAGAGGGCTACTTCCGGACCGAGCGCACCTACGGCTCGTTCAGCCGCTCGTTCAGCCTCCCGAGCACGGTCAACCTCTCCAAGATCGCGGCCGAGTACAAGGACGGCGTCCTGACGCTCCGCCTCCCCAAGGCCGAAGACGCGAAGCCGCGCCAGATCGAGGTCAAGATCTCCTGACGCCGGAGCTAAAGATCAAGGGCTATCCTTCGGGGTAGCCCTTTTCTTTTTTCCGAACCGCTCGAGGACCGATGCGATCAAATCGCGCGTCGAGTGGTCTTTGGGATCGCCCACGATCCGGGTGTCGACGCCGAGCCGCCGCGAGACCTCACGCTCGGGTACGTTCTCCCGGCTATAGTCGGTCCCCTTGCAGTGGACGTCGGGCCGAAGCCGCTCGAGAAGCTCAGCCACGTCGTCGCTCTCGAAGACAACCACCAGGTCGACCCCTTCGAGCGCGGCCACGATCTCGGCGCGCTCGCGTGCGGGAAGGATCGGCCGGCCCACTCCTTTTCTTCGCGCGGTCGAGGCGTCGCCGTTCACTCCCACCACGAGGAAATTTCCCTCCGCGCGCGCCCCCTCGAGGTACCGCACGTGACCCACGTGAAGAAGATCGAAGTGCCCGTTCGCGAGAACGACCCGCTTCCCCTCCTCTCGGGCACTCCGGACCAGGCTTTCGGCCCGTTCGAGCGAGACGAACTCCCCCATCGACGACCTCAGGCGGTCCGGTCCGACTCGACCGCCCGCTGAAGCTCTTCCCGGGAGACCGTCGCCGTTCCCCGTTTCATCACCACGATCCCCCCGGCGTAGTTCGCGAGAAGCGCCGCCTCGTAGAACGACGCTCCCGCGCCAAGCGCGAGAGTGTAGGCGCTGATGACCGCATCCCCCGCTCCGGTCACATCCGTGACCTGGTCGCTTCCGTAGATGGGAAGAACGCGCGTGGGCCGGCGGTGCTCGAAGAGCGCCATGCCGTCGCTTCCGCGAGTCACGAGGAGAGAGCGCAGCCGGAGCTTGTGGAGGAGCTTCCGGCCCGACTTTTCGAGCGTCGTCTGGTCGTGCCCGATGCGGACGCCAAGAGCCGCCTCGACCTCCGGCTCGTTCGGCGTGGCCGAGGTAAAGCCGCTGAAATCGCAGACCGATCGACGCGAGTCGAGGACCGCGGTCTTCCGGAGCGACGCCGCGCGCCGCGCGAGAGAGTTCCCGAGCTCCTTGGTGACGAGGCCGTAGTCGTAGTCCGAGACCATGACCGCACCCGCTTCCGGAAGTAGATCCTTGATGGCCGCGTTCAGACGAAGGTCGAGCTCCCGTTTCGCGGGAACGCGTGTCTTTCGGTCGATGCGAACCACCTGCTGCTTCGCCGAGTGCGGCCCTCCGGCGAGAATCCGGGTCTTCCTCGGGGTCGTGAAGCCGCGCACCGACTGGACACCGGAGAGGTCGACCTTCGCCTTCCCGAGCTGCGAACGAAGCTCCCTTCCCGCGGAATCCTCACCCACGATCCCGACGGCGAAGACGCGCCCGCCGAGAGCGGCGATGTTGTTCACGGCGTTCGCCCCCCCGCCGGGCACGATGTGGCTTTCGTCGTAGTCGAGGATCAGAACCGGAGCCTCGCGGCTCACTCGGGAGATCTGCCCGACGATGTACTCGTCGGCGACGAGGTCGACGACGGCAAGGACCTTCACCCGGGGGAAGGACTCGATGAGCGAGAGGAGACGATCTGCGGAGGGCTCGGAGCTCAATCGAGGGCTTCCTTCAATGCCGCGGGGCCCACCCCCGCGGCTCTCGCTGCGCGACTCGCTCGATGTTTCACGGCTGACTCGCTCGCGCTGCGCTCGGGCTGAGGGCTCCCCATAAAATGTCGCAGACGGCGCGGTGGAGGTTCGCGGCGATGAGGTCCGGTTGGCGCGGCCAGCTCTGCGCCTCGTAGGCCAGGTTCCCCTCTCCATCCCCGCTCCGAACCAGCGCCGCTCGCGCGCCGACGCTCCAGGCCGTCTCCAGATCGCTCCGGTTGTCGCCGACCATCCACGATCGCGAAAGGTCGCAGCCGAGCTCCTTTTCCGCGCGCAGCAGCATCCCCGGCTTCGGCTTCCGGCACTCGCAACTCTCGTCGGGCCGGTGGGGGCAGTAGTAGATCCCGTCGAGGGCGGTTCCCGCCGCCTCGAGAAGCCGCTGAAAATCTCCGTGGACGCCCCGCAACATCTCTTCCGAGAAATACCCCCGACCGACCCCGGATTGGTTGGTGATCATGACCGCGAGGAACCCTTCATCCCGAATCGCGCGGATCGCCTCGGCTGTCCACGGGAAGAGCCGGAACCGGCTCGGATGGTTCACGTAACCGACTCCCTCGTTGAGGGTGCCGTCGCGATCGAGAAATATCGCGGGCTTGCCCGTCACGAGAGCCGTGCCTCCACCGGAGCGAGGCCCATCGCCTCTTCGTAGACCCGCGAAACCCCGACTCTTTCCATGCAGCGATGGTCGATCGGGCAGTCGCGGTAGAGGCAGGGGCTGCACTCGACGGGCTCGCGCACGAACTTCGCCCTGGGCCCGAGGGGTCCGGTCTCACGGGGGTCGGTCGGCCCGAAGACCGCGAGCGTCGGAACCCCGAGGGCGGCCGCGAGGTGCATCGGCCCGGAGTCGTTGGCGAGGAAGAGCGAAAGCTCGGAGAGGACGCCGATGAGCTCGCCGAGCGAGGTCTTTCCCTGGAGCATGAGGGGAGGCGCTTTGAGTGCGGCCTCGACTTCGCGCGCGAAAGCGCTCTCGGACGCGCCTCCGAGGATCACGACGCGCGCGCCCATCGAGGCCGCGAGCTTTTCCATTACCTCGCCGAAGCGGGCAGCGCTCCAGATCTTCGCGCGGCTTCCGGTGGCGCCGGGGTGGACTCCGATAAGACTCGCTCGTCCGTCCCATCCTTCGCGCTCGAGGAGCGCTCGCGCGCGCTCCCTCTCCCCGTCATTCGCTTTCACGCTCACGTCCGGAGTCGACGCGCGAAACCCGAGGCCGCTCATGAGCTCGAGGTAGTAGTACGCCTGATGCCGGCCGAAGGGACGCGGAGCCGGTGGCACTTTTCGTGTGAGAAGAAACCCTCGGCCCTCCGTGGCATACCCCCAGCGCTCGGGGATTCCAGCGAGACGCGCGAGAGCGGCGGCACGGAAGGCATTTGGAAGAAGAAGGCCGGCGTCGAATCCCTCGGAGCGGATCCGCCGCGCGGCGGTTCGAAGGCCCGAGAGTCCGCGGTCGGACCCGCGAGGATCGTAGGCTAGAGTGGCGTCGACTTCGCCGACGCCTTCGTAGAGCTCGGCGAGCGACGGCCGCGTGAGGGCGACGATGCGCGCCTCGGGGCGCTCCCGTCTCAACACCCGCACCGCGCCGAGAGACATCACGGCGTCGCCGATCCAGCTCGGAGCAAAGACCAGAATCGACTCGTGCCGTTCCGACTCGTTGGGCTGAATCTCAGGCGCCAGGTTTACCAACGAGCTCGAGTTCTTCCGATGCATTTGTTAGCACCTAACAGTTGGAACGGCACTCGCGGCTCACGTGAGAGCCGCCTCCCCGACACTTTTTGACTTGGCCGGCTCGGCCTCCCGTGAACGAAGTGAAGTTTCTTTCTCCGGAGGCCTCGTGCGCCACCTCCGATGCATCCAGAGCCAGCAGTCGGGCGCCTTCCGGATGTGGGTCTCCTGGATGCTCGCGAGCTTCTGCGTGATGGCGGCTACGGCGGCGTCGCGATCGAGATCTCGATAGGGCTCGAAGTCGATGGGGCTCTCGTAGACTGCGCGATAGCGTCCTCCGGGAAGGGGATAGCAGAACGCGGGAAGGAGCGCCGCCCCGGTCTTCAGCGCGAACCAGGTCGCGATCGGGGTCGTGGCCGCTTTCTGCCCGAAGAAGTCGACGAAGACCGCGTCCTGGAGATGGACGTTCTGGTCGGTGACGATGGCGACGGTCTCGCCGTCCCGCATCAGCTCCCGCATCTGGCCCAGGGCGCGATTCTTGTAGACGACCTCGTTGCCCGAGATTCTCCGGATCTCCTCGAGCCACCGGTTGAGGTAGGGATTGTCCTGCTCCCGCGCCACGACGTGGAGTTTTCCCAGACGGTAGCCATGGGCCACCCCGTGGAGCTCCCAGTTTCCGAAGTGGGCCGCGACCAGGATGACGCCCTTGCCGCGGCGCCGGGCCTCTTCGAGGCGCTCGACCCCCTCGAACTCGAACCGGGGCTCGAGATCCGCCCAGGTGGGACGGCCGAGGGTGATCATCTCGAAGAGCATGGCCCCGAAATGCCGGAACGCGCCCTCGGCGATCGCCTTCTTCTCCGCGGCGCTCTTTTCGTCGCCGAACGCCATATCCACGTTCGCGAGCGTGATCTTCCGGTGGCGGGCGTCGAGCGCGTAGACGAGACTTCCCAGGGAGCGTCCGATCGCAAGCCGCGCGGCGTGGGGAAGACATCTCGCCGTGGCGCCGGCGGCGCGGGTGAGGAGATACTCAGCGAAGTGTTTCATCGGTGCAGGGCTCAACCCAAACATGAAAGAATAACACCGAAGTCGGGATGGGGAAAAAGCGGCGTCACCACGGAAGGCGGTCGAGAAGGCCTCTCAACGCCTTTCGGTCGAGGATCTCGGTCTCGATTCGAATCACGTAAAGGGGAATCGCGTCGAGTGCGAACGCCATTTTCGTCGCATCCTTCCCCGTAGTGAGAAGGGCTACGGCCCCGTTCCTCTTCGCCTCTTCCGCGAGAGCCTTCACTTCCGCCGGGTCCCACCAGTGGTGATCGCGGCGCGTGGCGGTGAAGACAACCTCAGCCGGGACCGATTCCAGGACCTTCTCCGGACGCGCGACGCCCAGGAGCACGCCCACCGGGCGACCCCGAAAGCTCTCGGGCCCAAGCGCCTCCGAACCGTCCAGGTGAGCGAAGCCCACCAGCCGATTGCGGGTGCGGATCGTGGGAAGCTCCGGCCTCGCGCGGGCTACGAGTCGGCTCAGCTCCTCGCTCGGAGCGTCCTCGCTCCATCGCGTCCAGACGACGGCATGAGCGCGAGAGAGATTCTCGAGCGGCTCGCGAAGCCTCCCGCGCGGAAGGAGCCGCAGACTCGAAACCGGCTCGCGCGCGTCGAAGCACACGAGGTCGAGGTCGCGGCGGAGCCGCCGGTGCTGGAACCCGTCGTCGAGCAGGAGCACGTGCGAGCCGAGCCGCTCGAGGAGCTCTCGACCGACGGCGGCGCGGTCCGGCCCGACGGCGACGGCGAGGCCGGGAACTCCGCGTGCCAACTCGAGAGGCTCGTCGCCTGAGTCCTCGGCCGAAGCGAGAATGCGGTTTCCATCGGAGACCAGAACGAAGCCGGATTGGGACCGCCGGCCGTAGCCGCGGGACAACACGGCGACGGGCTCGCCCCGGCCGAGGAGCTCTCGCGCGAGAGCCGCCACGAACGGAGTCTTGCCGCTTCCCCCGACGGTGAGGTTCCCTACGCTCACAACCTTTGCCGGAAGCCTCGTCGAAGCCTTGGGGTTACGGTCATAGTGCCGGTTCCGAAGGGAAACTCCGACTCCATAGAGCCACGAGAGCGGAGCGGTCACAACCCTCACGAAAGGAGTTCCTTCAACGCCGAGACCGTACGATTCGCAGCCCCGCGATTCTCGGCCACGACGGCCTCTGCTTTTCTCGAGAGCTCCTGGCATCGTTCCGGGCGCGCGAGGAGATCGCGCAGGGCGCTCTCGAGCTCCGCCTCGTCCCTCACCTGGATGGCGGCCTCGGCGTCGAGAAAGATCCGCGCGACGTCCGCGAAGTTCTGCATGTGGGGGCCGAAGAGGACCGGCTTTCCCCACGAAGCGGGCTCGATGATGTTGTGCCCGCCCCAGCTCGCCAGGCTTCCGCCGACGAAGGCGTAGTCCGCTTCGGCGTAGACCGATGCGAGCTCCCCGAGCGTATCAAGAAGGAGCACATCGGCGTCCTCCACGCTTTCCCCGCAGGAGCGCCTCGCGACCCGGAGACCGCGCGAGGAGGCGAGCTCCCAAATCGCCTCGAACCGGGGGACGTGCCGCGGGGCAATGACGAGGAAGAGATCGGGCGCCGCGATCCGCAGGCGCTCGAAGACCGAGAAGACGATCCGTTCCTCGGGGTCGAGCGTGCTTCCCGCGACGAGGATGCGGCGGCCCTTCGGAGTTACGCGCGCCGAAGGCGGCGTGGCTCCGTCCGGGGCGGCATCGAACTTCAGGCTGCCGACGACGCGGATAGACGAAGGAGCGGCGCCGATCTCTGCGATCCTCCGGGCGTACGTCTCGCTCTGCATGAGGACGCGATCGATCTCCTTCAGGTAGCGTTTCAAGAAGAACCGGATTCGGAGGTAGCCGGGAAACGACCGGTCGGAGATTCTCCCGTTCACGAGGAGGGTGAGGGCGCCGGTGATTCGCGCCTCACGGAGGAGGTTCGGCCAGATCTCGGTCTCGATGACGACGAGCGCGCTCGGCCGAACGCGAGCCATCATCTTCCGCAAGACGAACGACAGGTCGAAGGGGCAGTAGAAGAGGTCGTCAATCCCCGAAAGCCTCTCCTCGGCGACCTTGCGTCCGGTGGGAGTCGTGACCGAGAGAGCGATCCTGGTGCCGGGAAACGCCTCTCGCAGATGGGGGACGAGGATGCCGGCCGCAACGGCCTCCCCGACAGAGACCGCGTGGATCCAGATCGAGCGCTCACCCCCGGGGTTGACCCTCGCTCCGATGAAGCGCTCGAGAAGACTCGCCCCGAACCCCGGCTCCCGCAAGCTCCGATAGAGGAAGTAGGGTGCCGAAAGGACGAGGACGCACCCATAGAGGAGGCTGTACAGGAGGTACATGAGCCGCTATTCGAGGAAGAGAATACTTGAAATTCTGGTGTAAGAAAGGGGATAGGGAGATGGAGGGGATGTGGAGATAGAAATCATGGTTCGGACCGGCCGGTGACTGCTTCTGCGTCGCAATGCACGGGAATCGCGACGCTCAAACCCGATCGCTCCCCTGCCTCCGATCATCTCCCCATCTCCTCCTATCCCCACATCCCCCTTCTTACACTCCGTCTTCGGGTCGTCTTGACGCTCCGGACGACGGGGGCCTATACTCGGTCGCCGGCCCGCGCCCGCGTGTTTCCGCTTTCCTCGAAAGGGAGTCCTCGATGGGAATCAAGGTTGGGATCAATGGATTCGGACGCATTGGACGAAACGTGTTTCGCGCGTCGATTCATGACGCGGAAATCGATATCGTCGCCGCGAACGACGTGACCGACGCCAAGACTCTCGCGCATCTTCTCAAGTACGACTCGGTCCTGGGGAACCTCAAGGAGAACGTGCGAGCCGAGGGAGACACCATCATCGCCGGCGAGGAGAGGTTCAAGGTCCTGAAAGAGAAGGACCCGGCGAACCTTCCCTGGAAGGCCCTCGGGGTCGATATCGTCATCGAGTCGACCGGTCTCTTCACCAAGAGAGACGATGCCGCCAAGCACATCACCGCCGGCGCCAAGAAGGTCATCATCTCCGCTCCCGCCAAGGGCGAGGACATCACGCTCGTCATAGGCGTCAACGACGACAAGTACGATCCCTTGAAGCACCATGTCCTTTCGAACGCGTCCTGCACCACGAACTGCCTCGCCCCGATCGTCATGGTCCTGCACCAGGAGTTCGGGCTGAAGAAGGGCATCATGACCACGGTACACTCCTACACCAACGACCAGAAGCTCCTGGATCTGCCCCACTCGGACCTGAGGCGGGCGAGGGCGGCGGCGCTCTCGATGATCCCGACCACCACCGGAGCCGCCATCGCCGTCACCAAGGTGCTCCCCGAGCTCGAGGGACGGCTCGACGGAATCTCGGTGCGGGTCCCGACCCCGAACGTCTCCTTGACCGACTTGACCGCCTGGCTCGACAACAAAGTAACGGCTGCGGACGTGAACCGAGCGTTCGAGAACGCCGCCAAGGGGAGCCTCGCGGGAATCCTCGCCGTCTCGCACGCGGATCTGGTCTCGTGCGATTTCCGAGGCAATCCCCACTCCTCCATCGTCGACGCTCCGTTCACCAAGGTGGTGGACGGCGATGCGGTGAAGGTCCTCTCCTGGTACGACAACGAATGGGCCTTCTCTTGCCGGGTGATCGATCTCATTCACCGAATGGCCGACCGAGGCCTGTAGCGGCCTTTCGCCGCGAAAGCTGCGGAGGATGGCCGACATCAAGGTCCTCTATATAGAGGACGACCCCGCGCAACGGAGCTCACTCGCGGCGAGCCTCAGAGAGCGGGGCTTCGGCGTGGTCGAAGCCGCTTCGGGCGACGAGGGCCTGAGCCTTCTCTCCGACGACACCGGCGTCGTCCTCTGCGATCTCAACATGCCGGGAATGGACGGACTCGAGGTCCTCCGCCGGGTTCAGCGCCGGAACCCCGACGTTCCGTTCATTCTCCTGACCGCCCATCCGTCGATTCCGCTCGCGGTTTCGGCCATCGTCGAAGGCGCGCAGCGGTTCCTCATCAAGCCCGTGAGCCTGGAGGAGATGGAGATCAGCATCCACCAGGCGATCGAGTTCGCCCGGCTCCAGCGCTGGCAGCGCGAGGCCGAGGAGCAGCTCCTCCGGCTGGTGGAGGCGGTCCCCGTCCCCTACATCATCAGCCGGCTCCGGGACGGCAAGATCCTCTACGCCAACAAGCACATGGCCGAGCTCGTGGGCCTCACCCCGGACGAGATGAAGAACCACAAGACCGTGGACTTCTACTACGACCCCGAGAAGCGACTCGAAGTCCTGGAGCGGCTGAAGCGCGACGGATTCGTCACCGACATGGAAGTGAGGGTGAAGCGCGCGGACGGCTCGCCGATGTGGATGGTGTTCTCTCTCGCGAGCTCCGAGATGGCGGGAGAGAAGGTCGCCCTCGGGGGCTTGCTCGACATCACCCGCCGAAAAGACGTCGAGGACCGGCTTCATCTCTATCAAGAGATATTCAAGCACTCGATCGACGGCATCATGGTGATCGACAAGGAGGGGCGAATCCTCGAGCGCAATCCGGCGCACGAGCGACGCACCGGCTTCACCGACGAGGACTTGAAAGGCAAGACGGTGTTCGATTTGATCACCCCCGAGAAGGCCGCCGAGGTGCGCGCGGCGATGGAGAAAGAAGGAGGCTTCACCGGCGAGCTCGAGGGCGTCTCCAAGGATGGCGAGCGGATCCCGGCCCTGGTGAGCGTCTTCCCCATCCACGACAAGCTGGGGAGGCTCGACCTCTTCGTGAGCATGGGACGCGACATCACCGCCATCAAGAGAGCCTTGACCGACCTCGCCGAAACCAATCGCGAGCTGAGGCAGACCCAGGCCCAACTGGTCCAATCGGAGAAGATGGCCTCTCTCGGGGGGCTGGTCGCGGGCATCGCCCACGAGATCAATACCCCGGTCGGCGCCATGACCAGCATGCACGACACCCTCATGCGGGCGATCGCGAAGCTGAAAGAGCATTTGAAGGAAACGAGCCCCGAGGCTTTCGAAACCGATGAGAGACTGAAGTCGCTGTTCGGGATGATCGACGAGTCGAACCAGGTCATCCGATCGGGCGCCTCGCGGGTGGCGGAGATCGTGAGGCGGCTTCGGAGCTTCGCGCGGCTCGACGA
>Ga0214473_10008197_pt1 | contig 12368 bp, 6 predicted proteins | sample RVTome_7_FD_203509 | JGI IMG/M metagenome (GOLD analysis project Ga0214473, IMG submission 203509) | Soil microbial communities from uranium-contaminated site in the Upper Colorado River Basin, Wyoming, United States - RVT98D197 | ecosystem: Environmental > Terrestrial > Soil > Contaminated >... | reverse complement strand
ATCGGCGAGCTGCTGTCGTCGGTCTACGAGGCCGACTACGCGGCGATCCCCGACGTGGCCGCGGAGCCGGAGGAGCGCTACGCGACCCTCGAGGAGCTGGTCGGCGAGATCAAGGTCCTGGAGAAGCAGATGCGCGAGGCGGCCAAGGCCCTCGAGTTCGAGAGAGCGGCGGACCTGCGGGACCGGATCAAGACCCTGCGCGCGCGGGAGTTCGGGTTGAAGTAGGCGCACGGTCTGGTCGTCTCCCTCGGCGGCCGCTCGCCCTTCGGCGGTGAAGCCGTGGTCGCGGAGGCCGATCGCGGCTGAGCGCCGGGCGCGGAGCCGGGTGCTAGAATCCCCACCATCGTGCGAACGGTCGCGATCCTGGGCGCGGGCGAGCTGGGGGCGACCCTCGCCCGGAAGCTGGCGGAGGCGGAGCGCGCGCGCCGCGTGTTCCTGGTCGATCCCGAGACGGGCAAGGCCAAGGGCAAGGCCCTCGACATCCTGCAGGCCGGGCCGGTGGAGGGTTACGACACCCGCGTCGAGGGTTGCGCCGACCTGGACGGGGTCGAAGATCCGGACGCGGTGGTCGTAGCCGATTCGCCCGACCTGGAGCCTCAGCTGCTCTCGGTGGTCCGGGCGCTGGCGGTGGCGAAGGCGGTGGTCCCGCGGGTCGGGAACGGCGTCTTGCTCGTGGCGAATGCCCATGCCCCGAGCCTCGTCGAGGCCGCGGTTCGGGCCGGCCTGCCGAGGGACCGCGTGCTCGGCAGCTCCCCGGTCGCGTACGCGGGCGCTCTCCGGCGGCGCCTCGCCGCCGCGGTGGAGGCGGAGCCCGGCGAGGTCTCGGTCTCGCTCTTCGGCCTCCCGCCCCAGCACCTGATCGCGCCCCCGGCTTCGGCCACCGTCGGCGGCGTGCCCATCGAGCGGCTCTCGAGCACGGCCGTGCGCCGCGCGCTCGAGGACCTGCGCCGCCGCATCCCGGGGCCCGTGGCCCTGGCCGCCGCCGCCGCGCGCGTCCTGGGGGCGCTCGCCGGCTCGCGGGGTACCGTGCTGCCGGTGGTGGCGCTGCTGGACGGCGAGTACGGTCATCGGGGCGTGGCGCTCGCCGTGCCCGCCCGCCTCGGGCGGGGGAGCGTGCAGTCGGTGATCGAGGTGGCGCTCGATCCGGTGGACCGGGTGGCCTTCGACAACGCCGCCCAGCGGCGCTTCGAGGGGGAGGGCGCATGACGAACAGCGAGCCGGCGGCGGGATCTTCGATCGGGCTCCTGGAGACCAGCTCCATCGCCCGGGGGATCGAGGCCGCCGACGCCATGCTCAAGAAGGCGGCGGTGGAGCTGCTGCTGACCACGATCGTCCCCCGGGGCAAGTACTTGATCATGATCGGGGGCTTCCTCGCCGACGTGGAGTCGTCCATGCGCGCGGGCATCGAGACCGCGGGCAACACCGTGCTCGACCACTTCACGATCCAGAACGTCCACGCCCAGCTCCCCGCCGCCATCAAGGGCCGCGTCAAGGTGGAGGCGATCGAGGCGGTGGGGCTCATCGAGACGAAGGAGGTGGCCTCGGCGATCTACGCCGGCGATGCCGCGGCCAAGGCGGCGGCGGTGACGCTGATCGAAGCGCGGAACCAGCCGGGGGGGAAGGGGTTGCTGGTTCTCACCGGCGAGGTGGGGGCGGTGCGGGCGGCGATGGCGGCCGGCGTCGCCACCGTGAGGAAGGAGGGCATGCTGATCTCCGAGGTAGTGATCCCCTTCGCGCACAAAGCGCTGCTTGGAAGCCTCACCTAGGAGCGCGAGAGCGGCTGGTCGAGGGAGTGTCGAGAGTGGAAGCTAGGGAAGGCATGTTCTCCCTCGACGAGGCCTTCGCGCATTGCGAGACCCGGGCGCGCTCGCACTACGAGAACTTTCCGGTGGGCCTGTTCGTGCCGAAGCCGAAGCGGCCCTACGTCCACGCCCTCTACGCCTTCGCCCGCGCCGCCGACGACTTCGCGGACGAGCCGCGGTACGAAGGGATGCGCCGGCAGAAGCTGGCGGAGTGGGAGGAGCGGCTTCACGCCGCCTACCGGGGCGAGGCCGAGGACCCGATCTTCCTCGCCCTGGGGGAGACGGTGAGACGGTTGTCGATACCCAAGGAGCTGCTCCTCGACCTTCTCTCCGCCTTCCGCCAGGACACGGAGAAGAGCCGGTACGAGAGCTGGGAGGAGCTGCTCGACTACTGCCGCCGCTCCGCCGACCCCGTGGGCCGGCTGATCCTGCTCGTCTTCGAGTACCCGGACCCCGAGCTGCTGCCGCTGTCGGACGCGATCTGCACCGGCCTCCAGCTCGCCAACCACTGGCAGGACGTGGCGGTGGACCTGCGGCGAGACCGGGTCTACGTCCCGCGGGAGCTGCTTGCCCGTTTCGGGCTGGGGGAGTGGGACTTGAGCGCCGGCCGCGCCGACGAGCGCTTCCGGGCCCTCATGGCCGAGCTGGTGGCGCGCGCGCGGGGCTTCTTCGAGCGCGGCCGTCCCCTCTGCGACCGGGTGGGGGCCGACCTGCGCTTCGAGATGCGGCTCACCTGGCTCGGGGGCTCGCGGATCCTTGACCGGATCGAGGCCGCGGGCTACGACGTGTTCCGGAGGAGGCCGCGTCACGGCCTGCTCGACAAGCTCGGCCTCGCCTGGCGCGCCTGGCGCTGGCCGGCGCGGGCGGCATGAGCGAGACCGCGTCCGCCCGGCTCACGCGCCAGAGCGGCAGCAGCTTCTACTACGCCTTCCGCTTCCTCTCGCGGGAGAAGCGCAAGGCGATCTACGCCCTCTACTCCTTCTGCCGGGTGGTGGACGATTGCGTGGACGAGGAAGGGGGCGAGGGCGAGGCGGGCCTCGCGCGCTGGTTGGAGGAGGTGCGGCGCTGCTACGCGGGCGAGCCCCGCACCGAGCTGGGACGCGAGCTGGCGGCGGCGCTCGCGGAGTTCCCGATACCGCGCGCGTGCTTCGAGGACATCGTGGCCGGATGCCGCATGGACTTGAGCGTGAGCCGGTACGCCCGCTTCGACGACCTGCGCGTGTACTGCGAGCGCGTGGCCGGGGCCGTGGGGCTGGCCGCCATCGAGATCTTCGGCTACGAGAACCCGGCGACACGCCAGTACGCGATCGAGCTGGGGGTGGCGCTCCAGCTCACGAACATCCTCCGTGACGTCGCCGTGGACGCCGCCCGGGGGCGTCTGTACCTGCCCCTCGAAGACCTGGCCCGCTTCGGTCTCGCCGAGGATCAGGTGCGGGCGGTGGTCCTCTCCCGCGCGCCGCGGCCCCCGGGGATGTCGGAGCTGCTCGCCTTCGAGGCGGAGCGGGCGCGGGAGCAGTTCTCTCTCTCGCGGGAGCGGCTCCCGAAAGAGGACCGGCGCTCGATGCTGTCGGCCGAGATCATGGCCGCGGTCTACCGCGCGCTGCTGGAGGAGATCGATCGCCGCGGCTTTCCGATGGGCGGGCCCCGCGCCCAGCTCTCGCGGCCACGCAAGGCCTGGATCGCCCTCCGCACCGTGCCCCGCGTCTACTGGGGCGCATGAGGGTCGTCGTCGTGGGGGGCGGCTTCGCGGGCATGGCCGCCGCCATCGCCCTCCAGGAGCGCCGGCACCAGGTCACGCTGCTCGAGCGTCGCGGGATCCTGGGCGGCCGCGCCACCTCCGTCCCCGACGCCGTCACCGGAGAGGATGTGGACAACGGCACGCACCTGATGATCGGGGCTTACGTCGAGACGCTGGACCTCGTGCGCCGCGCGAGCGCGTCCGACGTGCTGGTCACCCAGGACCGCCTGCGCATCGACTACGTGGACGAGCGCGGGAAGACCGCCCTCGACTGCCCTCCGCTGGCCGCCCCCCTGCACTTGCTGGCCGGCTTGCTGTCGCTCCGCCTGCCCTGGAAGGCGCGGCTGCAGGCGGTCCGGCTCGGGCTCGCGGTCCGCTTCGGGCGGGCCCCGGTGGGCCTCACGCTCGCGGAGTATTTTCACCGGACCGGCCAAGGCGAGGAGGTGCGCCGGCTGCTGTGGGACCCGCTGGCCCTCGCCATCCTCAACGAGAGCCCCGAGCGGGCGGCGGCGGTGCTGTTCCATCGCGTGTACCGGGAGGCGTTCCTGCGCTCGGCGCGCGCGTCCTGCCTCGTGTTCCTGCGGCGGGGCTACGGCGAGCTGCACGCGCGGCTGGCCCGTTATCTCGAGGGCCGAGGCGGGGTGATTCGCCGCCGCGCCCTCGCCGAGGCGATCGGGATCGCGGAAGGTGCGGTGACGGCCGTGCGCTTCTGGCAGCGGTCCGAGACCCGCGATGAGATCCGAGAGGGCCGGGCGCCCGCGAGCGAGACGCTTCCCGCGGACGCCGTGGTTTCCGCCGTGCCCTGGCACGCGCTGCCGCCGCTGCTGCCGGAGGAGCTGCGGTCGCGGGAGCCCTTCGCCGCCTGCGCCCGCCTGTCCGGGTCCCCAATCGTGTCCATCGAGCTGTGGCTGGACCGCCTCGTCGTCGGTGAGGTGATGGTGGGCCTGCGCGATTCCGAGGTGCAGTGGGTCTTCGACAAGGGGAGGCTGTACGGACGAACGGGGCCGCCGCAGCATCTGGCTTTCATCGTGAGCGCGGCGTACCGGAGCGCTCCGCGCCCGAGCGCCGACCTGGTGGCCTCCGCCCTGGAGGCGCTGCGCCGGTACTTCCCGGCCATGGCCGGAGCGACCCTCATGCGCTCGCTCGTCATGCGCGAGCCGCAGGCCACTTTCACGTGCAGCCCGGAGGCGGAGGCGATTCGGCCCGGGGTGGTGACTCCCGTTCGCGGTCTCTACCTGGCGGGCGACTGGACGGCCACCGGCCTGCCCGCCACGATCGAGGGCGCCGTGCGCAGCGGGCGCCGCGCTGCCGCCGCGGTCGAGACCGCCTCGGCCTGATCGGGCGGCGTCCAAAGCTCGCCACCGGCCGCCGTCCGTCGTGCGTCCGGGAGCCTGCCAGGGCCCCACGGCGTCCCGTCTCGCATCCCATTGAGACACAGCCGGTTGGCTGCGCCGGACCTCGGCCGGGCCCGGGAATGGAACTTGCGTAGGAGCCCCCGAAGTCGTTTTGCCTGGCCGCCCGCCCCGGCCGAGGTGTGGGAGCGACATGATGAGGCGATCGGCCTCCTTCTTCTTCCTGTTCTTCCTGGCCCTGGGCCTGTGCCGTCCCGCGGCGGCCCAGGTGCTCTCCGGCTCATACGTTGGCAATGGCAGCGGCCCGCGGCCGTTCGCCGGCCTCGGGTTCCGCCCCGACGTCGTCGTCATCAAGGCCGACAGCTCCAACTTCCGGGGGGTGATGCGCACCACCACGATGAGCCTGTCCAAGGAGATGGTCAGCTCCATCGCAGCGGCGCCGGGCCTGGTCCTCTCCCTCGACGCCGACGGCTTCACCGTGAGCGGCGACGACCGCGTCAACAAGGGATCGGTCACCTACCACTGGATCGCGTCCAAGGCCGCCGCCGGCGAATCCAAGGTGGGGAGCTACACGGGCAACGGCGCCCCCAACCGCAACCTCGCCGGCCTCGGCTTCCTGCCCGCGCTCGTGGTCGTCATCCCGGAGAGCGCCGACCCGGTCTACTTCCGCTCGACGCCCATGCCGGCCGGGCTGAGCTTCGACCTCGACAACTCCATCGGGGACTCGAACCGGATCCAGGCCCTCCAGGCCGACGGGTTCCAGGTCGGGTCGGACAACGACGTCAACCGCGGCGGCACGACCTACCACTACGCGGCCTGGAAAGCGGTCCCGCGGAAGATGGCGGTGGGCTCCTACGTCGGGCTCGGCAACGACGACCTCTCGATCACCGGCGTGGGCTTTCGCCCGGAGTACGTGGTCGTCAAGCGGGACGGCTTGCTCTCCTCGAGCGCCGCCGCCCACAAGCCCTTTTCGACCGGGCCCTCGACCGACGGCGCGATGGTGTTCAACGCGGGCGCCAACGACTCCGACTGGATCCAGGCCCTCGAGGCGGACGGTTTCGAGGTGGGCAATCACGCGAGGGTCAACAACGGCGGCGACACCTACTACTGGCTGGCGTTCGGGTCGGGATCCGCGACCCTGACCACCGCGCGCGGAGGGCAGACGATCACGGTCGAGACCCAGGCGGTGAAGATGGTGTGGGACGGGGCGGCGGGGGGCGGGCTGCGGCAGTTCTACGCCAAGACGGAGGCGAACCCCCTGGTCAGCCGCGTCGGGACGGACGACAAATACAACCTCTTCACGACATCGGTCTCCGACCAGCCGAACGGCGGTCCCTACTTCCGGGAGAACGACGGGCCGGGCACGCTCGAGCTGCTGGAGGCGACGCCCACGCGCGTGCGCATCCGGCAGAAGTACGACTACGCGGCCTCGATCCACCTCGAGCGGGACTGGACCGCCTACGCGAGCCCTCGCCTGGGCATCAGCGAGGCCCTGGTCTTCGACACCGGGCAGAGCCTGCGGGGCACCACCGGGCTCCGGGCGAAAGGAGAGCCGACGTGTCCGGGGAACACGTTCTATTGCGCGGGGCGCGCCGACCCCACGTCCAGGGTCTGGATCACGACCGACAACTCCACCACCTATTCCGACATGCTGGCCATCCCCTACACCGATCCCTTCTTCGGCCGGTCGGGGGCAGGCGTCCAGTGGGAGACGGCTTTCGAGGACGGGAGCCCGCTCACGCCGAACACGTGGCTGTCGCGGGTTCGGGAGACCACGCGCGTTTCCACCGGCCCCGGGATCGAGACGCGCTTCTATCTCTTCCATCCCCGTCTGGAAGGCCTCACGTCCAGCGGGAGCCAGTGGCAGCCCTACGCCAACGACTATCGCAGCCCCAGCCCACTGACGATCTCGGCCGGGAGCATGTGGGTCGATCCCGCGGAGAGCACCGCGGCCGGTGACGCCTTCAACGAGGCGGAGGCGGCGTACGTGCTGAACCTCGACCCCGTCACCGGCCTCGACTTCTCGATGGACGGCACCGTGTCGAACCCGCGTTTCCGTCCCTTCTTCAAGATCCGGCAGTGGCGCTCGCTGCAAGAGCCCGCGACCGTCACTCTGCAGGGGGCGACGCTCAAGAACGAGCTCGACTATTCGGTGGACGTGAAGCCGATCGCTCACGCGGCGGCCTGCGGCGACGCCGCCTGCGGCGTCAGCCCGGTGACGATGGCCCGCGGCGGCCTGCTCGGGGACCCGCAGGAGTACCTGGCCGACCCCACCCGCAACGGGGGGCTCGCCTTCAGCCCGGGGAGCTACCTCTATCTGGGGGCCGACGCCAGGTTCCGTGGCCTCAACGTCGAGCTGGACACGCCCGGGGCCGGCGCCGTGGACCTCGACTGGGAATACTGGGACGGCGGCTCGTGGGCGAGCCTCGAGAGCATCGGGGGCTTCAACGACCTCTCGGTCCACTTCACCCGGAACGGCGCGATCTTCTGGGGGACCGACCCCGTGGGGTGGGCGCCCCGAGCCGTGGTCGCTGGCGGGCCCAGCCTCTACTACGTCCGGGCGTCGCTCGCGTCCGGGTCGTACTCCCAACCCCCGGTGGAGAGGGTGATCAAGACCGACATCCTGCTCTTCCAGTACTGGGGAGACATCACGACCTCGGGTCGGAGGTTCGTGATGGGGCCGGCGGCCTCGGCCACGCACTACCGGTCGATCGGATTCCGCGTCAACTACGGCACCGGACAGCCGGAGGGATCTCCCACGACGATCACCGCCACCAACGGCTCGACCGTGGTCACGGGCAACGGCACCGCCTGGAGAGGATCCAACCGCGGCCGGGGTGACCGGATCACGATTGACGGCGTGGACTACACGATCTACGCCGTGATCTCGGACACGCAGCTCGAGCTGACCACGCCCTTCACGGACGCGACGGGGTCGGGCAAGTCCTATGTGATCGCGCGGAAGTTCCCGAACCTGCCGGACTGGGCGAACTGCATCAACGGCACGACGGCCTGCCCGGGCGTGGCCTCGGGCAGCCTCGTGAGCGACAACCGCAGCGAGATCGGCATCGCCTACAGCGACGGCACGGACTTCGCGCCCGTCACAATCTCCGGCTCCAGCACCGACGCCACCCACACCATCACGCTCACCGCCGACCATGGGCACCGCCACTACGGCCGGCCCACAGCCGGCGCGACGATCAACAACGCCACGTCCTCTCCCGCAATCCGGGTTCTCGACGACTACGTCACCGTGGAGTGGTTGCGCGTGAAGGGCGGGGCGTGGGGGTCTTCGGACGCCGTCGAGGTCGGCAACCTCGGCGCCCTCAACCGGGTCACGCTCCGCTCACTGCTCCTCCACAACACGTCCGGCAACGGGATCGAGATCACGGGGGACGACACCGTCGCCGACGTGTACAACAACGTCGTCTACGAGGCGGGAGTGGGGATCCTGGTCGGCACCGCCCTCAGCAGCGGCGGCCAGGTCCGCATCCTCAACAACACCGTCTACAGCTGCAACACCGGAGGCGGGGCCAGCGGGATCCGGTCGGTCACGGGAGCGAACCTCACGGTCCGGAACAACATCGCCCACAGCAACACCGGCGGCGACTTCGGCGTGGGAGGGAGCGTGGCGAGCAACAACCTCTCGGGGGATTCGAGCGCCCCCGGTCCCGGCTCGGTCCCCGGCCAGGGCCTGGGGGCGGTGAACTTCGTCGGCGCCGGCACCGGCGACCTCCACATCCAGGCCCCCAGCTCCGCCGACAACGCGGGCGCCGACCTGAGCGCCGTCTTCACCGAGGACGTGGACGGGGGGCTGCGCACGACGCCCTGGGACATCGGCGCGGACGACCTGCCCGCGACCTCGACGGACCTCGCCGTGACCAAGAGCGACGGCCAGCTTACGGCGGTCCCCGGCTCGCCCACCCAGGTCGTCTACACGATCACGGTCTTCAACAACGGCCCGAGCCCGGTCGGCACCCTGACCCTCACCGATCCGGTGCCGCCGGGACTCGTGGGCTGGTCGTTCGATCCCGCTTCGAGCGGCGTCTACACCTCGGGGACGGGCCAGTGGACCTTCGCTCCTACCCTCGACCCCGGACAGAGCGCCTTCGTACGTCTCCGCGGCACCGTGCACCCCTCGGCCCGGGGGACGCTGACCAACACGGCCACGGTGTTCCCGCCCGGCGGCATCGTCGACCCCGTCCCCCAGAACGACTCCGCCACCGACGTCGACACGCTCACGCCGCAAGTCGACGTGTCCCTGCTCATGAACGACTCCCCGGACCCGGCCCTGATCGACGACCAGGTGACCTACACGCTGGACATCGCCAACGCCGGCCCTTCGGAGGCGACGGAGGTGGTCGTGACCGACACGCTGCCGGCGGGAACGGAGCTCGTCTCCGCGGTCCCGACCGCGGGATCGTGCAACTTCGACGCCGGCACGCGCACGGTCGCCTGCGGCCTGGGGAGCCTCGCCGCCTCCGGCAGTGCGAGCGTGACCATCGTCGTGCGGGCGGTGGCGGCGGGCTTCCTGACCAACGTGGCCCGCGTCACCCGCCAGGAGCCCGACACCGCGACCGGAAACGACACCGCCACCGCCGTGACCACGGTCGGCGTCCCGACCGACGGGGTGCGCTTCATCACGGTGACGTCGACCGACGGACAGGACCTCCTCGAGTGGCTCAACCCCAACCTGGGCGCCTCGTATGCGACCACGAAGATCGTCTACAAGAAAGTGACCGGATCGTCGGCCTGCTCTTTCCCGGCCGACGAGAACGACGGGACCGACCTGATGGTGCCGGCGGGGATGTCGGGAGGGCACCACACGTTCCCCCACGGTCCCCTCCCCAACGACAACACGACCTACTGCTATGGAGCCTTCGTCCGCAAGACGGACCTGAGCTTCTCCGGCGGCCACTTCGCGAAGGGGCGGCCCTTCGGCCCTCCCTTCGACCCTTCGGCCGGTGTGGAGTGGGCCTTCGCCACCGGAGCGTCGTCGCTCGCCCCGCCCGGCGTCGGATCGGGCGCCGTCCACGCCACCTCCAACGACAACGCCGTCTACGCGATCGACATGGCCACCGGGACCTGGCCCACGTCGCCCACGGCCTGGAAGCCGGCGGTGATGTCCGGCCCGTCCCAGGGACGCCCCACCACGATCCCGATCGGCGTGCAAGGGGCGGTCCGCGTGATCTTCGTGAGCTCGCAGGATCGCCACGTCTACGCGCTCGACGCCGACACGGGTCAGTTCCTGTGGCCGGTCCCCCCGGACCTCGGGGACCTGGTGCTGGCGGCGCCCTCGGGAATGTTCACGGCGTTCGGCGGCAACCGGAACGAGCTGATGGTCGGAAACCGCAAGCCGGGCGGCAGCACCTTTTACGGTCTGAACGCCGCCTCCGGCACCGTGGCTTGGTCGATCGTGAACAGCGGGTTCCCCGACTTCGGCCAGATCGGTATCATCACCAGCCAGGCCGTCGTGGATTACCCGAGCCGGCGGGCCTATTTCACCAGCTGGGCTCTCGGCGCCTCCCCGCACGACAAGACGGTGTGGTGCCTGGACCTCTCCCCCGCGATCCCGACGGTCCTGTGGGCGAGGGCCCATCCCAACGTCTCCACGAGCCCGACGCTTCGGGGGAACCGCCTCTACGTCGGGACGGGCACCGCCAGCGGCGAGGTGCTCGTGCTCGACGCGAACACCGGCCTCGAGCAGTGGCGCATCACCACGAACGACGGACCGGTCAAGAGCTTCGTCATGACGGACCGCATCGGCGGGCGCGACTTCTTCTTCGCCACCACCGCCACCGTCTGGGCCTACGAAGACGACGGGACGGCGACGCCTCCGGCGGCTCCCCGATGGTCGAACCCTCTCCCCAGCCCTTCCGCCCCCATCCTCTTCCCCGGGGCGGGCCGGCTGTACGTGGGAGGGGGGGACGGCGCGCTGCACGTCCTCGCCACCATGGACGGCGCCGATGCGGCGCCGCCCATCCCGCTCGGCGACCCGATCACCGCCGCCACCGTCGGCGGCCCGACCATCGACATACGCGGGAACCGCATCTACGTCGGCACCGAAGCGGGCGTCGTCTACAAGGTCCAGGTCCCATGACCCCCTTCTCGCGCGGCACGCGGGACCCTGTCCGGAAACGGGCCGTCAGCCGGGCCCGACCGCCCCGGAATCTCCCGAACATGCTGAGCTCCCAGGGCATCGGCCACACGGCGGGTGTGGCAGGGCCCTTGCTCCCAAGCCTCTCTTGGAGCGAGGTGCCGATGCGGCTTGTCACGTGGTTGAAAGGCGGGGTCGATCGGGAGGTCGTCCCTGCCCGGCCTCACCGGGGGAACTCCCGGTTGCGCTCCGCGGCCGCTGCCATCCTGGGAACGCTCGTGGCCGGGTCCATCGCTCCTTCGGCGGCCCATGCCGCGGGCTACGTCAAGTCGGTCGAGTACGTCGAGGTCACCCTGGCCAGCGGCGTGGGCTCGGTGTCGAGGGACCTCAACAAGGGGCAGAACGTCGCATCCTGCGTCCCGTTCGCGAGCGCGATGGTGAGCGGGACCAGCTCCGAGTACCGGAACGCGTTCACGGACGTCTCCTTCCAGGCCGGGCCCGCTCGCGTGACGGTGCAGCGCAGCGGCACGACCGGAACGGTAAGCGTGGGCGTTTTCGTGGTCGAGTTCGATCCCGCCTTCGTCAACGTGCACCAGGCGGCATTCACGGTCAACTCCGGAGTCGGCTCGAGCAACGTGCCCATCCCTACCGTCAACCTCGCCAAGGCCGCCCTGGTCTTCTACTATCGGTACAACGCCGCGTCCAATACTCGGAGCGATTTCGCCCTGGCGGGACGCATCTCCTCGGACACTCAGCTCAGCTTCCAGCGTGACACGTCGTCAGGAGCGATCAACGGGCACTACTACGTTTTCGAAGCCCTGAACAGCGAGTTCTCCGTGCAGCCCGTGAGCTTGGGCATCGCGGCGAACAACCCCAGCAACACCGCCCCCATCACCGCCGTGGACACGACCCGGACGCTGGTGCTCGCTTCCTATCGGACGGGGTACTCCGGGAGCGACCCCGAGGACGGGCAGGTCGGCGTCTACTTGAGCGGGGCCACGCTCCTCAAGGCCGAACGACAGTTCCAGACCGGTGGCGGCAACGCGATCTCGGACATCCGGGCCTTCGTCGTCGAGCTGGGCGGCGACGTCCGCGTTCAGCGCGGCAGCTTGAGCTACGCGGACGCCGACGCGCAGAAGACCGCCACGGTCGGCGCCGTGAACATCCCCTTCGCCATGGTCTGGAACGGCGTCGGCCCTGGGCCCGGCCCCATCCAGAGCGAGGCGAACACGCTCGGGGACGGCGAGAGCGGGTTCCAGCGGCTGAAGTTCGCCGGCGCCGGCACCGTCCAGGGTGATCGCACCGTCGGCGCGTGCACGACCGACTGCGCGGGCGTCGGCCGCTTCGAGGTCCTCGAGTGGCAGACGCTGGCGGAGGAG
>Ga0214473_10008196_pt1 | contig 12369 bp, 13 predicted proteins | sample RVTome_7_FD_203509 | JGI IMG/M metagenome (GOLD analysis project Ga0214473, IMG submission 203509) | Soil microbial communities from uranium-contaminated site in the Upper Colorado River Basin, Wyoming, United States - RVT98D197 | ecosystem: Environmental > Terrestrial > Soil > Contaminated >... | reverse complement strand
GAGTTCACGATCCTGGCGGCGCCCGGCCTCGTCGCGTGGGCGGTGGCGGCGATGCTCGTCCTCGTCGTCTGGAACTTCCGCTACCTCCCGCGGGCGCTCCCCGTGGCGGTTTCGATGGGCGCGTTCGCCGTTCTCGTGGCGGTGGCGGCGGGGATGTTCGCGCTCCAAGTCCTCGGGCTCTCGGGAACGCCAAGCGTCACCGTGGCGGTGTTGTCCGGGGCGTTCGTCGGGGTCCAGGGCGGGAGGGCCGCCGTCGACCGGGCCCGGTTTGACTAGCCGCCATCGGAAGGCGGTTGCCGGAGGAAGCTCGCACCTCCACTCCCGGGATGGTCCGCGGGCTTCATGGTCGGGGAACCGATGCGGGAACCGTGCGCCACGAGGTCTACGGGCCTGTGCTGTACGCCGATCCCAAGTCGGCGCAGCGGGCTCGGCGCTTTCGCTCGCAGATAGCGGTCCCCCTGGCGGCACTTGCCGTTGTCGCAGCGATCCTCGTTGCGTTCGTCCTCGTCGTCCCCGAGTTGTCCTTCATTGCGTTGTTCACGCTGCTCGCCGTCGGAATTGGTTCCATGGTCCCCGTGTACGCGTACCTGAACTGGACCGCAACGGTCGACATCCACCAGGACGGGCTGTGCTGTCCGATCCCCACGATGGGGCCCAATGGACGCCGGACGTTCTACCTCCCGTTCGACCGGATGGCGTGGGCGTTCGGGAGAGCGTCGACGCCGCTTCTCGGGATCAAGATCGGGCTGACGTCGGGTGTCGTCCAGGTCATACCCCCGATGGTCATCGGAGACCCGGAGCCGATCCTGGCGGCGCTCCGGGCGCGCGTGCGGATGGTGGACGCGGACCTGGAGGCGGAGGTCACCCTCCGGCGGTTGGAGGGGAGCCCGGGAGCCTACGCGCAACTGTGGTCGGTCCGGCCCGCGAACGGACGGGCGCAGGCGGTCGCGGCGTTGGTGGCGTTCCTCGTTTTGGGCACATCCGCGTTCCTCGCCCTCCCGCCCAGAGCGTTCCGCATGCCCCAGTTCTTTCTCGTCGCGTTTCCGGTCGCGATGCTCGTCATCGCCGCCGGGGGCCTCGCGGCGTGGGTCGCCGAGCGGCGGACCCCGGCGAAGTTCCGCGTGGGAACGTTGTGGGTCTGGAAGGTCCCGGACGACCGGCTCTCGGAACTCCTCTCCCGCTACTTCGCCCTCGATGGCGGCGAAGCCCCGGAGGTCGAGCGCGGGGGCACCCTCCGCCGCCGGCGGACGTACCGGATCCCCGGCGGGCGGGCGGAGCTTTCCGTCACCGGTGGGTACTCGACGGTGTACGGGTCGGCCTACGAGACGCTGGAACTGCGATACCCGGCGGCGGACGAAGGGGGGTTCAACCGGTTCCTCGCCTCGTTCACGCGGTTCGCAATCGAGAACGGCCTGCTCGATGCCCGGGACTGGCGGATCGGGAAGGCGCTCAAGAAGGCCGCGAGGTCTCGATGACGCGTCGGGTTCCGCGTGCACAGCCATGCCGCTCCGCTCTGTCCCGAAACTGTTAAGCACGCCGCGGGGATTCGTCGGCGGGGGAGCGGATGAGGGGAGGACTGGTCGCCGGGGGGATCGTGATGGTCTTCCTCGGCTTCAGCTGGTGGTACGTCCTGTCGGCGGTCGGGCAACTGGCGCCAGGGGTGAACGTCGGGATCCTGGACGCGCTGTGGCTCGTGTGCGTCGTCCCGATCGTGCTCATGGTCATCGGGTCCATGGTGTTCATCGCAGGCCTCGTGGGGAAATCCCAGGCCGAGCTGGACGCGATGCGGGCGGTGGGGCCGCAGGTCGTGTACGTGCAGGCTCCACCGCCACAGCAGGGGTGGCGGCCGCCGCCACCGCCGCCGTAAGGGGTAGAGCGATGTCGTCCAAGGTGTTGCGGGATACGCGCGACCGGGAGCGGTTCCGAGCCGCCCGGGCGGAGTCGGATTCTCGTTGGCTGGCCAGATTCGGCGGGGGAGGGAATACGCAGGAAGTCGGCGGGATGACCGAATTCCAGAACGATTGGCGGAGCGTGGAGACCCGACCAGATTGGCGATTCGCTGTACGCGTTGCGCTCGTCGTGTCCGGCGCCGTCCTCGTGGCCATCGGGTTCGTTCTGATGGCGCAGTACTCCCAGGGATCGGTCGTCCCGCCCATCGCGTGGTCCCTTGCACTTGCGTTCATCGTGCCCGGGTTGATTCTGGCGGCGGCCGGGGCCGCGATTCGGGGGAGGTCCAGGGACTGACGCGGACGGCGTCGAGACCGCAAAGGACCCGGCGGAGCGCCGACAACCGCCAGAGTCCTGTTTCGTTACCCGAGAATACCCGTGGCCACCCATCTCCCTGATATACCCGTAAAACGTCTCACCAATCTTACTTTAACCCACAAGTGATTACGGGGTTACCGCTCCTGTCTGGAGCAGGAATACGAACGACATGAGCGGTTTCGGACATGCCCAGATCGTTGGGTATTCGGAAGACGTGGAGACGGCGGTTGTGAACGAGAAGCCTGCCCTGCGGAAGTTCGGGGCGGACGGGGAGGTCCTGGCGGGGTCGATCCGGACGCTGCGCGACCAGACGCTCGCGCTGAACGCCCAGCAGGAGGAGCTGAAGAAGCAGCTGCGGGAGACGACGCGGCTGTACATGGCGACGCGGAAGCGCCTGTACGTCGTGTCGAGCGGGGCGCACGACACCGTGATGGCGGCGGTCGGGAAGGACACCCCGCGGGCGAAGATCCTGCAGCGCCTGCGGAGCCGCGTGCGCCGGCCGCGGGCGGACGGGGACGAGGTCCCCGCGGTGGCGCGCCCGTAGGCGGCGATGGGGGCTTCGGGCACCGCGATGACCCGCGAGGGGCGGCGAGGCGGTCCCCGGCCCGGATTCTGATTCTGGCGGCGGAAACGGAATGCGCCGCGGTTGCGGCGAATGCCGCCACGCTCGTGGCGGGTCATGCCGCGGTTGCGGCGGCACATCCGATGGTTGTGGCGGTACCCTAGACATCTGCGGCGGCCTTTGCCGTGGTTGTGGCGGCATCTGCCACTGTTGTGGCGCTCTCTGCCACAGGGGCCACGGACTCCTCGGCAGCTGTGGCGAGCATTGCCGCAGGTGCTGTGGCTCGAGTACCGATCGCAGCGATACCCTCCACGTCTTCGGCGATCCCCGCCAAGAGTGCAGCGGGGTCCGTGACGATGAGCTGAGCGATCGACGCCGCCGCCGGTGCGTGGGCAAGGACACCCCGGACGCCGAGGTCCTCGTGCGGATGCGGAGCAAGCTCCACCGCCCGGAGGCGATGGACGAGGTGCCGGCGGTCGTGGTGCCTCGCCCGTGGGAGCGTCCTCCCCGCCGCGGGACCCTCGCCCCGGTCTTCCCATCTTCTCCGGGGTTGGTGGCCTGGGAGTCCGAACTTCACGTCCTGGGATTTCCAATCAGCAGCAACGAGGATGCGAACATCGAGGTCCTGAGAAGTGAGAAGAGCCGTCGGCTTCTCGACGTGTTCAGCCAGGCGTTCGGGGAGCTCTAGGACCGATCGCCTACCCGTTCCTGATGCGCGGGGGGACGCGTTCAGGACACGGTGGGTCCGGAGAACAGGTCGCGGGCTGCCTCTTCCAATCCCTCTTCCGAGACAGGTAGGTTGCCTTCTCGGAGCCATCGGCGGGTGACGACTTTGACAATCTCAGCAGGAGCATCGCGAAGGAGGTCGGAGCCAAACGCCTCCTGAATCCGCACGTGTTGCGGGCCCTGAAACTTGAAGGCATGTCCTCCCCACGTCATGGGCGTCTCTTTGACGTCCAAGAGCATGAAATCGAGACCCATCTCGCCGAAGTACCCTGTCCTGTCGAAGAACAGTCGAGCAAGACGGAGCGTCTCTGCGAGATTCTGTACCAGAGGTAGGAAGCGAAACCCCTCCCGCATTACCAACGAGGCAAAGTGAACTGCGCCCTTCTCTGTGACCCGAACCCGTAGACAAACAGGGTTCTTTTCGTGGTCGAAGCCGACGCTGTCGAACGTTACAGCGTCCTGGGATCGCTGGGGTTCGAACCCCTTCTCTTCGACCAGGGCACCGCTGGGTGTCCGTGCCATCGTCCCGCCAAGCGGTGACTCGTAGGGGAGGTGCGCTAGGATGAATTCGTCCATCTGCTGGGTGAAGGTGCACAAGTGCTCCGGACCGCCAAGAGCAAAGACGCGAATCACTACGGCGAACGCCTGTTCAGGGGTGATCTCCTGGTTCGTCTTACTCCGGAACGTCCCAAACACGTCTGGGGTCCAGCGCATGGCGTCCCTACGCTTTGCCGCTGCGGCATCCCCCCCACGCTGTCGAAGAAGGATCTCGATGGCGGGAAGGTCTGCCCGGACCGACTTGGCCCCCATGCGCAACGGGATGAGGGGCTCACCATCATAGTCCGGGAGATAGTGAGGGGCGTATGGACTCTGACCAACGCGGACGAGCACGAGGCATCTCCCTGACCGCTCCGGCATCTCGATGACTCTGACCTCGGGGTCAATCCGCGGACGAATCCTCGCCGCACATGTGTTCGTGACGCGGTCGGCCAAGCCGCCTTTCAGTGCCACCCCTCTGATAGACTCGAGGGGTTCAGGCCGGCCCTCCTGATCCGCTCGAACGCCGATGACCATGATGCCGCCGGCGACATTGCCAAAGGCGGCTACCGTCTTCGCCAAGTTCTTGCCGTCCGGGAAATCGCTCTTCCAATCGAGGCGCAACCCCTCCGGCTCCTTCGACTGGACGAGCGTCGCCACGTCTTGGAACCCTACCTCGCCAAGCGGCTTGGCGAAGAGAGACATCTTCGCTGGAGAGGGGGAATTGCCCTAAATACCTGCGCGGTCAGGGTGGTCTCTTCTGCGCTGAGTCCGAGGCAAAGGTGTAGATGGTCGACTGACCCAGATCATCCCGGGAACGCGTACGCCATCGTGAGCCGCGACCGCAGCGCGAGGACCTCCTCCTTCACGCCCTTCCCCGCCACGGCCCGCTCCATGAGGTCCGCGATCTCCGCCATCTCCTTCCCCGTCGCCCCGAGCCGCGTGACCTCGTTCGTCCCGATCCGGCACACCGCGTCCACGATCAGGTTGTTCCCCTCCATGGCGGTGGAGAACGCCTGCGGCGTCAGGTGGAACGCCCGCATCAGCCCCGCCTCGTCGAGGTGGACCTGATGGCTCTCCGTGTACCCGTGCTCCCGGAACCGGACCGGGAAGCCGTGCGCGTCGAGCGCCGCCGCCAACGCCTTCGCGTTCTTCACGACCTGCGCGGCGTACGCCGCCCCGAACTCCTTGTGCTCCGCGAGCGCCTGCGCGACCCCGGCGACGCGGTTCCAATGGACGTTGTCGAACAGCCGCCAGAGCGTGTTCCGAATCGCCTCCGCCCAGAGCTCGTCGTCGTCCGTCAGGAACAGCCCGCCCTGCGGGCCGAACAGGGACTTGTGTGTGCTCCCGACGAGGACGTCCGCGCCCTCCGGCAGCGGCCGCTGGAACGCCCCGCCGGCGACCAGCCCGAGGACGTGCGACCCGTCGTACCCGATCCGCGCGCGGGCGTCGTCCGCCGCCTCCCGCAGCGCCGCCAAATCGTACGGGAACAGGAGGAAGCTCTGCCCGAGCACGACGAGGCGGGGCTTGAACCGCCGGATCCGCCGCGCCGCGTCGGCGGTGTCCACCCGCCACGCGTCCTCGCGGAACGGCAGGACGTCGACCTTCAGGTCGAGCCCGAGGACGTCCGGGATGTACTCGGGCATGTACCCGTCGTAGCCGCCGTGCTTCGCGTCGACGACGAGGACGCGGTCCTTCCGCTCGCACGTGCTCAGGAGGAGGAGCATCGCCGCCAAGTGGCCGGACAGGGGCTTCAGGGACGCGTGCTTCGCCTGGAACAGGTCGCGCGCGAGCGCTTCCCCCGCCTCCTCGATCTCGTCGAGGTACTTCGCGCCCCCGTATGCGTTCTCGAGGCGCGCCCCGTGGTAGTCCCCCCGCCACGGAAGGGAGTACCGCCCCGCAAGGTCGGAGCCGAGCGCCCGTTTCACCGCCGGGGAGACGAGGTTCTCGGACGGCTGGAGGTTGATGCAGCTGTCCGCCCGCCACCGCTCGTGGCGCTCGACGAGCGAGAGGACGTCGACCATCGGCGGGGCGATGCCGGAGGGGGTCTTAAGAACGACGCGCGTTCGCCCGTTCCACGAACTCGGTGAGTGCGATGCGGCACGCTTCTGGGCGGCACGGCGGCATCTTGGATTCCAAGTAGAGAAGACTCCCGTCCGTCAACGTGAGGAGGCACAGCCACCGCCTCGGGTCTGGAAAGTCCCCATAGGTCAACGAAGCGCGCCGGACATCCTCCGAGCGGACCTGGGAGACAACGAGGCCCCGGCGGATCTTGATGCGGTCAGGCAGAGTGATGCAATCCTCCGTGACCTCCATCCGGGTGCGCCACACCGTCACGCGAACCATGATCAGCAGGAGCCCAGGGAGGAACCCAAGGAACATGACCAGATGGACAACGGTGGCTGCTAGGGAAGCTGTCGGGATGTCGGCCCACAGGGCGGGCAATAGGATCGGGTAGGTGAGGAGGAGCGTGACGACCACGGCGCCGAAGAAGGCCTTCTCGCCCCAGTAGGTCCGCCCCGGCTCGCGGTAGTGCATCGAACCCGGATAGACCCTCGGACCGAAAGCGTTACGCAGCGGTCCGCGCGAGGCGGCTCCTAATGGGATCTTGGGAACGACGCGGGGCAGGCCTAGTTGTACATGTGGTGCTCGTCCCCGTGCCCGGACGGCTCGTACTCGCCCTGGTCCTCGAACACCGCGTTGAACAGGGCGTTCACGATCTCGCGGAGCTGCTGGATCTCGGAGCGGAGGCGTCGGACCTCCTGCTGCAGCTCCTCGCTCGTGGACGGACCGGTTGGAGAATCCATGCCCTTCCCTGCGCTGGCTATTCGCCCCGCCGTTTAAAGGCTTTTGCCCCTCCGTGCGCGCCCTGATTCCCCGGGCTGATTCCCAACTCCGGCGCGCCCACAAACGGGTGCACCAATCGGTTCATGCGGTCCACAAACGGCCGTCTCAATCTCCTTTTGGCGGCATCGTCCCATGCGCCGGTCGTGCACGCGCGCCTCCGCCCCCTCCTCGCGAAGTCGCACAAGGAACGCGCCGTCTTCTGGTTCGTCCTCGCCCTCGCGTACGGGATCCTCGCGGGCCTCGCGACGTGGGAGGGCGTCGGATACGTCCTCCGGAACGAGCCGATGACGGGGAGCCCGTTCGAGTACCGGGCCGTGCCCGTGTACAACCCGCTCCTCTGGATCCCCGCCGTCCTCTTCGGCGCCGGCGCGTGGGGCCCGTACGGGTGGCTGAACACGCTCTACTGGCTGATCACCGCCGGTCTCGCCGCGACGGCGGCCGCCCGCCTCCTCGTCCGCCACCCCGCCCCCGCCCGCCGCCCTCGCGCCGGTCCCGCGGCGGCCCGCGGCCGCGCCCCCGGTCCCCGCCCCGGCCGCCCCGCGGTCCGCCCCTCCGATCGCCCCAGTCCCCCTCCGGCCGCTCCCGCCGGGGACCCTCCGGCTCCGACACGCGCGCAATCGGCGCGGTGAGCTCGAGGTCCCCGTAGTCCGCCGCCAGTTTCCGCCGGGACGTGCGCTCGCATCGCGGGCACCGGACCTGGTCGCCGCGCCTCTCCATGGGCGCGCGGTCGGACGTGCACAGGGCGATCACGACGCCGAGGTTCGCCTCCGCGGTCGTGACCTGGAGGGACGGGTCCGCCTGGATCACGCGCGCCCGGATGATGTCCCCGAGGCACATCGCGTCCCGGATGTCCTCGACGTACGCGTTCGCGATCTTCGAGACGTGGAGGGACGCGTCGAGCTCGCCCGCGACCTCGCGGCTCCGCCCGTGGATCGCGGCGATGCGCGCCTCCGCCATCGACGATCGGATCTCCGTCACCGTGCCGTACACGACGTCCCCGACGTCGAGGTGCGCCGGCGGGTTGTAGGGCGCGACGCGCGCGACCCGGTGCTCCCCGTCCAGCGTGAGGACGCCGGGCTGCGCCGCGTAGATCCGGCCGTTCTCCTCGTACGTCCCCGCGCCGGCCTCGTACTCCTCCGCGACCGCGAGCTCCTCCCCCGGGAGGACCTGCTTCTGCTCCATGGAATCGCGGAGCGATGGGGGGCCGCCACTTAACCGTTTGGTTCCCGTGTGATTCGGAAGAGGACGACGGGCACGGTGACCTCCTCCTTCCGGTGGTGGGGGAACATGTGCGGGATCGGGAACGCGAACGGGAGGCGGTCCGTCACGACGCCGCCAAGGGCCGCGACCTTCCGCTCGACCCAGTCCTGCGTCTCCGCGTTGTGGAACGAGTACGCGACGGGCGCCACCGCCAGCGCGCGCTCCAGGAACGGCTCGTCCGCCCCCCGCCGCTGCGCGCCGAACGGCGGGTTCTGGAGGACCGTGTCGCACGCCTCCGGGAAGTCCTTCACGTCGACGGTGAGGAGGCAGATGTCCACGCCGAGCGCGCGGGCGTTCTCCATCGCCACCGCCAGCGCGGCCTCGTCCATGTCGATCGCGACGACGTCCTCCGCCCCGAGGAGCTTCGCCCCGATCCCCAGGATGCCGGTGCCGCACCCCGCGTCGAGCACCTTCCGCCCCGCGATGTCCCCCTTCCCGTGCGCGAAGTACAGCGCTTCGGCGGCGATCGTGGCGGGGGTCTGGTACTGCTCGAGGGCGGCGCTCGGCTTCGGGTGGGGCTTGACCTTCTGCAGGAGGATTTCGAGTTCCCGCCGCTTCACGGGCCGCCGGAGGCTCGTCTTCCGGATGAAGTCTTTGGAGGCTCACCGGATTTCAGAGGTCCGCGGAGGGTGTCATCTCGGCGAGGGCGGTCAGGCACCCGGAGAGGGCCTCCATGAAGTTCGACTGGGCCTCTCTGAGCGACTTCCCCTGGGTCGCGCATCCGGGGATCTCCTCGCAGTACGCCACGTAGTAGCCGTCCTCGTCCTTGAACATCCGCATCGTGAAGATCGGACGGGCGTCCCCCCGGCTCCGCGCACGCTTCATGGCGTGGAAACGCGTCTCGACGCCTTGAGGGTTTCCTCCGACGGAGTTGGCGGCTCACCGGATCGACTGGATCGCGGGCCCCGTGCCGCGGTCCCGCGCGGAGGCGGCGCCCTTCGGCGTGATCATGAGGGAGAAGTCCTCGGGCCCCATCCAGTTCACGACCACGAAGCCCTCCCGCTCGAGCCGCTCCACGGACGCCCGCAGCTCGTCGTACGAGATCCCCTTGAACCGGACGAACAGGTCGTTCTTCGTGAGGCCGAGGAAGCCGCGGAGCGCGAGCGCCTCGACGATCCGGTTCTCCAGGTCCATCGTGACGGAACGGGCCTTGATCAGGCGCATCGCGTTCCCCACGATCTCGATCGCGAGGGCGTTGAACGCGTCGTCCACGTTCTCCCCCGTCTTCGCGCTCGTGTACACGAAGGGCGCCTCCCACGGCTTCGCGGCCCTCGCGACCGCCTCCTCGCCGAACGCCGCCTTGTCCGGGAGGTCGGCCTTGTTCACGAGGATGTACACCGGCACCTCGCCCGCGATCTCGAGCGCGGTCGCGATCCAGTCCGCGAGGGAGTCGAGCGAGGCGCGGTTCGTCAGGTCGCACACCGCCAGGACGCCCTGCGCGTCGAGGAAGAACGTCTCCTTCACGAGGTCCTTGAACCCCTTCTGCCCCATGATGTCGAAGATCGCGACGTCCATGTCGACCTCCGTGTCCGCCCCGTGCGGGATCGTGAGGTTGACCTTCGTGACCTTCGTCCCGACCGTGTGGAGGTACTTGTCGTCGAACTCGTCGAGCACGAACCGCCGGATCAGGCTGGACTTGCCGACGGCGGCGTCGCCGACCAGCGCAAGCTTCGCCTTCATCTTCAGGGTCTCGGGCATTCCTACCTCGGGTTACCCGGTGTTGCTTGGGTGCCCCGAGCCCTTAAGCATTAGCGTCCGGTTATCGAATTGTGTACGGGGTCGACCCTACGGGGCCCCTTCCGGACCCTTCTCGTCGGGTCGCTTCCGCCGCCTCCAAAGGTAGAGCACGACCGGCAGCCCCACGACGATGAGCAGGAAGACGCCCACGAGCGGGAGCGTGTAGTCCGCCGGCGGGGGCCGCGCGACGACGGTCAGCGTGTACTCGGCGCTCACCGCTGCGTTGCCGGTGTCGTCCACGGCGTAGAAGTGATACCGGAGGGTCCCCGTCGTGGCGGGCGTGATCGCGATCGCGTACACGTCCCCTGCCTCGAGCGCCACCGTGACGTTCGCGGGCGTGCCGTCCGGCGCCACGTAGTCGATCCGGACCTGCGAGACGCCGCCCGCGTCCGCGACCGTGACCCGGATCGTGATCGCCGTGCCCGCGTAGTGCGGACCCGCGGGAGGCGTGTGCGTGATCGTCGGCGGAGTCGCGTCCGCCCCGGTAATCGCGAACGATCCGCTCGCGCTCGCCCAGTTCCCGCTCGTGTCGGAGGCCCACACCACGAAGGCGTGCGTGCCGGCCTGCGTCCAGGTGGCGGAGGCCGCGTACCGCGCGCCGGTCCCGAGGGCCATCGTGAGGTTCGTCGTCGACGCGTCCGGGCGGGTGACGTTCACCGCCACGGAGAGGGAGAGGACGGCGACGTCGTCCGTCACGTTCGCGAAGATCTCGACGGTGCCGCCGGAGGCCTGCGTCGGCGGGTTCGCCGCCGCGTCCGCGACCTGCGGGGGCGCCGTGTCCGCGCCGGATCCGGTCGTGAAGTCGACCGTGGCGCCCGTGCCCATCGCGTTCCCCGGGTCCGATGCGTCGAGCGCGCTCCCGTTCACGAAGATGCGGTACGTCGTGGTGACCGCGAGGTCCGTCCCGGGGTTGGCGGTGAGGATCGTGGAGGTCGGGTCCCAGGTGAACGCAAGGGACGACCACGCCCCGCCGGCGGCGGGTTGGAGGCCCACGACGAGGGCGGTGCCGGTCGCCGCCTCGTCCATCGCCTCGGAGAATGTGATCGCGACGTTCGCGTTCACCGGCACCAGCGTCGCGCCGCCCGTGGGGTTCGTCCCCTGGACCGTCGGGGCCGTCGAGTCGATTGCGAACGCCGCGCTGAGGGCCGAGGTCCGCGCGCCGCCGGAGTCGACGACCGTCACGTTGATCCTGGCGGTGGTGACGTCCGCGAGCGGCACGGCCCAGGGCGTCGTCCCGGTGTCGCCCGTCACGGGGCCCGCGATCGCCGTCCACGGCGCGGTCCCGGTGAGGGAGTAGTTCACCCAGACGAGGAGGGACGCGGACGGCTCGTCCGGGTCCGTCACGGTCCAGGTGACGTCGTGCGGGGTGCCGCCCGTCCACCGGGACGCGGCGGACGGCTGGCCGACGGACGCGGTCGGGGGCGTGTTCGCCGTGCGGAACGTCCAGACGCGCGGGGTGAGGAGGGCGTTCCCCGGGTCCGACGCGTCCCGCGCGGCGGTGGAGACCGTCCCCTGGTACTGCGTGTCCGCCGCGAGCGCCGCCGTCGGCTGCATCCGGAGCGTGTTCCCCGTCCACGTCGTGACCGTCATCGGCACGGAGACGCACCCCGGCAGCGCGCACAGGGTGACGGCGCCCTCCGCGGTCGGCCGGTTCATCGGCTCGGAGAACGCGACCTCGACGAACGTGTCCGTGAGGACGCCCGTGGCCCCGTCGCCGGGGACGGTCCCCGTGACCGTCGGGCGGGTGGAATCGACGGTCGGTACGGCATTCGTGTCCGCCGCCCGCGCGCCCGCCGGGTCCTCGACCTCGACCGTCACCTGGACGTCCGTCGCATCGATCAAGGGGACGGCCCACGGGACGCTCATCACGCCGAGGAGCGGGCCCGCGATCGGCCCGCCGTTCGCCCCCGCGTTGTACGTGTAGTTCACCCACGCGGTCAGCTGCGAGGGCAGGTTGTCCGGGTCCGACATCGTCCACGCGACCGTGTGCGTGCTCCCGCCGCTCCACGTCTGCGGCGGCGTGCCCGGCGGCTGGGAGATCGTGACGGAGGGCGCCCCGTTGCCCGCGACGATGAGGAGGCCGCGCTGCGTGTCCCACCCGTGGATGCTGCACCGGTACCAGTACGCGCCGGGCGTCGACGGCGCGAAGAAGCTGAACGCGGTCCCGCCCGGGGAGGGGGAGAAGACCGCCGACAGCGGCTCCAGGGGGTCCGACACGTTGTCCCCGTTGAGGTCGAGGTGCCACCGGTGCGCGACGTCCACGGAGTTCAGGGTCAGGTCGACCCGCTCGCCCGGCGCGACCGTGATCGTCGGCCCGGGGTTCGTGATCGTGGTCGCGGAGAGGCCCCAGCCCTGCGGGCTCAGGCCGCCCCACATCTGGGACGTCCACGCGGGCTTCGGTTCCTCCGCGGGGTCCCCCGCCACGCGGGCGGCGG
>Ga0214473_10008195_pt1 | contig 12369 bp, 8 predicted proteins | sample RVTome_7_FD_203509 | JGI IMG/M metagenome (GOLD analysis project Ga0214473, IMG submission 203509) | Soil microbial communities from uranium-contaminated site in the Upper Colorado River Basin, Wyoming, United States - RVT98D197 | ecosystem: Environmental > Terrestrial > Soil > Contaminated >... | reverse complement strand
GGCCTGCTGGTAGGCGAGGATGTTCTTGCCCGGCTTCAGCTTCACCGCCTGGGCGCCCACGAAGGCGCCGTCCCGGTAGAGGCTCAGGCGGCCGTCGGCGTCCTTGCCGCTCCACGCCACCACCCGGGCGATGAAGGACTCGCCCTCCTTCACCTCCTGCGGCAGCACCAGTTGTTCCAGGAGCACCTCGCCGGCCGCGTCGGCGCGGAGAGGGAGGGGATATATCTCCACCCCTTCGTCGCGGGCCTCGCGGGCCGCGTCGGCGGCGCTGCCGCGCGTCTCGTTCCCATCTGTCAGCAGGACGATGCGGCGCGCGCCCTCCTCGGGGAGGGAGGCCAGGGCCATGCGCACGGCCGCGGCGATATTCGTGGCCCGCGAGTTCGGCGTCTCGGGCAGCCGATCCGCCAGGGGGCCCCGCGCCAGCGGGGCCTCCAGGTTTGGCTCGCCGCCGAAGACGATGAGCCCCGCCGCGTCCTCGCGCCGCATGGCCCTGCCCGCCTCGCGGAGGATGCGCTGCGCCCGGGCCCGGCTCTCCAGCGAGATGCTGTCCGAGGCGTCCACCACGAAGAAGGTCTGCATCTGGTCCACCGACCGGGCCCAGGTGAGGCCGGCCAGCCCGACCAGGATGAGCAGGGCCACCGCCACCCGGAGGGCGGCGGCCGGCGCCGGCCAGCGCCCGGCGGCCTGCCGGTGATACACCAGCGCCTCGGCGGCGATGCAGAGCAGGGCCAGCAGGCCGAAGAGGCGCCACAGGTCCTGCCGCACGGGGAAGGTGCGCGGCGCGGCCGCCGCGGCCGACTCGCCGACCGGTGCGGGGAGGGGCCGTGGGGCCGTGGCCGACTCGCCGGCGTCCAGCAGGTTCACGGCGTAGCGACGCTCCCAGGCCCCCGCCTTGACGGTGTAGAGACCCGCCTGCGCGGTGTCCACAAAGTGGATGCGCCCGCTCCGGTCCGCCGAGACGCGGCGGGCGCGGCCGTCGGGCCCGCGCACCGTGGCCTCGCCGCCCCCGCCCGGCAGGGCCACCGTGATGGCCTGCCCCGGCGTGAGCTGCAGCCCCGCGTCCTCCAGGCGGCTGGGGGCCAGCCAGCGCAGGGCGTTGGACACGAAGAGGGGGAACGCCACCCGGAGGGGCAGGTCCGTCTTGAACAGGTCGAAGCCGACGTAGATTCCCCGGATCCCGGCCTCCTCGAAGGCATAGATGAGGGGGGTGAGGGGGGACTCCGCCAGGGCCCGGCCCTGCCCCACCGGCCGCACCCGCAGGGCCTCCTGGATGGCGACCCGCGACAGATCCATGTAGCGCATGACGGGGTGGTTGCGATCCCAGTCCAGCACCGGTGGTTCCGCCACGCGCCCGATTTCCTGGAGAGGCACCCCCGGCGGGACCACGTTCACCAGGAGGTAGCGGCCGGGCGGGAGGCGGGGCGGCGCCTGCGTGTCCAGCACCACCGCGTCGTATCCCCCCTCGGCCACCGCCTCGATCCCCTTCCGGGTCAGCTCCACGCTGGGGTCCGCCTCCAGGGCCTTCTCCAGGAATGCGTTTCCCGGGCCGGCCAGGAGTACGCGCAGGCGGCGCGGCTCGGGGATCACGGCGTGGGCCACATTGTCCGTGGCCAGGTCGTCGGCCAGGTCCAGCTCGGCCCGGAGCAGCCCGCCGCCCTGGTGGGTGAAGGGCACGACGAAGGAGCGCCGCACGCCGCCCCCCAGGGCCACCTGCTCCGTCCGCACCTCGCGCTGGTCCAGGGTGATGCGCAGCGCGAACGTCACGGGCTCGAGGGCGAAGTTGGTGGCGGCCATGAAGAGCTGGTAGTCGTAGGCGCCGTACAGGCTCTTGCGCACGTCGAGGGCCGTGATCCCCACGTTGCGGCCCAGGCGCCCCACCGGGTGCCACGCCAGGCTGGCCCGACCCACGTCGGGCGGGCCGCCCAGATCGAAGGCCCCGTCGGTGAAGACGTGCACGGCGGCCGAATCGGCCGAGGCCGCGATCTGGGCCCGGGCCAGGCGCAGGGCCGCCGGCATGTTGCCGGCCACGTCCTGCGGCTCGATCCCGTCCAGGGCGCGGCGCAGGGCTGCGCGGTCCTCCGCGAAGGGGGCGGCGATGCGACCCTCCCGCCCCGCGGCGATGACCATGGCGCTCTGGCCGGGGGCCAGGCCGTCCACCAGCCGCTGGGCCTCCGCCCGGGCCGCGGCGAACCGGCCGCCCGCCACGTCGGCGGCCTTCATGCTGGCCGACTGGTCCAGGATCAGGACCGTGCGCTGGTGGCCCTGCACCTCCACGGTGCGGTGGGGGCGCGCCAGGGCCAGGGTGAGGGCCAGCACCGCCAGCACCTGCAGGAGGAACAGCAGGTTCATGCGGAACCGGCGGAAGGGCGCGCTGGCCCGCTGGTCCCGCTGGGCCTCGGCCCAGAAGGCGGTGCTGGAGACGGTGGCCTCCTGCCGCCGGATGCGAAGCAGGTGGAACAGGAAGATCAGGGGGAGACTGAAGAGGAAGAGGAAGGCCAGGGGGTTCAGGAAGCTCATCGCACGAACCCGCCCCGGCGGAAATGGCGCAGCACCAGGTCCTCGAAGGGGACGGCGGTGCTGCAGCGCACGTAGTCGATGCGACTCCGGAGGCAGAACCCCTCCACCTCGCCGAAGAATCCGTGGAGCCGCTCCCGGTACGCCGCCAGGGCCGGGCCGTCCACGGTCATCTCGCGGGGGGGGCCGCCCTCGGCGTCCAGCAGGCGCAGGTCCCCGTTCAGGTCGGGGTGCAGCTCCTCCTCGGCCACCAGATGGAGCAGCAGGACCTCGAACCGGCGCCGGAGCAGGGCCGTGAGGCCCGCCTGGTAGCCCTCGGGGTCCAGCAGGTCGCTGATCACCACGGCCACGCCGGGCGCCGTGGCCTTGAGGGCGTACTCCTCCAGCGCGGCCTTCAGGTCCGTCCGCCCCATGGGCCGGACGTCCGAGAGGAAGCCCAGGAGGGGCAGGAACTGGCCGCGCCCGCGCCGGGGGCGCAGGGCGGTGGCCACGCCGGCGCCGATAAGCCCCACTGCCACCCGCTCCAGGTTCGCCAGGCCGATGTAGCCCAGGGCCCCCGCGGCCCGCAGCGCGTAGTCGAGCTTGGCGGGGCTCCCGAAGGCCATGGAGGCGCTGGCGTCCACCAGGAGGTGGATGCAGAGATCCTCCTCCTCGACGAAGAGCTTCAGCACCATGCGCTCCAGGCGGCTATAGATGTTCCAGTCCACATAGCGCAGGTCGTCCCCGACGGCGTAGGGCCGGTAGTCCCGGAACTCCACGCCGCTGCCCTTGCGGGGGCTGCGGCGTTCGCCCTTGCCCAGGCCCACGGCCAATCGGCGGGAGACGACGCTCAGCTTCTCCAGCCGCTGGAGGAAGATCTCGTCGAAGAGGAGGCGCGCCATGCGATCTCCGGCCCCTACGGCATCATGGTCTCGTCGGCCCCGGGGGCCGGCGCCGCGGGAGCGCCCCATCCCTTCTCCAGGGCCTGGAAGTACTCCTTCACCTGCTCCCGGTAGTCGAAGGGGATGGGTTCCTTGTTGAGGGCCTCTTCCATCTGCTTGCGGTACTGCGAGAACACGTCCAGGTAGGGGAGCTGGGACCGGTTGGGCGCGCCGGGGCCCGAGAGATTGGTGTCGTAGGCGTCCTTCTTGCCCTCGCGGGCCTGGCCCGGGAGCATGGAGTCCGGCCTGCCGCCGGGGAGCCGCGGCGTCATGGGCCCGCGCGTCTGGGGCGAGCGCCCCTTGCCGGGGAGCGAGCCCTGCCGCGCGCCGTCCTCCGCGCCCTCGCCGGCGCCCTCCTCGCCCTGGCCCTCATCGCCGGCGTCCTCCGGCGCCCCGCCCCGGCCGGGCGCGGCGGGGCGCAGGTTCTTCCCGCCCTGGGCCCGCTCCTGCCGATCGCGCAGGCGGCCGAGGGCGCGGGCCAAGGCGCTCATGGCCCGATCGGCCGGCGTGCCCTCGCCCTCGGCCCGCGCCATCTCGTCGCCCATCTCGTCGCCCAGGCCGGAGTCGCCGGCCCGGCGCCCCGCCTCGCCCAGCTCCTGGAGCAGTCGCTGGATGTCCTCCCACGAGAGCCCGCGCATCTGGGCGCCCTTGAGCTGCTGCTGGAGCTTGCGGATCATGACCTGGTAGGGGCTCTGGGTGAAGTCGCTGCTCAGGTCCGGCAGGGCGTCCGTCTGTCCCAGGAGCTTGAGGCGCTCGTCGCCTTCCTTGAGGAAGCTGTTGAAGTCGGGCCGGCGGGCGGCGATCTGCGTGTCGCGGAAGGCGGCGGTCAAGTCTCCCTGCGGGTCGCGGGCGCCCAGGGCGCGACGGGGCTCCCGTTTCTCGGGCGTCTTGGCCGGGGGGGCGGCCTCCTTGGGGATGGCGGCCTGGTCCTTGGCCAGGAGGGGCCGTTTCTCCTCCCCCGCCTTCTCCTCCTTCTTCTGGTCCGCCGCGTCCTCCCGGGAGAGCGCGGTCCGCGGGATGGGGACCGGGGGCAGGAGGACGAGGGCGAGCGCCATGGCGCCCAGGGGCGCGGCCCAGCGCGCCCGGCGAGGGAGCGCGAGCGGCAGCGCGGCGGCAAGTCTCACCTCCGCCGCGACCCGCGCCGCGTCGCGGCGCTGGGCCTCGGCCAGCGGGGAATCGTCCGCCGCCAGGTCCAGCGCCGTGGTGAGGCGCTCCCGGAGGCCCAGGCGGCCGTCGGCCAGGAGCGCGGCGGCCCGCGGCGGCAGCGGCGCCGCCAGGCCGATGAGGAAGGCAACGGCGGAGGGGGCGAGGGCGAGGGCGAGGGCCACCCAGGGCGCGTGGGGCGGCAATACGTCCCGCACCAGCAGGACCACGGCGGCCGCACCGAGACCCCACGGGAGCGCCGTGGCGGCCCGCGACGCGGCGCGGACCCGCCGCGCGCGCCACGTCAACCTGCCGATCAGGACGCCGATGGTCGCTCGCTCGTCCATGACTGTGTCTCTCCTGCGGGCGGGCGCCTACCGGCGCGCCGCGACGATCGTGCCGCCGCCCACCACCAGGTCGGGATCGTCCATATCATAGCACACCGCCGCCTGTCCCGGCGCGATGGCCCGCTGAGGGGCGTCGAAGCGCAGCGCGGCCCGGCCCCCCTCCATGGGGGTCAGCGTCGCGGCCGCCTCGGGCTGGGCGGAGCGCACCTTGGCCAGGACCCGGCGGGGGCCGGGCGGCGCCTCCCAGGGCATGTAGTTGCAGCCCTCCAGGACCGCCTCACGCGCCCAGAGGTCCCCATCCTCGCCCACGATCACCGTGTTGGCGGCCGCGTCCAGCTCCACCACGTAGAGCGGCCGGCCCGCGCTCACGCCGAGGCCCTTGCGCTGGCCCACGGTGAAATCGGCCAGGCCGGCGTGCGCGCCCATCGCCCGTCCGTCCGCGTGGCGGATGGGCCCCGGCCGGAGCACGGCCCCGGCCCGTTCCCGCACCACCGCGCGGTAGTCGCCGGGCACGAAGCAGATCTCCTGGCTTTCGGGCTTCTCGGCCACGGGGAGGCCGAAGGCCGCCGCCAGCCGCCGCGTCTCGGCCTTGGTCTGCCCGCCCACGGGGAACAGGGCGCGGGCCAGCTGGTCCTGGGTGAGGCCGTAGAGAAAATAGCTCTGGTCCTTCCGGCGGTCCGCGCCCCGGCGCAGCAGGTGGCGCCCCGTGCGCGGATCGCGGGCGACGCGGGCGTAGTGCCCCGTTCCCACCCGGTCCGCCCGCCAGCTCCGGGCCCGCGCCACCAGCGAGCCGAACTTGAGGCGGGCGTTGCAGGCCAGGCAGGGGATCGGGGTGCGGCCCGCCGCATACGCATCGCAGAAGGGCTGGATCACCTCGCGCTCGAACTCGTCCTCGTAGTTCAAGACGTAGAAGGGGATGTCCAGGGCGGCGGCCACGCCCCGCGCGTCGTCCGCCGCGCGCGGGGAGCAGCACGAATCGAACCGGTCGTTGGGGGCGGCCGGGCGGCGGCTGGGCCAGATCCGCAGGAGCACGCCGACGACGTCGTATCCGGCCCGGCAGAGCAGGGCGGCGGCCACGGCGCTGTCCACGCCGCCGCTCATGGCGACCACGATGCGCTGCCCCTTCGGGACGGTTCCCGGTTCCCGGTCCATGGTTCCCCGTTCGCGCCCTCGGCGCGGGTCTCAGGCGGGCGCGCCGGCCGGCAGGGCGGCGCGCAGCCGTTCCACCGCTTGGACCACGACGGCGATGGCGTAGTCGATCTCCTCTGCCGTTGTCCCGCGGCCCAGGGAGAAGCGGATGGACGCGGCGCATCGGTCCGGCGGGAGCCCCATGGCCTGGAGCACGTGGGACGGCTCCAGCGAGCCCGAGCTGCAGGCCGCGCCCGCGGAGGCGGCGACGCCCTCCAGGTCCAGCGCGATCAGCAACGATTCGGCCGCGACGCCCTCGAAGGCCAGGCTGGTGACGTGGGGCGCGCGGGGGGCACCGGCGGCGTTCACCCGCGCGCCGGGCGCGGCGGCCACCAGGCCCCGTTCCAGCCGGTCGCGGAGCGCCGCCATGCGCGCCCCATCTTCGGCCAGGGAGCCCGCGGCGAGCTGCGCCGCGCGCGCGAAACCCACGGCCGCCGCCACGCTCTCGGTCCCCGCCCGGCGCGACCGCTCCTGGAACCCCCCGTGCAGGAGCGCCCGCATGGGCGTTCCGGGCCGCACGTAGAGGGCCCCGATCCCCTGGGGGCCGTAGGCCTTGTGGGCGGAGAAGGCCGCCAGGTCCACGCCCAGCGCCTCCACGTCCAGCGGCAGCGAGCCCAGGGCCTGCACGCAGTCGGCGTGGACGAGCACGCCGCGGGCGCGGCAGCGCGCGGCGATCTCGGCCACCGGCTGGATGGCGCCCGTCTCGTTGTTCACCAGCATCACGGCAGCCAGGACCGTGTCCGGACGAAGCGCGCCCTCCACGGCGCCGGGGTCCACGCGGCCGTCACCCGACGGGGGCACGCGGCTGACGGCGAAGCCCTCCGCCTCCAGGGCTGCGGCCGCCTCCAGCACCGCATGGTGTTCGATGGCCGAAACCACGAGGTGGCGCCCCCGGCCGGCGCCGGCCCGCGCCGCGCCCTTCACGGCCAGATTGTCGGCCTCGGTGCCGCCGCTGACGAAGACCACGGTCTGCGGGTCGCGTGCCCCCAGGGCCCGGGCCACGGCGGCGCGGGCGCCCTCCAGCGCCGCGCGCGCCGCGCGGCCCCAGGCGTGCGGGCTCGAGGCGTTGCCGAGGCACCCCTCCAGGTAGGGCCGCATGGCGGCCAGGGCCGCGGGGGCCAGCGGCGTGGTGGCACAATGATCGAGGTATGCGCGCATCACGATGGGGTCACCCCCGGCGCCGGGGGAAGAGGAGGGCGGGGAGAGAGGGAGGAAGACCTGGTGCGTCGAGTGCGTCAGGCGCCCTCGGCGGCCTGGGGCTCTCCGTCCTTCCGCTTCTCGAGCCGGACGACCTTCGCGTCGTCGCGGGGCGCCATCTCGCAACTGCCGTTGAACGTCGCCCCGGCGGCCACCACCAGGGAGGGCGTGCGGATGGTCCCCGTCACGCTGCTGGGCGCGAGCAGCTCTACGCGCTGCCTGGCGCGGATGTTTCCCGTGACGTGGCCGCTCACCACCGCGGTGCCGACGTCGATCTCCGCCTTCACCACGGCCGGCTCGCCGACGATGAGCAGGTCCTCGCCGAGGATCTCCCCCTCGAGGGTGCCGTCGATGCGTACCGTCCCCTCGAAGTTGAGGATCCCCTTGAACTCGGTCCCCTCGCCCAGGAACGCCTTCACGTCCCCGAAGTCGGCCCCCGGGCGGTCCCGGTCCCGCTTGAGCAAGGTCATCTCCGACTCGTGCCGCGCGCGGGAGGCCGGGCGGGCGTGGTGGGTGGCGTCACGGTGCGTTCACGCTAGCAAATGGGCGTAGGGCTGTCAACGCCAATGTCCGCGCCGGGGCGTGCCCGCCGGCGCCCGCCGCGCGGCGCCGGCGCGGGCGCGCCCTTGACTTGACCGGGGGGGCTTGCTATTTTCGCGGGCGTCGCGTTGACCGCCCCGCCGTCGTCCCGTCACCCGAACCGCGCCTTGCGCCGGAGACATCCCATGCCGAGCCCGCAGTCGCCCGTGATTCCCTGTGGCCTGGAGGGCGAACCGGTCCGCGTCGCCGCGGCCCACTGGAACCTGCCGGCCGCCGCGCTGATCGAGCACGCCGTCCGCCGCGGCGAGGCCCTGCTGGCAGAGAACGGCGCCCTGGCGGCGACCACGGGGCAGTTCACCGGCCGGTCGCCCCGGGACAAGTTCGTGGTCCGCGAGCCCTCCAGCCAGGACCGGGTGTGGTGGGGCCCGGTGAATCAGCCGATGGACTCGACGAGGTTCGACGCGGTCTTCGCCCGCATGCGGGCCCACATGGCGGCGCGCGAGCTGTACGTCGTGGACTGCTTCGCCGGGGCCTCGCCGAAGCATCGCTTCCCCGTCCGGATCGTCACCGAGCTGGCGTGGCACAACGTCTTCTGCCGCCAGCTCTTCATCGTTCCCGAGGACAACCGGCCCCACGTGGAGGCCCCGCAGCTCACCATCATCGACCTGCCCAGCTTCCAGGCCAATCCAGAGGTGGATGGCACGCGGTCCGACACCTTCATCCTCCTCCACCTGGCCAGGCGCCTCGTCCTCGTCGGCAACACCAGCTATGCCGGGGAGATGAAGAAATCCGTCTTCACCGTGCTGAACTACCTGCTGCCGCTGAAGGGCGTGGTCCCCATGCACGGCTCCGCCAACGTCGGCCCCCGGGGGGACGCGGCCCTCTTCTTCGGCCTCTCGGGCACGGGCAAGACGACCCTCTCGGCCGACCCCGCGCGCGGCCTCATCGGGGACGACGAGCATGGCTGGGACGAGGACGGCATCTTCAACTTCGAGGGAGGCTGCTACGCCAAGTGCATCAACCTCCGCAGGGAGCTGGAGCCGCACATCTGGGACGCCATCCGCTTCGGCGCCGTGCTGGAGAACGTGGTGGTGGACCCCGCCACCCGGCGCCTCGACTACGACGACGGCTCGCTCACCGAGAACACCCGCGCCGCCTATCCGGTGGCCTTCATCGAGAACGCGGTGATCCCCGGCGTGGGCGGGCACCCCCGCAACGTGGTGTTCCTCACCTGCGACGTGTTCGGCGTCCTGCCCCCCATCGCCCGGCTGGACGCGGCCCAGACCCAGTACCACTTCCTCTCGGGCTACACCTCCAAGGTGGCGGGCACCGAGCGGGGCCTGGGCGCGGACCCGCAGGCCACCTTCAGCACGTGCTTCGGTCATCCCTTCCTCGTCCTTCCGCCCACCACCTACGCCACCCTCCTGGCCGAGAAGATCGCCACGCACCGGTCGGTGGTGTGGCTGGTCAACACCGGCTGGACGGGCGGCCCCTACGGCGCCGGCAAGCGCATCGCCCTCCCCGTGACCCGGGCCATCATACGCGCCGCCCTGGACGGGCACCTCGACGGAGTCCCCATGCGGAAGGACCCCGTGTTCGGCTTCCAGGTGCCCACCGCCTGCCCGGGGATCCCGTCGGAGATCTTGGACCCGCGGGCCACGTGGAAGGATCCCTCCGCCTACGACGCGCGGGCCAACGACCTGGCGGCTCTCTTCGCCAAGAACTTCGCCCAGTTCAGCGACGTCCCCGCGCACGTCCGCGCCGCCGGGCCCGCCGCGTAGCCGCCCTCCCCGCCCGTCGCCCTCCGGAAGCGTCCGCCGGGACGGTCGTACGCCGCCCCCTGCGCCGTGCTCCGCCCCGAGACGCTCCCGCCTCCGGCGCGGACGCCCGGGCACAACGGGGGCGGGGAGGCGGGTCAGGCGGAGGGGCCGCCCGCCCCCGGGACATCCCGGCGCGCGGGCGCGTGGAGGGCACGGCCGCAGACCTCGCCGAACAGGCGGGCTTGCACCGCGAAGAAGAAGAAGGCCAAGAAGGGGGTCAACAGCGGCCCCGCGAACGGCACCGAGGCGACCACCCCCGATACCACGAAGGCGGCGACGGCGCCCGCGTACACGGTCACGTACTCGCCGGGCGCCGCGGCGATGGCGGCCCACAATGCCGCCGGGCGGAAGGCGGCCTCGATCCGCTGCTCCGCCAGGTAGCGGGCGATGCCCATGGGCAGGAAGAAGAGCACCGAGATGGCGGCCACCAGCCCCAGGACGATGAGCGCCGCCGCCATGGAGAACAGGAGGCCGCCCCGCACCAGGAAGTTCAGGCCGGCCAGCACCATCACCAGCGGGACCAGGCTGTAGCCCAGCCCGATCAGGGCGACGGCAAGCCCTCGGATGGTCAGCTCGGGCCATCCCTCCCACGCCGGCAGTTCGCCCCGGGGTTCTCCGGCAAGGGCGGCGCGGAAGACCTTCAGTGCGTAGCCGAGGAGCGGGAAGTTGACGGCGATGGCCACGGGGGCGATCCCGATGCCGGCCTCGCCCGACGCGAGATAGCCGAGGCCTGCGAACATCGCTTCGATCGCCAGCGTCGTTCCGGCGCCGATGAGGAACCTCTGCGGCCAGCCCTTGCCTGCGAAAGGCAGCGCCAGCGCCTCCTGAACCCGCGCCCGCATGCGCCGAGGCCCGCCGGCCCCCTACCGCCCGGCGCCCAGCACGCCGAGGACGCGCTCCAGGTCCTCTTCCGAGTAGAACTCGATCTCCACGGTCCCCCCCCGGCCCTTCCGGACGATCCGGACCTTCGTTCCCAGGCTCTCGCGCAAGCGCGCCTCCAGCGCCTCGGCGTTGTGGTCGGGCGTCGGGCGCCGGCGCGGCCGCGGCGCGGCGCCCGCATGGCGGCGAGCCAGCGCCTCGGCCGCCCGGACGGACAGGCCGCCGTTGACGATGAGGTCCCGCAGGCGGAGCTGGTCCGCCTCGCGCTCCAGGGCCAGGAGCGGCCGCGCGTGGCCTTCGGAGAGCCTCCCCTCCACCACGTCGTCGAGCACCTTTCGCGGGAGGCGCAGCAGGCGCAGGGCGTTGCTGACGGTGGATCGGTCCCGCCCGACGCGTTTCGCCACCGCTTCCTGGCTCAGGCCGAAGTCTTCGGTCAGGCGGCGGTAGGCCTCGGCCTCTTCGACGGCGTTCAGGTCCGCCCGCTGGATGTTTTCCACCAGGGCGAGCTCCAGCGCCTGGGCGTCCGCCACCTCGCGGATGATGGCCGGCACCGTCTTCAGTCCCGCCGCCCGGGCGGCCCGGAGGCGCCGCTCGCCGGCGACGAGCTCGTAACCGGTCCGGCCGCGCCGCAGGATCAGGGGCGAGATCACGCCCTGCTCCCGGATCGATGCCGCCAGCGCGTCGAGCTCGTCCTCTTTGAACCGTTTCCGGGGCTGGACGGGGCTGCTGGCTATCGTGTCGACGGGGACCTCGTGGACGCCGGGAGCCTCCGGCTCCGAGAGGAGGGCCCCCAGGCCTCTACCAAGAACCCTGCGTTCCGCCATCGATCACCTCCCGCGCCAGGCGAAGATAGGCTTCCGCCCCGGCGCAGCGGATGTCGTAGAGGATCACCGGCTTGCCAAAGCTCGGCGCCTCGCTCAAGCGAACGTTCCTCGGAACAACCGTCTGGAACACCCTCCCGGGGAGGTGTTCGCGCACGTCATGGGCTACTTGCTCTGAAAGTCGTATTCGACTGTCATACATTGTTAGTAGAATTCCTTCGAGCAAAAGACTGGGATTCAGTCTTTTTCTGGTTAGTCTGAGGGCTTCAAGGATCTGCGCCAGCCCCTCCAGGGCGAAATACTCACATTGAAGCGGCACAAGAACCGTATCTGCAGCCACTAGGGCGTTCACGGTGAGCAGGCCCAACGATGGTGGACAATCAATGATGACAAATTCGAAGTCTCCCCGGCAATCCGCGAGGCCGGCTCGAAGTCTCCCCTCCCGATCCGGCATATCAATCAGGCTCAGTTCCGCCCCGACGAGATCGCCCTTTGCCGGGATGAGAAAGAGAGGCGCGATCAGCGTCGGGAGCACGACCTCCGCGGCCTTGCTCCCGCTGAAGAGAATGTCCGCGATGTGTGGGCCGAGGCCCTGTCTTTCTATCCCGAGGCCGCTGGTGGCGTTTCCTTGGGGGTCCAGGTCAACCAGGAGGGTGCGGCGCTCCGCAGCCGCCAGACAGGCGGCGAGGTTCACCGCCGTCGTCGTCTTCCCAACCCCACCCTTCTGATTCGCAATCGCTATGACCCGCCCCACCTGGCCCCCTCTGAGTTCCGGGCGGACGATATCACACTTCCTGCTGGCAAACCAAGCCCGGGGCGTTTCACGTGAAACGGGCCTCAGGGCCCCTTCGCATAGGCCACGACGACCCCGCGCCGCCCGAAAACGGTGAAGGGGATGGCCCTGCCTGTTCCGAAGCCTGTCAAAGATGACGGCCTGGCGCCCCCAGACCCTCCCTGCTGTGAGAGGAAAAGGCCGGCCGGCCGGAGGAAGCCCGCCGCG
>Ga0214473_10008194_pt1 | contig 12370 bp, 12 predicted proteins | sample RVTome_7_FD_203509 | JGI IMG/M metagenome (GOLD analysis project Ga0214473, IMG submission 203509) | Soil microbial communities from uranium-contaminated site in the Upper Colorado River Basin, Wyoming, United States - RVT98D197 | ecosystem: Environmental > Terrestrial > Soil > Contaminated >... | reverse complement strand
GCGCGCCTCGGCGCCCGCGACGGCGTCGGACCGACCGCACCGGGGAGACAGGGGGAACTTGCGGAAGCGGCTGCTCTGGGTCCCGGGCCTGTTGGCTCTCGGGCTGTTGCTGGCTTCCTGTGCGCCGAACGCCAGCCAGGACTCGCTGAAGCCCGAGGGTCCGTACGCGCAGACGATCAAGGATCTCTTCGTCCCCGTGTTCTGGGTCGCGGCCGCGGTCTTCGTGATCGTGGAGGGCGGCATCGTCCTCATCATGCTCAAGTATCGCCATCGCAAGAACCGCGACCAGCTGCCGTCGCAGGTCCACGGCAACACGCGGCTGGAGATCGGATGGACCATCCTGCCCGCGGTCGTGTTGGCGTTCGTCACCGTGCCGACCGTCGCCACCATCTGGGATCTGGCGCAGAAGCCGCCGGCCGATGCCCTGCACATCACGGTCGAAGGTCACCAGTGGTGGTGGGGGTTCCGCTACACGGACCCCGACATGACGACCTCCTTCGGCGACAACGAGCCCATCGTGGTCGGCGACGTCATGGTGATCCCCGCCGGACGTGTGGTGTACCTCGATCTCGCCGCCGTGGCCGCCGGCGCTAAGGACGACGCCGGCGTCTCCGATTTCGAGGTGATCCACTCGTTCTGGGTGCCTCAGCTGGCGGGCAAGCAGGACGTCGTGCCGGGCCGCACGAACCACATCTTGCTCCAGGCCGACCATCCGGGGACCTACTACGGACAATGCGCCGAGTTCTGTGGGCTGCAGCACGGCCGGATGAAGTTCCGGGTCCTCGCGTTGTCACCGAGCGACTTCGAGGCCTGGGTCGCGAACGAGAAGCAGCCCGCGGTCACGCCCCAGGACGAGCTTGCGCGCCAGGGCGCCGATCTGTTCGCGAACGGCGTGAGCGGCGGTGGGCAGTGCATCGCGTGCCATGCGATCGGCGGCGTGAACGTGGGTGTGAACGCCGCCCCGAACCTGACGCACTTCGCGGCGGAGTCCCACTCGTGCTTCGCGGGCTGCAACTGGGACACCACCGACATCGAGGCGCTGAAGGCGTGGCTCCGCGACCCGAGCGCGGTCAAGCTCGGCGCCAAGATGCCCAACTACCTCCTGACCGAGCCCGAGATCGATGCCCTCGCGGCCTACCTGGTGAGCCTGACGTGAGGAGGTGGGTCGGATGGCGAGCGTGAGCGTTCGCGCGGGCAGGGCGCGGGGCATCCGGCGGCCTGCCGAACTGACCGGGTTCTGGAGCTGGTTCACCACCGTGGACCACAAGAAGATCGGGCTCATGTACGGCGTCTCGTCGTTCGTGTTCTTCATCGTCGGGGGGTCCGAGGCGCTGCTGATCCGCGCACAGCTGGCCGGTCCCGATCAGACCCTGCTGAACGCCGACCAGTACAACCAGATCTTCACGATGCACGGCCTGACCATGGTGTTCCTGTTCGTGATGCCCATGTCGGCCGCCTTCTTCAACTACTTCATCCCGCTCATGATCGGGGCGCGCGACGTGGCGTTCCCACGGCTGAACGCGTTCAGCTTCTGGGCGTTCCTCCTGGGTGGGTTGTTCCTGTACTCCAGCTTCTTCCTGGGCGGGGCCCCCAACGGCGGCTGGTTCGGGTACGCCCCCAACGCCACCACGGATCCCAGCAGCGGCATGACGTTCTACGCGGTCGGTCTGCTGATCGCCGGGATCGCCTCGACGGCAGGTGCGGTGAACCTGGCCGTCACGGTGATCAACCTGCGCGCTCCGGGGATGTCGTTCTTCCGCGTTCCGGTGTTCGTGTGGATGGGGCTGGTCGTCCAGCTGCTCCTGGCGTTCTCGCTGCCCATCATCACCGTGGGGTTGTTCGAGCTGCTGTTCGACCGCCGGTGGGGGACGCACTTCTTCGATCCCACGGCAGGCGGGGACCCGATCCTGTGGCAGCACCTGTTCTGGCTCTTCGGCCACCCGGAGGTCTACATCCTGATCCTGCCGGCGTTCGGGATCATCTCCGAGACGATCCCCGTGTTCAGTCGTAAGCCGTTGTTCGGCTATCAGTTCGTGATCTTCTCGGGGATCGCGATCGGGTTCATCGGCTTCGGCGTGTGGGCGCACCACATGTTCGCCGCGGGGTTGGGGCCGGTGGCGAACACGGCGTTCGGCATCTCCACGGCGATCATCGCCATCCCCACCGGGGTGAAGATCTTCAACTGGATGGCCACCATGTACGGAGGCGACCTGCGGTTCAAGGTGCCCATGCTGTTCTCGATCGGCACGGTCACGATGTTCGTGATCGGTGGGTTGTCGGGCGTGACGCACGCGATCGTGCCGGCCGACTACCAGCAGACCGACACCTACTACATCGTCGCCCACTTCCACTACGTGCTGTTCGGCGGCGCCATCTTCGGCCTGTTCGCGGGCATGTACTACTGGTGGCCGAAGGTCTTCGCTCGCATGCTCTCCGAGGGCCTGGGCAAGGTGCACTTCTGGCTGATGATCGTGGGCTTCAATCTGGCGTTCGGGCCCATGCACGTCTTGGGCCTGCAGGGCATGATCCGCCGCGAGTACACGTACCCGGAGTCCCTCGGGCTCACGTTCTGGAACCAGGTCTCCACGCTGGGCGCGTTCATGATCGCGCTCTCGATCCTGGTGTTCATCGCGAACGTGGTCCGCACGCAGCGCAAGGCGCCGGGTCTGGAGAGCGAGGACCCGTGGGACGCTCGCACTATCGAGTGGATGACCTCGTGCCCACCCCCCGTTCACAACTTCGACGAGATCCCCGAGATCCACTCCGTGGACGAGTTCTGGCACCGCAAGTACGCCGAGGACAGGAGCGGGCGGCTGGTTCCCGTGCAGGCGGGAGCGGCGCCCGAGCACGATGCCGGTCACGATCAAGGAGCCGGATATGCGATCCACCTGCCCAGCCCGTCCTACTGGCCGCTGCTGGCGTCCTTCGGCTTGCCCCTCATGGGATACGGCGTGATCTACTCGTGGTGGCTGGTCGGTCTGGGCGCGGCGACGCTCCTGGTCGGCCTCTACGGCTGGGCCCTCGAGCCCTCGGTGGCGGAGTAGCCGATGGCCGACGTGGCGGTCGCCAAGGGACACGACGAGCACCAGACCACGACCGGTCTCCCGCATGCCAAGCTCGCCATGTGGCTGTTCCTCTCCTCGGAGTGCCTGCTCTTCGGGGCCTTGATCACCACCTACGTGCTGTATCGCGGAGCGAGCATCGAGGGGCCGTACCCGGCCGACGTCTTCGACATCGCCTACACGTCGGTGTCGTCGTTCGTCCTGCTGGCCAGCTCGCTCACCATGGTGCTGGCGCTCGCGGCCGCGCAGAAGCGGGACTTCACCCGGATGCGTCTGTGGCTGCTGGCGACCGCGATGCTGGGCATGACGTTCGTCGGCGGCCAGGTGTACGAGTTCACGGCGTTCTACAACGAGGGCCTGTCCGTGACCAAGAACCTGTTCGGCACCACGTTCTTCGTGCTCACGGGGTTCCACGGCGTGCACGTGACCGTGGGCATCCTGATGCTGCTGTCTCTGACCGGGCTCTCCTTCGCCGATCGGCTTCCCGAGGATCCGGCGTTCCCCGTGGAGATGGTCGGGTTGTACTGGCACTTCGTGGACATCGTGTGGATCATCATCTTCACGGTGGTGTACCTGATCCCGACCGGCCCCGTACCCAAGTAGGAGCGCATGGCCGACAAGCAGACCGACCACACGGCGACCGATCTCGAGGAGATCCACGAGGAGCGGGCTCGCGCGCACGGTAGGCACCCGAGCGCCAAGGAGTACGTGCGGATCTTCCTCATCCTCGGCGCGATCACGGCGGTGGAGGTCGCGCTCTATTACATGCGCGACGACCTGGGCTCCTGGTTCATCCCGATGCTGTTCGGGTTAGCCGTGACCAAGTTCGCGCTCGTCGTGCTCTGGTTCATGCACCTGAAGTTCGACGACCGGAGGTTCTCGCGCTTCTTCATGATGGGGTTGGCCGGCGCGGCCACCCTCTACCTGATCGTCCTCCTCTCGTTCCGGACGTTCTCGGATCGGACGCCATGACGCTTCCGGGTTGGCACCCGCATCCAGACGTCTGGCTGCTGTTGGGCTCGATCGTGGCGGCCTACGTGATCACGGCATGGCGGCACGCGCGTCAGACGGGTGAGGCGGTCGACGCCCGCCGCACCGGATTCTTCCTGACCGGGATGGCGGTGCTCTGGCTGGGTGCGGACTGGCCGATCCACGACCTGGCGGAGCGATACCTGTACCACGTGCACATGGTCCAGCACCTGCTGTTCACGTTGGTGGCGCCGCCGCTCCTGATCGCGGGGATGCCGGCCTGGCTGCTCCGGAGGCTCCTGCACCCTCGGCCCGTCTCGGTCGTCTTCTGGGTGCTGACCAAGCCACTGGTGGCGTTGATCCTGTTCAACGGTGCCCTGCTCTTCGTGCACTGGCCGGCAGTGGTGCTCGCCTCCGTCAGCTCGGAGTGGACCCATTTCGGCCTACACGTGCTGCTCACCTCGACCGCCCTCCTGATGTGGTGGCCGGTGATGTCGCCGCTGCCCGAGCATCCGGCGCTGCCGGCGCCGGGCCAGATGATGTACCTGTTCCTGCAGTCCCTGGCGCCCACGATCCCGGCGTCGTTCCTGACGTTCGGCGACCATCCCCTGTACCCGGTGTACGCGACGTTCCCACGGATCTGGGGGATCGGCGTCCTGACCGACCAGCTGATGGCCGGACTCATCATGAAGTTGATCGGCGGCGCCATCCTGTGGGGGTTCATCACCGTGATCTTCTTCCGGTGGCATGGGCTTGAAGAACGTGAGGGGTGGGACGCCTCCCGCTACCGCGACGTGGAGCGCGAGATCCACGTGGAGATGAGTCGATGACGGACCAGATGACCGAGAGCAAGTCCGCCCCGGCGCCCGAGCGACACGGGAACGCCCGTCAGAGCCCTGTGCTGCCGATCGTGCTCCCGATCGCGATCATGGTGATCATCGGGTTGGTGTTGTTCGGCTTCTCCAGGGTGCTGCTCTCGGTGTCGGCCGGCGCCGCGACGCTCGTGGCGCTCATCGTGGCGGTCTCGATCATGGCCGTGGCGACGATCGTCGCGTCTCGCTCGCGCCTTTCGAACGGTTCGCTCTTCTCCATGGTCGGCGCGGTCGCGGGCATCGCCATGCTGGCCGGGGGCGTGGCGATCGTGGCTATCGGGACGGGGGAGGAGACCGGTCCCGAGCCCCTGCAGGTCCTGCTCGCCGCACCGGAGGGAGCCGCGGTCAGCGGATTCGTCCAGACCACCCTGCAGGTGGATGCCGATCGGCCGACGGCCCTGGACTTCGACAACCAGGACCCCGGCGTGCCGCACAACATGGTGATCTTCGGAGAGGATCCGGCGGAGAATCCGCAGGCGACGCCGTTGTTCAGCGGAGCACTCGTCACAGGCCCGCTGCGGACCACCTACAACGTGCCGGCGCTCGCGGCCGGGACGTACTTCTTCAACTGCCAGGTTCACCCGACGACCATGAGGGGCACGATCGAGTCGGGAGCCGCTCCCGGTGGCATCCCGGTCGTCGCCGAGGGACTGCAGTTCGACACGAACGAGCTTGACCTGCCGGCAGGGCAACCGGCAACGATCTCGTTCGAGAACAAGGACGTCGGCACCCTGCACAACATCGCGATCTACACCGACGCCTCGAAGTCGACCGTCCTGTTCCAGGGCGAGCAGTTCCCCGGCCCCGCCACGCAGACCTACACCGTCGATCCGCTCGAGGCGGGGGAGTACTACTTCCAGTGCGACGTGCACAACACCATGAACGGAACCGTCGTGGTCGCGGCCGGTGGTGGTGGTGCCGGGGAAGGTGGCGGGCCGTCCGGCGGTCCGAGCGCATCGCCTTCGGGCTGAGTCGTTCGCGAAGACCCTGCTAGCGTGAGTGAGATGCCCCGCCGACCCGCGGTCGTCTTGGTCATGGCCTTGGTGCTGATGGCGCCCGCCTGCACGAAGAGGGCCGACGCCTCTGATGATCCTCTCGGGGCGAAACGCATGAGCTCCCCGGCGCCGGCCCTCGCGGGCGACGATCTCGACGGTGAGCCCGTGGCGCTCGCGGACCTCCGTGGAGACGTGGTCGTGGTGAACTTCTGGGCCACCTGGTGCGATCCCTGCCGCGACGAGCAACCCGCGCTGGAGCGGGTCCGTCGTGCGTACCAGGATCAAGGCGTGGAGTTCCTGGGTGTCGACGAGCGCGACGACCTGGCCGCCGCCCGCGCATGGATCGAGGAGTTCGACGTGACCTATCCGAGCATCCAGGACCCTTCGGGGTCGTGGGCGGACGACTTCGAGCTCTTCGGCTACCCGGACACGTTCGTGATCGACGCCTCAGGGATGATCCGGTGGGCGGTCTACGGCCAGACTGGCGAGGAGCAGCTCAGGCAGCTGATCGACCGGGTGCTGACGGGGGAGGCCTGATCCGCGACGATCAGCGGGTCACGACCAGCGCGTCCAACGCCACGGCCCCGAAGAGCGCCGCCAGATACACGATCGAGTACGTGAAGACGCCCCAAGCGCGCGCGGCCCCCGCCTCGCGCCACAGTCGGAGCGTCCGGTAGACGAAGACCCCGCCCAGAACGACGGCCGTTCCAAGATAGATCGGGCCCATCCGTCCGACCGGGTACAGGAGCAGCGTGGTGCCGAACAGCAACAGCGAGTAGAGGAAGATCTGGCGCCGCGTCTCGTCCTCGCCCTTCACGACGGGAAGCATCGGCACGCCCGCGGCGGCGTAGTCCCCGGCGTAGCGCATCGACAGCGCCCAGAAGTGGGGCGGGGTCCACACGAAGATGATCGCGAACAGGATCCACGCCGGCGCCGCGAGCGATCCGGTGACCGCGGCCCACCCGACCAGCGCCGGCACCGCGCCGGCAGCTCCGCCGATCACGATGTTCTGCGTGGTCGTTCGCTTCAACCACATGGTGTAGACGAAGACGTAGAAGGCGATCGCGGAGAGCGCCAAGGTCGCCGCCAGCACGTTCACCGTGATCGACAGGAAGAAGTAGGAGATCGCACCCAGCACGAACCCGAACCGGAGCGCGTCGGGCGGCGTGATCGCGTGCGCCGGGAGCGGGCGGTGACGGGTCCGGCGCATCACCTGGTCGATGTCGCGGTCCAGGTACATGTTGATCGCGTTCGCCGAGCCCGCGGCGACCGTGCCGCCGAGCAGCGTGGCCAGGATGAGTCCGATCGGGGGAAGACCCCGGGACGCCAGGATCATCGCCGGCACGGTGGTGATCAGCAACAGGACGATGATCCGCGGCTTCGTGAGCTGCACGTAGGCGGTGACCGTGTCCCTGAGCGACCCTCCCGGTGGCGATGGTTTCTCGCCCGCGGGGTGTGACGGCTCGCCCGCGGCGACCGCGAGCCGGCGCGACACGCTCGCCAGCGCCACCAGCGCCGACCAGATCAGGACCGAGAGCGCCACGTGGAGCACCACCGCCCACGGCCGCAGCCGGGAGAACACGTTCAGCGCTCCCGAGGCGATCTGGGCGACGAACAGACCGAGCGCTAGCGAGGAAAGCCCCACCCGGCCTTCGGATCGCCCGGTCATGGTTCGAGCCCGGATAGTCACCCAGAGCACCAGCGCGGCGACGGCTGCCGCCAGGACGCGATGCGCGAACATGGCCGTGGCCGCCCCCCCGAGCGCGGGCACTAACCGTCCGTCCATGAGGGGCCAGTCCGTGAAGACCAGTCCCGCAGAGGTCGCCCGGACGTATGTGCCCACCACCAGCAGCGCGCCGGTGGCGCCCGCCACGACCAACGTCAGCCGCGCGAACGCCGGGTCCTCGCCGGCCGCGCGACCGAGCGGCCCATACGGCCGTTCGACCAGGAACGCGTTCACGGCCAGGACGATCACGTCGGCTACGAACGCGAGGGCCACGGCGAAGTGCGCCGTGACCCACCATGGGTCCAACTCGGTGCGCACCACCACGCCGCCGAGGACGGCCTGTCCCAGGACGAGCGGGATCGCCGCGAGCGCCGGCCATGCGATCGACCGCACGGCGCGGAACCGCCTCCATGCCACGGCCGCCGTCGCGACCACCAACACGGTCACCACGAACACCAGGAACCGGTGGGAGAACTCGATGAAGGAGTGGATGCCCCCGGCGGGGAAGAGCCTGCCCGGCTCGCAGGTGGGCCACGTGGAGCAGCCGAGCCCCGAGCCGGTCCCGCGGACCAGCCCGCCCACGGCGAACAGCGTGATCGTGGCGGTGGCGGTGGCGACGGCGAGCTTCTGGAAGCGGTTCATGGGATGGGGGGCTGAGCCCGGCTCATGATATCGGCCGAGCGGCGGAGCCGGGCTTGCGATACTGGTGCCGATGGCCGTCGATCCGATCGCTGCGATGTCGCCCGCGTTGCTCGAGCAACGTGACCGGATCGAGGGTGTCCTGCGCGCGTTCCTGCGCGAGATGCGGACCGAGATGGCCCCTGTCGCGCCGGACGCCGCCCTCCCGATCGACGAGGTGATCCGCCTTGTCGAGGCCGGTGGCAAGCGACTCCGCCCGGCGTTCTGCTACTGGGGGTTCCGGGCCGCCGGCGGTCGGGAGGAGGCGCGGATCGCTCGCGCGGCGGCCGCGATGGAGCTGCTTCACACCATGGCGCTCATCCACGACGATCTGATGGACGCCACACCCGAGCGACGGGGTGTGCCGTCGAGCGCCCAACACCTGTCGAACGAGGCGCGCAGGCGCGGCGCGTCCGATCCGGAGGGCACGGGTCGCTCTCTGGCGATCCTCACAGGGGATCTCGCCGCCGTGCTGGCCGACCGAGCGTTGCTGACCGCGGGGTTCGGTGCCGACGTCCTGGTCGTGGCGCTCGATCGATACCACCGGATGCGGACGGACATGGCGCTCGGTCAGTGCCTGGACGTGCTGGGGACGGAGGGGCCGGGGTCGCCGGTTGTGGCCACGCTCAAGGGCGGGTCTTACACGGTGGAGGGACCGCTCGCGATCGGCGCCGCGCTGGCCGGAGCCGACCCTGCCACGTTCGATGCGTTGGCCGCCTACGCAGGACCGCTGGGCCTCGCGTTCCAGCTCCGTGACGACGAGCTGGACGGTGATGCCGTTCCCGTTCCGGGACGGGTTTCCTCGTTGATCGCCGATGCCAAGGTCGCGCTCCACAGCCCGGCTCTGGATCCGGCGGCGGTGGACGCGCTGCGGGCGCTCGCCGATCTGGTGGAGGCGTCGTGAGCGCCGACCTTGAGCTCTTCCGGCGCGCGTTCCGCGACGTGCCGAACTGTCGGCTGGCCACGCTCGGACCGCGCGGGGCCCCGCACGTCGCTCCCCGCTGGTTCGTCTGGCTCGAGGACGGCCTGTTCGTCGCGACCCGACGCGGCGACGCCAACTGGGACAACGTCGAACGCGACCCCCGGGTGTCCTTGGTGGTCGACCAGGGCCGGGACTGGACCGATCTGTCGGGGGTCCGGGTGGATGGCACCGCCGAGGCGATCCCGGCCGAGCACCCGGAGATCCGCGGGGTCATGTCCGCCTGGCATGAGAAGTATCGATCGCTGTTCGCCGGGGACGGGTTCGAGCGCCTCGCCCAGCAGGTGATCGGGCTCGGATTCCTCCGCGTGGATGCCGGGTCGGTGGATGCGTGGGACCACCGAGCCGGCTGAGGGGCGGGGGACTGTTCGCCCGGCGGGGCCGGGCGTAGGCTGCTTTGTGAAGCCGTTCACGTGCCGGTAGCCTGACTTTGTGAATCTGTTCACAAGCGCGACAAGGGGGAGCGCGTGAACCGGATCGAGACTGACGTCCTCGTCGTGGGCGCGGGCCCGGGTGGGTCAGCCACCGCGTACCACCTGGCTCGTCACGGGATCGACGTCACCGTGGTCGAGCGCTCCGCGTTCCCTCGGGAGAAGGTGTGCGGGGACGGACTCCCACCCCGCGGCGTGGCGGCCATGTTGAAGATGGGGGTCGACCCCGACGCGGCGGGGTTCGAGCGCGCCAAGGGTCTGCGCGTCTACTCGCGGGACGCCATGATCGAGCTCCCGTGGCCCGAGCTCTCGAGCTGGCCCGACTACGGGCTCGTCATGACGCGGCACGACTTCGATCTGATCCTGGCCGAGCGTGCCCAGAAGGTGGGTGCGCGCTTGCTCGAGCGAACGCAGGCGGTCGAGCCCACGCTGATCGATGGGTGGGTGCGGGGCGCCACGATCCGCCCGACCGAGGACGAGGACGCGGAGCCGATCGAGGTTCGCTCACGGTTCGTGATCGCCTGCGACGGCGCCGCCTCGAGGTTCGCGAAGCCGGCGGGGGTCGTGCGCGACCAGACCCGGCCGCTCGGTATCGCCGCCCGCCGCTACTACCGCACCGACTACCACCCGGGACCCTGGCTCGAGTCCTGGCTGGATCTGTGGGAGGGGGACCTGTTGCTCCCCGGGTACGGGTGGCTCTTCCCCGTGGCGGGCGGCACGGTCAACCTGGGCGCGGGTCTCCTCAACACGTTCAAGAACTTCAAGGACGTCTCGGCCCAGCGCCTCTTCAACGCCTTCGCCACCATGCTGCCGCCGTCCTTCGGGATCTCGGAGGAGTCGGCCGAGGGACGGCTGCTCTCGGGACCGCTCCCCATGAGCATGAACCGTGTGCCGCAGGCCGTGCCGGGGATGCTGCTGGTGGGCGACGCCGCCGGAGCCGTGAACCCGTTCAACGGCGAGGGGATCGCCTACGCCATGGAGACCGGGGAGATCGCCGCCGATCTGGTGCACGAGGCCCTCGTCAAGGACCGGCCGGGGATCGCCATGATGTACCCCGCGGTGCTGCGGGAACGGTACGGACGCTACTTCACGATCGGGCGAGGGTTCGCCCGGGCCGTAGGCAAACCCTCGATCATGGGCCTGGCGACACGCTTCATGCTGCCCCGGCCCGTGGTCATGAACTTCGCGCTCCGCGTCATGGGCAACCTGAGCGACGGTCGTGACGGGGACATGCAGGACAAGCTCTTCTACCTGCTGGAACGGCTCGCGAAGGCGTCCTGAAGACCATGGAAGTAGGATGCCGCCCGTGCTGAGCGAGTACCTGCCGATCCTGGTCCTGGCCGCGCTCGCGTTCATCTTCGCGGTGGGTTCGCTCGCAGCCTCGTCCACGTTGCGCCCCAACCGTCCCGATCCCGTCAAGCTCTCCGCGTACGAGTGCGGGAACGACCCGGTGAGGCTTCCGCGGGGCGAGCGGTTCTCGGTGAAGTTCTACCTGGTCGCGATGCTCTTCATCATCTTCGACATCGAGACGATCTTCCTGTTCCCGTGGGCGGTGTCGTTCCGCCAACTCGGCATGTTCGGGCTCGTGGAGATGGCCGTGTTCATCGCCATGGTGTTCGTGGCCTACGTCTACGTGTGGCGCAAGGGCGGGCTGGACTGGGCGAGCGCGTCCGTGACCCCGATCGAGACGCCCGCCGAGATCGAAGCGGAGGCTCCCAAGGAGGTCGTCGGTGCCGGTTGAACGGATCGAGGGTGTCCACCTGGGGTCGACCCCCGAGGAGATCGAGGAGGAGGTCCGGCGCGGCGTCCTGCTGACCTCGCTCGACCGGGCCGTGGGGTGGGCCCGCAAGCAGTCGATGTGGCCCGCGACGTTCGGCCTGGCGTGCTGCGCGATCGAGATGATGTCGACGGGCGCCGGGCAGTACGACCTGTCGCGCTGGGGGATGGAGCTGTTCCGCGGCTCACCGCGTCAGGCGGACCTGATGATCGTTGCCGGCCGCGTCTCGCAGAAGATGGCGCCGGTCCTGCGCCGCATCTACGACCAGATGCCCGAGCCGCGATGGGTCATCTCGATGGGCGTTTGCGCGTCAGCCGGCGGCATGTTCACGAACTACGCGATCGTCCAGGGCGTCGATACCATCGTGCCCGTCGATGTCTACGTGCCGGGCTGTCCTCCGAAGCCGGAGATGTTGATGCACGGCATCCTGAAGCTGCAGGAGAAGGTCCGGACCGCGGAGACGTTCAAGTGAGACCTGCGGAGCTGGCGGACCGGCTTCGGGGTCCGTTCGCGGACGTGCTGCTGGCGCGCGACGAGGTCACCGTGATCGTCGACCGTGACGACCTGCGGCCGACCCTCGCCACGCTTCGCGCGGACCCCGATCTGTCGTTCGACTTCCTCTCGTGCGTGACCGCCACGGACCGGCCGGACGCCGACCCCCGGTTCTGGGTCGTCTACGAGCTCCGCTCCATGAGGGCGAACCACCGGATGCGCGTGAAGGTGGGTGCCCCCGATGCCGATCCGAGCGTTCCCTCGGTCACGGATCTCTACCCCACGGCCAACTGGCAGGAGCGCGAGGTCTTCGACCTCTACGGGATCGTCTTCGACGGCCACCCAGATCTGACCCGGATCCTGCTCCCAGATGAGTGGGAGGGTCATCC
>Ga0214473_10008193_pt1 | contig 12371 bp, 11 predicted proteins | sample RVTome_7_FD_203509 | JGI IMG/M metagenome (GOLD analysis project Ga0214473, IMG submission 203509) | Soil microbial communities from uranium-contaminated site in the Upper Colorado River Basin, Wyoming, United States - RVT98D197 | ecosystem: Environmental > Terrestrial > Soil > Contaminated >... | reverse complement strand
CGGAGCTCAAGGCGGAGCTCGCGAGCATGAACTGCCTGTCGGGGCCCGATTTCAAGATCGCGAACGATCCCCGCATCACGCGGCTCGGCGCCTTCCTGCGCAAGACCAGCCTCGACGAGGTGCCACAGATCCTGAACGTGCTGCGGGGCGAGATGAGCCTCGTGGGGCCGCGCCCGACTTCGTTCGCCGCGGACACCTACGATCTGTGGCACACGGAGCGTCTCGAGGTGCTCCCGGGAATCACCGGCCTCTGGCAGGTGAGCGGAAGGAGCGACGTCGATTTCGACGACCGCGTGCGCCTCGACATCGAGTACCTCGAGAATCGGAGCTTCTGGTTCGACCTCGTCATCCTCTTCCGCACGGTGGCCGCGCTCGTCCAGCAGCGCGGCGCCTACTGACGGAGGAACCGGACGGGATCGCGTGCCCGGGAATACCCCATGGAAGCGGTTTCAGCTGCAGCAGGAGTGGTGAGATGAAAAGTTTGCCCTTGCGATGCGCGGCGACGATCGGATGGGTGATCGTCCTGACCGAGATGGATCGGCGTTCGGACCTGTTCGAGCTGGGCACATCCGCCTACCTGCTCCTGGCCGCCTCGGCAGCGATCCTCCTCGTGCCGGCGCTGCGGCGCGTCAACACGCCGTGGGTCCTGGCCGTGGCCTTCCCGGTCTTCTGCGCGCTCGAGCTCCTGAGGGGCCCGCTCGACCTCGAGGCCGCGGGAAGGTCCCTGATCGCGTTCGCGGGGGCCGCCGTCACGATCGTGCTGGCCTCGCGGCTGGCCGGCCGGCTCGCGCTCGCCGAGGACGCGCTCGGCGAGCTCGCGCTCGGAACGGCTCGCGAGGCCGCAGCGCCGTTCCCGAGGACCCAGGGCGAGATGTTCCGCGAGGTGCGCCGCGCGCGGCGCTACGAGCGCCCGCTCTCGCTACTCGCGGTCTCCGCCCGGGGGTCGCAGCCTTCCCCCTCGCTGGTGCAGCTCCTCGAGGAGGCGCGGCGCGAGAGCCTGGATCGCCTGGTCAGCCTCAAGGTGGGAGCTCTGCTCGACGAGCAGACGGCCGGCTCGGCCGTGATCGCCGACCGGGACGGCCACTTCCTCGTGCTCCTGCCCGAGGCGGAGCGGCAGGAGGCGGAGCGGGTGGCCAAGCGCCTGGAGCAGGCGGCCGCCGATCGCCACGGGTTCGCGCTTCGCTTCGGGATCGCGAGCTTCCCGCACCAGGAGATCACCTTCGACAAGCTGCTCGAGACCGCCGAGACCGAGCTGCGGGCGACCCTGCGAGCGACGTCCGATCAGACGCTGGGACGCGAGGCCGGCCCGCAACTCGTGCCTTCGACGCCTGCGAGAGGCTGACGTGAGCGACCCCCTCCGCTTGCCCGGCCACGCCGCCCCGCGTCGGAGCGCGCCCGCGCCGCGGAGCGGAGCGGCTCGCCGCGGGAAGCCCGGGGCCACGCCGGGGCGGACGCCCCTCGTCGCATACGTCGTCTCTCGCTTCCCCAAGCTCAGCGAGACCTTCGTTCTCTTCGAGATCCTCGCCGTCGAGCAGCAGGGCGTGCCGGTCGAGGTCTACCCGCTGCAACGCGAGCCGGCGCAGACGATCCACCCCGAGGCGCAGCGCCTCGTCGAGCGGGCCCACTACGCGCCGCTGCTCTCGCTCGCGATCCTGCGCTCGCAGCTCCACTACCTGCGGCGGCGGCCGCGGACCTATCTGCGGACGCTCTTCGACCTCGTGCGCTGGAACCTCGGGAGCGCGCGCTACCTGGGCGGGGCGCTCGCATTCTTCCCGAAGGCGGTGCACTTCGCGCGCCGCATGGGCGAGGACGGCGTCTCCCACGTGCACGCCCACTTCGCGAGCCACCCCGCGGCGGTGGCCTTCGTGATCCATCGCCTCGAGGGCATTCCCTACAGCTTCACCGCGCACGGCTCCGACCTGCACCGCGACCGCCACATGCTGCGCCAGAAGGTCGCCGAGGCGCGCTTCGTGGTCCCGATCTCGGAGTTCAACCGGCGCGTGATCCTCGACGCGTGCGGCGACGAGCACGCCGCGAAGCTCGCCGTGATCCACTGCGGCATCGACCCGGAGATCTTCCGGCCCGTCCCGGGGCGAGCGAGCGAGGCCACGGGCCCGCTGCGCCTCGTCTGCGTCGGCACGCTGCACGAGGTGAAGGGGCAGGCCGTTCTGATCGAGGCCTGCCGCCTCCTCGCGGAGCGCGGGATCGCGTTCCGCTGCGACCTCGTCGGCGACGGTCCGGATCGGGACGCCCTCCTGCGGCAGGCGCGCGCCGCCGGGCTCGAAGGGCGCATCCGCTTCCTCGGCGCGCTCACGCGGGCGGAGGTGGCCGCGCGGCTGCGCGACTCCGACGTCGCCGTCGTTCCGAGCGTCCCGACGCGCGACGGTCGCCGCGAGGGCATCCCCGTCGCCCTGATGGAGGCCGCCGCGACCGGAAGACCGGTGGTCGCGAGCCGGCTCTCGGGAATCCCGGAGGCGATCGAGGACGGCGCCCAGGGCCTGCTCGTCCAGCCCGGCGACGCCCGGGGACTCGCCGACGCGATCGCGATGCTGGCCGCGGATCCGCCGCTGCGGGAGCGGCTCGGAGCGGCGGCGCGCGAGCGGATGCTGCGCGAGTTCGACCTCACCACGAACGCGCGCCTGCTCGCCGCCCGCTTCCACCGGCAGGCTCCGTCCGGCACGGAGGCGCCGTGATCGCGGAGCTCGCCTTCTGGGGCGCGATCGCGATGGCGGCGTGGACCTACGTCCTCTTCCCGGCCTGTCTCTGGCTGCGCGCACGGCTGCGGCCACGGCCGTACCGCGTCGGGGACGCGACTCCGAGCGTGAGTCTCGTGATCTGCGCGTACAACGAGGAGGCGTCGCTCCGGGCCCGCCTCGAGAACGCCCTCGCCCTCGACTACCCGTCCGATCGGCTCGAGGTCGTCGTCGCCTCCGACGGATCGACCGACGACACCAACGCGATCGTCCGCGCCTTCGCGTCCCGCGGCGTGCGCCTGCTCGCGCTGCCGCGGCAGGGTAAGATCCCGGCGCTCAACGCCGCAGTGGCGAGCGCACGGGGGGAGGTACTGGTCTTCTCCGATGCCAACAGCATCTACGAGAGCGGCGCACTGCGCGCGCTCCTGCGTCCCTTCGCGGATCCCGGCGTCGGCGGCGTCGCCGGCGACCAGCGCTATCTGCGCGCCGGCCAGCTCCCCGACGGGGGCGAGGGCGAGCGAGCCTACTGGGATCTCGACCGGCTGCTCAAGCGCTGGCAGAGCGCGGCGGGGAGCGTCACCTCGTCGACCGGCGCGATCCATGCGATCCGACGCGAGCTCTTCCGGAGCGTGCCTTCGGGGGTGACCGACGATTTCTGGATCTCCAGCAACGTCGTGGCACAGGGGCGTCGGCTCGTCTTCGCGAACGATGCCGCGGCCTGGGAGCCGGCGACGCCGGCCTCCGGGAGCGAGTTCCACCGCAAGGTGCGCGTGATCACGAGGGGCCTGCGCGCGGTGTGGCTGATGCGCGAGCTCCTGAACCCCCTCCGCCACGGCTTCTACTCCGTGCAGCTCTTCTCGCACAAGGTCCTGCGCCGGCTCGCCATCGTCCCGATGGCGGCGATCCTGCTCGCGACGCCCTGGCTCTGGGACGCGGGCGCCCTCTACCGCGGCGCCGCGCTGGTCCAGCTCGTCTTCTACCTGGCCGCGGCGCTCGGCGCCCTGCTCCCGCCCCTCGAGGCATCGGCTCCCGGGTGGGCCCGACGCCTCGTGAAGCTCCTCGCCCTCCCGACCTTCTTCTGCATGGCGAACGCCGCGGCGGGACTCGCCGCGCTCAACGTCGCGCGCGGCCACCGGATCGACTCCTGGGAGCCGCAGCGCAGCACTTGAGGATCCCGCGCGCACCGCACCGCTGGACGCTCTCGCCGCGCGAGGCCGTCGCGGTGCAGCGACGGCTCGCGGAACGCGTCCAGGTGACGCCGCTGCGCGGCGCCCCGAGACTCGTGGCCGGGCTCGACGCGGCCTTCGCGGGCGAACGCTGCATCGCCGCGGTCGTGGTGTGGGATCTTCGCGAGCGGTGCGTCGTCGAGCAGCGCGTCGTCGTGCGACCGCTGCGCTTCCCCTACGTACCCGGCCTGCTCTCGTTCCGCGAGGCGCCCGGCCTGCTGGCGGCGCTGCGGCGCCTGCGCACCGAGCCGGACGTGCTCGTGTGCGATGGCCACGGCCTCGCGCACCCTCGCCGCTTCGGGATCGCCTGCCACGTCGGCGTGCTCACCGGTCTCCCGACCGTGGGCTGCGCGAAGAGCCGACTCGTGGGAGCCTACGTCGATCCCGCCCGTCGCCGAGGGGCACGGTCCCCGCTCGTGGACGGGGGCGAGGTGATCGGGAGCGTGCTGCGCACGCGCCCGGACGCGAAGCCCCTCTTCGTGAGCGTCGGACACCGCACCGACCTGCGCTCCTCGGTGCGGCTCGTGCTCGCCTGCGCGCGGGACCACCGGCTCGCCGAGCCGGTCCGCCTCGCCGACCGGCTCGTCGCCGCCTCGAAGCCGCCCGCCGGCGCTTGAGCGCTGATCCCGAACTCGTCGATCTGCCAGGCTCCGCTGCACAGTGGCAGCGCAACGCTCCAGTATTTCCCCGCTGGCCAGCGTCAAGTGGGTCCGGCGGAGAGTCGATGTTCGAGGCGTTGACGGGGAATCGGAAGGCGCGGCCGCAGCCGACGCCGCGGGGCAAGGCTTGTTCCACAGGCGTCGGCACCAACGGGTCAAGCGGCGCTTCGCCTGCGAGTTCCTGGCCGCGGGGCAGCGCTACCGCGGCATCGTCGTGGAGCTCTCGAGCAGCGGTCTCTTCGTGCAGACCGACGCGACCACGACGCCCGGGAGCGAGATCGATCTCCACCTGGCCGGTGCCGGAGCCGTGCCGGATCTGGTGGTGCGCGCGGTCGTCGTCCGCCGACGCATGGTCCCCGCGCCGCTCGCCGCTGCCGTGCGGCGCGGCATCGCGCTCGAGATCCTCGAGGCCCCCCGCGAGTACGGGCTCGCCTGCGGCTCGGAGCTGCTCGACGCACCGATCCGTCTCTCGCGCCGAGGCGGGGGCATCTCTGGAATCGGCAGCGCCGAGACGAGACCCCAGGAGCCCGAGGTCCGCGCCGAAACCGCAACGACCGGCCCGGACGCACCCCTGCCGCCGGCGCCCGCGCAGCGCACGGAGTCCCCGCCGCTCCAAGACTCTGGCGCTCCCGGGCCGCCGCGCCCCGACGTGCTCGTGGTGGACGACGGCACCCTCGGCGACGTCGACGCCCTGCTGCACGAGCTCGGGGCCGATGCCCGTCGGCTCTGCCTCCGAGCGGCGGACGGCGCACCGCCCTTCCTGTGGCCCAGGCGGCTCTTCATCACGACGGCGCGCCTCGCCTGCTCGCTCTACCTCCCGGAGCCGGGGGACGAGGACGACGTCGTCGCGATCGCGGTGGCCGAGGACGAGTCGCAGACCCTCTCGACGATGATGCAACGGCTCGGCTTCCAGTACCTCGTGCACCGGCCGATCCACCCCGAGGCGATGCGACTGCTCTTGCGCAAGGTCCTCTACCGCGGTGCCGAGCACCGCCGCGCCGAGCGCCTCCCCTTCGGCACCGAGGTCACCTGGCGCACCGGGTGGGTGAGGAAGCGCGGGATCCTCGTCGAGATCTCGAGCACCGGCTGTCGCCTCCAGGCCGACCGGCCCCTGCGCCCGGGCTCGCGCATCCGCATCGCGATTCCGCCCGAGGCGACCGGCGACCGGCGCATCCCGCTGCGCGGCCGGATCGTCCGAAGGGATGCCGCGTCGACGGTGTCGTCGGAGACGCGCCACGCCCTCGCGGTGGTCTTCGACCCCCTCCCGACGCGGGTGCAGCGGCGTCTCGATGCCCTCCTCGTCCGACTCGCGCGCGGTCCTGCGACGCTGGCTCGCGGCGCGCCGGCTCCGGCTCCGGCGGCCGCCGTCCCGCCCGCGCGCGCGATCGAGGGCGAGGCGCCGGCGGCCGCGCCCCCGCCCGTCGCCGATCGTCGCCGCGTGCCGCGGGTGCGCCTCGACCGCGAGATCGTGTCCCTCGACGAGACCGCGACGCAGGCACTGCACGCCCTCGTCGGCCGCGATCTCTCGCCTCGTGGGATGCGCATCGACCCCCACCCGGATCTCGCCCTGAACCAGCGCCTGCGCCTCGCCCTCTACGAGCCCTCCGTGTCGGGTCCCGTCGTCCTCGAGGCGGAGGTGGCGCGCGACGACGGTGGAGCGGGTCTCGCGCTTCGCTTCGTCGACGTCCCTCCGGACGTCACGGCGCAGCTCGGACAGATCGTCGCGGCCCTTCCCGCGCTGGAGCGCCTGCGACCCGAGCCGCAGCGGATCTGGCTCGGGGATTTCTCGAGCGAAGCTGCCGCTCTGCAAGGTCTCGGGAGGGCAACACGGTGACCTGCATCGCGGTGATTGGCGGGGACGGCGCGGGAAAGACCACCGTCACGCGCCACCTCCTCGACTCCGGGCGCCTGCCCCTGCGCTACCTCTACATGGGGATCAACGTCGCATCGAGCAACGTGGCGCTGCCGACGAGCCGCCTGCTCCAGCGCCTGCGGCACGGGCGCACCGGACCCACCACGACCCACGCCTCCGCGTCGGGCCGACCGAAGGCGCGCGGCGCGAAGGGAGCCTTGCGCTCGGGTGCGCGCCTCCTCTACCGGCTCTCCGAGGAGTGGTACCGGCAGGCGTTGTGCTGGCTCTACGAGCTGCGCGGCGAGATCGTGCTGTGCGATCGGCACTTCCTGTTCGACTTCTACGAGCCGGCGGAGCGCCGAACCGCGAAGGGCCTCGCGGATCGATTCCACCTGTGGATCCTGCGCTACGCCTATCCGCGCCCCGACCTGGTGCTCTTCCTCGATGCCCCGGCCGAGGTGCTGATGGCGCGCAAGGGCGAGGCGACGATCGGGTTCCTCGAGGGCCGGCGCGCCGCGATGCTCGAGATCGGCGCGGACGACCCGCGCTTCATTCGCATCGACGCGACGCAGCCGCTCGACGCCGTTGCGGCCGAGGTGGAGGCGCGCATCGACGCCCTGCTGGCGGGCCGCGGAAGGGCCGTGCGGCCGTCCCGCGAGGCCGCCCCCCGGAGCTGATGCGGATGGACCGTCTGGGGGGAGGCATGGGCGAGCTGTGGCTGCGCTGCCTCGACGCCGCCGTGACGGCCCCCGCACGCCAACGGCGGCCGGGGGCACGTCCGCTGCGAGAGCTGCTGCGCGCGCGCCGCAGCTTCGATCGCGTCGCGGCCGCGGTGAATGTCGTCGACCGGCTCCTTCCGGGCACCGCGAGCGCGCTCGCGCGGCGGCTCGCGGACAGCGCGCCGCTCGCGCTCGCCGCGACGGCGATCGAGGCCGTCGACTTCGGCTCGGGGGGAACCGTCTTTCGCCTCGAGACGCCGGCGGGTCCGCACGCACTCAAGGTCTTCCGCCGCTCGCTCGGACGTCCGCTCGCGGAGCAGCGCGCCGTGGCCGCCTACTACGCCGACCGCTACCGCACCGTCTCGGGCTGGTACCAAGGGGTCCCCGGGCTCGTCGCGCCGTCCGCCTTCCTGATCCTCCCGGGGCCGATCCAGGGCCACCCGGTCGCGGCCGTGGTGCAGCCCTTCCTCGAGGGTCGCAAGCGCTGCTTCTTCGCGGATCTGGACGCGGCTCGAGCCCTCGAGCTCTTCTCAGAAGACCCCTCGCTAGCGAAGCAATTCCAGGGCTTTGCAGCCGCGACCCTCGAGCTCTGGAAGAAAGCGGAGCGCTGCCTCGATCTGGTCGGGCACGAGAACCTGATGCTCCTCGAGGCCCGGGGCCGGCAGCGCCTCGCGATCGTCGATTGCGGGCTCTTCGAGCTTCCCGTCATCCGGCAGCAGGCGCCCGCGCGATACAAAGCGCTAGGCGAGCGGATCGGGCGCCTCGAGGCGCTCCTCGCCCGGCTCGCCCCCGGCGCCTGAGGCGCGGCGTCGCCGCGGGCGCAGGCGGCGCGCGAGGCCCCCGAGCGCGCGACTGGCCGTGCGGCCGAGGTCGGCGGCGAAGGGAGCGGGATCGCTCCACGAGAACACCGCCGACGCCTTGCGGCCTCGCCAGGAGCGCGCCCACTCGCGCAGCGTGAGGCGCCCGCCCCGCCACGCGTGCAGGGCGGCCTGGAAGTCGTGGCGCCAGTAGATCCAGCGCGCTCCGATGTAGCGCTGCACGCGCGCCTCGGGCAGCGGACGCCCCGTCGCATCGCAGTACATCGTGTAGAGGAGCTCGACCCCGCCGGCCTCGGCGATTGCCGAGCGCCCGGTCGGTCGGCCCACGTTGGGCTCGATCACGACGTGCCGGCCGGTGCGCGCGTCGCGCTTCATCTCGACGTAGCCGAGGCCGCGGTAGTGGACGGCATCGAAGAGCTGGAGCGTGGCGATCAGGACCGCGTCGTTGCGCACCTCCTCGCCGAGCGCGCTCGTCCCCGTCTCGGGCGGCCACTGCCGGAGCTTGCGCGCGACGAAGCTCGCGAGCGGCTTCCCCTCGAGACCGTAGTAGCAGTTGCAGGAGTAGAGCTCGGACTCGGGGCCCTCGATCCACTCCTGCGCGATCAGGACCGGAGCGAGCCCGCCGAAGCGCTGGTGGATGGCAAGCAGCTCCGCGGCATCGTGCACCTTGAAGGCCTTCTCCCGCGTCGCCGCCTGCCAGGCGGGCGTCTTGTAGGGCGGCTTCACGACCGCGGGATAGGCGAGCCCCTGCGCCGCCTCGCGGGCCCCGGCGACGTCGCGGATCAGGAAGCTGCGCGGGATCGGAAGGCCGATCGCCGCCGCCAGCTCGAGGAAGCGCACCTTGTCGACGAGCGTCTCGACGGTCTCCGCGTCCGGAAGGACCATGCGGTAGTGGCGCAGGACCCGCTCGCGCTCGCGCGAGAGCGAGAGCACGGCATTGTCGGTGCACGGGTAGAGCACGGCCGGCTCGGACAGCGTCGCGGCCAGGAGCTCGAGCGCCTCGATCAGCCCCGGGCCGTGCGTGTCGGCCGCGATCCTGCGCTCGCAGACCCGGGTCCGGCAGGCGAAGTGCTCGGGGTCGCTCGCGATCCCGATCACCGGCACGCCCCGGGCGGCCAGGATGCGGGCCGTCTGGAGCCCCGTGATGCAGTCGAGCCCGATGACGACGGCGCGGGTCGCGCGGCTCACCGCCGCTCCGGCAGGTAGCGCTTCTCGGCCTTGGCGAGCTCGCCGGCGTCCTGGAGGCGGAAGATCTCCTCGACCGGGACGATCTCGCCCTCGAGCGGCTCGATGGAGCGCGCCGCAAAGATCCGGCGCGCGGCCTGCTGCATCGCGGCGATGCTCGCGCGCAGCAGGTGGTTGGCCCAGATCACCACGGAGACGCCCGCGTCCTCGAAGACCTGCGTCGGCGTGTCGTAGTACATGGTCGGCACGATCACGACCGGGCAGGTCTGGCCCCACTCGCGCATGAAGGCCAGGATCTCGTCCGGGGCGTGCAGCTTGCTGTGCACCAGGATCGCATCCGCGCCCGCGCGGTGGTACGCCTCGGCGCGCTTCAGCGCCTCGGCGAGGCCCCAGCCGGCGATGAAGGCCTCGATCCGGGCCACCACGCAGAAGTCCGGGTCCGACTGCGTGTCCTTCGCGGCCATGATCTTTCCGGCGAACTCCTCGACCTCCGCCAGCGGCTGCGTCTCGCCGCGGATGAAGGAGTTCGTCTTCGGAAAGAGCTTGTCCTCGATGCACATCGCGGCCACGCCGCGGCTCTCGAGCTTGCGCACGAGGCGCCTGGCGTTGTTGAAGTTCCCGTAGCCGGTGTCGGCGTCGAGCAGGATCGGGACGCGCGTCGCGTCGGCCATGAACTCGACGGCCTCGAGCACCTGGGTCCAGCTGGCCTCGTTGTTGTCGCGCACACCCATCGCGGCGGAGATCGAGAGGCCGCTGCCCCACAGGCCGTGGAAGCCCGCCTCCTCGGCGATGCGCGCCGAGAGCCCGCTGTGGGCCTCCATCAGGAACTCGACCTGCTGCGACTGGAGGAGCTGCTTGAACCGCGTGGTCTTCTTCATACCGTCCCGCATTGGCGCAGCGGCGCGTCCGGCCCGGGGAGCCCTTCCCCGACCTCATCGCTTCCGCCCTCGAAGGACTCGATGCTGCGAACGATGACGTCGCCGATCTCGCGCTGCGAATCGTGGGTGCTGGCCCCGATGTGGGGCGTCAACACGACGTTGTCGAACCCGGCGAACGGCGACACGAGTCCGTCGCCCTCTCGCTCGTGCACGTCGAGTCCGGCTCCCGAGAGGTGGCCGTTCGCGAGCGCGCGCTGGAGCGCGCCCTCGTCGACGACCCCGCCGCGGGCCAGGTTCACGAGGGTGGCCCCGCGCTTCATGCGGGCGATGGCGTCCTCGCCGATCAGGTAGCGGGTCGAGTCCTGGAGGGGCACGTGCACACTCACGAAGTCCGAGCAGCGCAGCACCTCGTCGAGCGTCGTGCGGCGGACGCCGAGCTCCGCGAGACGCCGGACCTCCTTCTCGCCGCCGTTCGCGGTGCAGCCGAGGACGCGCATCCCCCACGCCGCACCCATCTGGCCGACCTTCGATCCGATGTTGCCGGCGCCGACCACGCCGAGCGTCTTGCCGTGCAGCAGGTAGCCCGTCATCTCGGACTTCGCGAAGCGCCCCTGGCGCATCAGGCGGTCGGCGCGGAGCAGGTTGCGCGCGAGCGCGAGCATCAGCGCGAAGGCCATCTCGGCCACCGCCTGCGCGCCGGGGCCGGGGATGCGCTCGAAGCGGATCCCCCGCCGCTCGACGGTCGGGAGGTCGATGTTGTCGAGGCCCGAGCCGCCGCGCACGATCAGGCGCAGCTGCGGCGCCGCCTCGAGCACGGTCGCCGTGATCTTGACGCCGCTGCGGAAGACCAGGACGTCGCGGTCCGCGATCGCCCGGCAGAGCTCCGCCTCCGCTGCGCCGTAGGCGCAGCGGACATCGTGGCTCGCCCGCAGCCTGGCTTCGGCGCCCGGGTCGATGCGGCTCGCGACGAGGATCTTCACGACCGGTCGAGACCTCCGGCGCGCCAGGATCGGACGGGGCATCCCCTGGCACACGCCATTCCATCGTCAAAGGCGGGGCCCCGGGTGGCCGAAGCAGGGTTCGGTCACAATGCGCTGGGGCACCGTCGACCGGTGAGTGGCCAGACCGAGGCTCTCGGTGACCCCGAAAATGCGAGAGGTCGCGGTGAGATGAGCGCTCCGGTCGATTACGACCTGCACGGAATCGTTGGCGTCCGGCTGCTCGGCGCGGGGCCGGCCGAGGAGCGTCTCGTCACCCGCCAGCTCGGACCGATCCGAGCCGCACTCGAGCGTGAGCCGGACGTCGTGATCCGCTTCGTCGATCGGCTCGACCTCGCCGGCCCCTTGCGGCTGCTCGGCGTGGACGACGTGGGCTTCACGGCCGACGCCTTCCTGGTGCTGCGCGGGAAGCAGAAGTCGCGGGCGCGGGTGCGGGTCCCCGTCGAGCGGATCGGCGGGCGCTGCGAGATCGTCTGCGAGCGAGGCCTCGCCGCCGTGCCCCACCTCGTGGCGATCGTGAACCTGACCGCGCTCGCGAAGGGCGCCCTGCCCCTTCACGCCTCGGCCTTTCTCTGGAACGGGACGGGCGTGCTCGCGACGGGCTGGGCGAAGGGCGGCAAGACCGAGGCGCTCCTCGCCTTCCTGACGGAGGGCGCGTCCTACGTCGGCGACGAGTGGGTGTACCTCCTCGGTGACGGGAGCCGCATGTTCGGCATCCCCGAGCCGATCCGCGTCTGGGACTGGCAGCTGCGGGACGTGCCGTGGCTGGTCGAACGCCTGCCGCGAGCCCAGCGCGCGCGGCTCGCCGGCCTGCGCGTCGCAGCCGACGCCGCCGGCCGGATCGCCGCCGGGAGCGGCCGGCCGGCGGCCCTGGCCCGCCGCCTGCGGCCGCTGATCGACCACCAGCGCTGGATCCAGATCCCCCCCCGCGAGGTCTTCGGCGCCGATCGCTGCGTCCGGGAGGCCTCGCCCCGCAAGCTCTTCTTCGTGGCGAGCCACGAGTCCGACGACGTGGTGGTGCGCGCCGTGGACGCGAAGCAGGTCGCGCAGCGCATGGTCTTCTCGCTCGGCGAGGAGCGGGCCGACCTGCTCTCCTGCTACCGCAAGTTCCGCTTCGCCTTCCCGGAGGCGACGAACCCGGTGCTCGAGGGCTGCGAGGCCCGCGAGCGCGAGATGCTGACCCGCGCGCTCGGTGCGCTGGAGGCCTACGAGGTCCTGCACCCCTATCCGGTCTCGATTCCGGCGCTCTACGAGGCGATGAAGGGCTGGGTCTAGCGGGGGCCCGCTCTAGGACGCTGCGATGATCCGGGCGGTGGTCGTCCACTCCGCTCGCCTTCGGCTCG
>Ga0214473_10008192_pt1 | contig 12372 bp, 20 predicted proteins | sample RVTome_7_FD_203509 | JGI IMG/M metagenome (GOLD analysis project Ga0214473, IMG submission 203509) | Soil microbial communities from uranium-contaminated site in the Upper Colorado River Basin, Wyoming, United States - RVT98D197 | ecosystem: Environmental > Terrestrial > Soil > Contaminated >... | reverse complement strand
TAAAGGAGAAAAGGAAAATGCTGGGGTTTGGTAGGGCTCTCGATGCAGTTAACCGGTGTGTTGACGAATTGCAAAAAGAAAAGGCACAGTAATTAAATCATTAACAGATGGATAGAGGAAAAGAGAATAACAATTTTTAAAAAGGAGAATAGCAATGGGGACTAAAGGCAAAGAGATAGTCAAGTTAGATGTGGAGAATTTAATCAATCTTTTGAATAAGGCATTTGCGGATGAGTGGCTGGCGTATTACCAGTACTGGGTGGGCGCACAGGTTGCCAAAGGGCCGATGCGTGGAGCGGTTGTGGCGGAATTAAGCGAGCACGCCCAGGATGAACTCAAACACGCAGGGATGCTCACTGAGATGGTGGTACTCCTGTGCTTGACCCCGCTGATTGGAAAAAGTTATCGAATTGCGGATACGATGCTCCTGAAAGCGCTTTTGTAAAGGATATCGTTGAGCAGAATATCAAGGGCGAACAATGCGCAATTGAGGTTTACAATAAGCTTCTCACCACGACCAGAGATAAAGACATTGTTACTTATAATCTGGCCGCTGAGATACTTGAAGATGAAGTAGAGCACGAAGAAGACCTGCAAGCTCTTTTGGAAGACATCGAAATCATGAGAAAGCAGAAATAAGTCGAGACTCAATGAGTTAATCGAAGAAAGAAGGTGAGTTATGCCAAGAGGTAGTGGTATGGGGCCTCTGGGAGGTGGCGGTGGGCGCGGAGGCAAAATGGGCGGATCATTTGCAGCCGGTCCCGGCGGCAATTGTGTCTGTCCAAAGTGCGGCTATAAAGAACCGCATTCGAGAGGACAACCTTGTAATCAAAAGACATGTCCGAAATGCGGTACGCAAATGACAAGAGAATAAAGTTTCAAATTGAAAAGGAGGTGATAATTATGCCAGGTGGAGATGGAACAGGTCCTTTAGGTATGGGGCCGATGAGCGGCAGGGCTGCGGGTTTCTGCGCTGGTTTCCCCGTTCCCGGTTATACCAATCCCGTTGGTGGACGTGGTTTCTTTGGCCGCGGCAGAGGTTTCCGGGGCCGAGGCGGCGGTCGCGGCTGGAGAAACCGGTTCTATGCAACCGGAGTACCAGGATGGGCCAGAGCCGGATACAGTTTTGCTGCTGCCCCTAGCCCGGAACAGGAACTGGAAGGCTTAAAGCAGCAGGCACAATACCTGAAGAATTCACTGGATGACATCAATAAGCAGATTGATGAACTTCAAAAAGAAAAAACCGAATAGCTTTGTATTATTCGGCGATTGAGAAGGGCGATTCTGCCGCTCTTCTCAATCTCATCTTTTGACTCTGCTACGGATGCAGCCTTTCAAGCAGTGAGAGAGGTTACTAACGATAGCTTAACAAGAAGAAATTGGGAAATATACTTTGGATAACGAAATACTTGAAAATCATAAAAGATTTCTTGAAAGAAAGAAACTTTATAAAGGTTTTGGCTACGACGTAGATGAGGAAAGGAATTTTATCCTGAAACAGGCACGGCCGGTTTACGGGAAAATCCTGGAAGCTGGGACCGGCAAGGGGTATTTCGCGCTTACTCTGGCGAAACAGGGGTATTCATTTGTTGCCTTTGATATTTCGCAAGAAGAACTGCATTTTGCCAAACTTAATTTAGCGTATTTCGGGCTTGAAAAATGTGTAGATTTTAAGATAGAAGACGCCGAACACACAAATTTTGCCGATGGAAGCTTCGATATAGTCTTTTCTGTCAATACCATCCACCATCTGCGGAATACTTATAAGGTAATAGATGAATTAACCCGCGTGTTTTCGGAAAGTGGCAAACTCATCCTGAGTGATTTTACAGAAGAAGGTTTCAAAGTTATGGATAAAGCTCACGCACTTGAAGGCAATACGCATGAAGTAGGCAGGACAACACTTTTGGACATTGAATCTTATCTTACGAAAAAAGGTTTCTCAGTTAAACAGGCAAATAGTACGTATCAGCATGTTCTCGTAACCAGAAAGGATTTCGAGAATGAGCATAATGATTAAACTTTTCCAGACAGCCTGTATTATTTCAGCCTTCGTATTCACGATGATGCTGCTTGTGGAATATTTCAACGCAGTTAGCGGTACCCTGTGGCAGCGAGTACTGCTTGGCAGCCGATGGAAGCAGTATATTGTTGCTGCGTTGCTGGGTGCATCGCCGGGATGCCTGGGAACTTTTGTTGTATTTACAATGTATTCACATGGCATGGTAAGCCTGGGTGCAATGATTGCAGCGGCTGTTGCAACCTTTGGTGATGAGGAATTTGTACTTCTGGCGCTGGCTCCTAAAACTGCCTTGGTCATGGGATTAGGTCTTTGTGTAATTGGAATTCTATCTGGCCTGATAGTGGATGCCTTATATAAGAAAGAAATTGAACCTGTCGTCTGCACCAGAGGAATAGACATTGATCCTGAGCAGCAATGTAGCAGATTTTCATTTAATCAGTTTATACAGCAATGGCGAAACTGCTCAATGGCGCGTTTTCTATTAACATCGATATTGGTCATTATACTGATTTTGTTATTCAGCGGGATTCCGGGTGGCGATATGCCTGCATGGCTTCGCTATACATTGATAATGACAATTGCGGCTTCGCTGGTCATCACGGCCACTACAAACGACCATTTTCTGGAAGACCACTTATGGCATCATATTGCTTTGCGTCATGTGCCCAAGATATTCCTCTGGACTCTGGGAGCACTTGTAATTATGTATTTTATCACTGAGCGGTTAGATCTTGGCCCGACGATACAGAAAGGCAAGTGGATTGTGTTGGTTACAGCATGTCTTATTGGAATTATCCCTGAATCAGGACCGCATCTTTTATTTGTAACGCTTTATGTCCAAGGCACGGTGCCTCTGAGTGTACTTGTAGGCAGTTCAATTGTGCAGGATGGGCATGGTCTGCTTCCGATGTTGGCACATTCACGGAAGGATTTTTTGATTATAAAAACTGTTGCACTTATTGCGGGCTTGACAATTGGTGCTGCAATGATGGTTTCAGGTTTTTAAGATTGAGGTGAGTAAGTACTATATAATGTCGCGAAATACGGTAAATTTCATTTTGGATTTAGTGTCGTTTTTGAATTTGCTGGGGCTTATTTTCACCGGTTACATAATGAAATATGTATTGCCGCCCGGCACTGGCGGCATGGGGCGCATTCTCCACGGTGGTTCTGAACGGGGAATACGCGTAGAAAAATTATGGTCGATGACACGCCATGAATGGGGCAGCATTCATTTTTATCTGGCGGTTATATTTGTTGTTCTGATGATTATCCACGTCATCCTGCACTGGAAGTGGATTAAATATTATGTGAAATCAGTTTTTAATAGATAGTTGTTTAACAATTAAGGGAATTGGTGAAATAGAACGGATATATGTTGGATAACGAAGTGTCCTTTTAGCCGGAAAGGGGCTTATGCAAGGTCTATGATTATTTCAATTGCCAGCGGAAAAGGCGGGACAGGAAAAACGACTATTGCGGTAAATTTGGCTCAAACCATCAGCCAGATGGGCAAAACCGTACAATACATCGATTGTGACGTCGAGGAGCCGAATGGTCATATTTTCCTAAAGCCGTTTTTTTACGACAAGCGGGAAATAACCGTTCCCGTTCCAGAGGTTGATTTGGAAAAATGTATCGGCTGCGGAAAATGCGGGCAGCTTTGCCAATACAGCGCAATTGTTTCTTTAAAAGAAACGGTACTTGTCTTCGAGCAGTTATGCCATTCCTGCGGGGGATGTATGCTTGTTTGTCCAACCGGTGCGATAAAAGAAAAGAAAAAGAGAATCGGTTTTTTTGAACGAGGTAGTGCCGGGAATATCAGGTTTGTGCAGGGCAGACTTGAAATAGGCGATGTCCGGTCTCCGGCTTTGATAAAAAAGGTGAGGGAAAAAGCGGACAACACCGGAATCACAATATTAGATGCGCCACCGGGGACATCATGTCCTGTTGTAGAAGCTGTCAGAGATACGGATTTTGTTTTGCTTGTTACAGAACCGACACCTTTTGGTCTTAATGATTTGGAACTTGCGGTGGCTATGGTGCGACAGTTAAAAATACGCTTTGCCGTGGCGATAAACAGAAGCAATATTGGTGATGATGGAGTAACGCGATACTGTCAGCAGGAAAACATTAAAGTACTTATTCAAATACCAAATGACAGAAAGATTGCCGAAAGCTATTCACGAGGCGTGATGATAGTAGAAGCGATGCCTGATTACAGACAAAAGTTTATGAAATTATATGAAGATATAAAGAAGCTGGTAAAAGGCAAATGAAACACGATCCTGATTTTATGGCAAAAATAACCAAAGACCTTGAAGCACGCAAAGCTGCAGGCAAAATTCTTGATGTTAGGGAATCGGCTGGTCTGTATGAGTTGAAGAAGGCTTATAGAAAAGCCGCCGCTAAATATCATCCTGACCACAACGGCAATACACCTGAAGCAAATAAGAGATTCGTCCTGGTTAAATGTGCTTATGAGCTGTTAGCTTTTGATAAACCCTGTGATAAATTGCTGGAAGAGATTAACTCCTGGCCCGGCGTTCCCGAAGATACAAAATACAAGTTAGATAACGCCTGGGGGCATTTTTTGTGGTGGAGAGAGAAATTTTTTGAATCAAATGAGAAAATTGTACAAAGGAAGATTGGTAAAACAGGTTCTTGTATTTAGCAAACTTTAGAAACTCGAAATTAACTGCATATTATGAAAGAATTAGTTGTAATTAGTGGTAAAGGCGGAACAGGTAAAACAAGCATCGCGGCTTCGTTCGCGGCGCTTGCGAAGAATGCGGTATTGGCGGATTGCGATGTGGATGCCGCAGATTTGCACCTGGTTTTATCTCCAACAATAAGACAACAGTCGGATTTTTCAGGCGGTAAAAAAGCCAAAATCATTTCTGAAAAATGCGTAGGTTGTGGAAAATGCGCTCATTTGTGCCGATTTGATGCAATAAAATTAAACGGTCCCGGTAATAATATTATTGAAAAAACCTTTATGGTAGATCCGGTTTCTTGCGAAGGCTGTAAGGTTTGTGTGGAATTTTGCCCTTTTAACGTAATCTCTTTTGAGTCTGCCATAAACGGCAAATGGTTCATTTCCGATACAAGGTTTGGGCCTATGGTACATGCACAACTGGGTATCGCAGAAGAAAACAGCGGCAAACTTGTAACATTGATTCGCAGAGAAGCGAAAAGAATCGCTGAAGAGCAAAACAGAGATTTATTAATTATCGACGGCTCGCCGGGGATAGGCTGTCCGGTTATTGCCTCAATTACCGGAGCAGATTTGGTTCTTGTGGTAACGGAGCCGACATTGTCTGGTAAACACGATTTGGAAAGGGTAGCCCAGCTTACAGCTAATTTTGGAATAAAAACTTTGGTTTGTATCAATAAGGCAGATATCAATCCTGAAATGAGCCGCGATATAGCTGAGGATGCCGAGAACAAGGGTCTAAAAGTAATCGGAGAAATTCCTTATGACGAGGCTTTCACCAAAGCTCAAATTATGAAAGCCACTTTGATTGAATATACCAGCGGCGATATAGCAGATAAAGTAAAAACATTATGGAGAGAGGTTATCTATGCTCTTGGCTGAGGTTAAAGGTACTTTGGAACATAAACAGACACCATATTATGATTTTGACAGAATTGCCGGCTGTTATGACAGTTGGTATGACTCGACGATTGGTGCCATATATGACCGTTTGGAGAAAAGAACGATTGGTAAATTGCTGAGCAAAGAAAGATGCAGCGGGAAACTATTGGAAGTCGGCTGTGGGACAGGCCACTGGAGCAGGTATTTCAGTAACAAAGGCTTTGAGGTAACAGGAGTCGATGTATCGGGGGAAATGATAGAAATCGCCAATCAGAAGCATATACCGAACAGCAGATTTGAAGTTGCAGATGGCCAGAATCTACCATTCGCGTATGAGAGTTTTGATGTGGCGGCGGCAATAACTGCTCTCGAATTCACTTCAGACCCCGCAAAAATGCTTTCTGAGATGGCCCGCTGTGTAAAGAAAAGTGAAGGAGTACTCATAATAGGCGTTTTAAATGCCTTGAGCGGATATAACCAAAAGAGAAAAAAAATATCGGGCAGCGTATATTCGGCAGCAAATATGTTTTCACCGCAGCAGATACGGGACCTTTTAAGTCTGTATGGCATATCAACAATACGGACAACAGGATTCGTGCCTGAAAACGAAAGGTTGTTGGGGATGTCATCCCTTTGGGAGTATTTAGGCCAGTTCCTCTTTACCCAAAGGGGGGCGTTTATCGCAGCGAGGGTTGATTTATGAAAGTGCAGGCAGAAATAAGTATTTATTCGTTGCGGACACAAACTCTATCCGAACCCGTTGAAGAGTTTTGCAGAATCCTTCGTGCTCATGACTTAGAAATCAAGACAACAGCTATGAGTACTTTTATAAGGGGTGAATCAAGGGACTTGTTCAAAGCCTGCGATGAAGCCTTTGAACAATTGGCCAAAAAATACGAGGTCGTAATAAATATGAAAATTTCAAATGCTTGTCCAGAGGACAGGCACCGTTAGTTTTTAAGGAATACATAAATATGGAAAGGCAAAACACACAAACTCAGCGAGACCAGGAACAGCAGTTGGAAATTGAACAGGATCAGATTCGTCATCGAATGAGTCAGATTAAACATAAAATAATTGTTTTGTCCGGCAAAGGCGGCGTGGGCAAAAGTACCGTTGCAGCGAATCTTGCGGTATCGTTGGCTCTTTCCGGTAAAAGTGTCGGACTTCTCGATATCGACATTCATGGCCCAAGCATACCGAAAATCTTCAACCTCGATAAAAAAGAGCTGGTCATTTTGACAGATGAAATCATACCGGTTCCAATTTCCGAGAATCTTTCGGCTGTGTCAATCGGATTTATGTTGCCCACTGAAGATAGTCCAATCATCTGGCGAGGTCCGATGAAATACCAGGTAATAAAACAGTTTCTAAAAGACGTCCAGTGGGGTGATTTGGACTTTCTTGTTATTGATTCACCGCCGGGCACGGGCGATGAGCCGCTTTCCATTGCCCAGCTTATCGAAAATCCGGATGGCGCAATTATTGTAACCACCCCTCAACAGCTTGCGATTAGCGATGTTCGCAAAGGAATTTCTTTCTGTCGAAAAGTGAATATACCGGTCATAGGTGTTATTGAGAATATGAGCGGTTTTGTTTGTCCGACTTGTGGGCAAAAAACCGATATCTTCAAATCAGGCGGCGGCGAGGAGATGGCTATCCAAATGAATGTTCCTTTCCTTGGGCGCATTCCGATAGACCCGCAGATAGTTGATGCATGTGATTCAGGAAAACCTTACATCCAGCAATACAGCCTGAGCCAGGCAGCAAAATCTTTCAACGAAGCAATTAAACCTATATTGGAACTGGATAAAAATGAACAGAAAAAAACACACTTTTTACAGAAAGGAGATAAAAAAATGAGAATAGCTATTCCATTGTCTGAAGGAAAGTTGTGCCAGCATTTCGGCCATTGTGAGGTCTTTGCAGTGATTGACACAAAAAATGACGGTGGTAGAAAATTTAACCGCCAGGATATTACGCCGCCGCCGCACGAACCGGGGTTATTACCCAAATGGCTCCATGGAATGGGTGTGAATGTGATTATAGCTGGAGGAATGGGCCAGCGGGCGCAACAGCTTTTTAATCAGAACCAGATTGAAGTTGTTGTTGGTGCGCCCGTTGATACGCCGGAAAATTTAGTTTCTGCTTATCTGGAGAAAACGCTCCAGCCGGGTGAGAATACCTGTGACCATTAAATAGGTTGAGATTATGCAATACCAATACACAGATAGAGTCCTTGAGCATTTTATGCATCCGCGCAACGTCGGTGAAATTTCTGACGCTGACGGTGTCGGAACAATCGGTTCTGAAGAATGCGGAGATGTGCTGCGAGTCTGGATAAAAGTTGCCGATGAGCATCTGGTTGATGTCAAATATAAGGTTTATGGCTGTCCTGCGGCGATTGCCTGCTGCAGTATGATGACCGAGCTTGCAATTGGAAAACATCTTAATGAGGCTGGTGAACTTACTGACGCACAAGTAGCTGATGCCCTTGGTGGTCTTCCTGCTCGTAAATATCACTGCTCAAATCTGGCTGCTTCAGCGCTTCATTCAGCTATTAAGGATTATATTTTAAAAGTGTCGGGTGAACGTGAATGATAATCGATACAGACAAAAAGAAAGCCGCCAGTCTATGCAGGCGAGTTCATCATAACTGCATTGTATGCGGTCTATCCAATCCCAAAGGACTGCATCTGAAATTTGAAGTTGCAGATGATGGAGGCGTCAAGTGCACGTTTCAGTGCTGCAAACATCACGAAGGATACCGCGGTTCGCTGCATGGAGGCGTGATAATGTCTATTTTTGATGGTGCGATGGGTAACTGTATGTTCGCCCGCGGACTGACGGCAGTGACTGTTGAAATGATGACAAGATTCAGACATCCTGTCCTAACAGGGCGAGAGGCGACGGTCTCAGCCCGCATTACCAGGTCTTCACATCCTTTGTACCTGTTGGAAGCCAAAATAGTGCAGGATGGTATAGTCAAGGCAACTGCCAAAGCCAAATTCTATGATCAGCCAAAACTTGCAGATGAACTTGAGGAGTATCGGTGAATCCGGATATTTGCATAACAATTCTGATAGATAATGCCACAACAGGGACGGGACTTGGCAGCGAACATGGTTTGTCGTTATGGATTGAATACAAAGGCAAGAAAATTCTCTTCGATACCGGTCAAAGTAATCTCCTGATTCAAAACGCGGAAAAACTTGATATTGATTTATCCAAAACAAATGCAATTGTATTGAGCCACGGCCATCATGACCATACCGGCGGACTTATTGGTGTTTTGAACTATGCCCCAAGGGCACATGTGTATTTTAACCACAAAGCCATTGAAGCAAAATACAGCTGTAAAAATGGAGGCCCGCGATACATCGGAATACAGGAGCAAATCAAGCAACAATTGGTTCATAAATTCAAGTTCGGAGAAGCAACATGTACGAACAATAAAACATTGATTTTTAATGGAGCAGCAGTCACCGGCCAGGTGCCTCGCCGCAACGACTATGAAGATACAGGCGGATATTTTTATAACGATAAAGCTTGTACATGCATAGATTCTTTGGTTGATGACCAGTCATTATTTTTTGAATGCCCAAAAGGTCTTGTAGTTATTCTAGGCTGTTCCCATTCCGGCGTTGTAAATACGCTCGATTATATCAGTGAATTGACGGACCAAAAGAAAATATATGCTGCCATCGGTGGAATGCATATGGTTAATGCAGGCACACAAAGAATTGAGAAAACAATAAGCGCATTTAGAAAATATGACATTCAAAAAATTGTACCTTTACACTGTACAGGCCTGGAGGCAATGGAAAAGATAAAAGAGGAGTTTGCTGAGAGATGTTTGCTTTTGGGAGCGGGCGACAAAATCTGTTTTTAAAACGGGATTAAATTTGTAAATGTGTAACTAGAGAAATTTTTTAACTGAATTGGAGATTAACATGGATGGTTTAGTTCCGACAAGACTGTTTTTGACGAAAGGTGTTGGCAGGCACAAGTATCAGTTGAAATCATTTGAGGAGGCATTAAGACAGGCGGGAGTGGCACAACAGAATCTGGTTCAAGTTTCCTCGATATTACCGCCCAAGTGTAAAATCGTAAGCCGTGAAAGTGGATTGGAAGGGCTCATCCCCGGCCAGATAACTTATTGTGTTATGGCAAGGTCAGAGACGAACGAGCATGGGCGGCTGATTGCGTCCTCGATAGGTATTGCTGTCCCTAAGGACAGCAATCAATGGGGTTATCTCAGCGAGGTTCACAGTCACGGGGTCACCGAACAGGAAGCGGCTGATATGGCGGAGGATTTAGCGGCTAATATGCTTGGCACAACCCTTGGTCTTGAAGTTGACGCAGACCAGGCCTGGTCGGAAAAAGAACAGGTATATAAAGCCAGTGGCCTGATTATCAGGACTTCCAATATTACACAGACAGCCAGAGGCCAGAAAGACCTTTGGACAACAACTGTTGCGATTGCAATGCTGTTGTTTGACGAAATGGATTAAGGAGAATTTGAAATGAGTAATGACCCTCTAACACCATATGGCAACAAGCCAATGGTAACCCCGATTGTCAATGCTGTAAATTATCACTACAGTTCATTTGAAGTCTTAAGACAGATCACAGATGGTGAAATCGACGGCTATACTTATCACCGAGACGATAATCCTACTGTTCGAGCAGTGGAAAAGAAAATAGCTGCATTGGAGGCAGCCGAGGATTGCATTATATGCACTTCAGGAATGGCTGCCTGTACGATGGTCTATTTAACCTATCTGAGTGCCGGCGACCATTTGATTTTGTTCCACGATATATATGGGGCACATTATAAGGTATCGCTTATACTTGAACGGCTGGGTATCGATATAACCTGGGTTGATGCAGGCTATGGCAGTAAGATTGCGGAGTACATCAGGCCCAATACAAAAATGATTTTCTGTGAAAGTCCCAGTAATCCTTTGTGCAAAGTTCTGGATATATCAGCCTTGCGAAAAGAAACCGACAAAGTCGCAGCCATGTTAGTCGTCGATAACACCTTCGCGACACCATATCATCAAAAGCCCTTCCTGCTTGGTGCGGATATTGTAGTGCACAGCGCAACAAAGGGATTGGGAGGCCATAATGACCTTATGGCTGGTGCCATAGCCTGTTCAAAAAATCATTACGATAAATTATGGTTTACCCGTCAGGCCATAGGGACTACTCTGGATGCTTATTCAGGGTCGTTGCTGGAACGCGGTCTTAAAACATTTGAATTGCGAGCTGAAAAGATGTCAGCTAATGCGATGGTCATAGCAGAATATTTAGCCGGCCATCCCAAAGTCTCACGAGTGCGATATCCGGGACTAAAGGATGATCCGGGACATTCTATCGCTGTAAAGCAGATGCAAAACGGTTTTGGTGGAGTATTGGCATTCAATGTTGGCAATAGCCAGGAAGATGCCAAAAAATTTATCAGTGAACTCAAAACAATTTATCATGCTGTCAGTTTGGGAGCGACGGAATCGTTAATCTGCATTCCTTATCTTACAACATTATTGTATATGCCTCCTGAACGTCGAACTGTTTTTGGCGTACATCCTAATACTGTTCGCCTTTCTGCAGGAATTGAAAAAACGGATAAGCTGCTTGCAGATTTGGAGCAGGCCTTAGAAAAGTTAAAAGTAAATCCTGTGCCTAAAAACAGAATCTGTGTTGTGCCAAAGAAACCAACCAAAAAGGAAGATGATTATGCCAACATACGAATATAAATGCCGGGATTGCGGTTACACATTTGAAAAGTTTCAAAACATGAAAGATAAACCCTTGGAAAAGTGCCCAAAATGCAATGGGAGAGTTCAGCGTCTGATAAGTGGTGGAGCCGGTGTGATTTTTAAGGGGTCAGGATTTTATGCCACAGATTATAAATCAAAAAGGTCCCCTGCATGTGGGCGAAGTCAAACTTGTTGTGGCCGCGATACGCCTTGCGACAATAAACCCTGTGAGCCATGATTGAGATACAGCGAAATGTTTTTAGTTGATTTTATAAAAAGAAGGAAAAATGTAATCTATCAGGAAACTGAAGGAATAAATTCAGCAATCTGTTTGATAAACGAATTTAAAGATAGAAAGTTTACTTTCAGAGGATTAAAAAACAAATATTCGGGAATCAACGGCGAAGAACTCCTGACACTGCTTCAAAGAGAGATGGATAGCATGCTCGTACTATACAGATATATAACAAAAGTTAAAAAGTACACCGATAGAAAAGGCGTGCCCCAGGTAAAAATAAAATTAACCGGAAAGGCAGGTTCACTGAATAGATATAATCCGTTAGACATAGACATGGACATAACAACAGAAATGTAATTGGGAATCTTTGTTCAAGAAATTTTTAAGAAGAAAAAATGGATAACAATCAATCTGGCAAAATCTCACCCTGCGATAAAAAACGGGAGCACATATTTGGTCCTGTACCTTCAAGAAGGCTGGGACGCTCGTTAGGAGTTGACCTTGTGCCATTTAAGACCTGCACCTATGATTGCATATATTGCCAATTGGGAAGGACCACAAATAAGACCGTTGAAAGAAAAGAATGGCTGCCGCTTGACGAAATCATAAGCCAGCTAAAAGATAAGCTAGTGCCGTTTCTAAAAAGTTAGTTTAAGTTTTAAAATTTTTGAATGAGTATTCCGATGTTACGTAAAGATACAGCTAAATTCTTGCAAGGAGGTAAATTATGTGTCTTTACGTACGTGAACTT
>Ga0214473_10008191_pt1 | contig 12372 bp, 5 predicted proteins | sample RVTome_7_FD_203509 | JGI IMG/M metagenome (GOLD analysis project Ga0214473, IMG submission 203509) | Soil microbial communities from uranium-contaminated site in the Upper Colorado River Basin, Wyoming, United States - RVT98D197 | ecosystem: Environmental > Terrestrial > Soil > Contaminated >... | reverse complement strand
CCGCTGCTGTTCGACGAGCAGTACCGCGCCAAGCCGGCGTTCTTCGGGGTCCAGGACGCCTTCGTCGGCCGCTGACAATCAAGCCCCGAGAGGATCGGCTCGCTCCGGGTGGTTCTCGAGGCGAAATCCAAGGCGGCCGGCAACTCTGTCTGGACAGAGTTCGACTCCGTGCCCAGGGGGCGACGCCGGGCCGCTCGCCCCGCGGCTACTGAGCGGCCGGGGAGCTCACGATGCTGAAGGGCTCGCGCTGGCGGAGGCGGCCGCCGCCGACGTCGTCCTGCACGTCCAGGACCAGGTCGTAGCTGCCCTCCGGAAGCCCGGCCAGGTCGATCCCGACGAGCCGCACTGTGCGCCCGTCGTTGTTCGCGGCGACAGGTGACGCGGGCGACTCGCGCACCAGGCGGCCGTCGGCGGACCAGACCTTGAGGCCCGAGCTGACGCGCGGCTTCCCGTCAGGGCCCTTCTTCGCGCCGATCACCTCGAACTGGCAGTAGAGGCCGGCCTCCTTGGTGAAAGCGCGCGAGACGGCGATGGCCGGCCGGGGCTTTTCCGCGGCCGTCCGCGCCGGCTCCACGCGGTCGCTCAGGATCGGCGTCGAGAGCCGCAGGACGTCGGGCTTCGGGATCTCGAAGCGGGACGACACCGACCCGAGCGAGCCGCTTGTAAGATCGCGCAGGACGATGCGGGCCATCGCGACGCCCGGCGGCAGGCCGAACTCGCGCACGACCGATCGCCACGCCGTGCCCGCGGGCTCCGGCTTCAGCTCGACCGCCTGGTCGTAGCGGTACTCGAGCGGCACGTCCCGCATGCGCACGACGGCGCTCATCTCCAGCCGCCTCGGCGGGCCGCCGCCGGGGCCCAGCAGACCCGCGGTGTCGAACTCGGCCATTACCAGGACGCGCGTCTGCCCCTTGGCGCCCGGCTCGAACAGGTAGGCGCGTGCCCGCATCGGCACGCCCCAGGCGTCCTGAGGTGAGTCGACGGCCCGCAGCACCGCCGCGTTCGGACCGCGAGGCGCACCCTTCTTCGGCGGCTTGACCGGCGGGGCAGCAGTGGCCAGCGTGTAGCCCTTGCGGGCGCGGACCTCGAGCCCTGGCCGCTTCGTCGTCACCTGGAGCTTGCGCCAGGCCTGGGCCGGCTTGCCCTCGGGAGCGTTGAAGCCCAGCAGGTAGAAGACGCGGGATTCGCTCGCGACCCGCGCGGCCCCGGCACCCAGGTCGTTCGTGTTCCGCACCGAGAAGCCCCCGGTGTCGGATGCCAGGCCCTCCGAGCCGGTCGACTCCAGCACCGACTGCTCGAAGGCGACGGCCCCGCGATCGGCGAGCACGGTCTCCATCACCACACCGGGGCCCGGCCCCGGGTCAGCCGCCGACCCGGTCCCGGACCCGGGCATCGCTGCGAGGCCGCGCACGTCGATGAAATAAACCGCGGTATTGGCCTCGCGCGACAGCGCCGTCACGGCACGCTGCCGGCTGTCCTGGGAGTCGTTCAGGAAGCCCTGTGAGACGAGGATCAGCGACTTGCGCCCGTGAATCGGGCGCAGCGCCTCGAGGCCCCGACGCACGGTGTCGAGCGTCGCGTGCGTCCGCGTCCGGCGCGCCGCGTCCAGCTGCTGGGCCCGGCCGCGCAGCATCGCGTCGCACGCCGGCCCCATGCACAACATGGCGTTCTCCCAGCGCTTGCGCACCCGCTCGCGCACGCCCCCCGCGCCGGACGGCAGCGCTTCCGGTCCGGACGTCGCGGCGCCGGAAGCGAAGCCCGACACTGCCCCCGGCGAGCCCAGCGCGTTCGAGGGGGAGTCCTCGTAGTTGGCGATGCGGTAGGCCTCGTAGTCGGTCATCTGGTTGAAGGAGAAGCGCTCTTCGAACTTTCCGCGGGCGCGCGCCGCCACGGCCAGCAGGTCTTCACGGCCCGCGGGAATCCGCCCGCTCCACCAGGCGTCTCCGCTGCTGGTGCCGATCACCACTTCGTCGCCCGGCCGCACGCCGGTCTCGAGGAAGGACTGGACCGCCCGGCGCGCGTCCTCGGAGCGCTCGGGTGCAATGCCGAGGTCGTCGATCAGGACGGCGAAGGCGCGGCCACCCGCGCGCTCGCCTGGGGCGTTGGTGGCGATAACCGGCGGTGCGTCCTCGTCCTCGTACGGCTCCGCGCTCAAGTCCTGGACGAACGTCTCGAAGCTCACGATCTCCACCGGCCGCCCGTCCTCGGTCACGACGAAGTCGTCCTTGGTCAGGCCGGCGACCGGTCGCCCCAGCTTGTTCAGGACGACGGCGTCCACGGTGATGAGCTGCACCTCGGTCGTGAAGACGGGGACCTGGCCTGGAGCCTGAGGGGCGGGGGAGCCTGCGGCCAGAGAGGCGATGGTGATCGCCAGCGTGATCAAAGACGTCGCCACACGCGGGCCGGATCTCACCATGGCAGGCTAACACAGGGCGCGCCGCAGTCGATCAGCAGTCCGCCCAACCGGGTGCGCGCGACAAGCCAAACGTCTCCCAAGAAAGAAAACGCCCCGGGCCCGAAGGCCCGGGGCGTTGTCAGAGAGCCGCCTAGAACATCAGCTTGATGCCGAACTGCGCCTGTCGGGCATCGCGTGTGGCCGTGGACTGGCCGAAGTTGCCCGGGATCCCGCTGAAGCCCGTGATCGTGGTCGCGGTCGCGGGGTCGCCCGTGTCGAACGTGACGGAGGCTGGGTCGAAGGTGCGGTTGAGCTGGTTCGACAGGAAGTTCACGCGGTTGAAGACGTTGAACACCTCGAAGCGGAGCTGCGCCTTCACGCGGTCGCTGATGCGGATGTTCTTGTAGAGCGAGAGGTCCACCTGCATGTAGTCGGGGCCCGAGCAGATCCCGCGGCCAGCGTTCCCGATCGTGCCGAGCTGGAAGCCGGTGAGTGTGAAGGCGGCAGGGTTCAGGATCTGCTCCTTGAGCCCGCCATCGGCCTGGCACGACGTGCCCGTCACGTTGGGCCGTTGGCCGTCCGGGTAGCCGGTTCCAGAAGGACCACCGTTGATGCCCGGGATGTTGGCCGTGAAGACCGTTATCGACTGGCCCGACGTATAGGCGCCGATCGCGGCGACCTCCCAGTCGCCGAGAACGTTCTTCACGAAGCCCGACTTGTTCTCGAACGTCGGGAGCATCAGGATCAGACTCGCGTTGAAGAGGTGCGGGCGGTTGACCTTGGTCGGCCCCCAGTCGAGATCGGGGTTGGACAAGTCCGTGACGCTGTTGTCGCGGTCGATGCCGCCGCTGTCGTCGAGGCCCAGGTTGCCGGTGGACTTGGACCAGGTGTACGACGCCTGGAACTGCGAGCCCCGGCCGAACCGGCTCACGAGCTGCGTCTGAAGCGAGTGGTAGCGCGACTCGCCGTCGTGGCCCCAGATGACGATTCGCGAGTTGCCAAACGCGGAGAAGGGCCGGTACTGACCCGCATCGCCCCCGCCGCCCACGTGGTTGTAGGCCAGGCGGTTCTGGGGCGCGACCTGGTTCGCATCGTAGAAGTGGAGTTGGTCGGAGCCGCGGGCGCCGACGTACGACACCTCGACCTTGGTGTTGTTGACGATCTCGTGCTCCACGCCGATGTTCCACTGCCAGGTGTTGGGGATGACGGCGTTCGGATCCCGCCCGCTCGAGGGAACACCGGAGCTCACGCCGAAGCACCCGTCGCAGGGCTCGACGTTGGAGTCGAGCTTGCGGATGCCATTGGTGTTCTTGCCGAACGGCGGGTTGTTCGGGAAGCTCAGACCGCCGGACAGCCGCTCACGCAGGTAGAAGACACCCAAGCCGGCACGGACGGACGTCTTGCCGTTGCCGAAGACGTCCCAGGCCGCGCCGAGGCGGGGCGCGATGGCGTCCATCTTCTGGTCCTGGAGCGAGCGATTCGGACCTTCTGTCCCGCCCTGGAACCCGGCCGCGGAGCAGGGGTTGGTGCCCGGCACCATCACGAGGCCGTTACACGGATCGTTGCCGAGCGCGGGGTTGAAGGCTGAGGGCACGAAGCTCGTGATCGAGTCGTCGTCCGCGTAGTAGTTGTAGAGCATCGACCAGCGCGCGCCGATGTCCACAGTGACGCGCGGGCTGACCTTCCAGGAGTCGTGCACGTAGAACTCGAGGTCGTGCCACTTGGTCGAGGTCTGGCGGAAGCCGAAGGGCTCCGAGAAGCCCCAGGTCATGTCCTTGAGCAGGAAATCGCCGAGGATGTTGCCGGTGTTGGCGCCCCAGCCATTGAGTCCGGCCGCGCCCCAGAAAGCCGAGTTCTGGGCCGAGCCGTTGCCGTTCGAGTCCTCGTTCTTGGTGTTCGAGCTGACCAGGAAGCCGGCCTTGAACAGGTGCTTGCCGAACACCGCCGAGTAGTCGTCCTTCAGGACGTAGAGGTCCTGGTTGTTCCGGAAGGGCGCCTCGTTCCAGAGCGTCGAGTAGCCGCCGCCGCCCCAGAACACGGGGTGGCCGGTCTCGCTGCCGTACTGCTTCTGGTCGAGCGAGTAGATCGGAGGAATCGCGCTCAGGATCTGGCTGTTGAGGCCCGGGGTCCCCTCGGCACGGTCGATGATGATCTTGTTGGCCGAGTACGAGAAGGAGATCGTGTTGACGCCCTTCGAGCCGACGCTATGGTTGAGCTGGATCATGAGGGACTTGGCCGGCTGGTCCCAGTCGGAGTCGACCGCCGGGAACGCGTCGTCACCCCAGAGATTCGTGTTCAGGTTAGGCGACTTGTTCGTCCAGGCGTCCTGCGTGTAGCGCGCCATGATGCGCGTCGTGTTGCTGAGCGTGTAGTCGACGCGGATGTTCTCCTGGCGCCAGTTGAGGGGCGTGTTCAGCGAGTCGACCCAGTTATTGCAGCTCCCGGAGACAGGGGTCGTGTTCGGCAGCGGATAGAGCTGCAAGTACGCGAGCCCGCCCGCGCTCAGGCGGTTAGCCGGGATGCGGTTGCCTGCGAACGGCGCACCGGTGTCCGGATCGTTAGGCACCGGCAGCGTGCAGCCGGAGATCCCGCCGCCGCTGAAGTCGCCCTGCCGCTCGGCGGCCGTCGGAACGAACGCCGCGCGAACGGTACCTCGCGTCTCGCGGTTCCACTCCTGCGAGGCGAAGAAGTGCAGCTTGTCCTTGATGATCGGGCCGCCGACGTTCCAGCCGAAGTCGTGGCGGCTCAGCTCGTCTTTGGGCCGGTTCGCCTGTTTCAGGAAGTAGTTCGTGGAGTTGAGCGCGTCATTGCGGCCGAAATAGAACGCGCTGCCGTGGAATTCGTTCGTGCCGCCGCGCGTGACGATGTTGATCTGGCCGCCGGCCGCCTGGCCGAACTCGGCCGAGTAGCTCGAGCGCAGGACCTTGAACTCCTCGATCGCCTCCAGCGAGGGGTAGATCAGGATCGTGCGGTTCGAGCCGACGTCGTTGTTGTTGGCCCCGTCCACAGTCCACAGGTTCGAGGTGACCGCACCGCCGCTCACCGAGAGGTCGGAGCCGCCGAGCAGCCCTTTGTCCTTCACGTTGACCTGGTCGACCGCGCTCACACCCGGCATCAGCAGCGCGAGCTGCAGGAAGTTGCGGCCGTTGAGCGGCAGCTCCCGCACCTGCGCGCCGGTGATGATCGAGGACACGTCGCCGCCGATGGTCTTGACCGAGACCGCCGGCACCTCGACGCTCACCGACTCGGTGATCGCGCCCGTCTCGAGCGTGATCAGGAGCTGGCGGACGTCCGCCACGTTGAGCAGCACGCCGCGGGTCACCGACGACTTGAAGCCGGGGTACTCGATCTCGAGCGTGTAGGTTCCGATTGGCAGGTCGGCGAACGCGAAAGCGCCCGACGTGTTCGTTTCGGCCGTCCGCGTCAGACCCGTCGCTTCGTTCTTGACCGTCACCTTGGCGCCCACGATGACCGCCGCAGTGGGGTCGCTGACGGTGCCTCGGATCGTGGACGCGACTCTCTGGGCGAGAGCGGGCGCGGCGATCAGGAGCGCGAGGAGCAGGATGCCCGGCAGGGCGCGCATTCTAGCCATTCGTACAGCCTCCGTAAGGTGAGCGTCTCGTCGACAAGGTGCACTGGTAGTACTGACAGCCCGGCGTGATGGTCGCGATTCTGCCGATTGCTGACGCGTCCTGTCAACAAAAAATCACGCGCCCAAGCGTACTTTTTCGCTACTCCCTCGTGTGTCATCCAATCATTCGGATCGATCTCTCCAATGCGCGTTGTGTTTTGGCCATGACCCGAAGAATCTAAGGGAGATTCGCGTCTTCCAAATGCGTGGAGTCCCATTCCGGCATTTTGAAGGCGGCCCGGCCACGACGAGTGACGGCAGGCCAGTACAATAACTTCCTACCTTGGCTCGACTTCCCTCCCGTGAGCTCCGACCGCTGTGGCTGGCGGCGGCGGTCGCCCTCCTGGCGCTGGGGTTCTGGCTGACCCGCGGAGGCGCGTCGCCGCAGCGGGAGCGCAACCTCGACGTCCTTCTCGTCACGATCGACACGCTTCGGGCGGACGCCCTGGGTGCCTACGGGAGGAAGGGGGCCGTCACTCCCTGGATGGACCGCCTCGCGCGCGGGGGTGTCCGCTTCGACGACGCGCACGCTCACAACGTCACGACGCTGGCCTCTCACGCCAACATCCTCTCCGGCCGCCACCCGACCGAGCACGGCGTGCGCGACAACGCCGGCTTCCGCTTCCCGGCCGGCAGCGAGACGCTCGCCACCCTGCTGAACGCCCGCGGCTACCGGACGGGGGCCTTCGTGAGCGCCTTTCCGCTCGACTCGCGCTTCGGTCTCGCGCGCGGCTTCGACGTCTACGACGATCGCTTCGTCGACGCCCAGGCGCGGCCGGCCTTCCTCGAGCAGGAGCGGCCCGGTGTCGCGACGGTGGCGCTCGCGCGGCGGTGGATCGAGGTGGGCGGGGACACGCCGTGGTTCTGCTGGGTACACCTCTACGAGCCGCACGCCCCCTACGTGCCGCCCGGGCCCCTCGCCGAGCGCTTTCGGGACCGGCCCTACGACGGGGAGGTGGCGGCCGCGGACGAAGCACTCGGGCCGCTCGTCGAGCCGCTGCTCGAGGCCGGGCGCAAGGGACGCACGCTCGTGGTGCTGACGTCGGACCACGGCGAATCGCTCGGCGAGCACGGCGAGGCGACCCACGGCATCTTCGCCTACGAGGCGACGCTGCGCGTGCCGCTGGTCCTCTACCAACCTCGGATCCTGCGTCCCCGCGTCGTGAGCGCACCGGCGCGCCACGTGGATCTGTTGCCGACGATCCTCGACGCGCTGTCGCTCGGCGTGCCCGAGGGCCTCCCCGGTCGCAGCCTACTCGCGGCCGCCGCGGGCGAGCCGGTCGCCCAGGTCACGACCTACTTCGAGGCGCTCTCGGGGCAGCTCAACCGCGGCTGGGCGCCGCTCCAGGGCGTGATCCACAACCGCGCGAAGTACGTCGACCTTCCGATCCCCGAGCTTTACGACCTCGCGGGCGACGCCGGCGAGACCCGGAACCTCGCGGGGTCGCGGCCGGAGGCGCTCGAGGCGCTTCGCGCGCGGCTCGCGCCGTTTCTCAGAGCCGACGCGGGCGGGGGCCCGCGTCGGGAGGATGCCGCGACGCTCGAGCGGCTGCGCAGCCTTGGCTATCTCGGCGCTGGCGACGCACCAGCCAAGGATCGCTACACCGAGGCCGACGATCCGAAGGCGCTCGTCCCGCTCGACAAAGCGCTGCAGGACGTGGTGGCGCTCTTCTCCTCGGGGCGCCGCTCGGAAGCCCTCGCGAGCTGCCGCGCGCTCGTGCGCGAGCGGCCCGAGATGCCGCTGTCGCTCCTCTACCTGGGACAGCTCGAGCGCGAGAACGGCAACCTCGACGGGGGGATCACGGCCCTGCGCCAGGCGCTCGCCCGCAACTCGCAGGACACGGTGATCGCGACGCTGCTCGCCGCCTACCTGACCCAGGCTGGCCGACCGAGCGAAGCGATCGCCTTGCTCGAGCCGTGGGCGACCCGCGCCGAGCCCGATCTCGACGTGCTCATCACTCGCGCGCTCGCCGCGGCCCGGCTTGGGCGTCCGGACGAGGCGCTCGTCGCGCTCGAGCGGGCGCGCGAGCTCGACCCTTCGAGCGCGCGCGTGCTGATGGCGCTCGGGAGCGTCAAGCTCACTGCCGGGCGGCGCGACGAGGCGCGCCAGGCGTTCGAGCAGGCGCTCGCACAGAACCCGGACGCCGCGCAGGCCGAGAGCGCCCTCGCGATGATGGCGGGCGAAGACGGCCGGACGGACGAAGCGCGCGAGCGCTTCGCGCGGGCGCTCGCGGCCGATCCCGCGGAGAACGCGAAGCTCCTGGCGCTCGCGTCGCTCCTCGCCGGCCGTGGCCGGATGGCCGAGGCCCGGGTCTATCTCGAGCTTTTCGCGCAGCAGGCACCGCCTTCCCTCTTCGCACGTGAACTGGAGCAGGTACGTGCCGTGCTGGGCAGGCCCGGGCCCGCAGCGCCACAGCGCAGATAGAATCGAACGGATGTTCCTGGTGGCGCGGCGACCTGCGTGGGCAAGCGGCTGCTTGTCCGCGTGCCTCCTTGCGGCGGCGGCGGTTCGGGCGGCGACGCCGGGGCCGGCCGAGGTGCTCGAACAGCGGCTCGCGGCGGCCGAGACGAGCCTCGAGGCGGGCGAAACACAGATCGCCGAGAGCCACTACCGATCGGCGGTCGGCGAGGGCTTCCTGATGCTCGGGAGCCTCGACGCGGCCGAGGGGCGCCTCGACCTGGCGCGCGATGCCTTCCGCCAGGCGCTCCTCTCCACCGCCGACGCGCGGCAGGCCACTCAGCACCTGGCGATGGCGCTCCTCGAGCTGGGCGAGGCCAAGGAGGCCGTCACGCTGATGACTCACCTCGCGACGCGCAACGCGCGCGACATGGGGATCAGGCGGCTCCTGGCGCAGGCGCTGATCCTCGCGGGCCGCCCCGGCGAGGCGCTCCAGGAGCTCGAGGACGCGCGCTCCGTGGCGCCCGACGACCTGGAGACGCTCTATGTGTTGGCCGCGGGGCAGCTGCGGATGAAGAAGCTCGACAGGGCGGACGAGCTGTTCGCCGAGCTCGCGCGCCGCCGGCCGCTCGCCGCGACCCACGTCCTGATCGGGCGCACGTATCGGGACTACGCCGAGTACGAGCGCGCGCGCCAAGCGCTGCGCCGGGCGCTCGCCGTGGACCCGCGGGTGCGTCGCGCGCACTACTACCTCGGGATGGTGGCCGCGATCGAGGACCTGGCCTCGCTCGATGTCGCGATCCGGGAGTTCCAGGAAGAGCTGCGGATCGCACCGGACGACCCCGCCACCAACCTCTCGCTCGGGCTCGCGCTGGTGATGGCGCGCCGTTACGACGAAGCGCTGCCGCCGCTGCAGAAAGCCGTGCTCTGGCAGCCGCCCCAGGCGAGCGCCTTCCACTTCCTGGGCCGTTGCCTGGTCGCGCTCGACCGGCCCGCCGAGGCGAAGCCGGCGCTCGAACGCGCGCTCGAGCTCGCGCTCCGGTCGGGCCGCGAGGACTCGCAGCTCCGCAACATCCACTACCAGCTCGGCCTCGCGCTGCGACAGCTCGGCCTAGCCGAGCAGGCGGCCGCGCACTTTGCCGAGGCCGAGCGCCTGACGGCTCGCCTGGCGGAAGGCGACCGCGAGAGCCTCGAGCGCTACCTGCGCGACGCGGCCGGACCGCCGCCGCCGCTCGGCGTGCCGATCCTGGACACGTCGGCCTTCGCCGGCTTGTCGGCCGAGGAGCGGGCGGTCTTGCGCGGACGCGTGCGCACCGCGATCACCCGCGCGAGCTTCAACCTGGGCGTGCTCCAGACGCAGGCCGGCCGCTTCGCCCAGGCCGCCGCGGAGTTCGAGAAGGCGGCTGCGATCGAGCCTGCGTTTCCGCAGGTGCAGTACTCGCTCGGCGTGTCGTGGTTCAACGCGCAGCAGCCGCGCAAGGCCGCGCAGCCGCTGTCGCGCGCCCTCGCGTCGACGCCCGACGACCACAACCTGCGCCGCATGCTGGCGCTCGCGTGGCTCGAGTCGGACGAGCCGGCGAAGGCGGCCGAGCTGCTCGCGGGCGACGCGGGGCGCGCGGGGGATCCGTCGCTGCAGTACGCGTACGCACTCGCGCTCGTGCGCAGCGGGCGCGTGGCCGAGGCCGAGCCGGTCTTCGAGCGCCTGATCTCCCAGCACGGCGACAGCGCCGAGCTTTCCGTGCTCGTGGGCCAGGCGCACGCGCAGCAGGGCGACTACCCGGGCGCCATCCAGTCGCTCGAGCGGGCGCTCGCGCTCAAGCCCGACGTGGCGGAGGCGAGCTCGGCGCTGGGCATGATCTACCTCGAGCAGGGGCGTCTCGACGACGCCGAGCAGGCGCTCCGGCGCGAGCTCAAGACGCGGCCCGCCGACACCACGGCGCAGCACCGGCTGGCCGCGGTCCTGGAGCTGCAGGGCCGGCTCGACGAGGCGCTCTCCTGGTTGCGCCAGGTGCTGAAGACCCGGCCCGACTTCGCCCAGGCGCGCTACCTGTTCGGCAAGATCCTGCTCGCTCAGGGCGCGGCCGAGCCGGCCGCGGAGCAGCTCGAGGCGGCCGCGCGCGCGGCCCCGAAGGACGCCAACATCCACTACCAGCTCGGGCGCGCCTACCAGACGCTCGGGCGTGAGGAGGCGGCGCGCAAGGAGTTCGAGGTGTTCCAGCAGCTCAAGGACCAGCGGCCGGGGCCGTCGTGACGCAGGTGCTGCTCCTCTATTGTGTGGTCGCCGCCGCTGCGGTTGGCTCCGCCGCCGCGCAGACGAGGCCCGCTGGCGTGCCGTCGAAACCGGCCGCCGCTCCGTCGAAGCCCGCTGCCCCGCAGTCGCGCCCGGCCGAGCCGCCCGCGGTGGTGTTGGCGCGCGCGGACGAGGCGCTCGCGGCGAAGCGGGTCGACGAAGCCGCGCGGCTCTACGCCTCCGTGGCGGAGCGCCACGAATCGGTGCGGGCTCTGCTGGGACTCGCGCGCACCCAGTCCGGGCGCGGGAACCCGCGGCGCGCGCTCGAGACGCTCGAGCGCGCCCGCGCGCTCGCTCCCAACTCCGAGGAGGTGCTCTCGGCATTCGCGCGCGTGGCGCTCGCGGCGCGCGCACCCGTGGTCGCGATCCTGACGCTCGAGCCGCTCGCGCGCATGCTGCCCTCGGTGATGGAGTACCACTACCTGCTGGGCGTCGCCATGATGCAGGCCGGCGACATGCCGAGCGCCGTCTTCGCGCTTCAGGACGCGCTCGCACTCGAGCCGAACCGCAGCGTGACGCTGGTGGCGCTCGGCCTCGCCTTCAACAGCCAGAAGCTTTACGCCGAGGCCCGGGCGCCGCTGCTGCGCAGTCTCGAGATCGAGCCGGACAACCTCGAGGCGCTCGCGGCGATCGCCGAGTCAGAAGAGGGCACGGGCGAGCTCGCGGCCTCGGAGACCCACGCCCAGCGCGTGCTGGCGCGCGAGAGCGGCAACGCCATCGCGAACCTGGTGATGGGTCTCGTGCGCATGAAGCAGGAGCGCTACGCGGAGGCGCGCGGCTTCCTCGAGCGTGCCATCGCCACGGACCCTCTCTCGGGCAAGGCCCACTACCAGCTGAGCCTCGCCTGCGCGCGGCTCGGCGACAGCGCGGGGCAGGAGAAGCACCTGGCCCTCTACCGCTCGGTTCAGCAGGAGGTGGCGGAGCGCCTGGCGCAGCTGCGCGGCGCGGTCGGCGCACAGAAAGGTGGAATGAGTCCGTGAGGCGTGGTGCCCTCGTCGTCCTTCTCAACGCCGCGGCGGCCCTCGCTCAGGGCCCGGTCGTGGACAAGCCGCTCTTCCGCGATATCCGGGCGGAAGCCGGCATCGCCTTCCAGCACCACTCCGCCCCCGAGAAGAAGTTCATCGTGGAGTCGATGAGCGGCGGCGTAGCGGCCTTCGACTACGACAACGACGGGCGCACGGACCTCTACTTCGTCGACTCGCTCACGGTCGACACGGCGAACGACCCGAAGCAGGCGCGGAGCGCCCTCTACCGCAACCTCGGCAAGAACCGCTTCGAGGACGTGACCGACAAGGCCGGCGTCGGTCACCCGGGCTGGGGGATGGGCCTCTGCACCGCCGACGTGGACGGCGACGGCTTCGAGGACGTCTACGTCACGAACCTCGGGCCGAATCGCCTCTACCGGAACAACCGCGACGGCACGTTCACGGACATCGCCCCGGAGGCGGGCGTCACCGCCGCGGCCTGGTCGACCGGCTGCGCGTTCGGCGACTACGACCGCGACGGTGACCTCGACCTCTTCGTCAGCCGTTACGTGAAGCTCGACCTCGCGCACCTGCCGGAGTTCGGCAAGGGCAAGTCGTGCGAGTACCGCGGCGTCGCCGTCCAGTGCGGGCCGCGCGGCCTGCCCGGCGAGGGCGACCTGCTCTTCCGCAACG
>Ga0214473_10008190_pt1 | contig 12373 bp, 11 predicted proteins | sample RVTome_7_FD_203509 | JGI IMG/M metagenome (GOLD analysis project Ga0214473, IMG submission 203509) | Soil microbial communities from uranium-contaminated site in the Upper Colorado River Basin, Wyoming, United States - RVT98D197 | ecosystem: Environmental > Terrestrial > Soil > Contaminated >... | reverse complement strand
TGCAGTCGCCTGATTCCCAGCTCCAGAACTTGACCGAACCTCAAGTAACGATTAGAGTTCCCGCCCTATGACGTACGCGATTTTCGTCACCGGTGGCCGGCAATTCCGGGCCGAGCCGGGCAAGACGATCAAGATTCCGTCGCTCGATTCGGAGCCGGGGGCCAAGGTCACCTTCGATCGCGTCCTGCTCACGAGCGACGGCGACAAGGTGCATGCCGGCCAGCCCATGGTGAAAGGCGCGACGGTCACGGCCGAGGTCGTGCGCCACGGCAAGGGAAACAAGATCCGCATCTACCGGTTTGCCCGCCGCGCCGGCTACCGCCGTCACGCCGGGCACCGACAGCCGTTCACCGAAGTCAAGATCGCCGACGTATCGGTCGGCTGAGGCACTCATGGCTCACAAGAAGGGCGTCGGTTCCTCCCGCAACGGTCGCGATTCCCAACCGAAGTTCCTCGGCGTGAAGCGCTACGGGGGGGAGTTCGTCACGGCGGGGAGTATCATCGTGATGCAGCGCGGCACCAAGTTCCATCCCGGGGTGAACGTGCGGCGCGCGTCCAACGATTCGCTGTTCAGCGTCGTGGACGGCCAGGTCAAGTTCGAGCACAAGAACAAGAAGCGGTACAAGGTGAGTGTGTATCCGAAAGGCTGAGGGCAGAGGGGCGGACGGGCGGGCAAAGACGGAAGAGGGCGGAAGAGGTTCAGACCTCATCCGCCCTCGTCGTTTTCGGAGGTATGGAACGCGTGGAATCGGTTGTGTGCGGACCATTCCCGAGGCGTATTCTGCCAGAATGCAGCCATACGAACGTCTCACGGCATGGCGTGAGAGTTACGAATTGGTAATCGCGACCTGCAGGGCAACGGAGGCCTTTCCCAAGCAGGAGCTGTACGGCCTCACCTCATAGGCTCGTCGAGCGGCCTATTCCGTGGTAGCGAATTTGGTGGAGGGATCCGCGAAGAGAGGGAACCGGGAGTTCAGGCGTTTCCTGGATATTCGAAAGGAGGCTTGGGAGAAGATCGAGGATCGGAGAAGGCGATCCGCCCTCTTGGTTTGGAGGTTATACCGGTCCTTGGGTGACCGAGGGCGGTAGTGCTCGTTCTTCTACCGCCCTCTTCCGCCTTTTTCCGCCCTAGTAGGTAGGTGGCAGCGTCCGATACCGCTCCATCAGCTCCGTCTGCCGGCTCCGCAGCGGAATCGCCCTCCCCCGAATGAACACGTGCTCCACGCCGGTCGAGAACTCGAACGGATCGCCGCTCCAGACCACAACGTTGGCCACCTTGCCGACCTCGAGTGACCCGTACCGGTCCGCCACCCCGAACGCCTCGGCGGGCGAAAGGGTGACGGCGCGCAGTGCCTGGTCCCAGGGCAACCCATACGACACCGCATTGCCGGCCTGCTGGCGCAGGTTGCGGGAATTGTGCGTGTCGGTTTCGAGCAGCACGACCTTGACCCCCGCCCGGGCGAGCAGGGCGGCGTTCTCATAACGAACGCCGAGCCCGTCGTAGGAGGGGATGTTGTCGAGCGGCTGCACGAGCACCGGAACGCCCGCGCTGGCGATCGCCGGGGCTACCTGCCAGGCCTCCTGGGCGCCGGCCAGGACGAGGCGCACCTTGAACTCTCGTGCCAATCGCAGCGCGGTTTCGATGTCGCTGCGCCGGTTGGCGATGGTGATCAGCGGCAGCCGGCCGTGGAGCATTGGCAACAGCGCTTCCAAATCCGCGGCGCTGGCCGACAACGGCTGGATCTGCGCGCGCGTGAAATCGCCCTTGCGTCGTTCGTATTCCAGGGCGTCGCGGAACACGGCCCGGAGCCGCTCCGCCACGCTGGCGCGGGACCCCCCGGCCTCGTCCTTGGCGCCCTCGGACAAGGTGGCGACGAGACCCACCGGCGACTGCGCGAGCATCTCCTCGATCGTGGCGCCGTCGAGATCGATCAGCACCGCCTGGCCGCTCACCAGGTGTCCCGTCGGCGCGGCGAGCGTCGTCGTGATGCCTTCGATGCGGGTGACGGGAATCACGAGCGAGGCCGGGTTGAGGCCTTCGGCGACGTTGAAGGACGCGGCGATAGTGTCGGCGCGTTGCGAGCCTTCCCGCGTCGCGCCCACGGCGCCCACCTCGACCAGCCCCATCTGTCCCGCACCGTCGATGAGCCCCGGAGTCACCCATTTGCCGGTGGCATCGATGCGGGTGGCGTCGGCCGGGATCGTGATGTTCGTTCCGATGGCGGCGATCTTGCCGTCGCGGATCACCACCGTCGCCTGCTCGATCTTGGGCCCGGACACGGGATACACCGTCCCGCCGGTGATGGCGATGGTCTGGGCCAGCATGAAAGCGATCATCGGTCGACTCCCGGGACCGGGACTTGTCCCAGCTCGAAATCGGTACGAGGCCGGTGCGCCGGATCCTGGCGATCGAACACCAGCCACCCGTCGTTGTAAACCTGCAGGGCTTTGGCGTAGACCGAGAACGGATCGGCCGACCACAGCACCACATCGGCCATCTTTCCCGGCTCGAGCGTTCCCACGAGGGAATCGATGCCCAACACCCACGCGGCATTGGCCGTGAACCAGCGCAGGGCCTGATCGCGGGTAATTGGAATGCCCGACCGCTGGCCGTAGTACATCGCCTTCGCGGCCTCCTGGTTCAACCTCTGCGTCCCGCCCGGGTCGTCGGAGTGGATCACCGGCCGGCCGCCGGCGGCCTGCACCAGGGCGGCGTTCTCGTGAATCCCGTCCATCGCTTCCTCCTTGAACCCCCACCAGTCAGCCCAGATCGAGGCGGCCGTCCCAGCCTGCGCCAGGAGGTCCGCGATCTTGTACGCCTCCACGGCGTGATGGAACGACCGGATCTGGAAGCCGAACTCGCGGGCCAGGTCCAGCATCTGCGCCATCTCGTCGGCGCGATAGCAGTGGTTCTGGACGTAGATGTTGCCCCGCAGGACTTCGGCGAGCGATTCGAGGCGCAGATCGCGCTGCGGCGGATCACCCTGATGATTCGCGTTCCACTTGTCCCAGCGCTGCCGGTAGTTCTCGGCCTGGATGAACGCAGCCCGGTAGCCCGCCATGTTGCCCATGCGCGTGGACGGTCCGCGGCTGCGGTAGACGCGCTTCGGGTTCTCCCCGCAGGCCATCTTGAGTCCGTAGCGCGCTCCCGGGAACTTCATCTCCTGCACCGTGCGGGCCGGCACGAGTTTCAGGATCGCGCTGCGACCGCCGATCAGATTGGCCGAGCCGGGGAGGGCCTGGATGGTCGTGACGCCGCCCGCGATCGCGAGCGGAATCTGCGGATCCTGCGGCCAGAACGAATGCTCCGCCCAGACCTCCGCCGTGACCGGATTGGTCGCCTCGTTGCCGTCGGACTCGGCGTCGGTCCCGGGCGCGGCGTACACCCCGAGGTGCGAGTGAGTGTCGATGACGCCGGGCGTCACGTATTTGCCGGTTCCGTCCACGATGACGGCATCGGCCGGGACTTCCACGCTCGCACCCACGGCGACGATGCGGCCGTCGCGCAGCAGAATCGAACCGTTGGGGATTTCTTGCCCGGTCGCGGTCATGATCGTGGCATTCCGGATCACGACGGGTCGATTCGGATGGCGACGATAGGTGGAGGGATACTGCGACCGCGTCACGCTGGTCGATTCCGGCTTCGCGGCCGGCGCGGGCGCCTGGGACGCGGAATGGCCGCTCGCGCTCGCGCAGGCGAGCGAGAGGGGCAGGAACAGAATCCACGCGAGGCGCATGAGAAGGGTCTCCTTGGGTGGCCGGACTACTTCACCAGTTCGAACAGGAACGGCGCGCCGACCAGCTCGATCTTGACGATGCGCCGCGGCGTGTCTTTCGCGACCGCCATGACGATGGGCACCTGGCCCCCGGCGATGTCCAGCCGGAACGTCTGGAACGTTCCCGCCGGCACGGTCACGGCGCCGCCATCGCTCACCTTGATCTGCATCACGGTGCTGCGGTTCTGCCCCGATTCGAAGACGTTGACATTGAACGTTTGACCGGCCGCGAGGGGCAAGGCGGTGACGATCGTGCTGAGGGCGTTGTCGTCGTAGGTGCCGGCGACGAGTGCTGTATCGATGTCCGTCGTCTTCGGTGTCCCCGAAGGCTGCGGCGTAACGGACCGGCCTTTGACCCGGCCGCCGGCGTACGCGAGATGGGTCTCGACGGTCTGACCACCCTGGCTGCCCGTCTGGTCGACCTGGGTCACGCTCCAGTCGCCCGGATCGAAGCGGACCGTGGTATTCTGCTGCACCGCGCCGCCCCCGATCTGCGTCTGTTCGGTGTACACGACCGAATCGGCGCCCGCTTCGAGATGGGCCGTCATTACGCCAAGCGGGCGTCCCTGAATCACGATCTGGAAGCTGTCGCTGCGCGTCACGAGCTGCGCCCGGTCGAGGGTGGGAGGGCCGGCCTGGGGATGCAGGTCGGCGAGCGTCAGTGGCTTGCCGTCGATGTCGACCAGCCGAACCGGAGCGATCGCTCGGAGACGGTCGTACAGCTGCTCGGCGTCCCCGACTACGACGATCGTCAAAGCGCTCCGGTGATAGGTGCGCGCGGCGGCGGCACGCAGCTGGAGGCGCGTGACTCCCGCGAGTCGTTCGCGGTACAGTCGCACGTAGTCGGGCCCGAGGCCCAACAGGCGGGCGTTGGCGATCACCGAGGCGATTTGCTGAGGAGTCTCGATGGTGAGCGGGAACGAGCCGACCAGAAAGCCCTTCACGTTGGTGAGCTCGCTGTCCGGCACGAGCTCGGTCCGCATGCGATCGATCTGATGCAGCAGCTCGACCAGCGCGCTGTCGACGACTTCGGTGCGGCCTTCGAACGTCGCTTCGAAGTTGCCCAGACCACGCTTGCGATCGAGGCGGGCGTAGGAACCATAGGTCCAGCTCTTCTGCTCGCGCAGGATCAGGAACAGCCGGGCATCGACCCCGCCGCCCAGCACCTGAGTGGCGACGCGGGACGCGTAGTAGCCGGGGTCGGTCGGCAGGAAGGTCGTATTGCCGATGACCACGTTCCCCTGCACGGAGCCCGACCGATGGACGAGGAGGATATCGGTCGCCGAGTGGATCGGCGGGGGCGGGGGAGCCACGACCAGGGCCGGCGTGCCCACCCAACCGCGAAACGCCTGCTGCGCGAGCGCCTGGGCTCGGGCCAAGGTGACGTCACCGGCGATCACCAGCAACGCACCGCGGGGACGCACGCGAGTCGCCGCGAACCGTTTCACGTCGTCCTGCGTGATCGCCTTGTAGGAGTCGGTCGTGGAACTGCGGCCGTAGGGGTGACGGCCGTAGACCTCTCGATTGAAGAACCGGTCGGCGACGTTCTCGGGCTGGGACAGGGCCAGCGCGAGCGCCGACAGCGCCTGCGTGCGGGCGAGCTCCAGCTCGTCGGCGGGGAAGGTGGCCCGGCGGGTCACATCGCCCAGCAGGTCAAAGGCGAGGTCGGCGTGGTCGCTCAGTACGTCCACCGAGACGGTGAGGAAGTCGTCCCCCGAGTTTGCGCTCAGGCTTCCACCCACGCCTTCGATGGTGGCCGAGATCTGCTCGGCGGTCCGCGTCGGCGTGCCTTTCGTGAGCAGCTGCGCGACGAACTCCGCCGTTCCCTCCTTGCCGCTGGCGTCATAGATGGCGCCGGCACGGAAGCTGAGGTTCACCGAGATGATTGGTTGCTCGTGATTCGGCACCACCAGGAGCGTCATGCCGTTGGCGAGCGTGACCTCCTGGAACGGTGGGAAGCGGACCGGGGCGAGCGGCGTCGGAGCGGGTGGCTTGCTCGGAAACGAGTCCTGCGCGGTCAGGGGGAATGTCGGGACCGCGGAAACTGCCAATCCGGCAACGGCAAACAGGAGCAGCCGATTCGTCTGGCGGTTCATTGTCCACCTCCCGCCTGCTGTGCGGGTCGTACGATGAGGATCACGGCGTTGGCCGGGTCCAGGTACTTCATCGCCACGCGCCGGATGTCGTCGTTCGTCACGGCCAGATAGCGGTCCAGATCCGTGTTGATGTCCGCCAGGCTGGTGTGGAACATGGCGTAGTGGTGCAATTCCTCCGCCTTGTTGAGCACCGTCTCTCGGGTTTCGATGAACCGGGAGCGGAACGTGCTCTTCGCCTTGGCGATTTCGTCGGCCGTGATTCCGCCGGCGCGGATCGTGTCGAGCTGCGCCGCGAGCAGCGAGTCAACGTGGTCGATGCTCACATCCTGGTTGGCGACGCCGAACGCGAACGTGGTGCCGGGACCGCGGCGGTTCCCGACGATCCCCGACCCGGCGAACAGCGCCGCTTTCTCGTGCCGCACGATCGACACATTCAAGCGAGAGCTCTCGCCCTGTCCCAGGATGATGTTCATCAGCTCGAGGGCTGGCGTGTCGGCATCATCGTGCGAAGGAATGCGGTACAGGCGGACCACGGCGGGCAGGTTGGCATGCTGGTCCGAGAATTCCCGCCGTAGAGTCCCGGGGCTGAGCTGATACTCGCATCTCACGGGGGCGGGTGCGGGGTGGCTCGGGATGCCGGCGAAGTAGTTGGTCACCAGCCGCCGCAGCTCCGCTGCATTGAAGTCCCCGACCACAACCAGCGTGGCGTTGTTGGGCGCGTAGTAGGTGTCGAAGAAGGCCTGCACGTCGGCGACCTGGGCCGCCTCGAGGTCGGCCATGTCGCCGATCACGGTGTGGGCGTAGGCGAAGCAGGTCGTGCTGTCATAGGGCAGGGTCAGGCCGTCGGTGAACGCCTTCCCGTACGGCTGGTTGTCCACGCCGAGCCGGCGTTCCTCTTTGACGGTCTCGCGTTGGTTGTGAAACGTCGAGTCGGTGATCGCGAGCGAGCGCATCCGGTCGGCTTCGAGCCACAAGGCCAGGTTGAGCCGGTTCGACGGCAGCACCTCGAAGTAGTTGGTCCGGTCTTCCGTGGTGCTGCCGTTCGACTGTCCGCCGGCGCGTTGGACCAACTGGAAGTGCTCGGCCTTTTTCACGTGAGCCGATCCCTGGAACATCATGTGTTCGAACAGATGGGCGAAGCCCGAGCGGGTAGGGCGCTCGTTGCGAGAGCCCGTGTTGTACCACACGTCCACGGCGACGATCGGCGTGGAGTGATCCTCTGAGGTGATCACCTTGAGGCCGTTGGCGAGTGAGAACGTGTCATAGGAAACCCGGCCCGTCTGGGCTTCGACAGGAACGACGGCCGCGAGCGCGAGCGCGCCAAGACCGGAGATCAGGAAACGACGCATGGGCAAGACTCCGAAGGGGTGCTAGGACGCCGGGAACAGCGTCAGGGCGTTGCGCTCGAGGATCGCCCGACGGTGCCCGTCGCTCAAGGGCAGGGTCAGGAACTGGTCGATGTTGCCGCGCAGGTCTTTCACTCCCGGGCTGGGCCAGTCGGTGCCCCACAGCACACGGTCGACGATCTCGGACAAGCGGGGAAAGTAGTCCAGCAACTTGAGCGGCGGAATGCCGGAAACGTCGAGCCTGACATTGCGATGACGTCGCAGGATGAAGAACGCTTCTTCCATGTACAATGGGCGCCCGCCATGGGCCATGACGAGCGGTAGATCCGGAAAATCGATCGCCACGTCGTCGAGCTCCATGGGGTTTCCCCACTTGGAGCGGGCCCCCGGGAAAATGGAGGTCCCAGTATGGACCATCACCGGCAGCCCCCGCTCCTCGCACCGGCGGTAGATCTTCGCCAGCGGGTCCAGCCCATTGGTGTAGGCGTTGGCGGGAAAGGCCTGGTGGTTGGGGTGGATTTTCAGCAGGCGGATTCCCAGGCTCACCAGGCGGTCCACGTCGCCGGCAGGATCCGTCGTGAACCGCGGATGCACGCCCCCGTAGGGGAGCAGGCGAGCGGGGTCGGCTTGGGCGTAGCGTGCGGCGAAATCGTTGGTCGAGTTCGTGAACCCCATGATATCCGGACTCGGGTAGTTCACGAGTCCCACCCGCCACACGCCGGCCGCGTCCATGATCTCGAGCAGAGCCTTGGGGTCGTCCATAATGGCCAACAGGAAGTCCCAATGGTCCTCTTTGCCCTTGCGCATCACCTCCTGCACCCTGGGCTTCAGGTCGCGCCAGGGCTGGATGTGGATGTGCACGTCGGTAATCCGGGTCAATCGCTCCAGGTGTAGAACCCCTTTCCCGTCTTCTTCCCGAGTTCACCCTTTGCCACCTTGTCCCGGAGGATCTGGGGTGGCGCATAGTGCGGCACCCGCAGCTGCTGATGCAGGTACTCGGCGATGGCCAGCCGCACGTCCAGCCCCACGAGGTCGGTGAGCTTGAGTGGGCCCATTGGATGGTTGTAGCCCAGCTCCATCGCCATGTCGATGTCCTCCGCGGAGGCGACGCCTTGCTCGAGCATCCGCATCGCCTCGAGCCCCAGCACGACGCCGAGGCGGCTCGAGGCGAAACCGGGAGAGTCCTGGACGACGATCGGCTCCTTGCCGAGACGTCGGGCGAACGCCGTGGCGATCTCGATCGCCTCGGGCGACGTGCGCCCGTGGCGCACCACTTCAACCAGTCGCATCACGTGCACGGGATTGAAGAAGTGCATGCCGATGAGACGCTCCGGGGCGCGCACGGCCGCGGCGATCTGACCGACCGACAGCGAGGACGTGTTGGAGGCGAGCAGGGCGTCGGGTGAGGCTTGCCGCTCCACGGCGGCGAACAGCAGCTGTTTGGTGTTGAGTTGCTCGACGATGGCCTCGATCACGATCTGGGCGTCCATCACGGCGTCGTCCAGGTCCGGCACGTAACGCAGCCGTCCATGGACAGCGGCTCGATCGTCTTCCGTGAGCTTGCCGCGTTGCATCCCACCGGCGAGCAGCGATTCGATGCGGCGCTTCGCCTCGGCCAGGGCATCGGGACGGCTGTCGGTGAGCGCCACCGGACAGCGGGCGAGCGCCGCCGCGTAGGCGATGCCGTGTCCCATGGTGCCGGCGCCGATGACGGCGACGCGCGGAGGGGCGGTATCGGGAGCGGTCATCTGGGCAGGGCATCCACCGTGCGACGGGCAACGTCGGGCCGGTTGGTGCACAGGCCGTCGGCGCCCATCCCGGCGAGCCGGGCCATCTCGGCCGGATCGTCGACCGTCCACGCGATCAGCTGGGCCCCCGCCCCGTGCAGGGTCGCCACCAACTCCGCGTCTACCAGAGTCCGCTCCTGCCAGAACGCCTTTGCCCCGACGTCCTGGAGTGGTTGGAGCGGTCGGACCGGGTACGAGGCGCTCAGCACACCCCGAGGCAAGGAGGAGCGGAGGTTGCCGAGGCGGGCCAGGATGCGGTGATCGAACCCATGAACCGCGTAGCCCGACGGATTCGGTCCTCCATCCAGGACGGCCAGCAAATGGAGGTCGCTGGACGGAGGCAGCGTCTTTACCTCGACGTACACGCGGAGTCGCGGGCCGATGGCGGCCAACGCCTCCTCGAGCAGCGGGGGCGGCTCGCCGTTGGGCAGGCGTTTGGACCGTATCGTCGCGGCCGTGGAAGCCGGAATGAGCTCACCTGCGATCGTGGCATCGTGATGCACGACCAACGCGCCGTCGGCGGTCGCATGGATATCCAGCTCCACGCCGTCCGCTCCAAGCCGCTCGGCGACCCGGAAGGCCGCGAGGGAGTTTTCTACTTCGACCGCCGACGCGCCGCGGTGCGCGATGACGAGCGGACGGATCACTGCAGCAGGCTATCGGCCTTCTTCGGCTCGATCCAACCCGGCTCCTTCTCGATATCGTGCACCAAGGCGATGTCCTCGGGGCGCGGCAGGAGCCCGGCGCGATAGGCCGGGTACTTCTCGGCGTCCATCGGCTGGCCTTCAGCGGTGAAGCACTGATGAGCATACAGGCCGATGCGCCGGTTGAACTGCAGCTCGGGCACCTTGAGCCAGCGGTCCCGCTCCGGAATGAACATGTTGAGCCGCTCGATCAGCTTCACGATTTCCTGGCGGTACAACCCGCGCGAATGCTCGTTGAGCTTCGACTTGTCGGCCTCGGCGGTGTTGTCGCGCTCGTCGTAGCGTCCCTTGAGTCCCCAGACGTAGGCCCAATGGGCCGACGACGAATTGTCCGTGCCGAACAGGTCGAAGGCGGTCGGGATCCACTTGTAGAAAAATCGCTGAATCACCTCGGGGGGCATCTTGCCCGCCTTCACGATGCGGAGCAGGCCGTTGTTGCCCGTACCGAGGTGGAAGGACTCCTCTTTCAGCATCGGGCCCATCGAGCGCGCCAGCGGATCGAACGCGCTCACCGACAGCATCTTGAGCTGAAACTTGCCGTCCCGGTCGATGAACTGCGTGTAGGTGAAGAAATCGAGCCAGTTGTCCACGATTTCGTTGAAGCTGCCGAGCAGCCGCTCGCCTTCATCGGCGCGACGCTCCAGCAGCTTCGCCGCCTCCCGTTTGCCCTCGTCACCGAAATGCGCGCACAACAAGTAACTCATCTGCCAGCCGTGGCGCATTTCCTCGGTCATCACCCGTTGCAGGGAGAGCAGGTCGTAGTCGGATGGGGCATTGTGCAACAGGCTCCGCTGCTGTTCCACCGAAGCGAATTCGGTGTCGCCCTGATAGACGATCAGATTGAGCAGGGCATCCCGAATGCGCTGGTCGGGAATGTGCATCACTGTGGGCCACTTGCGCTGGCCGCGATAGTGGCCGAACTCGATGTGCGGCACCTCCGGATCGCCGAACTTCGCGTCGAAATTGAAGTCCCGCAGCGCGCCGGGCGGGAGTCCGATCGAATCCTGCCAGTAGCGGAAGTAGTCGATCCAGTCGTCGAAGTTGTTCAGCTTCCGAACCATGGTCAGCGACTCCGGGTGGCGAGTGAGGCGTCGAGGCGCGCGCGCGCCTCTTTGGTGGCGAACAATTCGTGTTGCATGGCAATCTCGTGATCCAGCATGTCGGGGAGTGTGGCGTGGGCGCTCCGGTAGATCGTTTCCTTGGCGCGGCGCAGCGCCAGCGGCGGGAACGTCGCCCACGCGGCGGCGAGCGCCCGGGCCTCCGTCGCCAGGCGGTCGGCCGGAACTACACGATCGAACAAGCCCAGGTCGTACGCTTCGGCGGCCGGTACCATCCGCGCACTCCAGAGGAGCTCGAGGGCTCGGGAGGGACCGACGAGCCGCGGCAGGAAGTAGCTCCCGCCCCAGTCGGGGCCGAGCCCGAGCTTCGCGAACACCTGACCGATCGTGGCGGTCTCGGACGCCAGGCGATAATCGCACGCGAGGGCCAGATTGGCGCCGCCGCCGGCGGCGGCGCCGTTCACCGCCGCCAGGACCGGCTGCGGCGCCTCGCGGATCAGCAGGGCGATCCGCTTGCCGCCCGCGACCAGGGCGTCACCATCGCTGCCCAGGATGGTGAGGTCGGCTCCGGCGCAGAACGCCCGGCCCGCCCCGGTGAGGATGATGGCTCGCACGTCCGACCGGGCGGACAGGCTGCGAAGCGCGGCGATCAACTCGTCGCACAGCGCCGGGGTGAGCGCGTTCATCTTCTCGGGACGATTGAGCGTCACGGTGGCGAGATTGTCCGTGACGTCGACCAGCACGAGGCTCATGCGCGCTCCACGATCGTCGCGATGCCTTGCCCGACGCCGATGCACATGGTCACCAAACCGTAGCGAGTATTGGTCCGGTGCAGGGCGTAGAGAAGAGTCGTGAGAAGCTTGGCGCCGGTGCAGCCGAGCGGGTGACCGAGCGCGATACCCCCGCCGTAGATGTTCACTTTCGTCGGATCGAGCCTGAGCTCGCGAATACAGGCAATCGCCTGGGCGGCGAAGGCCTCGTTCAGCTCCACGAGATCGATCTGGTCGATCGTCAATCCAGCACGCTTGAGGGCTTTCTGCGTGGCGGGGATGGGCCCCAGCCCCATGCAGCCGGGATCGACACCGGCAACCGCCGTGGTGACGATGCGTCCCAGTGGTTTCGATCCGCCCATTCCGCTATCCGCACATCCCACCAACAAGGCGGCCGCCCCGTCATTGATGCCGCTCGAGCTGGCCGCGGTGACGGTTCCGTCCTTCCTAAAAGCCGGTTTGAGCTTGGCCACACCCTCGAGCGTGGTGCCCGGGCGTGGGTACTCGTCCTTCGAGAAGTTCGAGCCGTCGGGAAGCGGCACCGGCACGATCTCTTCACCGAACACGCAATCGCGCAATGCCTGCTCGGCGCGCTGCTGACTTTCCACGGCGAATGCATCCTGCTCGGTTCGTCCGATCCGGTAGCGGTCCGCCACGACTTCCGCGGTCTCGCCGAGCGAGATCGTCCAGTCCTTCTTCATACGGGGGTTGGTGAAGCGCCATCCCACCGTCGTGTCGGCGGTCTCGGGCGCCTTGCGGCTCCACGGCTCGCCCGACTTGAGCGTCACGTACGGGGCGCGCGTCATGCTCTCGACGCCACCGGCGATGAACACGTC
>Ga0214473_10008189_pt1 | contig 12373 bp, 11 predicted proteins | sample RVTome_7_FD_203509 | JGI IMG/M metagenome (GOLD analysis project Ga0214473, IMG submission 203509) | Soil microbial communities from uranium-contaminated site in the Upper Colorado River Basin, Wyoming, United States - RVT98D197 | ecosystem: Environmental > Terrestrial > Soil > Contaminated >... | reverse complement strand
TCATTACAGGACGTTGGCAATACAAATATTCTGGCATGCTGAGACAAATAGGCAAAGTTATTGACCCTTTATTGAATTGGATGAGAATTGGGGGAATCCTTTATATTGGGTATCTTAGTCAGTAAATCCATGATATTTTATTATAATGCGTAAAAGTGGGCAGTGACCAGTTGAGGGAAATGTTTTTGTTTAAGATGTAAAATTAACCGAGAAGTAATCTGTTTCAACATTTTTTTATATGAGTATTACCGACTACCCGAAAGTTCTTATCATCGGTCAACCTTTTAATTATACAAGCGGAAGCGGGATTACCAAGTCAAACCTTTTCAAGGGATGGCCTGAAAATCGCATAGCCGTCGCAACAATTGAAAAGGTTGTTGAAAATACGATATGTAAAAAATATTATCAAATTGGTTACAGGGAATTAAAAAGACCCTGGCCGTTTAATTATTTGCAGGAAAAAACCGAATCCGGTCCTGTTGATGTCAAGAATTTACAAACTGAAAACGGCTTGGCAATGAATGCATTTACAAATGTGAATGATAGAACAAGATATAGATATAATTTTCAGCTCAAAAAGATTTATCATTTTTTTTTGCATTTTTTAGGGATATATAATAAAGTTTTTGTTTCAAAAATTTCTCCTGAATTGTTGAAGTGGATAAATAATTTCAATCCCGATATCATTTATGATCAATTATCCTCCTTAGCATCTATCCGATTTCTATCTCAATTGCATCATATTACAAAAATACCTATTGCAATTCATATTATGGATGATTGGATGAGCACAATCAATAAATACGGGCTTTTTTACTTTTATTGGAAAAAGGTCATAGATAAAGAATTTAACAACCTGTTAAATGAGGCCTCAGTTTTAATGAGTATATGCCAGGAAATGAGTGATGAATATGAAATAAGGTTCAATAAAAACTTTCTGCCCTTCCATAATCCGGTTGATCTCGACCTTTGGACACGAAACTCAAAGACACAATGGGATTTTAATAAACCATTCAAAATCCTTTATTCTGGTCGTATCGGGAGAGGTACATTGAGTTCTATTGTAAGTATAGCAAAAGCCGTTGATGTTCTGGCAAATAAGGGTTTTGATATCGTTTTTCAAATACAGACAACGTCCATACTAAATCAATTAATATCCAGAATCAAAAAATTTAAAAATACTATAATTAATCCCCCTGTTGCTTATAGCGAATTACCCGGGATATTCTCAAATGTGGATCTGCTTGTCTTGCCAATGGATTTTGATTCAGAAAGTTTGAGGTTTATCAGGCTGTCGATGCCTACAAAAACCTCGGAATACATGGCAACGGGAACCCCGATTCTTATATATGCGCCGGAATGTACGGCTTTATCTAAATATGCCAGCAGAGAAAGATGGGGTTATGTTGTATCTCAAAAAAATATAAATGCATTGGTTGATGCAATAAAGGTGTTATACTCGGATGGTTCTCTTAGAAAAAGAATAGGTAACAGAGCCAAAGAACTGGCAAGGATCAATCATGATGCGGTCAGGGTTAGAGAAAATTTTAAAAAGGCGCTTTCTATGGTTCATTAAATGATCGGAAAAAGAGCAAAATATATATTATTGGTAACTACAAGTAATTTTCCTTATGGCGGCCCAAGCGCCAATGTGCTTAGACTATTAACTACTGGTCTTGCCAGAACCAATAGAAATATCGAGGTCTTGCTTCAAAGGGGGATACACTTCGGTAACGTAACTGAAAACAATAAAAGAAAAGATAGTATTGAAGGAGTATCCTATACACACTGTGGTTATCTCTTTAGGCCAAGAAATTATCTGAAAAAGATAATTGACAGTGGAGCAGGCATCCTTATCCCGCTAATAGCTGTAATTAGAAAAAAAATAGAAAATAGAATAGATTGTGTAATATTATATAACGGCACTGCATACGAATGCCTAACACTATTTGCTGCTTGTAAAGTCTTAAGAATCCCGATTATAAATTACGTAGTAGAATGGTATGAGAAAGATTCCATAGCTCCATCATGGTGGAAATTGCCCAAATGGTGGGATTTTTTATTCAGGATGAAAGTTCTGAATATATATTTTGATGGATTAATAGTTACAAGCTATTTCCTGAAGAATTATTATACAAAAAAAAATGTTTCTGACAGCAAAATATTTATCCGGCCGAACCTCGTTGACATATTAAGTTTTCGTTCTGAAGAAGTATATAATTTTGGGAAAAACAAAAATATTCGAATTGGTTACTGTGGGACACCGACCAAGAAAGACGGAATTGATGATTTGTTGTTAGCTTTTCAAAAAGTACAAGAGAAACAGCCGAATTCCGAACTAATCGTTATTGGAGATACATTAGACAAAGATTCGCTTATACCAAAGCTTGAGGAGAAAGCGGAGAAACTCGGAATTCCGAAGAAAGTTAAATTTAGCGGTCTTGTTAAGTGGGAGGAGATACCCGGTTTGCTTAATGCCTGCGATATTTTAGTGTTGGCAAGGCCTTCGGGAAGATTTGCTGAGGCGGGATTCCCTACCAAATTGGGGGAATATATGGCATGTAAGAAGCCTATAGTGGTTACAAAGGTAGGGGATATGCCATATTATCTCGAGGATAAAGTGAACGCAATGTTAGCTGAGCCTGACAACCCTGAATCCGTGGCATCTAAAATCTGTTATCTCATAGAGAACAGTGAAAAAGCGAAAGAAATCGGTGAAAACGGCTATCTGTGGGCAAAGCAAAACCTTGATTTTGTTGAGTCAACCCGGAAGGTTGGAAATTTTCTTGATACCTTCAACAAGTAAAATATAATAAAAATACTGTAACAAGGAGGATTAAAGTGAAAATACTGGTAACGGGCGGTGCAGGTTTTATTGGAACTAATTTATGCAATGAATTACGGTCGAGGGGCCAAAAAGTAATTGCCTGTGATCTCTATAATACGGACCGAGATGATTATATTCGATGTGATGTAAGAAATTACCGTCAAATAGAAAAAGTGTTTGAGGAGTTTGGGCCGTTTGATTATGTTTATCATCTTGCTGCTGAATATGGGAGATGGAATGGTGAAGCTTATTATGAAAATCTCTGGCAGACTAATATTATAGGAACGAAACATATGATAAGGTTCCAGGAAAAACACAAATTCAGGATGATTTTTTTCTCATCTGCCGAAGTATATGGAGATTACGATGGGGAAATGAAGGAAATTGTTATGGTAGAAAATAAAATTAGTGATACTTATCAGATGAACGATTATGCAATCTCGAAATGGGCTGGTGAATTAATGTGTCTTAATTCAGCAAAAATGTTTGGAACCGAAACGGTAAGAGTCCGTCCTGTTAACTGTTATGGTCCTCATGAAGAATATACTCCATTTAGAGGTTTTATTCCCAAATTCATTTACAATGCATTACATGGTAAACCCTATACTGTTTTTAAAGGGCATAAGCGGATAATTGATTTTGTAGAAGATTCTTGCAGAACATTTGCAAATATTGTTGATAATTTTATTCCGGGTGAAGCTTATAATGTCGGAGGAAAATTGGAGTGGGAAATGGATATAAAAAAATACTCTGATTTGATCTTGAAAGCAACGGGAGCGGATGAATCTCTGGTAACGTATAAGGAAGCAGAACCTTTTACAACAAAAGTGAAAAGAATGGATTTTTCCAAGGCTATAAAAGATTTAAACCATGATCCCAAAATTCCGCCTGAAGAAGGGATAAGGAGAACTGTTGAATGGATGGAATATTTATATAGAATAAAATAAATACGGAACGGAAATTTCCTTTTTAAAAATCTTAGTAAAAAGTTTATAAGTAATGCTCCATGGTTGTCATTGATTCGAAAATACCTTTAAAGCTGTCATTCAGGCAGTCTTTAAGCCGGAATCCATTTCTTTTAAAAATTCTGGATTTCCGCTCAACAGACTGCGGGAATCATCACGAGTTTTTTATATAGTTAATTAATGGGTTACTAAGGTATGAAAAGATGATAAAAAAAATCATGATTGTCTTTGGCACCAGGCCTGAAGCAATTAAAATGGCGCCTTTAGTTAAACAGTTCGAATCTCACAGGGACAGGGTCAAGACGATTGTTTGCGTAACGGCGCAGCACCGGGAAATGTTGGATCAAGTATTAAATTTGTTTCATATTGATCCTCAATACGATTTGAATGTGATGACGGAAAACCAGACATTATCGGATTTGACTGTAAAGGTACTTTCCGGAATAACAAAAGTGCTGGAAAAAGAAAAGCCGGATATGGTTTTTGTCCAGGGAGATACGACCACTACTTTTGTGACATCATTAGCAGCTTTTTATTTAAGAATTCCCATAGGTCATGTAGAGGCCGGGTTGCGCACGCTAAACAAATTCAGCCCCTACCCGGAAGAAATTAATCGGCGTCTGACAAGCTCAATAGCTGACTACCACTTTGCGCCTACAGAGCAAGCAAAAAATAACTTGATTAACGAAGGGATCTCCGAGCCTTGTGTTTTTGTTACGGGTAATACAGTGATTGATGCTTTACAAATAGTGGTTGGAAAACATAAAAAAATGTCGGAAAAAAGAAGATGGAATGATTTTTTTCTGTCTAACTATAATATTTCACTTTCGGATTCCAAAAGAACCATCCTGGTGACCGGACATAGAAGAGAAAGTTTTGGGAGGGGATTCAAGGGAATTTGTGAAGCCTTGTCTAAGCTGGCAATAAAAAATCCAGGCATACAAATAATTTATCCTGTACATTTGAATCCAAATGTAAAAAACCCCGTGTATTCAATTTTATCGAATATCAGAAATATTAATTTAATCCCTCCATTAGATTATGAGCCTTTCGTTTTCTTAATGAACAACAGTTATCTGATTCTCACGGATTCAGGAGGTATTCAAGAGGAAGCTCCCTCTCTGGGAAAACCAGTATTGGTAATGCGAGATACGACAGAAAGACCTGAGGGAATAGAAGCTGGAACAGCGAGACTGGTTGGGACAAAGACTGAAAATATTGTAAGAGAAGCCAGTAAATTGTTGGATGACAGATTAGAATATGAAAGGATATCAAAGTCTGTAAATCCTTATGGTGACGGGAAAGCAAGCAACAGAATTGTTGAAATAATTTTAAGAGCCAAAAGATAAATAGCAGGAGGTGTAAGTATGGATACTAATGAAAAAAGGATTAAATGGGTTGAGGATTACTTGGTGGAAGTTAATTTAGATACAGAATTAGTGGAATTCTATAATGGTAAGAACATACTGGTAACGGGCGGGGCAGGTGCAATAGGCAGCAATTTGATAGTTGCTCTATCCAACTTGGCAGGAGAATCAGGAAAGGTTGTTGTTTTAGACAATTTGTCATCTATTAAAAGAAAAGATCCCTGGAATGTGACTCCTTTAAAAAATATTATGTTTGTTGAAGGTGATGTAAGAAGCGATATTGATTTAAAAAGAGTTTTTAAAGAAAAAATTAACATGGTTTTTCATCTGGCGGCGTTCTTTGCCAACCAAAATTCAATTGATTATCCGGAAAGTTCCGCGGAAGTTGACGTAATCGGTCAGGTCAAGTTGTTGGAATATTCTCATCTGGCAAAAATAGACCGTTTTGTTTACGCATCAAGTGGATGCGCTATTTACGGATCTTATCCCCAGTTGCCTTTGAAAGAAGATTTTATTTCAATGCACCTGACAACACCCTATCAAATCAATAAAATGACCGGCGAAATGTATTGTAATTTTTATGCTCACCATTATGATATGCAAATAGTTAATTGTAGGTTTTTCAATTCCTATGGTCCAGGAGAAGTTCCAGGGCAGTACCGTAATGTAATACCGAACTTTATTTACTGGGCGATGAGGGGTGAGTCATTACCTATTACAGGCACAGGAGAAGAGACAAGAGATTTCACTTACGTACTGGACTTGGTTCAGGGACTTGTAAAGTCGGGATATTATAAAGAAGCTATTGGTGAAAACTTTAATTTGGCTTCGGGTAAAGAAACTAAAATTATAGACTTGGTAAATCTTGTAAATAAAGTCTGCGGGAATGACGCACCGATAAACCATAAGCCAAGGAGGAAATGGGATACTAAACCAAGACTGTTGGCTTCTATTGAAAAGGCAAGGAAACTTATTGGATATAAACCACTCGTGGAATTTAAAGAAGGATTCATAAAGAATATAGAATGGTTTAAGGATAATTGGGGGATTATTGAGGAACTTGCGGATTTTCCGCCGGGGATGAGCAGTGCAGTAAGGAATGAGAACCAGCATAATAAAAACAGGAATGAGTTTTTATAGAAGGATATTGCAGAGAAGGTGCAATAAAAAAAATAACCTCCAAAACAGTTAAAAACTTAAGTTTTAAAATGAAAATTATTTTTGCTTCAAAATTCTATTATCATCGCGCGGGACTGGAGTCTTATTTATTTAGGACTAAGGCTTTATTGGAAAGATGTGGGCACTCCGTAATACCGTTCTCAACAAATTATCACCAAAATTATGAGACGGAGTACTCGAAGTATTTCTGTAAATATTATGAGCTCTCTGAGAGTGGAAAGAGTAAAAATTCTTTTAAGGATAATATATTGGCTATAGCTAATATGTGCTTTAATATTGAAGCATATAGAAATATGAAGAGATTGATTAAAGAAACAAAGCCTGATATTTTGCAAGGTTTTGGGATAACGAAGCATCTATCCTATTCTATTTTTAAGGCAGCCAAAGATCTAAGTATCCCAACAATAATGAGACTTTCAGACTATGCCTTGCTATGTCCTAACACATCGGCGTTGGATGGGTTTGAAGAAATATGTGCTGATTTTGCCTGTTCAAAACCCAATAACCTAAAAATATTAAAGAAAAAATGTATACATGGGTCTTTTACAGCGAGCCTTGTGGGCAAGTTTGAGTCTACCTGTAACATGATATTAAAGACATACAAAAAGAATATTGATTGCTTTATTTCTCCAAGCAAGTTCCTAAGGGAAGTATTTATCAAATATTATGGGCTATCACCTGAGAAGATTATTTATTTACCCGTTTTCTTAGACTGTACTAACATCCAATGCTCTGACACTGATGAAGGTTATTTTCTGTTTGCGGGGAGAATGAGCAGAGAAAAAGGAATAATGACCCTATTAAAGGCCCTAAACAAGGGAAGTAAAGTTCCATTGATTTTAGCCGGCAGAGGACCTAAAGAAGAAGAATTCAAAGAATATGCATATAAGCATCACCTGAACACTCGCTTTCTGGGCTTTCAGGATTTTCAGAACTTACAGAATTTGATAAAGAATTGCCGTGCCGTGATTCTTCCTTCTGAATGGCATGAAAATTCTCCTAATATAGTTTTAGAAGCTTATGCATATGGCAAGCCGGTTATAGGCTCATATATAGGAGGAATTCCCGAACTGGTTTCTGAGAATGAGACAGGCCTCACCTTTCAAGCGGGAAATGCAGATGATTTAAATGAAAAGATTGAGTATTTACATGCGCGTCCAGACATTGCCAAAGTGATGGGAAAGAATGCAAAGGTTTTTCTGGAAAAAGAACTGAATCCTGAAAAGCATTATCAGAGGTTGATGGAAATTTATAATATTGTTGCAAAATACTGAACTTTACGTCTCAAAAATACAAATAAAAAAGAAGCAGTGAAAAGTGCAAAAGCGAATCAAATCTGCGCTTAATATTCCCTGAAGGCGCTTTTATGTCAATTAGGAAGATATACGTAAAAATAATCAGAGGATGGCTTATAGGTATCCTTCTGTTTATACCTTTTCAGTTGCCATTAGCTATGGCTATTAAACCATGGAACAATAAGCTATCTGCTTTCATTAATTATTTAGATGAAATTACGATCACAATATTCATTTTATTGGCATTAGTAGAGTTTGTTAAAAACAGAACAATTTTTAGCCGGGTTAATATCTTTTTTTTCCTGCCTATTTTTCTATTGGGCGCCTCCGGTCTTATCTCAGGGATTGTAAATGGAAACTCTTTATTTATAACGTCTCTCGGGACATTTGATTACATTAAGAACTTCCTTCTTATTTTTATTTATTCCGCTTTTTTCAATGACTTTAAAAAAATGTTCCGGCTGATATTGACGCTGGCAATAATAATTGGGACGGTGGCGGCCATTCAGGAAGTCTGGGCTTTAGTCTCGGTCTATATTATTGGTAAAGATGTCTTAGACTCAAGTATTTATATTTTTCGCAAAATTGAACCCTTAAAATATTTACAGGAATTTGTGATGAATTATGATGCTTTCTGGAGGATTGGACTCTATAAGACCCCGTCACTGATGAGTCACCCTAATAATATGGGGCTCTATTGCCTGTTTGTCCTTTCTATTTATTTATGTAGTGTAAAGAAAATAAACCCTATGATTTTTATACCACTCTTTTTTGGCATCTTTGCAAGCGTCTCACGGATGGTTTATGCAAATTTTATAATTATAATGATACCCCAGATTTTCAGAGGCAGAAAATTGTTTATAACTCTATCAATTTTTTTTGGAATGCTTTTGGTTCTTATGCTTTTTTACAAAAGTAACCCTATTATTCAAAACATTAAATCGGCTCAGATTCAATACGATAGACATATAAGCGGAACTATTTTTGATGATGATTTCAGGGGGAATACCAGAAAAAAGGCATTTGAGATATGGAAGGACCATCTTCTGTTTGGTGTTGGTCCTGGTATGTACGGAGGGGTGATATCAATAAAATATAACTCATATGTTTTTGAGAAGTATAATGCACATCCTACGCCATTTATGAAACAAATTAACGGTATTGACCAGTTTTATCCACAATTATTAGCAGAGATGGGAATTATTGGCGCTGCAGCTTTTGTGTTTTTAATTATAGCGCTTTTTTCAATACCTTTTTTATTAATAAAAAAAGAAACAGCTTTTCAGGAAATACGCAGCGTATTTATGGGATTAAGTTTGTTTATTGTATGTCTTTTAATCTACTGGTTAGGCAGTGGTTTAAATATATCTGCTGGTTTATTTAGCTATTGTGCATTTATTGGAATAGGGGTGGGTGTATTAAAAACTATGGAGATATAATTTTTTATGAAAAATAATGTAATATCGCGTAAGAAAGAACTACACTGGCATATCAACACCGTAGGAAGTGCCTCAAAACCTCATTTAATATTAGATACAGAAAAAATAGACGCTGAGCATGCAGTGCAAAGCATTAGAGGAAGAGCTGTATTCCGAAACACGTTGTTAGGATTTGATAAAAGTAAAATAGTAATGGAGAAACGCAATGCTTAGGAGGAAATTCTGGGAATGGCCTGATGGTTTGGTTTGGAAGATAACGGAGAAATTTGCAGTAAAAAGCCGAAAGAAAAAATTTGACTTGTTCATGTCTGTTATGAAGCCAAAGCCAGAGGATAAGATACTTGATGTTGGAGTGAGTTCAAGTTTTCTTTGTGGAAGAGGAATAAATTTTTTTGAACTCTGGTATCCCCATCAGGATAACATTACTGCTTTAGCTAATGAAGATAAGGAAAGGTTTGCTAATTTTAGAGAATCCTTCCCGAAAGTTAACTTAGTTTTTGGTGATGGTAAAAAATTAAATTTTCCAGATAATAAATTTGATATAGTTTTTTCCAATGCAGTAGTTGAGCATACTGGAGAATTAAAAGAACAGAAGAATTTTATTTATGAAGTTGTGAGGGTAAGTAAACGGGCATTTATTACTACTCCCAGTTATTGGTTTCCAATTGATACACATACTCTAATTCCTTTTGCTCATTGGTTGCCGCAACGAATAAGGTTCTGGATTTATAAAAAAGCAAGGAGAGGACATTGGGCTGATATGAATAGGCTTAATCTTTTGACGCCAAAGAAATTTCTTGAGTGTTTCCCCCCTAATGTTAGGGTAAAGTTGTATCGGGGAATTAGCTTAATTGCCATAGTGGAAAAAGATTAAAAGAGGAGAGTAGTTAAATTGTGAGTTTTGTTAGCGGACTTCCTATAATAATGTTTTCGATTATTATTCCAACCAAAGACAGAATTGAAGATCTTAAAAATTGTATAGGATCAATCAGGAATCAGACTGTTTGGCCATGTGAAGTTATTGTTGTAGATGCAAGTTCAGATAAAGCAAGCGGCGAAAATCAGAAAAATTGCAGGTATATATTAGGAGATAAGATAAAACTGGTTTATAAAAGGAGCGCCTCCGGTGTAAACATGCAGCGGAATACCGGGGCTGACAATGCCAAAAGTGATATTATTTTTTTTCTTGATGATGATGTTGTTTTGAAGGAAGATTATTGCGAAAAAGTGCTTGAAATTTATTCGATAAAAAAAGGTTCTAACACAGGAGGTGTTCAAGGTACTATATCAAATTATTTTAATCAAACATGGTTAAACAGAACATTTAGGAGATTGTTTTTTATGACAAGAGCTTCAAAAAACGAAAAGAGCAGATTTTTACCTTCATTTGGGTATGTATATATATTGATGCCGAAAGAAATTATTGAAGTTGAAGCTATGTCAGCAGGATTCTGCAGTTATTATAGGTATGTGTTTAATGAGTTTAGGTTTGATGAAACTTTTGACAGATGCACTGATCTTGAGATTAACTACAGGATATCTCGTAAGTATAGAATGTATCAAACACCTTATGCACTGCTTATACATAATCATTCAAAGGCAACACATTTAGATGACAGACATCTCAATAAGAGGATATTCATAAATATTCATAAATTAGTTCAAAAATATCTTCCGCATAGACTTTCAAACCGGCTTGCTTATTACTGGAGTATCGTGGGAGAAGTTATATTGAATACAACCAAGAGTTGTATACATCTTGATTCCGGTCCAATACTTGGGACATTAGACGGGATTAAGTATATTTTTACAAAAAATATGCAAATATCGTAAGTTAGTATTGGCTGTTATTTTAGCATTTAAGAATCTAATTATTTTATATAAAAATTGATTACAATAAATAATTTTAATGTAAATTCAGAAGGTCAGGAAAATCCTTGAAATTTATAAGAAGATTTTTGGAACAGAGGACATTACTAAAATGATACGGAAAATAAAAAACACTTTCGGCATAATATTTAATTTAAAAAATATAAAAGATGAAATGTTCAGGTTTAACAAAAGAACTTATGATTTGTTTGATACAGTCAAATTTTATAGTTCAGAAAGTCATTTAAAAATATTAGATAAACCGGAAGAAACGGTAATAAACTTTTTCGGAAATAAGTTGAAGGATATGAAAATGTTGGACATCGGTGTTGGGGGCGGTCGGACAACATATCATTTTGCGGATTTGGTTAAGGAATATATCGGGATTGATTATTCAGAAAATATGATTAAAGCCTGTAAGGAAAGATTTAAAGATCTTCATTTTGAAGTGTGTGATGTAAGATATATGAACATTTTTGAGAATAATTATTTTGACTTTATATTATTCAGTGCCGGAGGCATTGATCACGTTCCTATTGAAGATAGATTTAAGGCGCTGCTGGAAATAAAACGTGTATGTAAACATGGCGGTTTTTTCTGTATTAGTGTACACAATTTACAAAATATTGATAAATTATTTGCACTGAAATTTTCGATTAACCCCGTTGAATTGATAAGGAACATCAGGCGATATTTTTTATTTAGGTTAGCTAACAAACCTAAAGAGGAATTAAGAAAAAGGGAAGAAGTTGTAATTAATAATTTTGAAAATAGGCATAAAACTTATTATATAAAGCCAGAAGAACAAATTAAGCAATTAATTAACCTCGGTTTTGAGAATGTCCGAGTCTATTCTCATTCAGAGGGCAAAGGGCTTAAAGATAAATCAGAGTTAGATTCGGTGACGGATAATCGAGTTTTATATTTGTGCGATGTTCCGTAGGGTTTATAAAATAAACCTGATCCTCACATTTCGTTGCCACATAATATTTCCACCGGCTTTAGAGCAGAGAATTTTATCATTAATAAAATCGTACATCCTACTAAGTACAAATTATTTTCTCTGTGAAAACAAGGATTGATAGGAAAGTGTTTGATAGATTCATATTATTTTCTATAAATGCTCTCATTAACTAAATAAAAAAATATCTATAATTTATGGGAATAAAAGATGAAAACAGTTACCACTCAGATATTTCTAAGATAGCTAAAAATGCAGGCATTTTTGGTATCGGTGAAATTATTTTCAATATCATGGGGTATGTAACAAGTATCGTTATAACGAGAACAGTAGGCCCGGCTATATTTGGAATTTTTAATCTTGCTAACAATATAACTAATACAGCTCAGATTCTGTCAAATTCGGGGCCTGGGCACGGACTTCTCAGATTTGTTGCCTTTTATAGAGGGAAGGGAGATTTGCCACGGCTGA
>Ga0214473_10008188_pt1 | contig 12373 bp, 16 predicted proteins | sample RVTome_7_FD_203509 | JGI IMG/M metagenome (GOLD analysis project Ga0214473, IMG submission 203509) | Soil microbial communities from uranium-contaminated site in the Upper Colorado River Basin, Wyoming, United States - RVT98D197 | ecosystem: Environmental > Terrestrial > Soil > Contaminated >... | reverse complement strand
CCACGAGCCGAGTGCCCGGGATCTGCTGGGCGGGCTTGTACATGGAGTCGTCGTCAAGCGACTGCGTCAGGCGGGTGACTTGAGAGGGGGTGATGTAGCCTCGCCGGATGAGCAGCTCCGGCAGGGCGATCTGCTCGCCGCCCGTCTGGAGCGACTTCAGCTCGGTACGGATGAGTTCCACCTCGTTGGCCGAACAGAGCCGACGATCCACGACGAGACGTGCGAATTGAGAGTCATCGACGCTGGACATGTCTTGATCCGTCTCGGCGACGACTACACCCGACCGGCGTCAGTCGGGCCGCCGGACCTCAAGCGCCTTACAAGTCACTTTAGGGGCTGTCTTCGGCAACATCAAATAAAAATCGCCCCTGCGGGTCACGATTCCGCCGCCCGGACCCGCCGCAGGGCGCCATGGGTGCCTGGGCAGATCCTCCACGGGCACCAGACACGGAGCATGGCCCAGGTCGCTTGCTGCCACTGCTGCCCAACAATTCACAGACCGGCAAGCTCCTCCCGGACCATCGCTGCCGCCGCGGCGGCATCCCCGTGAAGGACCGATAAGGCGCGTTTGGCCACGTCAATCTGCCGTCCTGAAAAGAAACAACATTCGTCGTCGCTCCAACCGTCCAGGCCGAATGCCTGGACTAGTTGCCGCGTCAACTCCTCCGCGCCAGCGCCAGTCAGTGCCGAAATACGACACATGGGCAGGTCCACGCGACCCGCGCACGCGACCGCATCGGGCCGGGCGTCGTCTCGGTCCACCTTGTTGATGGCGATGATTGTCCGTCCCCAGCCGGCGTCCGTCCGCCACGGCTCCGCCTCGAACCGCTCCGCCGGATCGGCTCCGTCAAATACGAGAATACGCGCATCCGCACCGGCGGCGATCGTCTGACCTGCCAGGATGGCCTGGCGCTCCAGGGCATCCGCCGTTGACCCCGCCCCGGCGGTATCAATGAGCGTGACTGGAATCCCGGCAATCGTAATCTCCGCCGAAACCCAGTCACGGGTCGTCCCCGCCTGGGAGGAGACTACCACCGCGGCCCGACCCAGGAGCCGGTTGAAGAGCGTGGACTTGCCGCTGTTGGGCGGTCCCATCAGGGCAACCGTCGCTCCCTCGATCAACACCCGGGCACCGGCCGATTCCTTAATCATACGCAACAAGGCCGTCTCGACCTCGTCTCGGTGCAGGGCGCATTGCTCCGCCAGGCCTTTCATCGCGCCTGGCAACTTCAACCGCTGCCAGGCGAGGAAACGCACCGCCCGGTCCGTTCTCGCCCGGGTCATGGCGCTGACCGCCTCGGCGGCGATGCGGTTGGGTTGCGGCCAGATCGACAGCGGCACCTCCACGTCCTCCCGGAGCGGTGCGCCATGGACTCGCAAGGCCTCGAGGATCCGCTCCACCACGCGCACGCCACCGTGAGCACTGATGTCAAAGCCGCCATCCTCCTGATTCACGGCCGGCCCTACGATGACGTCGTCGATCCGCTCGTCTCCGTCCACAAGCGCCCCGTAGCACAATCGTCCTGTTCCGACGTCCGGCGTTCCCACCTGGAGATGGGGGCGAAACACCCGCTGGAGCACTTCGCCCGCCTGGGGGCCCAGAACCCGAATGACCGCGATGGCGCCCGCCCCGGCGGGGGTGAGCAGGCACGAGCTGGCTAGAGCGGTCGGTCTCATGCACCGTGCGCGGCCAAGTGGTTCCGGTACGCAATCCCGATTCCCCGAAGCACCAAGTGGGGAACCCGCGTGTCGATGAAGTCGCAATGTGGGGCCATGAATGCGAGGTCCCCACCGGTGGCCACCACCTGGACCCATCGGCTAAGCGTCGTCGCGTAGCCCTCGATGATCCAGCGGACCGCACCGGCCAGACCTCGGCAGACCCCGACCTGCATCGCCTCCGCGGTGTTGCGGCCATACCCCGCCTCGGGAAAAGCCGGCTCCACCAGGGGCAGCCTGGCGGTCATATCGTGGAGGGCCCGCAGTTGCAGCCGCAGCCCCGGCAGGATGGCGCCACCACGGAAAACGCCGTCGTCGTCGATCAGATCGACGGTGACTGCCGTGCCGAAATCCACGACCACGCAGGCAGATTGCAGCCGGTCGTGGGCCGCCGCCGCGGCGCAGACGCGATCCATGCCGATCCCCTGGCGATCCTCGACGCCTACTTCCATCGGCGGAGGGATGGTGTCGCCCACCACGAGCGGCTCCATCCCCACCAAGGCCGCGATCCGGCCACGGACCCTTTCCATCGCGATGGGAACGACGGAGGCCATGATCGCGGCGACGAGCCTGCGGCGGGGCAGGGCGTCCAGGTGAGCGGCGAACGCTGCGTCAAACGCCGGTTCGTCGCCGGTTGGAATGGACAACGGGGTCCTGAGTTGATCCGCCTGCCAGGTCGCCAGGCCCACGTTGGTGTTGCCGATGTCGACCACGATCACGGGGGCGTCCGGATCGAAGGAGGGTACTGGGTGAACCATGGTTACGCCTTATGCGGCGGGGTCGGCGCTTCTGTAGCGGTCATCGTCGCTCCCCTGGTTTCCTGCACCAGGGCCCACAAGCGTTCCGCCAGCGCGGGCACACCATTACCCGTGACGGCGCTGATGGGCAATACGTCCTGGCCGATGGCCGCGCCCAATTCCTCGGCAGCCTCCTGGCCGCCGGTCAGGTCGATCTTGTTCGCCGCCACCACCTCGTCCTTCTCGGCCAGTTCCGGGCTGTACTTGGCCAGCTCGGCGCGGATGACGTGATACGCCTCCGCCGGCGACGGCGAGAGCGTCGATCCGACGTCCACCAGGTGGAGGATCGCCCGGGTGCGCTCGATGTGCCGGAGGAACTCGTCGCCGAGCCCGGCGCCCTCGTGGGCGCCTTCGATCAGCCCGGGGATGTCCGCGAGGATGAAACGCCGGTGGTCGGACAGCTCGACGATGCCGAGCTGGGGCTGCAGCGTGGTGAATGGGTAGTCGGCGATCTTGGGGTGGGCTCGCGACAGCCGGGAGAGAAGCGTACTTTTGCCGGCGTTGGGCATTCCGACGATGCCCACGTCGGCGATGAGCTTGAGTTCGAGACGGAGCCATCGCTCCCGGCCGTTGGTGCCCTCCTCGGCCTCACGGGGCGTCTGGTGGGTCGATGTCGCGAATTTAGCGTTGCCGCGACCGCCGTGCCCACCCTCCGCCAGACAGACGCGCTCCCCAGCCGGAGACAGGTCCTTGATGAGAAGGCCGGTCTCGCGGTCGAACAGCAGGGTGCCCGGCGGCAACGCGAGGACCAAGTCCTTACCGGATCGGCCGGTCATGTTCTTGCCCTGCCCGGGCTGACCGTTCTCGGCGATCCAGTGATGTCGGCCAGAAAAGTCCAGCAAGGTATCGACCTCGGCACAAGCCAGGGCGAACACACTACCGGCGTCGCCGCCGTCGCCGCCGTCGGGACCGCCTTTGGGAATGAACTTCTCCCGCCGGAAGCTGACACAGCCGTGGCCGCCGCGGCCCCCGCGCACGTAGATCTCAGCGCGGTCGATGAGCATGGCTGTCGGTGTCCAGATCGCCCCCCAATGAAAAGAGGATGGTTTGCGAACCACCCTCGCCGATTCCGAATACCGTGCGTCCAGCGAGCATCACCCGGTGGACGAGAGCACGTGGACCCGCCGCCCGCGAAACTCCACCACCCCGTCCCGGAGGGCGAAGAGCGTGTCGTCGCGGCCCCGGCCGACGTTCTTGCCCGGCAGGTGATGCGTCCCGGACTGCCGCACGATGATGGCGCCAATCGTGACCGCTTCACCCCCATACCGCTTGACGCCCCGGTATTTCGGGTTGCTGTCGCGCCCGTTTCGAGATGAGCCTTGCCCTTTTTTATGTGCCATAGTCGAATTCTCCTGCGTCGCTCAGCGCCTTCGGCGGACGCGCCGTCCCCTTGCTCATTGACCGGTCAGCGCATTACCCATTCACGGTTGCGGCGGACTGCGGTTGCCTCGGCGCGGGTGACCGGATCGCCGGGCAGATCGTAGTGGAGGGCCAGGGTCCGCCGAAGGATGAACGCCTCGGGCTCGGCACTCCCACCCCGCGGGGCCGGCGAGGCGGCCGGGTTGGTGACCCGTTCGACATCGCCGGAGAGGCCGCTGACGTAAATGCTGAATCCGCTCGCCTCCAAATCGAACATGCGAAAAACCGCGGCGGAGACACGGGCGTTCTCCTCCCCTTGCAGCAGGGGCCCGGTCACTTTGGACGGGGGCGCGAAAAAGGCGGTCTCCGTGTCGTGCCTCGCCGCGATGGCGTCGTAGACCTGGGTCCCGATTTGTTCTCCGCCCACGACCACGTCCAAGGTGTCGGTCACCAACCGAAAGGAGGGAAAGAACTCCACGTCCCGCCCGGTGTTGTTGGTCACCTTGTAGAACAGGTACCAATAGGTCGCCGGTGCTGCTTCGCCCGCCAGCGGCACGGTAATCCGCTGCGGGTCATAGAACTCGAAATCGAGCTGCCAGGTGCGAGCAATCGCCCCGACCTCGGGCGCAGCAATGGCCGGCCCGCAGAAAACGAGCACAAGCAGGGCGCACAAGTAAACCGGCGACACCCTTCTCATTCGAGGCATCGTATCGATCCGGCGGAGTCTGTCAAGAACGGCCCAAGCCCCTTGCGTCCCGCTTGCACCTCGGTAGACTCGACCGTTCCAGGAATTCCGCGAGCGCCGAGGGCCCGGCGCCATCGCGTCCTCGGGGCCAATTGTCATGAAGGCTGGCTTCCTGCCCGGTATCACCCGGGAGATCTCCGTGAACGTGACCGAGGACATGTGCCCGGCCTTCGGCGGGGTCATCATCCATCGCTGCTACTCCACCTGGTCGGTGGCGCATCACATGGAGCTTGCCGCTCGGATGGTCCTGGTCGACTACCTGGACCCCGATGAGGAAGGCATCGGCGCCCACGTGAGCGTGGATCACCTCGCCCCCTGCACGATCGGCAAAACGGTCCGGGTCACCGCGGAGCTCGTCGAAGCGTCCGATCGCCGCGCCGTCTGCCAGATGCGGGTCCACGACGGCGACCGGCTCCTGGCCACTGGCCGGCAGGTACAGGTGGTGATGAAGAAGGAGGCGCTCCGCCGCCTGCTGGAGCGCTGTTGAGCGCCGTGACCTTGCCACCGCCCGCTTCGCCAACGCTCCGCGCGCATGAAAGCAAAGACGCCAACGAACAGCCCTGAAAGGGCGGCATAAAAGAGCCCAGGGCATCGCCCTGGGAATTCGCAACGGAAGCGGAATGAAGCCCTGAAAGGGCGGCATAGGCGTTATTCGACTATTCCGGGCGAAGAGAATGACCCCGGAAGGAACACGCCTCCTCGGGGCCGGGGCGCTCCAATCGGCCGCCTGAACTTTCATGGACTCGCTGGAGCGCTGTGGGGCGCCCTGACCTTGCCACCGCCCGCCGGACGGGCACAATGCCGCCGATCATGAACGAACTCGTTCTCGCTCGCAGTGAAGGCCCGGTCGGGATCGCCACGCTGAACCGACCGGAAGTGCTCAACGCCCTCTCCGCGGAGATGATCGACCGGCTGGTGGAAACGCTGGAGGGCTTCGACGCCGATCCAGCCATCCGCGTCATGGTGCTCGCGGGCAGCGAGCGGGCCTTCGCCGCCGGGGCGGACATCGGCGACATGGCCGGCGCATCGGTCGTGGACATGTACGAGAAGAACTTCCTGGCGCGGTGGACCCGCATCAAGCAGATTCGCAAGCCGATCATCGCCGCGGTCAGCGGGTTCGTCCTGGGCGGCGGGTGCGAGCTGGCCATGCTCTGCGACATCATCGTCGCCTCGGAGACCGCTCAGTTCGGCCAGCCGGAGACCAACATCGGCGTGATCCCCGGCGCCGGCGGCACCCAGCGGCTGACCCGCGCCATCGGCAAATACCGGGCCATGGAGGTCATTCTGGCCGGGCGGTGCCTGTCGGCGAGGGAGGCCTTTGACGCAGGCTTGGTCTCGCGCGTCGTCTCCCGGGAGCAGTTTCTTTCTGAAGCCTTGCGCATCGCCCGCGAGATCGCCACGCGCCCGCCGCTCGCCCTCAAGCTCGCCAAGGAAGCCGTCCTCAAGGCGGACGAGCTGTCCCTGAGCGAAGGCTTGGAGTACGAGCGGAGGCTCTTCTACTCCCTCTTCGCGACGGAAGATCAAAAGGAAGGCATGCGCGCCTTCCTGGAAAAGCGCCGGCCGAACTTTCGTGGGCGATAGCCGCCACGGCCTCAGTTCGCAAGACCGTGCCACCCCTCGGGGGCCGATAAGCGACCCGCCGGCGCGGTTGGCGTTCCAGCCGTCGTCGTTCCCGCGGTTGTCGTACCCGCGGTTGTCGTTTCGACCGCCGGCGCTCCGCCGCGAAGCGCGCCGCCTCCGCCCTCCCCCCTCTTGAGGGGGACCGAGGGGGGTCACCCTGGTCGACGACAACGGAATCTGCTCGATGGCCATCCATCCGGCCGCGCAAAGCGTTTTCACCGCCCGTCAAGCGGCCCTCCGTGCTTCCCCCCTTGCCAAGGGGGGACCGAGGGGGGTCAGCCCGCCGCGGGCGCGGGCGTGCAGCAAAGACCGAGACCGGATACTCTCCCGTTCCGGTCGCGCCCGTGCCGCGTCGCTGCATGTGGCCGCGGCCAGGCTGCATTCATGCGGAGGGCAACACCATGGACCCCTCGACTCAACCCGTTCTCCAGTGTGATGACGCGCAGGTCCGGACGCTCACCCTCAACCGCCCGGACGTGCTCAACGCCTTCAGCGAGGACCTGCTTATCGCCCTGGGCAACGCCGTCCGCGACGCGGCCAGGGACAACTCCGTCCGCTGTGTGGTAATCACCGGCGCCGGCCGGGGCTTTTGCAGCGGGCAGGACCTCGCCGAGGTCAAGGACCGTTATCAATCCGATGAGCCGATCGAGCTCGGCCGCCATCTCCGCGACCACTACAACCCCATCGTGCTCAAGCTCCGCACCATGGAGAAGCCCGTCATCGCGGCGGTCAACGGCGTGGCCGCGGGGGCCGGATGCAGCCTGGCTCTGGCCTGTGACCTGCGCATCGCCGCGGAATCCTCCAGCTTCATTCAGTCCTTCATCCACGTCGGGGTGATTCCGGACTCCGGCGGCACCTTCATGCTCCCCCGGCTGGTCGGCCTCGCCCGGGCCATGGAGCTCGCCTTCACCGGGCGAAAGGTCAGCGCCGCCGAGGCGGAGCGGATCGGCCTGGTCAATCGGGTCGTCCTCGACGACGCCCTGGCCGCGGAGACCGCCAAGCTCGCCGCCCAGCTTGCGTCGCTGCCGCCGAAGGGCATCGCCCTGGCCAAGCGGGCCCTCAACGCCGCCTGGTCCGCGGACCTCGAGACCCAGCTTGCCTACGAGGCCATGCTCCAGACCACCGCCGGCCAGTCCCGCGACCACCGCGAGGGCGTCGCCGCCTTCCTCGAAAAACGCCGCCCGACCTTCACCGGAGAATGAGCGCAGATGTGGGCGACAAAGTGGATCGCACGTCCGAGCGGGCGACGAGCGGCTTGCAGGTCGCGCACGGTCGGTAGATAATCCGGCGTACGCTACGGAAAAACGGCGGTACGTCGCACGCGACGAGACCGAAGCGTCACCCAAGGGCACTGGGAGGCGACCATGTCCATCAGCAAATTACGCTCTGTGCTCTATTTCACCGCCAAGATTCTGGGCGATGTCAGCGCGGTATCTCGCCTCCGCATTGGGCGGCGCATCGGTCAACGAATCGCCGGCAAGATCACCGGCCGGCTCTTCCGGAAGATATTCCGGTGACTTTTCACAACGGAACCGGACCTCGACTCCCATGAAGGAGTGTGCCACGCATCTCGTCTGCAAAAAGGGGGCGGTCGATCATGGAGCTGGTTTGCCTTGCTGAGCACCGGCCATTCGAGTTCCAGTGGTGGAGCGGAACGAATGAACGATACGATGTCTGCTTCCACTATAAGATCGCGGACCCGCCCACCGATCTTCATGGAGGCGAGATTCTTCTGGCCGTCGGCTGGCGAGGCGCCTTCGGGAGCAATCGCCGGCGGGTGCTCGTATTCCGCGGCAAGCAGAACGTGCTCGTGGAGTTCGTGGGCACGGATTCATGGCGGGAGGACCAGACGCTCGCTTGGCTTCTCAAGGTGCCTGGAGGGCGTCGAGACATTGCCGCCGAAAGCGATATTCCACCAGAGTATCGAGAGTTCACGTTGGGCCGCTTCAGCGATTGGGTCTCAGGGCCTTGGACACGAAACGGCTTTGCCATCCGTGTTGGCGAAGCCGATCACGAAGCACTGATTCGCGTTGCGTTGATCCGTGAACAACACAACTTTCGCAGTGCAGCGCCGCCGACCAGCCAGCCGGAGGATGATCAGCCCATCGAAAACGCCCGCGTTTCCTGCGCTGCTGATTTCATCGCGTCACCTGACGTCGTCCGGGAACTCGCGAGCTATGCACGGCAATACGTAGACGACAGCTTGTTCCCGGCGATTCGCCGGTGCACAGGGATTCAGGTCGAGACGAGAGAGGATGCTCGCCGTGCCATCGCGACACCCGTCGCGTCACTCGCACTTCTTCTCGGCAACTACGCCTTCGCCCGACAGGGTGCGGAGCGGGCGGGCTATCGCGAGGCGTGCACAACGGTGCTCACTCCGTACCTGGGCCGCGACACCGCATTCTGGAACGATTTCCCGACTTGGGATACGTTCCACGACGCGTTCGTTACCGAGTGTCAGCGCCGCCGGATTCGCCAGAATGAGAAGTTCAATCCCGGCCTTATCCGTGACGTCTTCGCGATGGCCCTTCGGTCTCAGAACCGCGGGCTATTCGATGCCTGGGCGGATAAGGCTCGGGTTACGGGAGGCGTCGCCGCCGTTTTCCGGGAGATTTGCGCCGTACATGGAATCGGGAATAAAATCGGCGCGTTCATCTGCCGGGACACGGTGTTTTTCGCCGGCATCGAGGACGCCATTGCGCCCGCGCAACGCAGATACCTACAGCCCGTGGACATCTGGGTCGGACGCGCCGCGGAATACTTGAATCCGACGCTCACCTTCGGCAAGGACCCGTGGTACGTCATCGCGGACTACCTTGCACACGCTGCGTCGGCCGCAGGAGTGTCGGGGATTTCACTCAACCAGGGGTCATGGTACTTCGGGAGCCACGTCGCGGCTTCCGCGTCGCGGTTCATCGAGCTGCTCGATGACTTGGACGCAGCGCGGCGAACGCGTCGGTCGAACCGCCTCATCGTCATCGCATGCGGCAAACGGAAGATCTGGGATGATGAGCGTGGGGCTGCCGAGTGCCCGGCAAAGAACGCGTACACGGGGCCGTTTTTCAAAGTCAACCGCAGGTATGCCGAACGATTCGCAGCTAACGACTGGATGATTCTCTCCGCCCGCTTTGGATTCCTCCGGCCTGATACCATGATCACCAACTACAACGCCACGTTCTCCGGCCAATCTGCCGACACGATCGGCGCCGACCAGCTTCGCGTGAGTGCCCGCCAAGCAGGTGTCACGGAGTACAACGAGATGGAGGTTCTCGGCGGTTCGGAGTATGTCGAGCGCCTACGCGAGGCATTAGCGGGCTATCCGGCCAAGATACTCACGCCGTACGCCGACTGCGGCGGCATCGGGGACATGATGGGGAAGGCAACCAGAGCGATTTCGGGGGGCGGTCCGATGGACAGTTGCGTGATTCCGTCGGTCCCGAGCAGCAGTGCCGCGACTTCCCGGGCCGACTCAACTGGAGCCGGCAATGCCACCACGACGACGGCAGACGTGCGTCGGGTTGGCCGGTCCGGCTCGACGAGCGATTCTTCGTTCATTCGGCGGGCATTCGAACTGCACCTGCAACAACGCATGTCCCAAGGGCAGGCCGTGAAGATGGCCGCCGAGGAGTTCGGCGTCGTGCTGCCCAAGAGCTACCGGGAGCACCCCGGCGTTCAGTTCCACCGCTGGCGCTCGCAAGGGTACGGCGCGTAGCACTATGACCTTGGCCCTGCAACGAAAACGCGTGCCACCGCAGGTCGGCGAAGGGCGCTGGGCGCCCCGTCTTTTGCGAACGCAAAGGGTGGGGGCACGATGTTCGAACGACGGACTCGCTCTTGGCCAACCCTTCGCAGCCAAATTCCCCCATCCCTCTGTGGCCGGGCGTACCCGGTGCTACGCCGACCCGCGGTTCGCCTTGGCGTTCGGCCTGAAGCGGATTTCCAGGCGTCGGCCGAGGGCCTCGGCGATGCGGCGGAGCATCGAAAGGGTGTGGCCTTGGTAGTCCGCGTCCTCAAGCCGTGAGATCACCGATTGGTTTGAGCCGATGAGCTTGGCAAGCTCGGCTTGCGTCAGGCCGGCGGCGGTGCGGGCATCGTAAATGACTTGAGCGACTTCGAGCCCGAACTCGGCTTCGCCGACCTCTTCTCGAAGCTCGGCGTCGTCTCCGATTACCTCGTGCTCGATGATTTCCACGGCGTCGAAGTTCCGTTCCCGGTAGTCCCGAGATTGCACCATGGCTCGCCCATCAACCGGCGACTTGAAACTGCATGCTCCGGGCTTCGTCGACGCGCAGTGAGGCGTCGAGAATTTCGATGCTCATCAAATTCCCGGCGGAATCGTAGTCCAGGATAATCCCCGGATTGTCCTCATCGCTCTCCGCCACCGGCCCGGGCTTGAATTCCACGGTCAGCGTGTCGCTGGCTGCGTCGTAAGTCGCTTTCATGCCTGCCTCCGGTACTTCTCGATCTTGCTCGTTCGATAGGCCGTCATGACCTCGGCCGGCTCTCGATCCACGTCCACGAACACGCGAAGCAGGCAATGGCCTTGAATCGCCTGCGCCACCACGCGCCCCTCTCGAACGGGAAGCACGGCCTCCGTACGCTCGAGCACGTCCCGCAACTCCGCGTCCGAAATCGAACGCCTGGCCATCTGTTGCGCCGCGTGCTGCGGGATTATAGCGGTTTCCATGCCCATTACGTGACGTTGATCTCGTTCGGAATCTGTTTGGACGCGGTGCCTTGCACTCCGCTCGTTCGCTTTCTGCTACATCGTCGTCATATGATAGCCGGAGGCGAGCGGATGCCAAACGACTCCGCCGCTCAGCTCTCATGCATTGGGGCCATCCCTGTGAGAACGGTCCCTCCGTCATCCTGGCCTGCTCGGCATCGTCCCGACCCCCTCGGATTCCCTTCCTTTCCCTTCGTCGCTACTCCTCCTTCCAGCGATCACCCCGCGCCCTCTCTCCGCGGGAGTCCGCGCCATGATCACGGCCAAGAATCCGGCTTCCGTGCCGCCATCGCTCTGTTACTCCATCAGGTCTCGTGCATGAGGACAGCGCTCAGGTCGCGCGCCCCGTGGAGGACCCGGATGACGTCGATACCGTGCGGAGTGGGGCGGTGGAAAGCCAACCAGTTCTCGAAGTCCCGAATCGGGAAGGAACGCAAGCCCCGCAGCCGTTCATGAGCGAGTTCACTTCGCTCACGACCGAGGCCGGGCATCTCGGCTAATCGTTTAAAAGTCGCCTCAGCGCCCTCGTAAAAGCGCAATTCGGCAGCCAAGCTGTCGCGCCCAATGAACGCCCCGGATTCCTCTAAATCGCGAAGCGCCGCGGGCCGCCTATGGACTACGCTCGCCATCGCTTCCTTTGGCCCAACGCTCTTCGGCTTTCGTGCGGAGCGCCTTCCAATCCTCATCGGTCATGGGCGTGGCCGGTCCGCTATCGAGCCCGCCCAGCAGCAGCGTTTCCAGCTTCGCCCGAGCGGCTTGCTTTTGGGCGTTGCGGATCAATTCGCGTACGAACTCGCTGGCGCTGCTGTATCCGCCCTGGATTTGCTGATCAACGAAGTCCTTGAGGTCGTCAGGAAGAGAGATGTTCATGCTGGCCATCGCGGCACCTCCTCACCTGGAGCATAACGCGAATGGCAAAATATGTCAAGTATTGCCATCAAACCGACTGTCTTGATCTAAATTCAAATATTTATTGAACTGTGAATTCATACATCGATCACCTCACGCGTGGCTCCCTCGATACCGGTCTGCCTTCGGCGGTCCGTCGCTGTTCTTCTCTTTGTCGCTGTACTTCGCCCAACGATCACCGCGCGCGTTCTCCACGATGGAGCCCCGCGCCATGCCCCGAGCCGCCGCCGACAACTTGCTTTTCGCCAATCGCGAAACCCGTTCGCGGCTCCGTCCGTCGATCCTCTCCTTCGTCGCGGAGCCAGTCCTTGACGCGCAGCGTCAACGATCGCGGAGCCTGCCCGCCTGCCCTTTACGCGAATCGTCAAGGGTTACCCGAAGGGTCAAGGGTCATTTCTTCAACACAGTGCCAACTATTGACACCAATGAAAAAACTGTACTTACCGAACGAAGCCATTTGACAGCCGCAATTGACAAAAGCAAGCGTGCCCGCCCTCCGGC
>Ga0214473_10008187_pt1 | contig 12375 bp, 12 predicted proteins | sample RVTome_7_FD_203509 | JGI IMG/M metagenome (GOLD analysis project Ga0214473, IMG submission 203509) | Soil microbial communities from uranium-contaminated site in the Upper Colorado River Basin, Wyoming, United States - RVT98D197 | ecosystem: Environmental > Terrestrial > Soil > Contaminated >... | reverse complement strand
TCTCCTCGTTCAGGGCTTATGAGGCCGGACAGAAAGCTATCCGTACCCAGGACGAGACCCTCGATAAGGCGGTCAACGATCTTGGCAAGGTAATATAAATGGGAGGATCGAATGATTAAGGCCATGCGAACAGCGGCGTCGGGTATGTACGCCCAGCAGTTGAACGTCGACACTATCGCCAACAACCTGGCCAACGTGAATACAACCGGCTACAAAAGATCTAAGGTGGAATTTCAGGACGTGCTGTATCAGAAGTTGAGGGCCGCCGGATCGGAGTCCGCCGCCGGCGCCAAAGTCCCGGTCGGCCTCGACGTCGGTTACGGCGTGAGACCCGTAGCCACCCAGAGATCCTTCTCCGAGGGAAACCTCCAGCAGACCGGCAATCCGCTGGATATCTCCATCGAAGGAAACGGCTTTTTTCAAGTAATTCTGCCCAATGGGCGGACTGCCTACACCCGCGACGGAGCGTTGAAACTATCCGCCGACGGCCAGATTGTCACGACCGACGGTTTCTTTCTGCAGCCTAATATAACCATACCCGGCGAATCGGAATTCATAAACATCAGCGCCGATGGTATTGTCAGCGTGCGGGTTGCCGGAGACTCGGAGCCGCAGGAGATCGGCCAACTGGAACTGGCAAAATTCGTCAACCCCTCCGGCATGGAAGCTATCGGGCATAATCTCTTCCTGGAAACCGGCGCCTCGGGAGCGCCTATTCTCGGCAGTCCCACCCTCGAGGGCTTCGGACGAATCAATCAAGGGTATCTGGAGATGTCCAACGTGGAGATCGTAGAAGAAATGGTCAACATGATCGTGGCTCAGAGAGCCTACGAGATCAATTCCAAAGCCATTAAGACGGCCGAAGAGATGACCGAAATCGCCAATAACCTGAAGAGATGATCATGAAACTGCTGCTTTTGCCTTTGTTGATGATCTCGATCAACGGTTCCGACGTGGAAAAGGCGGTGATGGATAATCTCAATGACAATTTTCCACTGGTCGACGCCGAATACCTGTGCGATTTCTCGCGCCTGAACACGGCGAAAATCGATCGCTACGACAGCGTAGCCGTCGACGGCTTCGGGAAGGACTTGCCCAGGGGAAATGTGGTCGTAAGATTTTCTTTTTTCAAGGACGGAACCAGAGCGCAAATGACCGCCGGCACTGTCAAGGTCGGAATTATCAAAAAGGTTCTGACGTTAAGATCCCCGGTCAAGGCCGGAGAGAAAATCACCGAGGATATGGTGGCCCAACAGTTTATGGATATAGCCCCGCTTAATGAGAATGTGTTCGGCTCGTTCGAACAGCTCGGCGAGGTTGTGGCCGTAAGATACATTCCCCCGGGCAGGATACTGACCCGATCCTCGGTTACAAAACAGCCGGTTGTCGTCCCCGGCGATATCGTGGATATCAAATATAAAAAAGGACCCCTTTCTCTCACGGCCAGAGGAATTGTCAAAAAAGCCGGTTCGCTCAACAGCGAAATCCGGGTACTCAATATCGACACCAAGAAGCTTCTAAGAGCCAGAGTCGTCGATTCGACGACGGTCGCCCTTTCTATGGGGGAGGAAATGTGAAAAAACGTTTTTCTTTGATTCTGATCGCGGCTGCCCTGTCAGTCGGCCCGGCCGGGGCGGAGACATTCAACGAGGCCAATAGAAAATCTCTATTTACCGATATCAAAGCCCACAAGGTGGGGGATCTTCTGACAGTCCTAATAGTGGAGGACGCCAGGGCGTCCAATAAAGCCAAAGCCACAACCAAGAAAGAATCGTCGGCTGAAACATCCGGCGGCCCCGGCGTGGGCGGGGGACTCTGGAAATACATCGGCGTCTGGGGGCTCTCCGGCGAGGCCAAAAGCGAGTATGACGGCGAAGGCCGTCTGGAAAAAACAGGAAGCATCACGGCCAAAATGACCGTGGTCGTGGTCGGTGTCAACGATAACGGAGATTTATCCGTCGAAGGCTCCCGCGTGATGTCTATCAACGCCGACAAGGAAACGCTCTTTTTGTCCGGTTTGGTCAGGCAGAAAGATATCTCGTCTAACAACACCGTCTATTCGTTCCAGATTGCCGACGCCCAGGTATCATTCAAGGGAAAAGGGCAAACCCACGACGGTTCTCGCCCGGGAATTTTCACCAGAATCATAAACTGGATCTTTTAATATGAAAATAAGAAAAATCACCATCGCGTCGCTGTTATTTACAAGCCTGATATTGGCCCGGGCCGTAGCGTCCGACGGCGTCCGGCTGAAGGATATCGCCTCATTCGGACTTAAGGACGATCTGCAGTTGATCGGCTACGGGCTCATGGTCGGTCTCGACGGCACCGGCGATTCCAAGAGCACCATATTCACCATGCAATCTCTTGTCAATATGATGGAGCGCATGGGATTGACATTGCCCGCCGACCAGGTTAAAGTCAAAAACGTGGCCGCGGTTATAGTCACAGCCAAGCTGTCTTCCTTTTCCAAAATCGGCGCCAAAATAGACTGCACGGTATCGTCATTGGGCGACGCTTCGTCCTTGCAGGGCGGGATGCTCTTATTAACTCCACTTTCAGCGCCCGACGGGGCGGTTTATGCCTCCGCGCAGGGGCCCGTTTCCATCGGCGGTTTCAACGTGCAATCGACGGGAGGCGACAAGATCAGCGAAAACTATGCTCTGGTGGGAAGAATCCCCGGCGGCGCTATCGTGGAAAAGCAGGCACAGCCTGAAACTGATCCCGAATTCATAACCATAAGTCTGATTAATCCCGATTTCACCACCAGTCAGAGACTGGCCGGGAAAATCAACGACGCTATCGAGCCGGGAGCCGCTCTGGCCCTCGACGAGGGCAACGTCCAGCTTAGAATACCCGGTAATTTCAGGACGCCCGGAGGACTTGTCGACTTGGTTTCGAGAATCGAAAGCCTGGAAATCGTGCCGGATGCCGTAGCCCGCGTAGTCATCAACGAGAAAACCGGCACTATCGTCGCCGGCGAGCATGTCACCCTCTCGGCCGTGGCTCTGGCTCACGGCAATCTCAAGATTCAGATAGAAGCCACCCCCCAGGTTTCCCAGCCCGCCGGATTTTCCGGCGGACAGACTGTCGTTACCAGAGACTCTTACCTGAATGCCGAAGCCGAACCGGCCCGGATCATCAATATGGAAGAAAAAACCGAAATAGGGGATCTCGTAGAAGCTTTGAACCGCATCGGGGCGACTCCGAGGGATATTATCGCCATTTTCCAGGCCCTCAAGCTGGCCGGGGCGCTCCGGGCCGAGCTGGTCATAATGTGATGAGGATATTCAATCCCGATATCGCGCCTCCCCTGCAACCCGCGCCCGGTCGTTCTGCCTCGCCCGATAAGATCGATGACAGGCAGATTCAGCTGGACAGGCTGAAAAAAGCCTGCAGGGATTTCGAATCGATTTTCATCTCTTATGTCCTCAAGAACATGCGTAAGACGTCCGGCGATTCGGAGCTTTTCGGCGACGGTCTTGGCGGAGAGATCTACCAGGAAATTTTCGACGAGAAGCTCGCAGAAAACATGGCCCAATCGAATCAACTCAAAATAGGCGACATTCTTTTTAATCGCTATGCACCGCTTATCGGCGATATCAAAAAATCCCCTGAAATAAGCGCCGGAATTCCCGGAACCGCCCTGATAAAATCGTCGCCGCCTCTACCTGACGCCACCGGAACCGTCATACAGCCGAAGATAGAATCGAAAAAATCCGAGCCGCCGAAAGTTTTGGAAAATTCCGGCAAGTCAGCGGCCGGCTTCGATAATATCATCCATCAGGCGGCCGAAAAATTCGGCTTGAAACCGGGATTGATTAAGGCCGTCATCAAGCATGAATCAGGCGGCGATCCTCGCGCCGTATCCGGCAAAGGCGCCAAAGGGCTGATGCAGCTTATCGATTCCACGGCCGCCATGCTCGGCGTGTCCGATCCTTTCAGCCCCTCGCAGAATATCATGGCCGGCGCGCGATATCTTTCCATGCTCCTGAAAAGATTCGGGGGAGACTTGACGAAAGCTGTCGCTTCTTACAACGCCGGGCCGGGAACTGTCGAAAAATACGGCGGCATACCGCCTTTCCCGGAGACCCAAAAATACGTCAAAAAGGTCCTGGCTTCGATGATGGAAGAATAAACGGGTTATGGCAAAGGCGATTCTGCCGATTGAAATAATATGGATTCGAATCTCAAAGAACTGACCGCGATACTTAGAGCCGAAAAAGAGGTTTACGCCAGGTACCTCGAAAAGTTGACAGATCAGCAAAGATGTCTGATCGAGAACGATCTCCAGGGCATCAAGTCAAGCGTGGAGCAAATCAACTCCCTGGCCCAGGAGGCCGCAAACCTGGAGACCGGGCGACGGGCCATAGTCGAGCGGATATCCGGAAAGCTCGGAATAAACCCCGGCGACGTATCAATAAGCAAATTGCTCGAAAAATTCAAAGGATCCAGGTTCGAGGAACTCGAACAGCTTAAAAATATGATTCTGGACATAAATGAAAAAGTGAAGAACCAGAAACTCCGCAATGAACTCTTGATCGAACAGTCAATGAGCGTCATCAGGCAGACCATGAACTACATAAATGAGATAAATAACCCGAAGGTTACGTATGGTAATCCAGTTTTTGGCCGGCGCGGAGTGAAAGACAAAGGCGCGCTTATTTCGAGGACCGGATAATATGTATGGAGCAAACGTAGGATTAGAAATTGGCAAGCGGGCTCTGATGGCACAACAGCTATCCCTTAACCTGACCGGCCACAACATCGCCAACGTCAACACGCCCGGTTTCTCCCGTCAGAGCGCCATCATGCAAACGAATCTTCCGATGGTTACCACGCTGGGCAGCCTCGGAACAGGCGTGGAAATCAACGACATTCGGCGGATAAGGTCGGTTTTCCTGGATCAGCAGTTTAGAAGCGAGTCGCACAAACTGGGGCAGTGGTCGTTTCTAAATCAGACCTGGACTCAGATCGAGTCGATTTTCAATGAACCCGACGATACCGCCCTCTCCGGAGTTATGGATAGCTTCTGGAATTCCTGGCAGGATCTGGCCAATAACCCCGAAAGCGAATCGGCCAGGGTCGCAGTTCGCGAACAGGCCGCGATTCTGGTTAACTCCTTCCATCATCTCTCCGGACAGCTAAGAGACCTTCGTAATTCCTTGAATTCCGATGTCGATACGGAAGTTCAGCAGATCAACGATGCTGCCGGAATGATCGCCGATCTCAACCAGCTAATCGCTACCGCCGAACTCACCGGGAATACAGCCAATGATTTGCGCGATAGACGCGATCTATTGGTCGATCAGCTCTCTCAATGGATTAATGTCAGTATACTGGAGCAGCCTAACGGGACTTATACGGTATTGGTGGGCGGCATGGCGCTTGTGGACGGTAACTCATCGCTGAAAATCGGCGTGGAAACGCAATCGGCCGGCGACACCGTCACAAGCCGCGTCTTCTTCGAGGGCACCGGGATAGACGTCTTAAAACCCGGCGGGGAACTCGAAGGCATACTCGAAGCCCGCGATCATATCGTAATAGACCGTCAGAATGAGCTTGATCTTCTGGCCAGGGAACTCGCGGCCGCGGTTAACGAAATCCACCGGGCCGGTTACGGTCTGCACGATTCGACCGGCATAAACTTTTTCGATCCCGATATCACCGGCGCCGGCGATATTGAAATAGACTCGCTGATTCTGCAGGACGTCAATTATATCGCCGCCGGGCTGAACGGGGAGGTGGGGGATAACTCCAACGCTTTGAATCTCGCCGCCCTCCGCAACTCGTTGAAGATGGACAACGGTCTTTCGACTTTCAGCGGTTACTATGATTCTCAGGTCGGCAAGATCGGCATAAAATCACGAGAGGCCGCCAACATCGAGCAAAATCAGATGGCTCTGGTTTATCAAATCGAAAACGCCAGGCAATCCTTAAGCGGCGTTTCCCTCGACGAGGAAATGGCCAATATGATGAAATTCCAGCATGCCTATGAGGCCGCGGCCAGAGTCATATCCATCATGGATTCGGCCCTGGATACCGTGATCAATAGAATGGCCACCGGAGGATAGCTTTTCAGCTGCCACAGAACAAGGAGGTTCTTATGTTAATTTTGACACGGAAGTCGGGCGAGGCGATCACAATCGGACAGGATATCAAGATTACGATCCTGTCGATTCAGGGAAGACAGGTCAAAATCGGAATCTCGGCGCCGGAAAAAGTAGAGGTTTATCGCGAAGAAATATTCAGGAAAATCCAGAGAGAAAATATTAAAGCCTCGATGTCTCTTAAGGAAGATATCCAGGAACTGGCCAGAATAATCAAAGCGAGCAAGGGCAAACAAAGTGAAACCGACGGCAAGCAATAAAAAACCGAATATCCGGCTCGACGGTATATCCTCTGGCTCGGCGCCTGTAGCCTGGCAAGACGCCGTATCGAGCTCTTCCTGGAACCTATCCGATAAAACTGTGAGTATTTTCTGTCCGGTCAAAGATTACGCGAAAATAGTCTGGCCGAAAATCATGAAGCAAGGCTGATAATACCGAGGAGAGAATATGCGTGTCACCAACAACATGGTAATCAACACAGTGTCGAGAAACCTGGCGCTTTCGCAAGCCAGACTTCTCAGCCTGCAAACTATGGCCAGTTCGGGTCGCCGAATCAACAAGCCCTCCGACGATCCTATCGGCATCACCAAAGATCTCGGTTTCCGATCGACCTTGTCCGATATAGGTCAGTTCAGGAAAAACATCAGCCAGGCCCAATCGTGGCTGGCGTTTTCCGATCAATCCATCGGGAATATCAATGAACTGATAATCAACGTCAAGGAATTGGCGGTTCAGCTTTCCAACGACACCTATGATGAAAATGCCCGGCAGGGCGGCGCCGTTCAGGTCAGGGATATTTTCAACCAGATTATCGGCGCGGCCAATTCCACATTCGAAGGGAATTATATTTTCTCGGGAACCAGAACAAATTTGCAGCCGTTCCAGGTTTCCTCTTTCGGAGTCGTCTACCAGGGCGATTACTCGACCATATCTCTGGAAACGGAATCATCGTCTTATCTGGGCATCAATACTGTCGGGACCTTCCTGACTGACGCCGTCAGGACGCTCGGCGACGGGGTCGATTTGAGCCCCATTCTCCAGGATAATCTATGGCTGGACTATCTTAACGGCGGCAATGGCGTAAACCTGGGGGCTGGGCAGTTTATTATCAGGACCCTTAACGGGGAATTCACTGTCGACGTTTCCGCGGCCCGAAACGTGCAGAATATCACCGATTCGATCAATGCCGCCGGAATCCCGAATTTCACCGCCAGCATCGGCGATGCCATAGCCGGATTCCGCCTCGAGGACGCCTCCGCCCGTCAGATAACCGTGAATAGCCCCCTTGCCCTTCTCAACGATGGTCTCGGCGTTGATCTGGGCGGAACTATCAGATTCGACGTTATCGCCGGTCCGACCGTGGACGTTGATATTTCAGCCGCCGTTACGGTGGGCGATGTGATAAACGAAATCAACGCCCAGCTCGCTGCCGCCGGCATAAACAACGTAACAGCCTCGATTCATCCCGATAAGAACGTTCTGGTTATTACCGATTCGAACGCCGCCCCGTATAATATAGGCATATCCGAGGGCACGCCCGGCACCAGCACCGCGGAAAATCTCGGCTTATTAGGCGAAATGGTCGGCTATTTCGAGGGAAGCGAGCTTAATCCTCTCCAATTCGAGGTGATCGAAAGCGCGCCCGGACAGGAGACCGCGAAAAGTCTGGGATTACTCGGCTCGACTGCGCTTCACGTGTTTGACGGCGATGATGTCAACCCCCAGGTCGCTTATTTTACGCGGTTATCGACTCTAAACAACGGCAACGGTATTTCAGCGGGAGCTTTTAGGATTATCAATGGTAACGATGATAAAATCATAGACCTGACCGAACTGGCCAACGATCCCGCCGCTACCGTTATGGACGTGATCAAAAAGATAAACTCCTCCGGCATAAACGTGGAGGCGAGGATCAACGACCAGGAAACCGGCTTGAGCCTGTTTTCCAAAGTCGACGGAAGATCGTTGATGGTTGTCGAGGCCGACGAAGGCCGGCTGGCCAAAGACCTGGGGATCTTCGGCTCCCCCGACCTCTTGGGCACAATGATGGTTTTGGAGGCTTCGCTTGAAAGAAACGATACCGAGGAGATCGGCTTGTCCCTCGGCACCTTCGACCTGGCCTTGAGCAGGGTTCTGCTCGAGCGCGCCGAAGTCGGAGCCAGATCAAACAGGGCGGATATATCGTCATACAGGCTTTTATCCTTTGAAAATCAGGTTACCGATCGGCTTTCAGAGGTCGAGGACGCCGATCTTGCCAGGGTCATTACCGATATAGCCTCGGCCGAAGCCGCTTATCAGGCCGCTCTGTTTTCCGCCGCCAAAATGATACAGCCGTCGCTTCTCAATTTCCTTAGTTAAGGGGGCATCATTGGAATTAAGAACATCGCGATTCGGGACGATCAGCTACGAAAAATCGGACATTATCTGGATGGTCAGAGGATTTCTCGGATTCGAGGATCTGAAAAGGTTCGTAATTGTCTCCCTGCAAGGCCAGGAACCCTTCAAGTGGTATCAATCGCTGGAAAATCCCGATGTCGCGTTTCTTATGATCGATCCTTTGTTCTTCAAAGCCGATTACCTGGTCGAAGTCAACCCCAAAGATATCGATATTTTGGGGGCGAAATCTCCGAATGATATCACCTTATTCGTGCTGGTCACGATCCCCAACGGCCGGCCGGAGATGATGTCGGCCAATCTTCAGGGACCGCTGGCCATCAATCTGAAAAACAATCAGGGCGCTCAACTGGTCTTGAGCGACAGCGCCCACGATGTGGCTCACTCTATTTTCGGCGAGATCGAAAAAAGACTTTCTAAAGCGGCCGCCAGAAAATGAACGTGACGGTTATGATCGGATTTAGAGACTCGCATCACTTAGACCCGCGACAAATTATAAATAACAATAGGAAAACGAGGCCTCGACATGCCCGAAATTCTTGAAAACAACGGCATCGATATCGCCGCCCGCGCCAGAATTGCCGAATTAATGGAGCTTGGAGAACTGGACAAATCGGCCGAACTGATCAAAGCAGAACTGGATAAATCCCCCGAGGATTCCGAAATGCTCAACGCCCTGGGCACGATATACGCCCGGAGAGGAGACTATGCCGGAGCTGAAAGGAAATTTACCAGGGTGATCGATCTGGTTCCGAATTTCGCCGACGCTCACTATAATCTCGGACTGGTCCACAGCCGGCAGAACAGAAAATCGGAGGCCATCGAGGATTTTCTGCGCGTGATCAACCTCAATCCCGGCGATGCCGCGGCCAATAACGATCTCGGCGTTTTGTATCATCAACAGGGCAAGACTCACCTGGCCAAAGGGCATTTTATCAGGGCGCTGGAAAACAACCCCGTCTATAAAAACGCTCTTTTGAATTTGTTCGAAATATGCTGGGAGAACGACGCCTATTCGGAGGGCCTCTCCTGGGTGGAAAAATTCCTGAAATGCGAGTCGGGCAACGGGACAACGCGACGAATCACCCGATCCGAGAGCGATGACGCCTCGATCTTGAACGGAACCGTCCGGACCCCGGATCATCGTTACGCCGATCAAATCGATAACAAACCCTGCAAAAGCTCGCTGACATTGAAAAGCAAGTCCAGAGCCAGGGACAACGAACTTTTCTTGAAACACGTGCCGGCCGAACTCCGGGACAAAAAGAGCGGCCTGAACATCGCCGTCGTGGCTGATTTCAATATAGCCGGACAATTGTCTTTGCTGTTTAAAATGATAAACCGATATACGATTCACAAAGCCCGCCTGATTATTTTACAGGGCGATTATCTTTCCTACGATAAAGATATAATACTTTCGGAGAAAAAACCGGATGATATAAACGAATTCAAAGAGATCATTCAAGAGGCGGATTTCTTCCATTTCGGACGATTCCCGGTGGAATTCGCGGACCTGAACTGGGACAAGTACCTTCGCCCGGATAACGCCATTATTCAGTACTTCGGCTCCGAGTTGAGAAGCAACCCCGAACAGATATACCAATGGCATAAGAAAAATAATATCGTCGGTCTTTCCGCCTGGGACTATACCATGCTTGAAAAATCGCCTTTTTTCTATCATGTCAATATCATGTGCGATTTTTCCCGCGTAAAGCCGTGTTTGCCGCCGGATGATATCGTCAGAATATGCCACCCCTCGACCAACCGGGAAATCAAGAAAACAAATGTGTTTTTGAACGTCATGGAAAGCCTCAAGAAGAAATACCCGGTCGAGATCGAATTGATCGAAGGGGTTTCCAACGACGAATGTCTTGAAATCAAGAAACGTTGCCAGATCACCTATGATCAGATTTCGGTGGGTATCTACGGTCTTTCGGCCATCGAGTCTATGGCCGCGGGGCATGCCGTTCTCTGCGGGATCTCCAATTTCGCAGCCAGCTATCATCCCGATAACCCGATCGTCTATATCACCGAGCAAAACCTGAGAGAAAGAATAGAATACCTGCTCAAGAATAAAAGCGAGATAACCCGAATCGGCGACGCCGGCAAGGTCTGGGCAAGGGCAAATCATGATCCCCTGAAGATCGTCCGCCAGATCTTATGGCTTTATGATTTTGTAATGAACGGCCACCGATATGTCGAAGACCCCAATATGTATTTGCTCCGGCCCGAGGCTTTATGCCAATAATCGGAAAACGGATCTTTATCTCCGGCGGAGCGGGATTCATCGGATCGGCCTTGATCGAGCGTTTGGTCGACAACAACAGCATAGTCGTCTATGATAACTTCCGCCGCAACAGTCTGGGCAATCGACGGCTCGAACATCACCCTAATCTGCAGGTGGTCAACGGCGATATTCTCGACTATGAAAATATCGAAAAGCATTTAACGGGATCGAATATCGTCGTCCATCTGGCCGCAGTCGCCGGAATCGACACGGTTATCAAGTCCCCCATAACCACCATGAAAGTCAATTTGCAGGGAACGGCGAATATTCTCGAAGCCGCCTCGAAACTCCCCGGTATCGAGAGGTTCGTCGATTTCTCCACCTCCGAGGTGTTCGGTTCCTATGCCTTTCGCTCCGAGGAAGGCGACTCAACGTCCCTGGGAGCCGTCGGCAACGCCCGCTGGACTTACGCCGTCTCCAAGTTGGCCGGTGAGCATCTGACCCATAGCTATTACCTGGAAAAAGGACTGCCCGCCCTGTCCATCAGACCGTTCAATATCTACGGTCCCGGACAGGTCGGGGAGGGCGCCGTGCATCATTTCGTCACCCGCGCCCTCAAAGGGGAAGACCTGGTTATCCGCGGAAACGGCGACCAGATTCGTTCGTGGTGTTATATCGACGATATCGTCGACGGTATCATCCTGACGCTGGAGAATAAAAGCGCCGTAGGGGAAAGTTTCAATATAGGAAGTCCCCGTGGAACCGTAACAATCTACGGTCTGGCCCTGGCGGTTATCAGAGTTACCTACTCCAAATCGAAAATCGTATTTGTGCCGAAAGATCTGGCCGACGTCGAACTGCGAATACCTAATATCGATAAAGCCGCTTCAATTCTGGGTTTTCGACCGAAAATAGATCTTGAGGAAGGCCTAAAACTTACAGCGGATTGGTACTATGAAAAAATCCTACGGGATACCCCTCGTCAGGCCGAGCTTGTCGGATGCTGATATAGCCACGGTTGTCGAAGTCATCAAGTCGGGACGGCTGGTTAACGGCCCTATGGCAGAGGCTTTCGAGCGTCAACTGGCCAGTTTCCTCGACGTTCGTTATGCGGTTTGCCTGTCGTCTGGAACCGCGGCGCTGCATCTGGGGCTGCTGGCCATCGGCGTCGGCAGGGGCGACGAGGTCATTGTACCCGCTTTCAGCTACCCGGCCAGCGCCAACGCCGTGGAACTTTGCGGGGCCCGGGTCATCTTTGTCGATTCCGGTTCCGACGATTTCAATATAGACGCCGGCAAGATCGAAAGTAATATCGGCTCCAACACCAGGGCCATCATGGTCGTCCATAATTTCGGCTGGCCCTGCGCGATGGATTCGATACGTTCTCTATCCGCTAAATACGGCCTGCCGATTATCGAGGATGCCGCTTGCGCCCTCGGTTCGGGAATCGGGGAGACCTACTGCGGAAATTTTGGACGTCTGGCCGCTTTCAGTTTCCATCCCAGGAAAATCCTGACCACCGGCGAGGGTGGAGCGGTCGTTACCGACGACCCTCTGATCGCCGAGAGGATCAGGGAATTGCGAAATCACGGTCAGGCTTTGGGCAAGAAGATCGAATTTGTCGCTCCCGGATTCAATTACCGC
>Ga0214473_10008186_pt1 | contig 12376 bp, 16 predicted proteins | sample RVTome_7_FD_203509 | JGI IMG/M metagenome (GOLD analysis project Ga0214473, IMG submission 203509) | Soil microbial communities from uranium-contaminated site in the Upper Colorado River Basin, Wyoming, United States - RVT98D197 | ecosystem: Environmental > Terrestrial > Soil > Contaminated >... | reverse complement strand
ATGCCTATGCTGAGTATCAGGGAGATCCACGGGAAAATACGGAACACCCGAGATAAGAGCCCTGGAGTCACTGGCTGTGACTCCGTATCGGCGACTGTGGCCGGCGTTTCCTTGATAGCCGACACCTGCGGTTTGAACTTTGAGAATATGATCCCGCAACGCAGACACTCCGGTCCATCCCCTTGCTCGAATCCACACTTCGGGCAGGTCAGAGCCGCCCTACTTTGTAATGACGAGGATTGCAATCGCATGGATGTGACTGTAGCCCAGAGGGGTGCAAGCCGCAAAGAATTCCGAGAAATAGTTGCGCTATAGCCGGCTTGTGGAGTCTTTCATGGGGGAGGGCCGTGCTCCTTGCGGGACCGCTCCATGTTGTCACGGAGGGCTTGGAAGATAGTGAGCATCTGGCGATATGAGTAATGTGCATTGCGGCCACTCGGATTCGGCAAGAGAAATATCCGCGCCCCGGCGAGTTGCATGGCGGTCACTCCAAGATCGAGAGGGCCTTTCAATGGTTCCTTGGGTGAGAAGAGCATTCGAAAGATCGTGACACCCAAGAGAGCCACGATGTGAGGTTGGTAGCGTCTGATTTTTCGTTTTAGGCTCGCTACGCCTTGTCGATACTCAACAAGGTCGAGGGCATCGATCCCGGCGGTAGAGCGGCCGATGATATTGGTGAGGCCGAGGCGCCATTCAGGTAGGCGCCGATCCTCTCGATAGGTCAGGGGTTCACTGACCAACTTCGATTCTTGCAGGAGCTTCCAAAAGCGATTCGAATGCCCGGCAAAATGGTGGCCGGTCTGTGCTGAGCGGAGGCCAGGATTAATGCCGACAAAGAGCACGAGCAGGCCGGGCTGGATGCAGTCGCGGAGTCGCCAGTCTCGTCGCCTTGAGTTGCCCATATTGTTCTGAGGCAGTTTAGTGGGGGCTCGGCCATTCTGCCACAGAAAAATGAAGGTCAACCCTTCAGATGCAGGTTGGTTAAAGTGCATAACATATGGATAAATTTAATGATGTATGGACTTCAAGGTCCTGGCACCAAGCTTGCTGTATACACCCAGCAAGTGCCGATGGAAGGCACAATCTTCAAACATTAAAAAGGGGTGACAATTATGAAGCGTATCTTGATGGCAATCATGGCAGTGGCAGTGGCAGTGACGTTCAGCGCTCCTTCTTTCGCAGAAGAGAAGAAGAAGGAAGATAAGAAGGAGGCCCCGAAGTACATGATTTACGCTGAGGAAGGTGGTAAGAAAAAGGAAGAGAAGAAAGGCGGCTACATCGATACGTTCGAAGATAAGAAGGATGATAAGAAGAAAGAAGAGAAGCCCAAGTAATCCCTTTTCTTTGGCGAGGCTAGTTGGCTTGAGGGGTCTCCTGCCTGGAGCGGGAGACCCTTTTGGCAATCTTCCTACCTGGTGCTGCTCCGAAGATATACCGCTTGTAATCCCACGATCGACTTTGCATCCCTGATCGCCCCAGTCTCTATCATGCCAATCGCTTCCAGTAGAGGCATCTCAATCACTTCGAGAACCTCATCACGATCGAGCTGCTGCCGACCCATCGTCAACCCGGTCGCCTTGTAGATGTGGATCACTTCGTCGGTGAACCCCGGCGCGGTGAAGATGCTGGAGAGGAGCTCAAGCCTACCGGCTCGGTAGCCGATTTCTTCTTCAAGTTCTCGTGCCGCGCAGACTGTGGGGTCTTCACCAGGATGAAGTTTCCCCGCAGGGATTTCGTAGATGAACCCTCCTGCCGCGTGGCGGAACTGCCGAATCAAGACAACCGTGCCATCGTCTTTCAGAGGCACCACCGCGGCCGCTCCGGGATGGCGCACGACTTCCAAGTCGACCGTGAGACCATTGGGCAGCATGACGGTGTCGACATTCAAGTTCACGACGATGCCTGTGTAGATGTGTTTGGTTTGCATGGGCTAGAGGCCTGAAGCGAGAGGCATGGGGTGAGAGCCTCATGCTTGCGCAATGCTAGGCCCTGGGCTTTCTGTAGAACGGTGGCTTGACGATGAGTGCGGGGACGTTCTTGCTACGAATTTCGATCAGGATGGAGCTGCCGGGCTCCGCAAAGCGCGCAGGCACATAGCCCAACCCGATGCCCTTCTGGAGCAGCGGTGAGAGATTACCGCTGGTGACGTCGCCGATGGGGCGGGAGGTCGCGGGGTCGAGGATTCTGAATCCGTGGCGAGGCACGGCTTTCTCGACGAGTTCGAAGGCGACGAATCGGCGAGCGACTCCCGCTTGTTTCTGCGCCAAAAGCGCCTGGCTGCCGATGAACCCGCCCTTTTGGAAACTGACGGTCCAGTCCGCACTGGCTTCGAGTGGCGTCGTTTCTTCGCCCATGTCATTGCCATAGAGCAGATAGCCCATTTCCAACCGGAGGAGATCCCTCGCGCCAAGTCCCGCCGGCTTGAGTCCCCACACCTGTCCCTTGTCAAAGAGTAGGTCCCAGAGGCAGCCGACTTTGTCTGCGTCGATGTAAATCTCATAGCCCAGTTCACCGGTGTAGCCGGTCCGGGCCAGCAAGCAGGAAAGGTCGCCGATGGTGGCGTCACAGGTGTGATGGAGCTTGAGTCCTTCAAGCGCCGTCCCGCCAAGACTCATAAGCAGCTCGCGAGATTTGGGACCTTGAACGGCCACCTGGGACAATTCGACTGACCGGTCTTCGAGACGAACCGTCTTATCCTGGGCAAGCTGGGATTGTAGCCACGACAAGATCTTCTCGCGGTTCGAGGCATTCACGCACAATAGGAACTCGTCCGAAGTGAGCCGATAGACGAAAACGTCATCTTTGATGCCACCATTCTCGTTGCAGACCATGGAATATTGGGCTTGAGAAACGGCGAGTTTGCCGACATCGTTGGTGGTAACTCGTTGGAGAAAGGAGACAGCGCCAATTCCGGCGATTCGCACCCGCCCCATATGGCTCACATCGAAGAGCCCGATATGGGAACGGACAGTATGATACTCGTCCACGACACCGCTGTATTGGATGGGCATCTCCCATCCGGCGAAATCGACGAGTTTGGCCCCACAGGCGTGATGGTGCGTGATTAGCGGCGTGCGCTGCATGACGTGGCTCACAGGCCAAGAAGTTCGACGTCGAAGATCAACGTCGCGTGTGGAGGAATCAAGCCGCCAGCACCCTGTGCGCCATAACCGAGCTTGGAAGGAATGGTCAGCTTTCGCTTTCCTCCCACTTTCATGCCCTTGACACCCTCGTCCCATCCCTTGATGACTCGTCCAGCGCCCAGAGGAAAAGAGAAGGGCTGGCCTCGGTCCACGGAACTGTCGAATTTGCTCCCATTCTCTAACCAGCCTGTGTAATGCACGGTGACAGTCTGTCCCGCCTCTGCCGTCGCGCCGGTTCCAATCGTGAGATCGACATACTGCAATCCCGATGACGTCGTAACCTCATTTCCTTCGGCACCTGCTTCCCGAAACGGCATGACGGCTCCTTTCCCAATCGTCAATCACTCACCCGCGATCACCGACGACAACAGAGTCAAGCAATTATTGCGCACAGAAATTCCTGCCAACGTCTGAGCCGGCGATCCTGCTCGAGCGCTCCATGAACGTGCTGCCCTCACGGATGTTCCTTGCGGGCGTCAGGCTCGGAGAAAATGACCACACTCGCTGTGTAGCCGTGCAGGAAGTTGCGTCCTCCTACCGGACCGATCTCGCCTTGGGCAAAGAATCCCGCCGTCGGGATGGGGCCGAGCCGTTCTTGCACGACTCCGATATCGTGATGGGGCTGGCCGAAGAGTCCCTCTCCACGCCCGCAACAGCTGAACAGGAGGGCCCCGCGTGGGGGACTTTGGTGCTTCGCTCGATCCGCAGCCAGGAGAACGTGCAAGTCGTCGCTTGCAGACTTCGCATCGCGAAGGTGGAACTGCACGGTCTGGCCTTCCTGAACGACGTCTCCGATCGCGACGGCTCCGGCTTGTTGATCCGCTCCGATGAGGTTCCGAACGAGGAAGTCCCCCCGCTTGAAATGACTCCCGTGCTCGTCGATCACGATACCCAGATGCAACGCGCGGTGCGCATCGCGGCGTTGGGTTCCCCCCATGGACTCAAAGACGTCCTGGAGCCGTTTCAAGGCCGTGACGCCGCCCAATTCATAGATCAGGTTTTGCTCCGCTCTCGTCACGACAAACCGTTCGCCGATCGGACGGCAGCCTTGCGAAGTCACGGTTCGCACGGCGATCGGTCCGGCGAGCTGCACTCCCACCACGCCCCCGTCGAAGTCCTGATCATTGAGGAGCAGTCGATTCTCTCCAGAGTCCTGGCCTCCGCCAGCAAGCCCCCCGCCAACTTTGCCGTGAGGGTACCGGTCAGTCATGAGGGACAGGACTTCCTGCATCGGTGTCGAAAAGGGATCAGCGAGGAGAAGAAAGGTCGAATCCTCGAGTCCCGGCTCCGGCCACCCGGGCATGCGGATTTGGTCCTGCAGCTGAGACACAGAGAGCTGCAGCGGAGTCAGTTTGACACCAGGAAGGCATGCGACCCAGACAGTCAGGGCTGCAGCGGTTTCAATCTCTTCGGAGCCGCCGATGACACCTTCACCGGAACAGCCCAGACAGACCTTCGCACGCAGTTCCCTCTGCAGCATGGCTGAGATCATGGAGACCTTGGCCGCATGGTGGGCGGAAAAGAAGACGAAGGCCAGATCGATGGGGGCCGTGCCGATTTGCATCAGGATGGCATCTGCAAGATCGCGGGTGGCGGCTTCCGTATCGGTCTTGCGCGAGAGTGCGGTCGCGAAATGAAGCGTGGCCGAAGTGGCCGTGCCAGTGGAATTGGTCATTATGGTACGAATGTTTTCCCCCACGGTTGCCGCTAGGTTAGCAGGAGGCTTAAAAAGGCCATCCAGCGATCCGTGAGATGTGAAACGTTAAACGTAAAAGGTTTCGAGGAAGAGCGTTCGGCAGTCCTACGTTTCACCTTTCACGTCTTACCTTATTACGGCCCTTGAGAACGACTTGTTCAGCATCCTGCTAGACCCCTGGGTCCATCCGTTCCGGGCGGTCCTTAGCCAGCTTCTTATAGTAACGCCACAAGTAGGAATGGTAGTCGTCGAGTTGGGCTAGGAGATAGTGCAGTTCTGCGGGATCTTCTGTCTCTAAGGCATGAACCATGCGCGCTTGTAAGAACTCGGCGAACGCATTGGTTTTCCCCAGGGCGGTTATAAGACTCACGCTACCACCGAGTTGGTACTCGTTCATACTAATCCTCCAGACGCAAGAGAGTCCCGAGAGGATAGCGAGGCAAGATAGGAAAATGCAAGTGAGGGAATCTTCTAGCCCACATTATTCAAGATGGTTCGTCGCGAAATCGCCCGAAGGTGCGTTCCTCGTGAATCGTATCTCGTTATTCGCGTGAGACTCGCGAGACTTGCGGGAAAAGCGGGACGGGTCGGAAGTTTCAACTTCTCGAGTCGCGCCTGTCGCGCACGTCTTGCTTGTCTCGCTCATACTTCACGCGCAAGAGCCACGTATCCGGCTTGCAGCAGAAGCTTCATGAATAATGCGGGCTAGGAGTCCATCCGAGTAATCCGAAAATCCGTGTTTTGGGGGGTCTCTTCACCCCTGATCGCATAGAGATCGTTAATCCTGAGCCAATTGTGTGCGTCGAAAATTTTCATCATTGATTACTCAGACGGACTCCTAGCCTGCGGGGCGCCGATTCTCTGCACTTACTTGGCCTGGCGATCGAGGATAGTGCGGAGTCTGGTGAGGGAGATGGCCTCGACGCGGTGGCCGTCGCGTCCCACCACCGTTGTCGCCATAGTCAGGGCGTTGAGAATGGCTTCTTCCGTGGCTTCGACCGTCGCCGCAAGCAATGGGTTTAGGTGCGTGTCGGCGAGGTGCGTCTGCTGAAACGTCGGCTCTTTCGGGTAATGCGGAATAATGTTCGCGGTGGAGAAGGCCAGCATGAAGTCGCCGCTGCCGTGGCGCGCGGTGGAGCCTGTGCGCGCCAGTCCCAGCGCGGCACGTTTAGCCAGCCGAGTGAGCTGCCGACTGTCGAGCGGAGCATCGGTCGCAATGATGACGATGATCGAGCCTTCGCTTTGCCCAGGTGAAAGGGCCTGCGCGACGGGAGGCGCAGCCTCATAGAGCCGACCGACCGGAACGCCACCCACGACGAGCTCAGGTCGTCGTCCATGGTTCGCATTGACGAGCACACCAATCGTATACCCGCCCTCGGTCTCTGGTAACCGCCGTGACGAGGTTCCGATGCCGCCCTTGAATCCATAGGACACCATGCCTGTTCCAGCACCGACAGTTCCTTCCTGCACGATACCGGAAGAGGCGCCGTTGAGCGTGCTCACCACATCCGCTTCCGAGACATGCCGCCCTTGGATGTCATTGAGCCTCCCATCGTCGCATTCGGCGACCACTGGTGTCAGGGTATCATCGGTAATGCCGATCTCCGGATAGCGGGCGATCATCCAGCTCATGACCCCGTTAGCCACTCGCGGCACGTTCAACGTATTTGTGAGGGCGATCGGATACTCGAGGAAACCCGATTCGCTGATCCAGGCAAGCCCGGTCATCTCGCCGGTCCCGTTGAGGACGAACGACCCAGCCGGCACTTTCTTGTGCCAGACATCGTCGCGAGGGATGACGACTGTCACGCCGGTTCGTATCGGGCCGAGACCAGGCTTGAGGGGTCCGTCGCCGGAGATGAGGGTAGTCTGGCCCACGGTGACGCCGGCCACGTCGGTGATCGCGTTGAGCGGTCCGGTGGCATAGGAACCGATGACAATGCCAAGAGCACGAGATCGCAACCGGGACTCTCCCGGCTCGCCGGCTTGGGCGGAAACGAACGGGGCTACGCAGATCCCGATGGCCAGGATCAACAGCGGGATCGTCAGTCGGGTACTGCCGTTAGACCTCATGGCTCGATCCGACATGGGGGACTGTAACCTCAATCTGCGAATGTTCTGCCTGAATGGCAGCGGCCAGCGAAAGAGCCTGCTTTTCTTCACCATGGACGAGAAAAATCTTCCTCGGGCCCGGCTTGATTGCGCGCACATAGGCTAAGAGATCCTGGCGATCTGCATGGGCTGAGAGCCCATTGAACTTGACGATCTGCGCCCGGCGCGGAGTGGATACCCCGAAAATAGGAACGACATCCCACCCTTCGACAAGTTTGCGTCCGAGGGTATGCTCGGCTTGAAAGCCCACGAAGACGATCACGTTCGCTTCGTCTTGAATCGCGTGCTTGAGATGATGCACGACGCGACCGCCTTCGCACATGCCGGATGCGGAGATGATGACGCAAGGGCCCTTCATGCTGTTCAGACGCTTGCTGTCTTCCGGCGAAGAGACAAAATGGATATAGCGTGAGGCGAAGAGGTCGCCGGAGGATGTGAAGGTTCGGGTGGTGTCTTCATCGTAACATTCCGGGTGACGGCGAAAGACTTCCGTGGCCCGTGAGGCCAGCGGGGAATCGATATAGATCGGAATGGGATCAAGACGCCCCTCGCCGACGAGTTCTTTGATCCGCATGACTAGTTCCTGAGTGCGTCCGACGGCGAACGCCGGGACGATAATCTTGCTTTTGTGGGTTTTGGCGTGGGTGAGAAGGCCCAGCGCTTTCTGTTTCATGATCTCCCGGTCGGCTTCGTGTAGGCGATCGCCGTAGGTCGACTCAAGAATCAACACGTCGCATGGAGGCGGTGGCTCAGGATCGCGAAGAATGGGCATGTTGGATCGGCCAAGATCACCGCTAAAGAGCACGGTGGTCGTATTGCCGCGTGCCGTGTATTTTACCCGAATGGCCGCCGATCCCAAAATATGGCCGGCGTCGTGAAAGGAAGTTGTCACGCGTGGGGCGAGCTTGAGGATATCTCCGTATCGTGTACCCTCGAATCGTCGGACTAGCTTACGAACGTCTTCGGTATTGTAGAGTGGCCGTACACAGGTCTTTCCGTTCCGTTGTTCTTTCTTGTTGACGTAGCTACAGTCACTCACTTGCACACGAGCTGAATCTTCAAGCATGAGTTCTGTCAAGTCAGCCGTCGCCCTGGTGAGGTACACTTTTCCGGAGAAACCGTGCTTCTGGAGTACCGGTAAGGCGCCGGAATGGTCGACATGGGCATGGGATAGCAAGACCGCACTGAGAGACTTGGGGTCGAAGCCCAAATCTCGGTTCTGCCGATGGGCTTCGTCTCGGCGTCCTTGAAACAGTCCACAATCGAGTAACAGCCGAAAGCCTGGAACTTCCAACATGTGGCGGCTGCCTGTCACCGAACGCGCGGCCCCATGGAACGAGAGTTTCATGGTGAAGGCACTCCATTGTAGCGGGCGATCAGGTCCCAAGCTTCCTGGGCCGTCTCGGCATAGTGAAAGAGCCGCAGATCTTCCTGCCTGATCAGCCCGTTTTCGACGAGTAATTGCCAGTTGATCAGGCGTTCCCAAAAGTCACGTCCAACCAGCACGACCATCACATTTTCGGTCTTACCTGTTTGGAGGAGCGTCAGCGTCTCAAATAGCTCATCGAGGGTGCCGAATCCTCCGGGAAAGGCGACCAGCGCTTTGGCGCGGATTAAGAAGTGCATTTTCCTGATGGCAAAATAGCGAAACTGAAAATTCAGCTCCGGTGTGATGTAGGGATTCGGGTGCTGTTCGTGAGGTAGGGTGATGTTGAGACCGATGGATTTGGCCTTCACGTCGTCCGCACCGCGATTTGCCGCTTCCATGATGCCGGGCCCTCCGCCAGTGACAATGACGTAGTCGCAGCGACCGTCGATTTGGCAGGTCGAGGACACCAGCCGGCCGAACTCACGCGCCACGTCATAGTATTTTGAAAGAGTGAGTTGTCGTCGCGCGATCGCCACCCTTTGCCGACACGCGGGATCCTGTGGAGTTCGAGCGGCTCCCTCTTCGGCCACATGGAGCGCCTGTTTCGCGGCAGCCTCTTCTTGCAGTCTCGCACTGCCGAACACGACGATGGTCGACCGGATACCCTGTTCACGCTGGATCAACTCAGGCTTCAAGAGTTCGAGCCCGATGCGGATGGAGCGGAGTTCTTCTCGCTGGAGAAATTCCGTGTCCTTGTCAGCCGGAATATAGGAGGGGGATGTGCCGTCAGCGTGATGATGCGAAGTGTGATCGGCTGATTCCGGCTCCATGGCTTGTCATTATAATAGCGGGGCCAGTGGAATGCAGCAATTCGCTGGGAGGTGGCAAAGAACTGAATGTCAAAAGGGATACGGATTGAAGCGCGGACCGGAGAGATGGCGAAGAAAACTCTGGTGCGTGACGACCCAATTGGAGTCACAGAACAATTCGAACGCATCTGTGCCAAGGCCAGTACGTGAAATGATCAGATCCGCGTCGACGGGCGAAAAGGGTTTCAGTAACCAGCCGAAATTGATACGGGAATATTTCGTGTCGAGGAAGCGGTATGTTGCGACCACTCCCGTATGCGACTCGGTAATGGAATCGGGCGCGCCCAGCTTGGCAATCACTTCGGCCAACGTGGTTCGCCCGGGAACGATAAAGGCCACATCATTTTGCGTGAGCGGGGTATTCAGGGTGATGCGAACGACATTGCAGCCAACGAATGTCACACACATAACCGTGGATAGAAGTAGGGGGCAAAGCCCGGACAAAGGAAGCTTCATCTCATTCTCCAAAGGGCCAGAATCGGAACTCCAGTCCATCCGTGTGTTTCGATAAAATGACCTCCTCTACGATCCCTTCACGGTCAAGAATGACGAACAGGTCATCGCTTTTGATGGACACGCGTGAAAAATTGATGAGGATGAGAAGCAAGCTGCCCACTTTGGCGTCGTATCGATAATATTGAAACACGTCACGGCCGTTTACTTGTAGAAGCCGATCCGGTGCTCCTAGTAGAGCGAGTATTTCGGCCTTCGTGGTCGTGGCCTTCTTGATCGCAGCGACGGACTCAGATTTGATGTCTTCGCCAAGGGTGCCTCTGCTGAACGCACAGCCTTGAGTCAAGATCACGGACGACACGATACAGATACCTGCCAGTGACTTGAAAAATGACATGATTACTCCTTTTGCTAGGCTTCGGTTGGATAATCCTTTAACAGGATGCTGAAAAAGTCCGCCAGCGTCGTTCTCGCATCGCGCAGAGGCTCAAGGATAGAAGAAAATAATTTACTGGAGGCCTTTATCCGTTCGCCAGGAATCATTCGAGGGGCGAACGGCCCACACGAAGTGCGGTATGTACCTCCTCGCCTCTACCCTTGCTGCGTCCTTTCTGGACGGCCTTTTTGAGCATCCTGCTGACTATTCAGGCACTATCACCCTACGTATTATCACAGCAGCGCGTCGCAAAAAAACCGAGTTTCCCCGCAAACTGCTAAACCCTTGTGCGTGCCAGAACAAAATCGATTTCAAATATGGCATAGGATGACGGAGTGAGTCCGACTTTACGGTACACTGCTTGCGCAGAGCCGTTGCTCTCTTCGACGTACAGACGGACTCCGCAGACGTTCGGGCTTGTCTTGGCGGTGGCCATCACGGTTTCATGCATCCGGCGAAAGACGCTCTGGCGACGCCAGGCGGGGTCAACATATACACTCTGAATCCACCAAAATGCGCCGTTACGCCAATCGCTCCATTCATAGGTGATCATCAGCTGCCCCAGTAGCCTGCGACCGTCGGCCTGTTCCAGTTCGGCGACCATGAAAAAACCACGATCGGGAGATTCAAGGAGGGCAATGGTTCCGTCATGCAGGCGGATGAGATCGAGGCGGCGGCCTTCTGTTTCAAGCGCCATGGCTGCACTGAACGACGCGATTGTCGACGCATCTTCTGGCGTGGCAAGTCGGACATTCAGGTGGTCGAGGACTGGCATGGGGCTCAGGCCATTGGCTTTGGGGATTGTAACCATCCTGTTTCCGGCTTGTATAAACCGGCGGTAAACTCCATCTTGATGGCGTCTTCCGGTGGCAGATTGATCGGACGTAACTGTGGCTCGGGGATAAACGCAAGTAATCCGGTGAACGGATGGATGGCCGTGGGCACAAAGACCATGAGCAAACTTGTTGGTGCGACTTGCAGCGCCGGCGGTGCGGCCCCCAGAACAAAACCGATCGCCCAGAGACCGTCTCGAGGAAACGGAAAGGCCACCACGGTGCTCCGTCCGAAGCGAGAACGGAAATTAAGAAGATCGGTCATGCCTTTGAGGGTGATGTAGACCGTGCGGACCAGTGGAATGTGCTCGATCCACCGTTCTGTCTGGATGATGATGCGCCGTCCGACTACATGGGTGGCGATGGCGCCGACAATAACAACAAGGAGCAAAAACAGGACGAGGATGAGTCCAGGCCTTTGTCGGGCTCCGATATTCCACGGGAGATCGTGAATCAAATCGTTGAGTGCGTGAAATAATGTGGAAAGGATCATGAATGTGGCCCAGGCCGGCACGAGGACCAACAATCCGGCCAAGGAGTATTTCCACAGGGCCTTTGACATCGCCGCCTGTATCCTTCTATACGATCGAGCGAGGCTTCTAGGAGCCTTTCCGACATTGACCGCTCTACTGCGACGAACGATCCGCGAGCATCTGCGTCGTTCTCGGCCCGCTTCCAAGAACCGTGAAACGTGAGGCGTGAAACGCGGCCCGAGGGTCAACCTCGGGCCTGCGGCCTCGCATCTGGCCGCATCTCTTTTGCCTCGTCACGAAGGCAATGTTGGACAGGCTCGTAGCAGGATGCTCAAAAAGTCCGCCAGCGGCGTTCTCGCTTCGCTCGGAAGCTCAACGTACCGAAGCGTACGCCTTCGCCTCTTCGCTCACTGTGGCCTTGCTGGACGGCCTTTTTGAGCATCCTGCGCGGTGTTTTCCCCTTGTCCTAGATGTGCGGGCATCGAATTTCTACCGTGCCACAATAGTTTTTCCGCAGGCTCCTAGTCTAGCAGATACCGCTAGCCGAAATAGAGTCTGCACGCAGGGCTTGATCTCATCGATATCAGTGATCTATTCTAGCCGTGCAATATCGATCGGGTTCACACGGAGGGACGATATGGCGGAACGTACGGAAGCAAGGCGTCCGGTTGGTATCGACAAGGATCTTCTCGCCATTCTCTGTTGCCCCGACACGAAACAGGATGTGAGTTTGGCTGATGTGGCGCTGATTGCCAAGTTGAACGAGGCCGTGAGCCGTGGGGAATTGAAAAATAGGGCGAATAAGCCGGTCGCCGAACCCCTCGACGGAGGGTTGATCCGAAGCGACCGGAAGATGCTGTATCCTATCCGCGAAGACATTCCTGTCATGCTTATCGAAGAAGGCATTCCCCTTGAAGGCATGATCTAGCCTGCCTTCTTCATTACCGATTCTGCTGCAATCGCGATTCGCCACTGCAACAAACCTGCAGCAG
>Ga0214473_10008185_pt1 | contig 12376 bp, 9 predicted proteins | sample RVTome_7_FD_203509 | JGI IMG/M metagenome (GOLD analysis project Ga0214473, IMG submission 203509) | Soil microbial communities from uranium-contaminated site in the Upper Colorado River Basin, Wyoming, United States - RVT98D197 | ecosystem: Environmental > Terrestrial > Soil > Contaminated >... | reverse complement strand
GTCTCCGTGCGCGGCAAGGTCGTCAAGGTATCGAAGGGGATCATGGGGAAGAACTGGGTCCACCTGCAGGACGGCAGCGGGGACGCGGGAAAGGGGACGAACAACCTGGTGGTCACCACGCAGGACGTTCCGAAGGTCGGGGACGTGGTGACGGCCAGGGGAACCCTTTACAAGGATAAGGATTTCGGGGCGGGGTACCTGTACAAGGTGATCGTCGAAGAGGCGACCGTAAAGCAGTAACGACCACCGTCTCCACCGGCACCGGGTCCCCCGGACAAAGATGAAACCGCAGCCGAGGGGCGTGCGCCCCTGCAGTTTTTTCGCCCCGGCATTGGCGGCGGCGCTGCTCCTGTTCTTGTGTGCCGGTGCGTCCATTGCGTCGGATCCCCCGGCCGCTTCCGCTCCCGCGGCAACGGACAACGCCGCGGATCCGGTTGCGCCCGCCGCCGACAACAGTTGGGTCGACCGATACCATTCCCGGGTCGAGAGGGACCTGTTCGACACCGCCGTCTGGTTCGACCGGTTCTTCGGCGACGAACGGATGGTGGTCACCGAACGGCCGGAGTCGTACCTTCGGTGGATGAACGATTCCCGGTGGGACGAGGAAGAGGGCTTCACCTTCCGCAGCACGGTTCGCGCCTCCCTCCGCCTTCCCCGCCTCAAGAAACGGTGGCGGCTGGTGATCTCGGGCGAGACCCGGGGAGATCCGAACGCCGTCATCCCGGAGGATCCCGGGAACCCCGGGCTGAACCCGGGCAGCCAGGTCCGGACCGGATCCACGGAGTTGATCTACGACATCTTGCGGACCCCGCGCTCCGCCCTCGACGTGGGGGCCGGGGTGCAGGTGAAGATCCCCCCCAACGCATTCGTCCGGACCCGGTTCCAGCACGCGCGGCCCATCGCCCTCAACACCCTCGGGCGGTTCACGGCGACCGCGTATTGGGACGCCCGGGACGGTCTCGGCGAATCGAACCAGGTCGACCTCGAACGGTGGCTCGCCCCCCCCACCCTGCTCCGATGGTCCAACACGCTGACCATCACGGAGGAGAGCAACGGATGGACGTGGGGAACGGAGCTCTCCCTCCTCCACAAGCTTTCCCCGAAAAGCGCGATAACGTTCTCCGGGGGAGTCTCGGGCTCGACCCGGCCCGCGTGGGTCGCACAGAATTACCGGGTCCTTGCCCGGTACCGCCGGAACGTCTACCGGAAATGGCTCTTCCTCGAGGGGGAGCCCGACATCCATTGGCCGAGAAAGGAAGACGGGAGCCGGAAACCGGTGTGGGGCGCGACGCTGCGGGCGGAGATCCTGTTCACCGGGGAGGGACCGAATCCGCAGGACGATGGAGGGAGCTGGCCTTGACGGGCGTCAACGCCCGGCCTGGTGCTCGTCGAGACGACGGGATCCTTCCAGGAGGATGTAGTCGGTCGGGACCGACACGTTCTCCGGGGGAAACGATCGGATCGGCTCGATCCGGAAATTTCCCGCGTCTTGCCAGCAGATGACCCGGTACACGACGTCGACGCCCTTCTCCTCCCCACACTCCGCGAAAACGATCCGCCCCTTCCGGAAACAGATGTCGGCCTGCATCCCGCTTCCGTGTTCGATCCGCATGCGGACACTCTTTCCGCCGGTCCCCAGCGCCTGGACGAGATCCACGAACGACAGATCCTTGAAGGTGGCGCTGAACCCGTGCCCGACCGGGCCGCCGGCCCCCTTCTCCCGGCCGGAGAGCGCCCTGGAGATCCGGGCGACGACGACCTGGCCGTTCATGGGCAGGGTGAACACATCGCTGAACCAGGTGTCCATGAGGTTCAGGAAGAACGACGGCTCGGTCCGTTGCGTCACGGCGAACAGCACCGTGTCGGCATCTCCCTCCTCTTCGCGGAGGAAACGGCAAAACGCGTCGGCGGCGGAAAGGGACTCGTCGACGCGAAGGACGATCGCCGCCGGCCTGCGGCGGAGGAAGATCTTTCGCGCCTCCGCAAGGTCGTCGGCCTGCGCGACCCGGAACCCGTGCTGCTTCAGCTCGAGGACGAGGTTCGACGACCGGGGATCGACTTCGCCGACGACGACGATGTCCTTGCCGGCGCCGGAGAAGGCGTCGGACTGTTCGAGCACCCGGACGTACGCCTCGACCACGGACGACGGCGCCAGGCGCCCCGCCTGGGCGCGGAGCCCGGACTTGAGGGCTTCGGGATCCCCCCCGGATCCGCCGCGCAGCGCCGGCATCGCCTGATGCCGGTACCAGACGAGTGAAAGGAGGCCGGCCGCGGTGGACATCGCCCTTCTTCCTTCCTCCGGCGGGGAGGGGCTGCCGCCGGTCGGAGTCGCCGTTCCAAGGAGTTGCATGCAGGCCGCGATGTCCCAGGGAAACTCGAGAGCCCGGGCGACCCGGATCGACGCATCGAGATCCCCGAACAGATCCGCGTCCGGCCGGGGGCCGGGGGCCGTCGCCCGGTTCTCTCCCTCCATCGGCGGGGTCAGCAGGTGCGCCGCGATCCGGAGGCCGTCGACGACGACGCGGCCAAGACCCAGGCCCCGGCCGACCTCCGCGATCTCCTTCGAGATCAGCGCGTACGGCGGCGACCCGGTGAAACCTGCCGGGCGCGGCCCCGCGATGCGCCGGACCGCCGCCAGCAGGGATTCGAACATTTTTTCGTAAGGAACCGGGTTCTCGAGGAGGGCGCTCGCCACGGTCCGGAAATACGTCGCTTCCGGGACGGCGACGCGGCTTCCGGGCCCCGAAAGGAATCGTTCGAACTCCTCGCGGGCATCCTCCGACACGAGGACCCGGTCGCATTCGGCGGCCTTGAGCGCCTCGACGATCTGATCGGCGGAGGTCGCCACCGAAAGGCGCACTCCCTCCCGCTCGAAGACCGAAGGAAGCACGTTCTTCAGAAACACCTGTCCGGTGAACAGCAGGATGCCGGCCCGCGGCGGCGCCTTTTCGCCGCCCACCTTCGCTCCGGCCGGACGGGCGGACCGCTTCTCTATTTCATCCTCGAACAGGTCCGGAAGATCGATGACGTGATCCCGTGACGAGACGTCCGCGCGCCCATGGTAGAGGGACGCGATCTTGCTCCGGATCCGGCTTTCCGGCGCGATGTACAGGATGATCCTCGGAGCGCCGCTCGCGCGACGCAGCGAAGAGAGGGCTTCCGTGTCCTCCGGGTCGGCGATGGCGACGTGCAGTTCCCCCTTCTCGCGGTCGAATCGGAACGGAATGGCGACGTGCTCTTCCGCGATCTTCACGGGGATTCTATTGACGACGTCCTCGGGGATCTCGCAACGGCTCAGCCGGACCCCGCTGACGGCGAACTGCTCCGCGAGCGCCTGCACCATCTGGTCTTCGGTGACGAAGCGGTAATAGAGCAGATGCGACCCGAGTTTCCCGCTGCGCGACTTCTGGCGAAGCAGGGCCCTCCGGATCTGGTCCTCGGAAACCGCCCCCATCCGGAGCAGGATCTGGTCGATCCGGGCTTTCTTCACGGAGTTCTCGGCGGAGGGAGTTTATCCGCGGGAGCGTCTTTCCTCGCGACGAGAAACTCCTGCGGGTTTTCGGCGTGCAGGGCCGCCTCTTCCGGGTTGATGATTTTCCGGGAGACCAGGTCCCGGAGGTGGTGTTCCAGCTTCTGCATTCCCAGCGCCCTGCCGGTGACGAGGGCGTTGCCGATCTGCTGCGTTTTCGATTCGCGGATGAGGTTTCCGATCGCGGGCGTCCTCATCATGATCTCGAGCGCCGCGATCCGGCCCGAACCGTCCGCCCGCTTCACGAGCTGCTGGCTGCATACGCCCACGAGGACCTCCGACAGCGCCATCCGGACCTGGTCCTGCTGATTCGCGGGGAACGCGTCCACGATCCGGCTGACCGTCTGGGCCGCCGATTTCGTGTGAAGCGTCCCCAGCACGAGCAGGCCGGTTTCCGCCGCCGTGAGCGCCAGGGAAATCGTTTCGTTATCCCGCATCTCGCCCACGAGGACCACGTTCGGATCTTCGCGCAGGGCCGACCGCAGCGCCTTGGCGAAGGACCGGCTGTGCTGGCCGATCTGCCGCTGGTTGATCAGGCAGTTCTTGTTCGTGTGGATGTACTCGAGGGGGTCCTCGAGCGTGATGATGTGGTGATTCCTCGTCTCGTTCAGGTGGTCCACCATGGCCGCGAGCGTCGTCGTCTTCCCGGAGTTCGTCGGGCCGGTCACCAGGAGCAGGCCGTTCTTCTGGGACAGCAGCTTTTTGAGGGTTTCGGGGAACCCCAATCCGTCGAGCGTCGGGATCTTGTTGGGAATGATCCGGAAGGCACCGCCGAACCCGACGTGTTTCTTGTAGATGTTGATCCGGAACCGCGCCACCGCGGGCAATTCGTACATGATATCGATTTCTCCGGCATCCTCCAGCTCCCTGATCTGGGCGTCCGTCAGCATCTCGAAAAAAAGGATCTTCACCTCCTCGGGAGTGAAGACCCGGTGCTGCGTCGACTCGAGGATCCCGTGCATCCGGAGAAAAGGCGAATATCCGTCCCCGAGGTGCAGGTCGGACGCGCCGGACTGCTGCATGATTTCCAGGAAGGCATCGATTCTCGGCATGTTCCGGGGCCCCTCTTTCGCGACGCGATCCGGATTGGCGGACACACCCGCCGCCCCGGGACCTGTTGTTGGTTATCGGAAATACCGGTGGCAATCTTTAGGCGGGGCCTGGCGGCGCGAAATCCCGCCCGGGACGGTCCTCCCGCGCCTCCAGGATCCCCGCGGCGACGGGAACCAGCAGGAGGAATACCGCCAGGACGATCACGCCCCTCCATCCCGCACGGCGGTACGCCAGGCCGCTCGCCGTGATCCCCGCCGTCCCCCCGAGATAGTAAAAGAGGACGTACAGGGAATTTCCCCTGCCGCGGCCGGTCGTCAGCTTCCGGTTCAACGCTCCCACCGCTGCGGTATGCACGATGAAAAAACCGGCGCACACCCCTGCCAGCGACACGGCCACGGCCGCAACGAACGGGATCAGCGTGAGGAGGACGGAAGCGCCGAACACGACCCCCCCGACCGCCATCGCGAACCCGTTGCCCAGCCGGTTCCCGAGGCGCCCCGCCAACGGACCGATCGCGACCCCGACCAGGTAGGAAAGGTACAGCATCGTGATGAGATGCGTGGGCAGCAGGAACGGCGGCCCGGCAAGGTGAAACGGCAGGTAGTTGAACACGGAGGAGAAGGCCCCGAACGACGCCGCGCCGACGGAGAAGATCCGCAAGAGGTCGTGACGTGAGAGCAGCGCGGCGAACCCCGCCTCTTTCCCCGCCGCATCGAGGATCTTCTCATTCCGCGGGAGCCATCGTCCCGCGTCGAGGGTCGCGAGGAGGAGGAGAGCGGAAGCGGTCACGAAGGCGTAGCGCCAGTGAAGGGGCGGATGGATGAACCCTGCGAGCAATCTTCCCCCCAGCCCTCCCGCCACGGTGGCGGAGACGTACGCCCCCATCGCGACGTTCAGGCGCTCGGGGGGAAGGCGGCGGACAAGGTACACCACGAGGCACGTGGTGAGCGACGGGACGAACACGCCCTGGAGAAACCTCGCCGCCACCAGGAGCGGGAAGTGGGTCGTGGCCGCGCAGAGGAAGCCGCACAGGGAGGCGAGCGTCCCGCCGATGAGGATGATCGGCCGGGCGGGAAAACGATCCGCCAGCCGTCCGAACGGCAAGGTGGCCAGCGCGATCCCGAAGATCACGGCGGATACCGTGAGGGACGCCTTCGCCGCGTCGATCGCGAACTCTTCCCGCAGGACCGGGAGAACGGGCTGTGTAAGGTAGATCGTCGAAAACGTCGCGGCCACCAGCAGGAACACCCTCGCCTGGAGCGACGTCGCCCCCTCTTCCCGGCCACGCGCCGAAACGGCCATCGACTCGTTCTACCCCTTTAGGGAAATGGCGAGCGGATCAATGGAAACGGCGAGTGCATCCTGGCGTGCGCACATGTGAAAAAGGCCGCCCTTCGGGAGAAGGACGGCCTGCGGAGGATACGGGCACCCTCGTCGCCGCTACGAGCGATACTTGAAGGAGATATTCACCCGGGACCGGTAGGCGACGACCTTCCCCTTTTCGATCACCAGGTCCAATTTGACGACTTCCCCGACTCTCAGGTCTTCGAGGGACTTCCCGGCGGTCTCCACCGCGTTTTTCGCGGCATCCTCCCACGAAGTCTTGCTCGTGCCGACGACATCGATGATTTTGTAAATGCTATCCATCGCTCCTCTCCTTTCCATGCGGATTTTGCTCTCATCGAAGCAACCCTGCGTCATCGTACCACGTCACCCGATCCCCCGGGCGCTCCTCCCGATTCCCATTGTCCTGCAGGGAAACGGCCTGCGCCATCCGTTTCTTCCTCTCCGATAATACTGAATATTCTCCCCCTCCCATCCGATACGACATTCCGAATCCTCGATTCGTCGGGGGGGGGACGATGGAGAGCACGGCGCAAGGGCCGGATGTCCGCAGGATCGAACGGCTCGCGATGGAAATGGCCCTGACGTTCAACTGGATCTCCCTTTACCAGGAGGGGCACCCTTCCCTCGCGGGCCGCGTGGAGAAGTTCCACCGGAACCTCGTGGAAGTCGTGAACGGGGAGCCGTCCGGCCATCTTCTGCTCGGCGTCGCCAAGGACAAGCTCCTTTACCAGAACGTGTTCCTCGGCAACGGCAACAGCCTCGTCCGCAACTTCATTTCCGAGCTCTTTCTCCACCAGGTCGCCACCCTCGACTTCTCCAGGGAGGTGACACTTCGGGAACTCCTCGTGTTCTTCCTCTCCCTCCAGCAGCTCCGCGTGGAAAAAAAGGGGGGGAAGCTCGACGAGATCCTGAAGGGCGAGGGTGTGCGGGGAATCGGACTCTACCCTTACAACTACAAGGAGGTTCTCTCGCGAAGGATCCTCCAACCGGGCGGGGAGGCTCCATCCTCCGACCGGGAGGACGAGCTCTGGCGGATGATCCTCACGGAGAACGTGTCCTCCGGGGACAGAGGCGCGGATCTTCCCGGGGATCTACCGATTCCTCCCGAGATGATCCCGGCCATCCTGCGCAGGGTGAATGCCGCCGCAGGCAAGAGGAACCGCCAGGACGCCGGGCCGGAGTCCGCCACCAACGCGATGTCCCCCGAAATGATCCAGCAGGTCCTGACCCGCCTCGGAGACGCTTTGCACCGGCTCCCGGTCGAGCAGAGGGTCGCGGTCATCCGATCCCTCGACGCGGGCGTCGGGGATGCGGTCGACGACGACGGTGGCGGAGCTCTCGCGGACGACGACATCGTCCGGTCGCTGACGGGAGCCGATTCGGACGACGAGTTCCTCGACCTGCTGGCCACTCTTCTGGTGGCGGAGGGGAAGAGCGGGAACCGGATCCGGAAGATCTTCGAGGTCATCGCGACCGAAAGGAACAGGGACGGCTCGCTCCTTCCCGCGGTCCAGGACCGGGTCCGCGAGAGCGTCCGCACGAAGAACTACTACGCCCAGAAGGCGTGGGAAACCATCGAGCGGCTGCTGCTGCAGCGGACCGAGGCGGCCTACATCGGACAGGACCACTCCCACCTCCTGGAGACGCTGTCGAACCTCGACGCGACAACCCGCGCGACGGCCGAAGGAAGCCCGCGGACCGACTCCGGGGTCGCCGCGGAATTCGAGGAAGAGAACCTGCGCCTCAAGGGATCCGGTATTCTCCTGGAGCTGCTCGCGGAAGAGGAAGCCGAGGAAGAGTTCCTGGAGCTGCTCGAGGAAGTCCGGAAGATCATCCCCAACCTGATTTCGCGGAGGGAGCTCCCCCTCCTGAAGACCCTGCTCTCCACCCTGACGTCGGTAAACCGGAACGCCCCGGAAAGCAGGAGGCCGGCGATCGAGCGCGTGATCGGCGAGGTGGATTTCGCCCACATGATCGACCTCTTCCTCTCGCCCGCCGTTTCGAAGCTGGAAAAGGGGCGGATCGAAGAAATCCTCGTTTCCTTCATCGGGGTATCGATCGGAGACTTCCTCGACCGGCTGCTGATGGAAACGGACCAGGGGAACCGGAGGGCCCTCCTTTCCCTCGCCTTCCGGTTCGATGCGGAAGCCACCCCCGCGATCCGGGGGAAGCTCGACGAACCGCACTGGTATTTCGTACGGAACCTGTGCCTCATCCTCGGACGGATCTGCGACCTTTCCGTGGTTCCCGACCTGGTCCGGATGCTCGACCACCAGGATCTCCGGGTGAGGAAGGAGACCATCCTTTCCCTCGGGCGTCTGCAGGCCACCGAATCGGTCCCCTTCCTCGGGAAGATCCTCCTCCACGAAACGCTGCTGCAATCCGCCAGGGAAGAGTCGCTCCGGATCGACGCCGCCAACGCCATCTTCCGGTGCGGCGGCACGCGGGCGGTCGCCCTCCTCCACCGCGGAACGGAGTGCAACCGGGCGAAGGTCCGGGAGCATTGCGCGACCCTCCTCGGCACGCTGAGGGCGAAAAAATGACGAAGGACAACCTCTTCCTGGTCGTTTCCGATCTCGCGCTGGCGATCCAGGGCGCGTCGGCCTACCCCGAAAACCACCCGCGGGTCCAGGAGCTCCTGGTCCGCCTGCACCGCCGGGTCCAGTCCGAGGCGGTGCGATTGCGCGGACTGAACATCGGCTTCTTCCGCGATCACGTCGTGGTGGACGCGTTCCCCTTCGTGGAACCGAACCCCACGCTTACCCGGCTGATCGAACGGATGCGGGAGAAAGGAATCGAGAAGATCCTGATCTCGGAAGGGATCACATACGGGGAATTGAAACGGTTCGTCTACTTCCTCGCGGAAGGCTCCGCCTCCCCCTCGGAACAGATCTGGGAATCCATCGTCTACGGGAGGATCGAGGGAGCGGAATCGGTCGGCGCCGCATCGCTCGGGCTGGCCCCCGCGTCCCGCCCGTCCGGCTTCATGGCCGACGCGACGGAGGTCCTGAAGGACGTCCTTGTGTCGATGGTCACCGAACGGAAGAGGTCCAGGGTCGATGACGGTCGCGACATCGTCTCCTCCATCATGAAGGGGCTCCGCCAGGAAGGGATGCTCATCGACCGGCTGATCCGGCTGCAAGGGCACGACGACTACACCGTGACCCACTCGCTCAACGTCTGCATCCTCGTCGTGGCGCAGGCGGCCCACATCGGCCTCCCCGAAAACAGGGTCCGCGAGGCGGGACTGGCGGCCCTGCTGCACGACATCGGCAAGGAGATGACCCCGTCGGCCATCCTGACCAAGCCCGGACGGCTGGAAATGGACGAGTTCGACCAGGTGAAGAGGCACCCGACGGTCGGCGCGAAACTGCTCCGCAGGATCGACTGCGGCACCGAACTCCCGATGATCGTCGCGTTCGAGCACCACATCAAGTACGACCGGACCGGCTATCCGAAGATCCAATCCCGCGAGCCGCTGCACGTCGCCTCGTACATGACGCAGATCGCCGACGTCTACGACGCGTTGCGCAGCTACCGTCCCTACCAGCCGTCCATCGAGCTGGAACGGACCCTGTCGATCATGAAGGAGGGCCGCGGCACCGAATTCGAGCCCCGCCTGTTCGACGGCTTCGTCGGGATCCTGTCCTGACCATATCAGGATTCCTTGTTCATCACGCCTGGGTACAGTGATCCCTAGTAAACGAAATTTCCCGAGATAGACAACAAACCCCATCACGGGTCCGACCTGGCGGAGAAGGAACCCTCCGCCGAAGCGCCGTGGAACCCCCCGGTTTTCCCTTCCTGCCGGGCCGGAACTCTGTATACTGTATGCAAATTTGGAGATCCGGCGCAGAGATGAACTGGTCCAAAAGCATCGGAATGAAGATCATCCTGAGCGTCGTCGGGATGATCCTGATCGTGAACGGCGTCCTGGCCTGGCTATTTCTCGGCATCCAGAGGGAAAACCTCAACCATGCGATCCTCCGGGCCGCCTCGCAGCTCAGCGAGACGATCAAGAAATCGATCCAGAACGACATGCTCGAGAACCGGAAGGAAGCCGCCTACAAGATCATGGAGACGATCGGGCGACAGGCGGGGATCGAAAAAGTCCGGGTCTACAGCTCCGAGGGGAAGATCCTCTTCTCCAGCGACAACACCGGCGAGATCGGCCGGATGGTCAACCAGAAAGCGGAAGCCTGCTACGGGTGTCATTCGGAAGCGCGCCCGCTCGAGCGGCTGGAGACGTCCGAGCGAAGCCGCATCTTCTTTTCCAGGCAAAACGAAGAGGCGCACGGCGCGAACCATCGCGTTCTCGGGATCATCAATCCCATGTACAACGATTCGGGCTGCTCCACCGCGGCGTGCCACGCCCACCCCGAGTCGCAGAAGGTCCTTGGAGTGATCGACGTCACCATGGACCTGAGCGAGGTGGACGGCCAGATGGCCTGGGCGCGCCGACAGGTCCTGGTCGTGAGCGTCGTCTCGGTGGCCGCCATCTTCATCATCGTCGCCCTCATCCTCTTCCACTTCATCGAGAGGCCGATCAAGGAGCTTGTTCTCGGCACGAAGCGGATCTCGGGGGGGGATCTCGACCATTTCATCGACGTCACGACGAACGACGAGATGGGACACCTGGCGACATCGTTCAACCAGATGACCCTGGACCTGCAAACCGCCCAACGGCAGATCCAGGAGGGGATCCGGAACCTGGAGCGCAAGGTGGAAGAGCGGACGCAGGAGCTCACGGCGACCCAGTCGCAGCTACTTCAATCGGAGAAGCTCGCCGCCGTCGGGGCGTTGGCGGCGACCGTCGCGCACGAGATCAACAACCCGCTGACCGGCGTCTACACGTACATCCGGCTCATGGAGCGAAAGATCGACCAGGGACAGTACGGGGCGGAGGATATCGCCAAATACAAGGGGTATCTCGATACGATGCGCAGGGAGGTCGAGAGGACGACCGCCATCGTGCAGAACCTGCTCGATTTCACACGGCCGAAGGACCCGGTTCGCAAGCCGATGAGCCTCGTCAAGGTGATGGAGGAGTCCCTCGCCCTCGTCTCGAACAAGCTGAGCCTCGCGAATATCGAGGTGGTGAAGCTCTTGAACCCCCTGCCGGAGATCGAGGCCGACCCGGCGCACATGAAGCAGGTGTTCCTCAACCTCCTCATCAACGCCTGCGAAGCCATGGAAGAAGGGGGGACCCTGACGATCCGGTCCGATTACCACCCGGATACGAACACCGTGACGATGAGCGTTCGCGACACGGGGACCGGGATCGAGGAGAAGGACCGCGCCCGGATCTTCGATCCCTTCTTCTCGACGAAGAAGAAGGGGACCGGGCTGGGCCTCTCGGTCGTCAACGGCATCGTGACCCGCCATGGCGGCAAGGTGGAAATCGACAGCACTCCGGGGAAGGGAACCGATTTCCGGGTGACTCTGCCCGTCGGGTAAAGGAAAGCGGAGAACATCGGCAACATCATCTACATCCGGCCTGTCGGGTCGGTGGATCACGGGATCCTCCAATGGCTGAGGAAAGAGATGGGTGACTGCCTCATGGCGACCGTCCGGACCATGCCGCCGATCCCCGTTCCCCCCGAAAGCTTCGAGGCCCGTCGGGGCCAGTATTATTCGACGAAGATCCTCAAGGAGATGCTCGGGGGGGTCCCGCAGGACGCGCTCAAGCTCCTGGGGGTGACGGACAAGGATCTATGCATCCCGATCCTCACGTACGTGTTCGGGGAGGCGCAGGTGGGGGGGACGGCCGCCGTCGTTTCCCTCGCCCGGCTGCGACAGGAGCATTACGGGCTGACGCCGGACCGGCCGCTGCTCCTGGAGAGACTTCGCAAGGAGAGCCTCCACGAGCTGGGGCACACGTTCGGTCTCATTCATTGCCCGTCGAGGGATTGCGTAATGTACCTTTCGAACACCGTGGTGGACGTGGACACCAGGGGGCGGGACTTCTGCATTGGTTGCCGGACGGTCGTGGCGTCCAACACCGGGACGGAGAGGCGGGGATGACGATGGAGAAGAAGGTCAACATCATGGTGGTGGACGACGAGGAAATCGTCCGGGATTCGCTGACCAGCTGGCTCGAGGAGGACGGGTACAACGTGGAGGCCGTGGAGAGCGGCAGGAAGGCGCTGGAACGCCTTCCCGAGAAAAACTGGGACCTGATGCTGGTGGATCTGAAGATGCCCGGGATGGACGGAATCCAGCTGATGGACGAGGTCCACAAGACGGCGCCCGGGATGCTGGTCATCATCATGACGGCATACGCGACGGTCGACACCGCCGTGAAGGCGATGAAGAAGGGAGCCTACGACTATTTCGTAAAGCCGTTCAACCCCGACGACATCTCCCTGACGATCCGGAAGATCGTGGACCATCACAAGCTCGTCCAGGAGAACCTGTTTTTGCGCAAAGAGCTCAAGAAGCAGTACA
>Ga0214473_10008184_pt1 | contig 12377 bp, 9 predicted proteins | sample RVTome_7_FD_203509 | JGI IMG/M metagenome (GOLD analysis project Ga0214473, IMG submission 203509) | Soil microbial communities from uranium-contaminated site in the Upper Colorado River Basin, Wyoming, United States - RVT98D197 | ecosystem: Environmental > Terrestrial > Soil > Contaminated >... | reverse complement strand
TCGCCTCTGCCGAACCCTGATCCTTCTTGCCTTCTTTCTGCTGCTCCCGTTTTCCGTTGCCCAAGGCCAAGAGACCCCCCCTGCAGGACCACCCACCTCCACCCAGGAAGGTCCCGCCGGACCGCCGGTCTCCCCTGCCCCCGGTCCCATCGGTCCGGAAGTCCTTGGGCCTGGAGGCCCCATTCGGGCGTTCCGTTTCGCCCCCGTCTTGGAAGAGCGCGGCCCCTTGCGAGTTCAAGCTTTCCTCACGGTCGAGGAAGAGTTCACCGACAACGTCAATCAGCAAAAGGACAACCGGAAATCCGAGTTCCGCACCAGTATCGCACCGGTCTTGGCGGCAAGTTTCGACCGTCCCCTTGCGACTCTCGGCTTGGTGTATGCCCCCCGCTATTTCCTTCCCGGAAACCGACCTGAAGATGCCACCCTGGATCACAACCTAACTCTGCGCAGCGGTTGGAGCCCCAGCGCACAGGTTCGGCTTAGCTTGGCCGAAGACTTGACCAAGTCAACCGACTTTCGGGACCTGGAAGATCCCGCAAGCCGACGCACGGGGACTGCTAGTTTTCTCCGCAACCAGGCTTTTGTTGAGACAGCCTATAACCCACCCCAAGGGCGTGCAGCACTGAGCTACACCAATGTGCTGATCGAGAATGACGCGCCGGGCGCCGACAACAGCCTGACCCATATTGCCCGTGCCGATGGCGAGCTGACGGGCCCACGCCTGAGTCTGGGGGGGACGTACACCCTGAGTCGGGGAGAGTTCGACATCGCATCTCCGTACTGGGAGCACACTGGGGAGGCCCGCCTCCGCCGCCCGCTTTCCCCCACGGCCAGCGGAACCCTTTCGGCCTCGTTCACCCAGCATGACGAGGACCGAGGGCAGGATTTTATTAGCGGCCGTATGCGCATCGGCGGAACATTTGCCCTAGGCCCCGATGGCTCGCTGGACGCGAGTGGCGGCGCCGAAGTTTTCACCCCTCGTGGAGGCAACTCAACTGTTCGCCCCAGCGGTTCAGTCGCCTGGACTCAGCGCTTCTCCCTTTTCTCGCTCTCTGTCCGGTACGAAGACGGTTTTCAGCTTCGCTTCCAGACGCTGGATAATACCGGCGTGACCGGGTCGCGGTCGGTAGCGCTGCTCCTGACCAGCTTGGCGTTTCGGGACATCACGGCCACTCTGGGTGCCAGGTGGACGGAGAATCGGTTTGAGCAGACCACCGCGGCCGGAGGGCCGGCAGGAACGAAAGACCGAACCTGGGACGTCGATGCCCTGCTCCGGTATTACATCCTGCGCCCACTGTCCTTGACCCTCGGATATACCGTTACCATCCGATCATCCACAACTCCCACCGCAGAATTTGTCGAGAATCGCATCCGCTTCGGCCTCACATATCAACATAACATCCTCTAAAAAGCGTTCGGTAGTTCGGTTGGTCGGTGGTTCGGTCGGTCCCTGGGAACCTTCAGCAGTCAGCTATCAGCGATCAGCCGTCAGCCCTCAGCGTTTTCGGCGATTAGGGCAGAGCGCAGTGCGCGGAGAGTCTGACCCCATACTCTCTTCCCCAGGCACTTCGCGCTATGCGCCATGCGCTTAGCGCTTTGCCAGTTGCCCGCTGCCTGCTGGTCCCGGACTCAAGAGACTCAATAGACTCAAGGGACTAGACGAAAAGCGTTCGGCTGTTCGGCGGTTCGGTTGTTCCTCTTGGCAACTGCTTGCTGCCCGCTGCCAGCTGGTTGTTGAGCTGCCTGCTGCCAGCTGCCTGCTGCCCGCTGCTTGCCGCCCCCCGACCCCCTCCGGTACAAGTTTCCGCCTTGCTCTCCGGGTGAACAACCGAACCACCGACCTACCGAACCACCGAACGCTCTTAGTTGAGACCGCCTATGCAATCCTTTCTTACCCCTTTGGATCTCGCCTAACCTCCGGCTCTTCCTTCAGGAAACCCGACGGTAGTCGGTCTTGTTTCCATCTCCAAGTTTCTCGAACGCAAGGTTTGCATATGCTGCCGGACGAGGGGAAGTCTAAGAATCAATTCATTGTAGCTTGGGGCCATCCCCGGAATCTATGGAGTTCAGAAGGGCTGCAGAGTTAGGCGTGTCTGGACGTGTCGGAGAACGTGCAATGGCACATGATTCGCACCCCCCCGCGTCGCGAGCACGCATCGAGATTCCATCGAGCCCAAGTCTATTACCCCCAAGGTCGCCATCCGTACGAGGCAACCAGGCGACTTGGCGCACCCAGGGGGTACCCGGCAACTCGGAATCCCTGATTGCCAAATTGCCGAATTGCCTGATTGCCAGATGTGAATGTTGGCGTCTTGGCGGTTCACCTAGTGCAGTATCTGGGTTGGGGGAAGGTGTGACAAACTCCATCGCGTTCACCCTACACGCGGATCCACTTTCCGAGCAAATTGTCCTCTTCCTGCTCGAGAACGAGGCCGCCATGGACACCGCCAGGGGAATTGCCAACTGGTGGGTGCGGCGCGACGAGCTTGCGGTCCAGGCTGCACTGGATCGGCTTATCGCCTGTGGGGTCATCACTCCCCACACCTTCACCTCCGGCATCCTCTACGGCCTCACCAAGAATCAGGAGATTCGCCACCGACTCCGAATCACATACGGCGACGCCTCCAAGGCTGGAGTTGGCCCTCCCGGTGACGGCAAGCGCCGGCCGGCTGACGGCAACCGACCAAGTGCTGAGAGCACATAACCAGGACTTCACACGTTCCATGGTTCAGCGGTTCGGCATTTCGTGATTTCAAGAACACTCGATCAGCCCCGCTCCCGAACGGTTGAACCCTGGAACGTCTTTGTTTTGAGTGATTGGCGAAATGTCGAATGGCGAATCCTGAATATCGAATGATGGACGAGGGTAAGCAGTTCGTTCGACAATCAACCCAGAACTGCACTTGAACCGCAAAGGACGCAAAGCCCGCAAAGAAATCCCCATATTCGAAGGACCGACCGGAGACGAAACCTGGCGCAGCCCGGAACATTTTGGCCCAGCGCTGCCCGCCTGACGCCGACCCTCGGCGGGCAGGGTCCCCGGTGGTTGAGAACTGATGAGCCTTTGCGACCTTTGCGTGCTCTGCGGTGAAATGTTTGGGTTCAACATTCAGCATTCGATATTCGATATTGGTATGCCTTTTGGTGGTGGCTGCCAGCTGCGAGTTGCTGGTGGCTTGCTCAAGGAGCGAGCGAACCGCCGACTCCGCCCCGCTACGCCGTTCGGAGCGGGGACGGTCGAACAGCTCGTGCTTGTGCTTCTAGACGATCGTGAGAGGTTCGCCCGGCCCGCGCGCTGCGCCACACCTTCGGGCGCGCCACGCGCTCACCGGGCTCTCGGTGTCAACGACGCATTGTCAGTTACCGCATAGGCGTTACGCGTTCAGTGGTCAGTGGTCCGTAGTCAGTGGTCCGTGGTCCGTGGTCCGTAGTCCGTGGTCCGTGGTTCGTGATCAGTCGTCAGTGGTCCGTGGTCAGTGGTCAGCCATAAGTAAGTTGTGAGGTAAGCGTTCAGTGTGTGGAATCGTCGGCTACATCGGCCCCCGTGACGTCACCCAGATCCTCATCCCGGGCCTTAAACGACTCGAATACCGCGGCTATGACTCGGCCGGCCTCGCGGTAATAGACGGAGACGACTTGGTCATCCGCAAGGCTCAGGGGAAGATTGCCCGGCTGGAACAGGATCTGAACCAGAAGCCGATCGCCGGGACGTTGGGAATCGCTCACACACGGTGGGCCACCCACGGGATCCCATCGGACCGGAACGCGCATCCCCACACCGATTGCACGGGACGCCTGGCCGTCGTCCATAACGGCATCATCGAGAATCATCGCGCGCTCCGTGCGCGACTCATCGCCGGTGGCCACCGTTTGGCCTCCGATACCGATACGGAGGTTTTGGCTCACCTGATCGAGCAGAACGTCAACGGCAACCTTGAGCAGGCTGTTGCGGCTGCGCTGGCGCAAATCCATGGGGCCTGCGCCGTTGCAGTGGTGGATCGGGAATTTCCGGACCGGCTGATTGCCGCCCGGGTGGGCGGATCTCCGTTGATCATCGGAGTTGGCGACGGAGAGTACATCTTGGCCTCGGACATCCCTGCGGTGCTCCCACTCACCCGTGAAATCCTTGTCCTGGAGGACGGTGAACTGGCGACCCTTACCCGGACTGGCGTGGAGATTCGACGTCTCACCGGCGAGGTTGTGCGGCGCGAAACACACCAGGTTGCCTGGACGACTGAAGCGGCTGAAAAGGGCGGCTATCCCCATTTCATGTTGAAGGAGATCTTTGAACAACCCGAGGCGGTCGCAGCTACGCTTCGAGATCGGGTGAATCCAGACACCGGCCAAGTGAACCTGGCGGAGCTTGCTTTGACGACTGAAGAACTTCGGCGCCTGCGCCGGATCGTCCTCGTGGCCTGCGGCACCTCCTGGCACGCGGCGTTGGTCGGAAAGTATCTCCTGGAAGAATGGACAGACCTACCGTGCGAGGTGGACATCGCCTCAGAGTTTCGTTATCGCCATCTCCTGGTGAACGATCGGACCCTGATTATCCCCATTTCCCAGTCGGGCGAGACGGCAGACACCTTGGCGGCTCTCCGTGAGGCCCGCCGCCGCAAAGCCAGGGTGATTTCCATCTGCAACGTGGTCGGAAGCTCCGTGGCGCGCGAGTCCGACGGTGTCCTCTACACCCGCGCAGGGATCGAGATCGGCGTGGCCTCGACCAAGGCCTTCACCGCGCAACTGGCAGCCCTGTACCTCCTAGGCATCCACATGGGCTTGGTCCTTGAGCGCCTCTCCTCAAAGCATGCTCGGGACTTGATAGACCATCTGCTTCACGTCCCCGAGACCCTTAGAAATATCCTGGCCCGGTGCGAAGGTCTACCCGCACTGGCAGATAAGTTCGCATCCAGCAAGGACTTCCTCTATTTGGGACGGGGGATACACTTTCCCGTCGCGTTGGAAGGCGCCCTAAAGCTAAAGGAGATTTCTTACATCCATGCCGAGGGATATCCGGCGGGGGAGATGAAACATGGTCCCATCGCGCTGATAGACAGCAGCATGCCTGTGGTCGTTCTGGCGCCACTAGGCCGGACGTACGAAAAGGTCGTCAGCAACATCGAAGAGGTGAAGGCCCGCCAGGGGGTGGTCATCGCCATCGCCTCTGAGGGCGATCGGGAGCTGGACGGAAAAGCGGACCACATCCTGCGCCTGCCCTATCTCTCCGAGTACGTGGCGCCGATCCTGGAAACCGTGCCGCTGCAGCTCCTTGCGTATCACATCGCCGTCAGGCGTGGCTGCGACGTGGATCAGCCACGGAACCTGGCGAAGAGTGTGACAGTCGAATGACTACCAACTGCGTTCGGTCGTTCGAGGGTTCGGGCTCCGCCCCGGTCTCCGACCCGGAGGAGTCTCCGACCCGGAGGGAGGGGGCTCTGCCCCGGAGGGTCGTTCGGTCGTTCCTCGGACTCAATGGACTCAAGAGACTCAAGGGACTACTGAGGAACACCGTTCGGCTGTTCGGCTGTTCGGCTGTACATCAGCTCTCAGCCATCAGCGGTTCGCTGCCAGCTGCAAGCTGCCAGCTGCCTGCTGGTTCCGGAATCAAGAATCTCAATCGTACTCTCGAACGCTTTTTCCTTGAAGTCTAGGAAGAGTAATGTCCCCTCTCCGCCTCTTCAGCCACTACATCCCCGGTCGAAGTCTGATGTTGAGTCTCGGGGACCTTCTCATCCTGACTGCCAGCCTCTTTGTGACCGCTTATCTCTCGGTGGGGGACCTCCGGACGCTGCCCACGGACCCCCCGCTCTTGCTTGCCAGGGTGCTGTCCTTGGTCTTCGTGGGACTCCTGACGTTTTACGTCGGGGGACTCTACGACCGTACTCCAGATCTGGGGCGCAAAGAGGTTGCCGCCCGAGCTCTCGCCGCTGCTGCCGTGTGGGGAATTCTCGTGGCAGCGCTCGCCTTCTCCTTCCCGAGCCTCTCCCTCGGTCGCTTTTCTCTGTGGTTGGGGCTCCTAATGGGCACCCTCGGTGTGGTCGGATTGCGGTGGATTCTCTCATTCGGCCGTGCAACCAACGGGTTTCGCGAGCGGCTGCTTTTCCTGGGTGCAACCCCAGTGGCAGAGCGCCTCGTGTCCGAGTTGGAGGTGAACAATCCGGGCTACGAGATCCTTGGATACGTGGACGACCGTCCCCCTCAGGAGATCGCCCTATCCAATGGATTCCGTGTCCTCGGATCAACACAGAAGCTTCGGGAAGTCGTGGCTACTACCAAAGCTGGTACGATCGTGGTCGCCCTGGCGGAACGGCGTGGTGTTTTCCCCACTCAGGCAATTCTGGACTGCAAGCTGCGAGGAGTGCGCATCGAAGACTGGCCGACCTTTTACGAGAAGCTCACTGGGAAGATCGTTGTCCAGAATCTTCGGCCGAGCTGGCTGGTGTTCTCTGAAGGCTTCAATCGAACCCGGATCACGCGCCTCCTCAAGCGCGTGGTGGACCTTGCCCTCTCCAGTCTCTTTGTGCTACTCGGCTGGCCCCTCTTTTTCCTCGTCGCTATCGCCATCATGCTCGACTCTCGCGGGCCGATCTTCTTCCGACAGGAGAGGGTGGGCGAGCGTGGGCGGACCTTCACCCTGCTCAAGTTCCGGACGATGGTTCAGAATGCCGAGGCACATACCGGCCCAGTTTGGACAGTTGAAGAGGACGCTCGGATTACTCGTGTTGGTGGCTGGCTTCGCAAGACCCGGCTGGACGAGTTCCCCCAGATCCTCAACGTCCTCAAGGGCGAGATGAGCTTCATAGGTCCTCGTCCCGAGCGACCTCATTTCGTGGCCCAGCTTCAGGAAAAAATCCCCTACTACGTCCAACGCCATACGATCAAGCCGGGTATAACGGGGTGGGCACAGGTCCGTTATCACTACGGGGCAACGATTGAGGATGCAGAGGAGAAACTGCAGTACGACCTGTACTACGTCAAGAACATGTCCCTCTTTCTCGACATGCTCATCCTTCTCTCCAGCATTCAGGTGGTCCTCTTCGGCAAAGGCGCACGCTGATCGCTACGCAAGCGCATAGCGCATGGCGCAGAGGACAGAGGGCATAGCCGAAGTGCGTAGAGCAGAAAACATGGGGTCGAACTCTCCGCGCAGTGCGCTATGCGCCATGCGCTATGCGCTTTGCCCGCTGAATTAAGGGTGCCTAGTGGATATGCCCCGAACAGACAATCTGGACTACATCGCGATCCTCAGGGGGATTGCCCGTCGCCATAAGCGACTTGTCGCGCTAATTTTCTTTGTCCTGGCAATTCCGTTGCTTACGGTTGTGTATCTCACCAGCCGGGCGTTCTACGTCTCCACCGCAACGATCGCCATAGAGCCGTCTGTGCTCGACCAGACCCCCCTCTTCAGAGATCTGCTCAGAAAGGATTCTGTCGCAACCTACCTGATACTCCTCAAGAGCCGGTCCTTCAGTGAAGGGGTCATTGAGGCCCTCCCCAGGGAAAGCTTCGAAGAATTGCTTTCCGATTCCCAATACACGGACTACATCTTGGCCTTGACTAATTGGGTCAAGGGTTGGTTAGGCAAACCACCCACGGTTCTTAGTCCCCAACAACGTGCTGTCGCCGAAGTCCAGAACGCACGCATGGAATTCAGGCAGGTCCCCGACGCGCCAGGCATCCTCCACATCAAGGGCGGTGCCTCTAAACCTCGGGTAGCCATGGACTTGGTCAACACCCACATCCAGGTCCTCCTCAGCCGGACTCGGACCTCCAACCAAGAAGAGGCACGCAAGGCACGAGAGTTCCTGGAACAGCAGGTGCAGCAACTCAAGGAAAGCCTGACCCAGGCCGAAGAGGCCTTGACAAAGTTCCAACAGGAAAAGGGGCGACTGGGGCTCGGATCCCAGGCAGAACTCGATCTGGTCAAGCTCTCACAAATAGAAAACGCCCTGGCCGAGGCCCAGGCTAGCCGAGATATCCTTTCCTCTCGGATTCTGCAACTGCGCCAAGCGCTTGAAGCACCCGTTGCCAAGGATGCGAAAGGCGGGACAACTCCCGGAGCTACCACATCGACCGATAGTCCGTCCCCCTTTAACACATTCAAGGCTGCGCAAGAGAGGCTTTCCAGGCTGGAGGCAAAACTCGCCACTATGCGCGAGCGGTACACCGATGCACACCCCTTGGTTCAGGCTACCCAGGACGAAGTGACGCGCGAACAGGCCCGTATTGCAAAACTGGCCCGCGATCTCCCTGTTGCCCCTTCCCCCAAAGAGCCGCACGGTGCCCAGACGGTCCTGTCATCGCCATCCGAGCGGGCAGAAGCCCAGCGGCAACTGGTGGCACTGCAAACAGAGGAATCATCTCTCCAAGCCAAGGTAGAGAGCTTGAAGGGGCAAGCAGATCGACTGCGAAGGAACCTGCGAAACCTTACGCAAGAGGAAGTTGAGTTTAGTGGGCTTCGCCGCACTGTGGAGGCAAATCGCAACCTGTTCACGGTCCTCTCGGACAAGCTGATGGCTGCCCGGATCCGCGAGCAAGGGGAATCCGGCTTCGTTCGGATTATTGACCCGGCCTCCTTCCCCCTCCAGCCGACCCAGTCCAAGGTGCAGAAGCTCGTCATGCTGGTTCTGGCATTAGCCAGTAGCATCGCCTTCGGAGTGGCCTTCGGCATCGAATTCTGGCGGCTGCCAGTTGAAACGGAATCCGATGTTCAGAAGGCGACCGGTCTCGCTGTCCTGGGATCCGTCGGTGTATTTGAGACTCCCACAAATGGTCGGGACGGACATCGGAAACCACCGTCCTCCCCTCTGCCGGTCCTCCTTCCAAGCTCGTCGGCGCGCCCCGGTATTCACATGGAACTCTACCGGGCCATTCGCGCCGCGATAGAGATCGAACGCCTGAAGAGCCCATTCCGCTCCATCCTGGTGACCAGTCCCGGGCCCAGCGAGGGCAAGTCCAGTACTGTCCTCAACTTGGCCCATACCTTCCAGGAGTTCGGCCGGCGCGTCCTGATAGTGGATACCGATCTTCGCCGGCCGTCCCTCCACCGGGCCCTCTCCTTGCCTAACAAGCCCGGACTTGTGGATTTCCTGCGCGGCACAGCTACCTTCGAAGAGATCTGTCGCCCCTTGCCATCGGGAGTCACCGTTATTCCCGGTCAAATCGCCCCGGAAGACGCCGCATCCATGCTGGCATCCTCCCGAGCAAGAGAATTGCTGAAAGAGGCCAACGACCGGTTTGACTTGATTCTTGTGGATTCAGCTCCCGTCCTCGCCGTTCCGGACAATCTCCTACTGATGACCACGCTTGACCGGGCGATCATCGTGGTAAAGGCCAGCGCAACCAGCAAACGGGATCTCCAAAAGGTCCAAAAGTCCCTGGAGCAGATGAATGCCAGCATCTTGGGAGTGGTTTTGAATCAGGCCAATCGACGCGACGTGCACTACTACCACCCACGGTACAGCAAGTACTATTCCTCTAATGACGGGAAGGGCTCTCAGGAAAGCCCGCGGAAGTCTAGGCTGCTGTCATGGAGCCGCAAGAAATAAAGCGTTCGATTGTTCGGTAGGTCGGGCTCCGCCCCCGAGGGGGCTCTGCCCCGGAGGGTGGTTCGGTTGTTCAACGCAAAGCTATCAGCGGTCAGCTATCAGCCGTCAGCCATAAGCAGGAGGCATAACAATGTCGAATATTGAACGCCGAATTATGAATTTCGAAGGGGCCGCAATGCCGTCGTTCATCATTCGTTATTCGACATTCGATATTCGATATTGGCTCGTTGATAAGGGATAGCGATCGCTATGTCGATTCACTCTGACGAATTAGAGAAAAGGATCCTCGATCGTAGCGCCCGCATCGGGATCATTGGATTAGGCTACGTCGGCCTTCCAGAAGCCGTGATGTTTGCCCAGGCCGGCTTTTCCGTGACCGGGTTTGACGTTGATCCAGAGCGGGTGCACAAGGTCAATGCGGGTGAGTCCTATATCTCCGATGTGTCCTCTGAGGTCTTGGCTTCTCTGGTCAACACCGGCCGCCTCCGCGCGACTCCCATGCCCGTACTCAACCCATCCTCCTTGCCCTCCGCCAGCTGCCCCTCTGGGCCTCAAGAGTCTGCCAGCTGCCCGCTGCCCGCTGCCAGCTGGGACAAGACTCAACAACTCAATAACTTGAGTGAGATGGATTGTCTCTGTATCTGCGTTCCCACCCCCCTACGTAAGACCCGCGACCCGGACATTTCGTATATCGTCGAGGCAGTTCAGGCGATCCAACGTGAGGTACGTCCAGGACAACTCGTAATTCTGGAGAGTACGACCTATCCGGGAACCACGGAGGAAGTCGTCCAGTCCATGTTGGAGGCCGGTGGGCTCAAGGCAGGATCGGATCTCTATCTCGCGTTTTCTCCTGAGCGAGTAAATCCGGGGGATCCCCTGCATTCCCCGGCGAGTATTCCCAAAGTCGTGGGTGGAATAACGCCCTCTTGTACCCGTCTGGCCAGCCTCCTGTACGAGCAGGTGGTCAACAAGGTCCTGCCGGTGTCGTCGCCCCGTGCCGCGGAGATGGTCAAATTGCTGGAGAATACCTTCCGCAGCGTCAACATCGGGCTAGTTAACGAGTTGGCACTCATGTGCGACCGGTTCCAGCTAGACGTTTGGGAGATCATTGACGCTGCCGCGTCTAAGCCTTTCGGTTTCATGCCGTTCTATCCGGGCCCCGGCCTCGGCGGCCACTGCATCCCCGTGGACCCCTTTTATCTGTCCTGGAAGGCACGGTCGAATGGCTTCGAGGCGCGCTTCATCGAACTCGCCGGACAGATCAACGGATACATGCCCAAGCACGTGGTCTCTAAACTCGTGGACGCTCTCAACGACCGAGAGCAGAGCATCAAAGGATCCAGACTCCTTATCGTCGGCGTCGCCTACAAGCCGGATGTCAGTGACACTCGTGAATCCCCGGCGCTCGAGATCATTCGACTCCTGAGGGAACGCGGCGCCCACGTCCATTATCACGACCCTCACGTGCCTCAACTCCTGGTGGACGACAAGATCTTGAACTCGATTCCCCTCGTCAGCTCTTCTACAATCGAACAGCCAAAGTCCACAGGTCGTAACCGAGGCTCTCGCTCCACCAATGGCGCCTCTGGCGCCATCCGGATCGGGAACACTCGCGGCGCGGCAGATCCGCCTTCGGCACAACTCTCCTCTCTTGGCTCTTCACCCACGCCTTCCGGGTTCCGATCCACAGACGAACAGTTTCCCGTTTCCCGCTTTGATTGCGTGGTCATCATAACGCACCATTCTGCCGTGGATTACAAATCTCTGGTCAAAGAAGCAACACTAATCGTGGACACTCGGAACGCGACCAAAGACGTTCTTTTTGGCCGCGAGAAGATTGTCAAGCTCTGAAAACTATGAACCGCCAAGACGCCAAGAACGCCAAGATCGAACCCAACAAGAGATTGGATGGATTGGCTCAAACTGTTATCGGGGCTGCAATCGAGGTCCATCGCCACCTGGGGCCAGGCTACCTTGAAAGTCTCTATGAGGAAGCATTATCCATAGAACTTGGCCTTCGTCGTATCCCGTTCGAACGGCAGAAGGCGGTTGCAGTGAATTACAAGGGTCATGGGATTGGTGAGGGACGTGTGGATCTCATGGTGGGTGATGAGCTGCTGGTCGAGTTAAAGGCGGTCGAGGCTCTGGCTCCGATCCATAAGGCTCAGGTGATCTCGTATTTGAAGGCAACAGAGTGCCATCTTGGCCTGCTCATCAACTTCAACGTCCCTGTGCTAAGAACCGGCATTCAACGAGTGGTACTCTCATGAAAGGCACCTCCCTTGAACCGCCAATCCCGCCACGGGCGGGACAAAGACGCCATGGGAATGACAACCTCCTCATAGGACCACGAGGAGGGCGGGCAGCCCCCGCGCGCTCTTGGGTGGCGCCATCGGGGGCCCCCCGCCCGCCTTACGGCAATGTGAGGTGTAGAACCGTGAACACGAGCTGCTAGCCCATGACACCTTTGGCAGAGCAGCCTAGAAAGTTTCCGTCCTTGGCGCTCTTGGCGCCTTGGCGGTTAGCGGCGCCTTGGCGGTTAGAGAGGCCAGGGAAATTAGGAAGATTCCCTCTGACCTTGGCGCTCTTGGCGCCTTGGCGGTTAGAGGGCAGGGAAATAAGGAAAATTCCCCTCTGACCTTGGCGCTCTTGGCGCCTTGGCGGTTAATAGAATCCACATAGGTCACGCTCTGACACTGGAATTCAGTTCAGAGTAGTCCCCGCCTGGCCTGGGTAGTCTTCCGCAGGTGGGGCAGTGGCCGACTTGGGACGTAAGAGCAGTTGGTTTTCACCTGGAGGATGGGTGGCAACCAAAGAAGGCGAAGCCTTCTC